>Ga0265293_10000021_pt1 | contig 342812 bp, 289 predicted proteins | sample Munlanlewell138R_FD_192505 | JGI IMG/M metagenome (GOLD analysis project Ga0265293, IMG submission 192505) | Leachate microbial communities from a municipal landfill in Southern Ontario, Canada - Leachate well 138R | ecosystem: Engineered > Solid waste > Landfill > Unclassified | place... | reverse complement strand
TCATCTTGTATTTTAGTAGGTAAAATAAATAATTATGAGAAAAAAATATACATTCATTTTGCATTTATTATTGTGGAGTATCGTACTCCCCTCCTCAGGAGGTGCCGGAGGAGGCTTATATGCCCAGAATGAACCCGACTTTGCCTGGGTAAAGCGTTTCGGAAACAGCAATGCTGCATTTTCCGGCATAGCTGCTCCTGTTATAGCAGTAGATGCACAGGGCAACAGCTATGTAGCAGGAGGGTTTTTCGGACAGTCATTTACCCTTGACGGCATTACCCTTACACCACCAATAACAATTCCGTCCTGGGATAGACCTTGTGGCTATATTGCCAAATACGACCCACAGGGGCAGATTGTATGGGCAAAATCTATGGCAAGAGTAAATGTAGGCTCTTCTCTATTTGACCCGCAATATAACTCACAGAAAATCATCGTAGATGAAGAAGGCAATATTTATATCTGCGGTATATATTCAGTCTATGACCTTAGTAATATAAACGGACATTATCTGACTAATTCCGATGAAATAGAGTATATAGAAGATGGTGATTTAGTATATCCAGTACCACAGGGTAGTTTTAAAGCTTTTCTGGCAAAGCTGGATTCAAACGGCAATGTGTTGTGGGCAAAAAAAGCGAATCACCCGTTGTATAATCTATTTCTCACAATTAATAATTTAAAAAATGCTACTAACGAAATTTATTTTGATTCGGACGGCAATATCAATATGACGGGAGGTTTTAGTGATTATATCACTTTTAGCCCGAATGATACCCTGACGGTCAATACAGGTCAGGCAGGGGTTTATCTTGCCAGATACAGCCCTCAGGGTGAGGTGCTATCCGCTAAAACGCTGGCAGGCAGCTATCCTGTAAGTCAATACAAAGTCGAACTCGTCAGGACAGATGCCTCAGGCAACCTCTACCGCTGGTCAAACCAATGGTATCCTCACACAAATAAGCTGTATCGCTATGATGCCTTTGGAGAACCGACAGACAGCCTGACCCTAAATGTTTCTACTACCGCTACGTTTGAACCTATGCTATCCGGTTTTGCCGTAAGCTCCACAGGGGATGTCTTTATAGGAGGTTCTTTTTTTAAAGACATCACCATAGAAGGCACTACCTATACCGGTGCAGTAATTACTACGCTGCAAGATGGTATAGTTTTTAAGCTCGCTGCTCCGGCTTACGAAGTGGAATGGGCAGATACCTATACTTCTAATGCTACTGATTTTTTTGAAAACCTCCTTACGGACGGCTTGGGAAATCTCTACACAGCAGGACGGAGAAGTGATTCGGGACAAAACAGAATACTTCTTAACAAATATACCGGCAGCGGACAGCTTTTGTGGGAAAAAACAATAGAAAGCCCTGAACCGGCTCTGGACTACGGAGGTCCTTATGTCGGCAGCCTGTATCAGACAAAAAATGGAGGAAATATATGGTTATCGGGTATGTTCAGGAAAAATGCTTACTTTGCGGAGGGATATCATTTTACTACACCGGGTAATAGTCATTACAACGGTTTTCTGGTGCAGTATGGTCTTTGTGATACCGAAAATCCGGTAATTGATGTACCTGCCTCTACCCGTATCTGCGAGGGAGGAAGCCTTGAGCTTTCGGCAACGCTTTCAGACCCTGAGCTCACCTATTTTTGGAGTACCCCAACAGGCAATGTAGCCATAACAGATACAGGCACAACCACGCTTACCGTTACCCAGCCCGGCAAATATTACCTTGTGGCTCAGGAAGATGACGAGTGTTATGGCAAATCTCAGGAAGTCTGGGTTACACAGGTACTACTCAACAATGAGGTAACACTGCAAGACCAAACCCTTACTGCCACAGAAGCAGGCGATGATATTACTTATCAGTGGTTAGACTGCAACAACGACAACAACCCTGTTGAGGGAGCTACAGAGCAGAGCTTTACACCTTTGGTTTCGGGCTTGTATGCGGTAGAAATAACCGATAGCGTTACGGAGTGTTCTGTTGTTTCAGACTGCTATGCCGTAACGGTAGAAAACCTGTCCTGTACGGCACAAACCCTCTGGAACGGCACGGAGTGGAGCAACGGTTTACCCGATGCAGACAAAAAAGCCGTCATTGAAGGAGATTTGACCGTTACGGGAACTATGGTTGCCTGCGAATTGTTGTTGAACTCGGGAATAGTAACGATTAGTTCGGGAGCAGTTCTTACTGTGAACGGAGCTATCGAAAATACGCAAAGCCCGGAAAACTTTATTGTTCAGAACGGAGCTAACCTCATTCAGACCTATGACGTGGAGAATACGGGAGAGATAAAAGTATATAAAAACAGTTCACAAATCAAGCATTTAGATTATACCCTTTGGGCTTCGCCTGTTTCAGGGCAGGGTCTTAGGGCTTTTTCCGAAGAAACGCTGTGGTACCGTATTTATGACTACAACGGACAGGACGATGTATGGGAACAGGTCTTTGCCTCCCCTGAAGATAACGACAAAAACTTTGAATCGGGCATCGGGTATATGTTCCGAGCTCCCAATGATTTTGTAACAGCTCCTTATACCTATAACGGAATGTTTAAAGGAGTTCCGGACAACGGAAATATTACGGTTTCCTTTGACCTTCAGGGCGAGTATCAGGGTACAGGAAATCCGTATCCTTCCAACATCGGTATAGAAGACTTCCGTACGACAAATCCGGGTGTGGGAGCACTCTATTTCTGGACAAACACCAACCCTTGGGATTCGCAGGAACAAGACTATGAATACAACAACTGGGCAATTTATTCGGGTATGGTCGGATTGCCTGCTGCCAATGATGATGACACCAATATCCCCAACGGAATTATACCGGTCGGACAAGGATTTATGATAGAAGCCCCTACGCTGCTTTCGGTTACTTTTACCAACGCTATGCGGACGTCTAACCCGGGAGTATTTTTCAAATCAATGGAAGAAAACAAACATAGATTATGGCTCAGTTTATCTGACCAGACCACTACTTTTAACCAAACCGTTGTCGGATATATGAACGGAGCGACCCAAGATTTTGATTTGGGTATTGATGCCAAACTGTTCGGTTATTCGGGTTCGGCTTTGTACAGCCTTATAGACAACAACGAAAATAAATTTGCCATTCAGGGTCGTGCCTTGCCGTTTGACGACAATGACGTGGTTCCGCTTGGGTTCAGAGCCACAGAGGCAGGCGGTTTTACGGTTTCTTTAACCGATTTTGACGGATTGTTTGCAGAGGGTCAGGATATTTATCTGAAAGATAACTTCACGCAAACCGAGCAAAACCTGAAAGACGGAAGTTATGCCTTTGTCAGCCAAGAGGGAATATTCGACAACCGTTTTGAAATAACCTACAAACAATCGGGTACGCTAAGCACCACTACCCCCAACCTGAATCACAACTGGGTGGTTTACAAAAAAGGTGAAACCTTTGAGATTCTCTCGCAAGGCTTCGAAATGAACCAAGTAATCTTGTACGATATGTTGGGAAGAACCATTTATTCTTCTCAAGCAAACGGAAACAAACACAGTATTCCTTATACCGGAGCAAATCAGGTATTGATAGTAAAGATAATTACAACAAACAACGAAGTGTTAAGCAAGAAAGTGAAGTAGCTATTAAGCCTGTATAAAGTTTCTTGAAAAATTTTATACAGGCTCAAAGTACAAAAAGTATTTGGAACAGAGCCTTTTTTAGAAACCGTAATTAACTCCTACTCCAAAAACCTGACGAGTTTGGAAGCCTCTAAAAGCATTATCGTCATAAATGGTCTGGAAATTAAAATTAGCAGAAAGATATTTGTTGATGGTCATAACCACATTCAGCTGATAATCAACATCTACATTCTGCGGGTCTTCCAAGTAATTAGAATACACGCTCAGAATGTTTTCTATCGAAACATTTTCCATTGCCTGAAACTTATAATATCCCGACGCATAAAAACCGAGTTCGTAACGCATCGATTTATTTGCATCAACTCCAAAATAGGAACCATCAACGTAGCCTGCTTCTGAGGTATAATCGCTGTTTACAAAAGTAATTTTTGAAGTAGCAGGAGCTAAATTCACTTTCAGGTTGTCTGATTTTTTCCATAACATACCCGGTCCGAAAGTAAGGTAAGCAGGCGACATAAATTGCGTAACAGCATCGCCTCTTACTTCAACCCCTTCCACATTAGTATAATTATAACCATCGGTAAACTGAGTTTTGAAGTTTAAAAAGAACGAATAGTACCAATATTCCGAAGCTTTTTTACCCAAAACAGAGTTAAACTCTAACCTGTCGTTAGTTTTTTTCTCGAATTCGGCATTTTTGGTTTTTACGATTCCGTATTCAGCAATAATTTTGTTATCCCAAGACCAATCTCCTTTTTTATAATTAAAGTCATAGTTTAGTCCTAGGTTTCCCGAAAAGTTGTTTTCACCTCCGGCCATCCAATTGTTAAAAGTGGATTGGTTAAACAAAAAAGAAATATTTCCTCCTCTTGTCCAGACTTTGATAGAGTCTTGTTCTTCTTGTGCTACTGCTGCAATTCCTGCAAATAATAAAAATGTGATTACTAATTTTTTCATCTAAATTTAAGTTTAATTTTTTCGGGTGCAAAATTACGTTAATTTATTGAATTACACATAAACAGACCAAATAACCTAGTTTTATTCGGTTTTGGTAAAAATAAGATTTTTGACATTCAACAAAGTTATTTATATTTGTAGAATTGCATTTAAAATAAATTAGTATGAGATTACAAAAAACAATAGGACTTATGGTGTTAGGCACGGCGATTTTGACTTCTTGTGAGAAAAAAGAAGAACAATCAAACGAAATTCACGGAATAAACACTTCGTATATGGATATGAGTGTTAAGCCAAGTGATGACTTTTTTCGATTTGTAAACGGAAAATGGCTTGACAGTACAGAAATTCCGGCTGACAGAACCCGTTGGGGAAGTTTTGACGAACTTCGAAAAAACACAGATGATGACGTAAAAGCCATTTTGGAAAAAGCTATCAAAAGCGGAAAATACACCTCTGATACAGACCAAGGAAAAGCCATCAATCTGTACAAAACCATAATGGATACGGTAACTCGTGATAAAAACGGAATAGAACCATTAAACCCTTATTTAGAAAAAATTAATGCAGTTCAAAACATATCTGACTTGCAAGCTCTCTTGACCGAAATGCACAAAAACGGTTTGGGATTGGGCTTTTTCGGAACGTATGTAAGTACCGACGCTAAAGATTCTAACAGAAATGTAGTGTATGTAGGAACAGGCTCTTTAGGACTTCCCGACAGAGAATATTACGTTTCAGACACTCCGGACAATGTTGAAAAGAGAGAAAAATACGTGCTACACGTAGCCAGAATGTTACAATTTTTGGGAGAAACTGAAGAAGAAGCCAAAACCAATGCAGAAAAAATTCTTGCTTTTGAAACTTCACTCGCTGTTCCGATGTTAGACAGAGTAGAAAGACGAGACAGGCGCAAAACCTATAACCCCAAATCTGTTGAAGATTTACAAAAATTAGCTTCTTTCTTCTCTTGGAAAAATTATCTCAACGAAGTCGGATACAAGAGTTTAGACAGCATCATCGTTTCGCAACCCAATTACATTACCGCTCTTGACCAAATTCTTAAAGACGGAAAAACTGACAACTGGAAAAGTTATATGCGATGGACACTTCTTAACAGCTCAACTAGTGTGCTCACCACAGAAATTGAAACAGCAAACTGGGATTTTTACAGCAAAACCCTACAAGGAGCTTTAAAAGAAAGACCAAGAGACGAAAGAGCCTTACAAAGTATAAACAGCTCTCTCGGAGAGGCTCTCGGAAGATTGTATGTGGATGAAAAATTCCCTCCCGAGGCGAAAGCCAAAGCAGAAGCAATGGTTAAAAACGTATTTATAGCCTTTGAAAATCGTATAAATCGATTGCCGTGGATGACAAAAGCCACTAAAGATAATGCTATTGCAAAAATCCATAAAACAAAAGTAAAGATAGGTTATCCAGACAAATGGAAAGATTTTTCCGCTTTGACAATCAAAAGTCCTGAAGAAGGTGGAACTTATTTTGAAAACAGACAAAACCTGGCAAAATGGCGTTTCCAAGAAAACTTAGACAAGCTCGGAAAACCTGTGGACAAAGACGAATGGTTTATGTCGCCTCAGACCGTGAATGCTTATTTTAATCCTTCGTTTAACGAAATTGTTTTCCCTGCTGCTATTTTGCAACCTCCTTTTTATGATTATAAAGCTGATGAGGCTGTAAATTACGGAGGTATCGGAGCGGTTATCGGACACGAAATTTCTCACAGTTTTGACGATTCGGGTTCGAGATATGATGCAGAAGGAAACCTAAAAGACTGGTGGACAGAAGAAGATTTAGCACAATTTACGGAATTAGGCGGGGCTTTGGCAAATCAGTACAGTACTTTGGAACCGCTTCCGGGAATATTTGTGGACGGAAACTTCACTCTGGGTGAAAATATCGGAGATTTAGGTGGAGTAAATGCAGCCTATGACGGACTGCAAATTTACTTTGAAGAAAACGGAAGACCCGAAAACATTGACGGATTTACTCCCGAGCAGCGTTTCTTTATTTCGTGGGCTACTATTTGGAGAGGTAAATCTAGAGATGAATACATCAAAAATCAGGTGAAAACAGATCCACACTCACCTGCAATGTACAGAGCTTATGTTCCGCTTCAGAATGTTGAGGCTTTTTATAAAGCTTTTGATATTAAAGAAGAAGACGGAATGTATCTTGCTCCAGAAGAACGAGTTAAGATTTGGTAGTGCTGAAAAAATAATTTTATAACAACAAAAAAGCCCTGCAATTGCAGGGCTTTTTTGTTATTCCTCTTTTAAGGCATTCCACCCTCGTGCTTTAATCGGGATAAGCGTGTTGGCTCTTGTTACCAAATTAATTCCGTTTGAAGCCTCTGTAATATGTCCGATAACGGTCAGGTGCGGATTGCCCTTTACTTTGTCGAAATCATTGATGTCAATAGTGAAAAGCAGTTCATAATCCTCTCCTCCGCTCATAGCTATGGTTGTTGCATCAAGGTTAAATTCTTCGCAAGTTGAAATGAATTGCGGATCGAACGGAAGTTTATCTTCATAGACATTACATCCTGTGCCGCTTTGTTTGCAAATATGAATAACCTCCGAAGACAAACCGTCTGAAATATCAATCATTGCAGTAGGTTTTACATCAAGCTTATTCAGAAGGTCTTTAATGTCTTTTCTGGCTTCGGGCTTGAGTTGTCTTTCGATAAGATACGTATAATCGGATAAGTCCGGTTGATTGTTTGGGTTTACCTGAAACACCTGTTTTTCGCGTTCTAAAACCTGCAATCCCATATAGGCAGAACCAATATCTCCGGTAACCACAAGCAAATCGTTTGGTTTAGCTCCGTTTCGATAAACAATTTCGCTTTCGTCTGCCTCTCCCAAGACAGTAATGCTGAGTACAAGTCCTTTTTGTGAAGAAGTTGTATCACCACCTATTACATCTACATTATAGATTTTTGCGGCTAAAGCAATTCCTTGATAAAGTTCTTCAAGAGCTTCTAAAGGAAAGCGATTAGAAACTGCAATCGAAACGGTAATTTGAGTCGGGCAGGCATTCATAGCACATATATCCGAAACATTGACTACAACAGCCTTATATCCTAAATGCTTTAGAGGAACATAAGCCAAATCGAAATGTACTCCTTCAATCAGCAAGTCTGTAGAAACAACGGTTTTTTTGTCTTTAAAATCCAAAACCGCTCCATCATCTCCTATTGATTTAAGAGTTGATTTTTGGTTGATTTCAAAATCTTTGGTCAAATGCTCTATAAGTCCGAATTCTCCTAATTCAGACAACTTGGTACGAGGTTGGTTTTTATCTTCTAACATAGGGGCAAAGTTACAACTATATCCGTAAAAATGAAAAGGCAGAACAACCAAAGCTGTTCTGCCTTTTCGAAATATATATGGAAAAAAAATTACTTTAATGAAAAGCTCTGTGAAGCTACAAGTTCGTTTCCGTCAAAAATGTGTACGTGATACAAACCTTTTTCAAAATCACTTCCTTTAAGAGTTTCGGAAACATTGACAGTAGAATTGTTGTAGTCTACGGTAGTTTCGAAACTATAAGTCAAAGACTGGTCTTCAAAATGTACGGTTTTTTTGTCTCCGAGTACATTCATTTTTCCGTCTATGATTTGCACATAATAATTTTTATCTCCTTTTTTAGCGACTTTGTTTTCGGCAACGGTAAACTGAACCTTGAGCACGTCTGCTCTTCGAGCGCGTTCTGTTTCTACTTCCTTTCCTGAGTTTCTAACTTTATAAGCTCCTGTTTTCAGATTCAGGATAGAAAGTTTTGAGGCTTCATCTACCATTTTCGAAAGTTCCTCATTTTGCCCTAAAAGCACCTGATTGTACTCACGTTCTTCAAACAAAATGGTATTTGTACTGTCAATTACTTGAACCAAACCTTCGTTTTCTTGTTTGAGTTGTTCGTTTTCTAACATCAGGGTTTTCATTTTTGACTCCAACTCCTGATAACGCTTTTTGTAATTTCCCATAGCCGCAGAATTTGCTTTTTCTTTTTTAACTTCTTCCAAAAGCTTGATTACTTTTTGACGTTCTGCTTCGAGTTCTGTTTCAAGTCCTGTTTTTTCTGCTATGGCTTGATCATAAGTTATTTTCAGAGCCTCTAAATCGGCAATTACGGATTCTTTTTCCGATACTGTTTGGGTAAGTTCTGCATTTGTATTTTTTATATCAGATGATAGTTTTACGATATATCCGATAGCTCCCAAAAGCAAAAGTGACAAAATCACTACTCCTGCTTTTAATCCTTTGTTTGAACTTGTTGACATTTTTTTAGGTTTTTAAATTACTTATTCTTGTTATGCATTCCTGAAAGGCAAATTTAATACCATTTTGTTTTTCGGGACATACAGTTTGTTTTATATTTATTTAATTTTACGTTAAGACCTAAAAACAGTAGGTTCTGTTAAAAAATCATTTATCTGATTTAATCTGCACAAGATAAAAAACAGTGTGGAAAATCCACACAAAACAGGATTTTATCCACATAATTTTTACAAAAATTACTTTATGAGATAGTCTGATTCTGTTTAAACTTTTTTCTATCTTTAGGCTTTTTAATTTTTTATTCCGTGTTAAAATATGAAAAAGTCTTTTTTTATTCTTTTCACCTTTGTTTTTTCAGTAAGTATTCTCGCTCAAAATCCTCGTTTCCAACAGCACGTTTCCTACAAAATGGATGTCGAAATGGATGTGAAAACCTTTAAGTACAAAGGAAATCAGGAAATTGTTTATACTAACAACTCTCAAGACACACTCCATAGAGTTTTTTACCATTTGTATAATAATGCCTTTCAACCGGGTAGTGAAATGGACATTCGCCTGCAAACCATTACCGATCCTGACAGGCGAATGGTGCGGACTTTTACTAAAGGCGACAAAAAAATTACGGAAAGTAGAATCAGTGATTTAACTCCCGATAAAATTGGCTATCACAATATTTCCAATTTTAAACAAGATGGAAAATCGTGTGAAATCCTGATTGAAGGAACCATTATGGAGGTAAAATTAGCACAACCTATCCTACCGAATTCTAAGACAGTTTTGTCTTTGGATTTTGATTCGCAAGTTCCGGAACAAATCAGACGTTCGGGCAGGAATTCCAGTGAAGGAGTGGCTCTTTCGATGACACAATGGTATCCGAAATTAGCAGAATTTGATTTTGAAGGTTGGCATACTGACCCATATATAGGAAGAGAATTTCATGGAGTTTTCGGAGATTTTGACGTAAAAATCACTATCGACAAAAATTACACTATCGGAGGAACCGGATATTTGCAAAACAAAAACGAAATTGGTCACGGCTACCAAGACAAAGGCATCGAAGTCAAACATCCGAAAAAAACCAAAACCCTCACTTGGCATTTCGTAGCTCCAAATGTTCACGATTTTGCTTGGGGAGCAGACGACAATTATATACACGATATTTTGATTGGAGAAAAAGGAATCGAACTACATTTCTTTTACAAAAATGACGAAAAAATTAAGGAAAACTGGAAAGCATTTCAGTCAAAAACTAATGATTTGCTCAAGTTTTTTAATGAAAATATCGGAGAATATCCTTACAAACAATATTCTGTGATTCAGGGTGGGGACGGAGGAATGGAATACGCTATGTGTACGCTCATTACCGGAAACAGAAGTCTTCCGAGTTTGATTGGAGTAACGGCTCACGAATTGGCTCATGTTTGGTTTCAAGGGATTTTAGCTTTTAACGAAGCAAAACACTATTGGATGGATGAAGGATTTACCAGCTATATATCAGACTTGGCTGTGTCGAGTATTATGGAAAAATCCTTACAGGAAGATGAAAACCCGTTTCAAACTACTTATAACAATTATTATTATATGGCTCTTTCTGGACAAGAACAACCGCTTACCACACATGCAGACCGTTATGAGTATAATCAAATTCACGGAATTGCAGCCTATTCTAAAGGTGCGATGTTCTTGACGCAATTGGGTTATTTAATCGGAAAAGAAAATTTACATAAGACCATCAAGCGTTTTTATCACGATTATAAATTCACACACCCGAATCCGAACGACTTTAAACGAACAGCTGAACGAGTGAGTGGAGCTAACTTAGACTGGTATCTGATAGATTGGACACAAACCACCAATACGATTGACTACGGAATAAAATCGGTTGAAGAAAAAGACGAAAAAACACAAGTTACTATTGAACGTATCGGGCTTATGCCTATGCCCTTGGAAATTGGAGTGATGCATGAGGACGGACGTGTGGAATTGTTTTATGTTCCGCTTAACCTGATGCGTTTTGACAAGCCTAACGAATATTTAGTTCAGAGAAAAATACTCCCAACTTGGACTTGGTCACATCCGACTTATACCTTTACTGTTGACGTTCCAAAAGATAATATTAAAGCTATTGATATTAATCCAACGCAACTGATGGCAGATGTGAATCCGGATAATAATTATTATGTGAAAGAATAATTGAAAATCATCATTTCTACATAATAATTTGTTAAAAATGTTGAATTTCTACAGTTATTTGACGCGAAATAAAATCAATCAAATCGTTTTTAACACTCATATTATGGGTTTATATTGAATGTTAGACAAGAATTGTACTTTGCGGAATGATAATTGGACTATTCATAGCATAACCAATTAAAAATTTTATGTTATGAAAAATGTATTAAAAATTTTCGGAATTTTTTGTTTAGCTTTTTTGGCTTTTTCGTGTAGCAAAGACGATGACCCTGCTGATAATGATATTTTTGTAGGAACGTATAACGGAAGTATCAGTTATTCGGGAGATGAGAGTATTTCTTCTGATGACGGAGCCGTAACTGTTGTCAAAACAGGTAGTAATTACTATTTCAGGTTTTCAAACGGAATTCCTGACTTGACAGGAGTTGAGTTTGAGGAGACAGACGACAATACTTTGGTAAATGTCGATTTTGAAGACGGAATCCAATATATTCGAATTACAGCCTCTACTTTAGAAATGTTATACACCAAAGAGGGAGACGAAACCTGGACAGCTGACTGTACTCGATAAACAATAGTTTTATCACAGTTTAACAGTAAAAATTCATCTGGCTTACTAACCTGATATTTGAAAAAGTTTATTGAATTAAAATTCAATAAACTTTTTTCTTTTACAAAAACTCGAAAATGCAACTCTATGCTTGGGTTAAAAAGTGTATTTACTTTTGTTTGCAGAGGTATTATTGGTCTATTTATTCTTTAAAACATCTATCATTTTCTCACCTTTAAATCCGATTTCGTAAGAATATTCTATATTTGTTGTTCTTACAAAAAATGTAAGATTACAGAAAATATCACCTCAATCATTAAACAATGAATAAAATCAGATGCAATTTTTTAGTGGTTTTTATATGTTTTTTTGCCTTTAATGCAGTTACACTGGCTCAAACCCCTGCTGATGAGTGTGAAGATTTATTTGAAAAAGGAAATAAAGCAGTGCAAAATAAGCAGTATTTAGAAGCCTTAGAGTACTTTACAAAAGGTGAACGATTAGCCGAACAGCATGACCTTTATGAAAAAGTATATTTTGCAAAAAACTTTATCGGAATCATATACTATAACTTATATAATTACAGCGAAGCTCTGAATTATTATCTGGAAGCCTATGCCTATGCTCTAAGACATTTAGGATACGTTCAAGAAGTAGCAACGCTGAACAATATTGCCATTTTATACGGAGACGATAAACAATTTGAAAAATCTGAAGAATATCTTTTAAAAGCCTATCACATTGTCCAAAAAGAAAATGACAGTATCAGAATGGCACACTATGCCATTAATTTAGGGATTCTTAGTGCTCGTGACAAAAAATATACTGAAGCCCAAGAATTATTGTTCGAAGCCCTTGATTACCTCGATGACTCCCAGGAAATATTAAAATTAAACGCTCGATCTGCCTTGGCTGAAGTGTACATTTGCTTAGAGAAACATGAATACGCCAAACAAATTATCGACCAAATTTATGACGATGCCTTGCGTTTATCTCCAAACGATATTTATGCAACCCTCCTAATGCAACTTTCTAAATATTATCATTACAAAAAAGACTACGACAAGGCTATCGAAATGTGCCAAAAAGCTTTGAGTCAAACAAATAAAACTCGAAGTAAAGTAGAAATGTATGAGCAGTTATCAAAACTCAATTATCAAAAAAAGGATTTCGATGTTGCCATTAAGTATAAAGATTCTATCATAACTGCAAATGACTCTATATATAAAGCAAAAAGCAAACAAATGTATGAAGGAAATAAAGCTAAATTTGAGCTGCAAACCTACATTCACGAACTAAACACCAAACAAAAACAACTGAGTGTCGAACGCACAATATTTGCCGTAGCCGCAATTGTTTTTCTTATTATAATAGCCCTTATTTACAGAATCTATCGCAATAAAGCCATACAAGAATTACAAAAAAAAGGTATTGCTTTAAGAGAAAATAAAATTATTGCTCTGGAGCTTGAGAAAAAGAACCAGGAGCATTTGTTCTTAGAAAAACAGCTCAGAACCGTGGAGATACAATCTTTATTAGAACAAGAACAATTAAAGAATGAAATTGAACAAAAAAACAGACAGCTTACCTCAAAGGCATTGTATTTGTCAAGTAGAAACGAAATCATCGAAGAGCTTATTCGCTCACTCGCAGAGCTTCCTGAGGTAAATTCTAATAAAGAACTCAAAAAAATTCTTAGACAACTCAATGAAAGCGTACAACCGGATGAGCATTGGAACAACTTCCTTACTCATTTCGAAGAAGTAAACCAAGGCTTTATCAACGAACTGAAAAGCAAACACCCGGATTTAAACTCAAACGACATTCGGTTTATATGCTATGTATTTATGAATCTGAACAGTAAAGAAATAGCTTCTATATTCAATATAACTCAAGAAGCCTGTCGGAAAAGAAAAGAAAGAATCTCCAAAAAGATTGGTTTAGAAAACGGGGAATCACTTTATGAATATCTTACCCAAATTGCTGTAAATAAAGAGTAATCACATTTTTCTACAAATATGTCACATTTTTTAGGGGCGCAACTATAGACGTTAAAGTGTTTTTTTATGACTTTTGACAGAGTGAAAACTAAAACTAATCTAAAAAACACGTTAAACCATGAGAAAATTTTTTACTTATTTAGCTGTTGGCTTTTTGTTAAGCCTTCAAACACACGCTTCAAACAATTTATTAGACGACCCTTGTTTGATTCCTTCTGATATAGAAATAACAGAAGTAACCACCTATTCCGTAGATTTTGAGTGGACATATGCAGATACAAATGCAACTTTATTTCAATACACGATCACTGCTCCGGACGAAGATCCTTTGGGAGGACCTACTACAACAGATACTCAAGCCTCTTCCGTTGGATATAATCTTCTGGCAGCTTCTACTACCTACAATCTGTATTTGCGTACCATGTGTATGGGAGTTTGGAGCGATTGGTCTGACCCTGTAAGTTTTACAACTGTTTCGTGTGATGCTGTAGATATGCCTTATCTTCAGGATTTTGAAACACTTACTTCATTTTTTAACTTGGTAGAATGTGCCACTTGGGAAGTCGTTTCAGGAAACTACTGGAATGTGAATCAAGCAGTCGTAAGTGGTTTTGATGGAAACACACTGAGTTACTCAGCACACGAAACACAAGATGCAGAGAGCTGGTATATTTTTGAAAACGGAATAAACATAGAAAGTGGAGATAAAATAAAAGTCTCCTTTAATTATGCTTCAAACGGAAACGGAACAGAGAATTTACGTTTGCTTTTTGCAACAAACATAGAGGATTTTGCTGATGGAACCGGTATGCAAATAGCCAACCTTACCTTTGATGATGATACAGTAAACCAATATGTTGCCGGACCGATACCTGTCTCTGAAACAGGTGTCTATTATTTCGGATTTCAGGCGATGTCTGCCGCTAATCAGGGAGTTATTTATGTTGATGATTTCCAAGTAGAGAATTGGGTGTGTGGCACTCCAGCTGAAATAGAAATCTCCAATATCCAAACAACCGAAGCTACCTTGTCTTGGGTAACTACAGGTGAAAACACTACGAACTTCTTTCAATATATCGTTTCAACAGAGCCAATAGAACCATCAGATACAACCGAAGGAATCGTTGTTACAGGAACAACTATCGGTAACATGGTTGAAGATTTAGAAGCTAACACTACTTATTATGTATATGTAAGAGCCTCTTGTTCAGGAGTGTGGAGCGATTGGTCTGAGGCAATAAGCTTTACAACTTTATGCGATTCCGTATTACCTATGCCAACAGGAGAAACAATCCAAAATCTTGTGGAAGGAGAAACTTTAGCCGATTTAGAAGTAGAAGGAGAAAATCTTACTTGGTATGCGGATGAAGCACTCACTACAGAAATTGAAGACACTACCGTAGTGACTGACGGAACTGTTTATTACGTAACACAATCTGTTGAAAACTGTGTAAGCGATGCTTTAGCGATTACTGTAACAGTAATTGACCCTTGTGCAGATATAACAGCTCCGACAGGAAATTCTCTCCAAACTCTTGCTGAAGGGCAAACTCTTGCTGACCTTGATGTAGCAGGAACAAATCTTACTTGGTATGCGGATATGGAACTTACCACAGAACTTCCTGATACTACTGAAGCAATTGATGACACAACCTATTATGTAACTCAAACTATAGATGATTGTCAAAGCGAGGCTTTAGTTATTACGGTAGAGATTACACTAAGTGTAGGTGTCTTACCTACGACAACACTTAAAATTTATCCAAACCCTGCTAACTCTATCATTAATATTGTAACGGCAGACACAAACAATTTACCTGAAAGTTTTACTATCTACAATACTTTAGGCCAAATGGTTAAAGGTAAAAATATAACCAATTCATCTGATTTGTCAGTTGATATTAGTTCGTTAGCAAAAGGCGTTTACTTCATTAAAGTAAACAATAAAAACCAAACACAAACCTTACGATTTATCAAACAATAACAAATACAAAGCCTCCTAATCAGGAGGCTTTTTTATTACTAATTAATTCATCCAATCTTCACCGAAGTCATATTAAGCGAACCACCTACCATTTTATCATTAAAAAACGAAACATCATCATTATTATCTTGCAAAGCAAGCGAATAAATAAGCGGGTAATAATGATCGGGAGTCGGGATAGCTAATTTGGCTTTTTCTCCTAAATCTTGATAATTAATAAGAGATTTGTGATCTTTGTTAGAAATCTTCGTTTTGAACATTTCGTTCATATCCACCGCCCAATCAAACCCGAAGTTAGGCGTATTCATATTTTTCCAGTCAATCATTCTCAGATTATGAACCATATTCCCGCTCCCGATGATAAGTATTCCTTTTTTTCGTAAAGCAGCCAATTGTTTTGCCAAATCATAATGATATTGAGCCGGTTTATAATAGTCAATACTCAATTGCAACACCGGAATATCAGCATCGGGATACATATGTCGAACCACTGTCCAAGTTCCGTGATCGAGACCCCAATCATGATCTAGCCCAACATTGGTCGAAGTTATCAAACTTGCTGTTTCTTTCGCCAAAACCGGATTTCCTTTAGCCGGATATTGCACATCAAAAAGTGCTTGTGGAAAACCTCCGAAATCATGAATGGTTTTTGGGTTTTCCATAGCTGTTACATGGGTTCCGCTTGTAAGCCAGTGCGCCGAAATTACTAAAACAGCTTCAGGTCTGGGAATTTCCTTACCGAATTTTGCCCAAGTTCTGGAAAATTCATTGTCTTCGATTCCGTTCATCGGTGAGCCATGTCCTATGAATAATACAGGCATTTTTGTGCTTTGATTTTTCAAAGTTTGGCTCCAATTATATAATGGTTGTAATGATGTCATAGCTAATCCTCCTAGTCCAAGTTTGATGAAAGTTTTCCTTTTCATTATCTTTTTTACTATATTTGTATATACAAATATAGTAAAAAATACTTGAATTAGAAAAATTACAAAAAATAAAATCTTACTTTTGCACCCTTAAAAATTTAATAATCAGATGACACAAATCAGAAACATTGCAATTATTGCCCACGTTGACCACGGAAAAACCACTTTGGTTGACAAAATTATGCACCACTGCCAGTTATTCAGAACGACTGAAAATACAGGAGACTTAATTTTGGATAATAACGATTTGGAGCGTGAAAGAGGAATAACCATTGTTTCTAAAAACGTATCCGTTACTTACAAAGGTACAAAAATCAACATTATTGACACTCCGGGTCACGCCGATTTTGGTGGAGAGGTAGAACGTGTTTTGAATATGGCAGACGGAGTTTTATTGCTTGTTGATGCCTTTGAAGGTCCGATGCCACAAACTCGTTTTGTACTTCAAAAAGCTATCAGTTTGGGACTAAAACCCTGTGTAGTAATCAACAAAGTAGATAAAGAAAACTGTACTCCGGAAGAAGTTCACGAAAAAGTATTCGACTTGATGTTTGAACTTGGAGCAGAAGAATGGCAGCTTGACTTCCCAACTGTTTACGGTTCGGCAAAACAAAACTGGATGAGCGAAGACTGGAAAGTGAAAACAGACAATATCGAGCCACTATTAGACATGGTTTTAGAGCATATTCCTGCTCCGAAAGTGTCAGAAGGAACCGTTCAGATGCTGATCACTTCATTGGATTTCTCTTCGTTTACAGGTCGTATTGCTATCGGGCGTGTACAAAGAGGAGCTTTAAGAGAAGGAATGAATATTTCACTCGTAAAACGTGACGGAAAAATTATCAAATCTAAAATCAAAGAACTTCACACTTTTGAAGGAGTAGGAAGACGTAAAGTAGAAGAGGTTAAAGCAGGAGACATCTGTGCTTTGGTAGGATTAGAAGGCTTTGATATTGGGGATTCAGTAGCTGATTTCGAAAATCCGGAAGCATTACCAACGATTGCTATCGATGAGCCAACGATGAGCATGTTGTTTACGATTAACGACTCTCCATTCTTTGGTAAAGAAGGAAAATTTGTTACCTCAAGACACATCAAAGATCGTTTGACTAAAGAATTAGAGAAAAACTTGGCTCTTCGTGTAGAGGAAACCGGAAGTGCTGATAAATTTATGGTTTTCGGACGTGGAGTTCTTCACTTATCGGTTCTTATCGAAACGATGAGAAGAGAAGGATATGAGCTTCAAATCGGGCAGCCACAAGTTATCATCAAAGAAATTGATGGAGTGAAATGTGAGCCTATCGAAGAATTAACTATCGATTTACCGGAGAATCTCTCGGGTAGAGCGGTAGAGTTTGTTACTTTGAGAAAAGGAGAAATGCTTTCGATGACTCCAAAAGGAGATCGTATGGTAATCGAGTTCCAAATTCCTTCAAGAGGTATTATTGGTCTTCGTAATCAAATTTTAACAGCTACAGCCGGAGAAGCTATTATGGCACACAGGTTTTTAGAATATCAACCTTATAAAGGAGAAATTCCAGGGCGTATCAACGGCTCGCTTATTTCGATGGAAAACGGAAAAGCAATTCCATACTCTATTGACAAACTGCAAGACCGTGGTAAGTTTTTTGTAGAACCTAACGAAGACATCTATGAAGGCCAAGTAATTGGTGAAAACTCAAGAGGCGACGATATGGTAGTGAATGTTACTAAAACCAAGAAACTGACTAACATCCGTTCTGCCGGTGCCGACGACAAAATGAGGATTGCACCTGCAATTAAGTTTTCGTTAGAAGAAGCTTTAGAATATATTCAAAAAGACGAATACGTAGAGGTTACACCAAAATCTATCAGATTACGTAAAATCCTCTTGAGTGAAAATGACAGAAAGAGAAATAAAGAATCGTAAATTAACGTTAATATAATATTTCACCCTGTCAGAGCTATTAAATTCTGACAGGGTATTTTTATGTTTTTAAAAAAAGATACTTGCTTTTATAAATTAGCTCAAGTAGAAACAAACACAGCCTGACAAACTATATAAATTAAGGCTTTTTATTTATTTTTGTAAATTAAATCACTATGAACTGAAAGTCCATAGGTTTGGTTTCGGACTGAAAGTCCGATTTTTAAAAAAAAGCCACGGATTAAAAGATTTTTAGAAACTGTAAGTCTTGTACTGAAAGTGCATAGTTTCAACCAACGTATGAAACCAATGAAAACAAGTCAACTACGAACCGTTACCGTAACTCGATATATTACTCCTCTTCGCGAAGGGGGCTCTTTACCTGCTCTAGCCGAGGCAAATGACGGATTTAAATATGTATTAAAATTTAGAGGTGCAGGCCACGGAGTAAAAGCTTTAATAGCTGAACTTTTGGGAGGAGAAATAGCTAGAGTATTAGGACTTCGAGTGCCTGAACTAGTTTTTGCTCATCTAGACGAAGCTTTCGGTAGAACCGAAGGAGACGAAGAGATTCAAGATCTTTTACAATTTAGCAAAGGGCTTAATTTAGCCATGCATTTTCTCTCAGGAGCCCTAACCTATGATGCTGCCGTTAATGACTGCGACGAACTATTAGCTTCAAAAATTGTATGGTTAGATGCCTATATTACGAATGTTGACCGGACTTTCAGAAACACCAATATGCTTTTATGGCACAAAGAACTATGGCTAATTGACCATGGCGCTTCATTCTATTTTCATCATTCGTGGAGTAATTATGAACAACACGCCAAAAGTAGTTTTACCTTCATAAAAGACCATGTATTGTTACCTAAAGCAACAAAGCTACAAGAAGTTAACCAAAGCTTTAAAATGCTTTTGACCGATGAGGTTTTGCAAAACATCGTTAACCTACTTCCTGTAGATTGGCTTAGTTGGGAAGGAACTGAACAAACACCCGAAGAGATTCGGAAAATATATTTAAGGTTTCTGACTTTAAGAAGAGACAATTCTGCAAACTTTATAAAACAAGCTCAAGATGCGAGAGAAACACTTATATGAGTACGCTGTAATTCGTATTGTACCTCGGGTAGAATGTGAAGAATTTATAAATGTTGGTCTTCTGCTATTTTGCAAAAGACAAAAGTACTTACGAGCTATGGTTAAAATAAATCACCAAAAATTAAGCCTATTTAATACTGAGCTTGAGCTTGAGCAACTCCAAATAAACCTCAACTCGTTTGAACAAATATCTAAAGGAGATAAAAATGCAGGACCTATCGCAGCATTCGAAATCTCCGAAAGGTTTCGATGGCTTTCGGCCGTTAGAAGTTCGTGCATACAAACTTCTAGACCGCACACTGGTTTTTCAGATGACCTTAATGCTACCTTCGAAATACTTTTTAAAGAATTAGTCCGATAACATAAAAGTCGGCTCATAATGACCGACTTTTATGCCTTGCTAAACTATTTTATTGCTTAATCATTTTTCTGACAATGGTTTGACTTCCGGAGTCAATTTTCAGAATATAAACGCCTTGGGTTAATTTTGAGACATCAATATTATATTCTTTATCACTACTATTGTTCTCATAAATTAATGCACCTTTCATATCAAAAACCTGAAGATTATCAATATTGAAACTCTCTGCACTAATTCTTATAAAATCCTTAAACGGATTAGGATAAACACTAACTGTTGACTTTTCAAAATTATTTACAGAAAGGACTCCTTCTCCTACAGTAAAGTCATCAATAGCTAGAACGTGTGTTGAGGTGACACCGGGAGCAAAAACTCCGTTTAGCCCAATATAGTAAACACCAGATTCGTCAGGGGTAAACTCAAAATTAACTATCTGAAATTCTGAATTCGATATATCTTCAATAGAAGTAATTACCGTGCTTCCTTCTTGGTTAGCTGAATTATTCACCAATATATTTAATGTAGGATTATTTGGAGATGTAGGAGTTACAAAATATCCAAGTCTATAATTTAAGCTCATCGGATAGGTATAGCCTTGATTCAAATATAAAGGTCGTGAATAAACTGTTCTATTTATTTCTGAAGACATAATTTCTCTCAAACCAAGAAACCCTTCGCTTGCCTCCAAAAAAACCATCCAGTCATAATACGGAGTAGTAGATTCAGTCACAGACCAACCTCGTGTATATAAGAAAGTATATTTTTCTGCTGGATTAAAATTTTCAATATACGGAAACTCCGTAACTTCACTTTCTAAAGAAGTTCCGATAATTACTTGAGACCATTGACTATACTCACCACTTCCACACATTTTTCTTACGTACACTGAATAGGCCGTTCCCGGATTAAGTCCTGTAATCACATATTGATTTTCTACATCGGGTGTAGTAAACGAAGGTAGGGTTACACCTCCTGTTGTTCCTTGTTCATACGGATAAACTCCATACTCTATTTCATAAGTTCCTTCACCATTCCAGCTGATTGTCGCAGAGATTTCGGTTTGTTCTTCTAGAGTTACATATCCAAACGGACAATCTGGTTTAGCTAAAACCGTTACAGGTCTGCTATCCAAATGTTGTTCGATAACAGATCCTTGGTTTTCTCCTCCTAATACGAATCTATTTTTGAATCCTCCCTCAAGATTGGTGTTTAAGCCTACCAGAGGTAATACATCTGTTGAAGAGTAAGAGGTAGGTGTAAAATAATAAGTGATATATAACCCACCTCCGTCATGAATGTACGGAGCCGCCAATTCTAGTTCTAACATTCCGGGCTGAGTAGGAATAGTTATCTGAGTTGCGGGAAACAAATTATACCCAAGAGAAGGAATCATAGAAAATTCCGGAAAAACAGCAGTACTTACAAAAAATATTGAAAGTGTTCCAGTAGAAGATTCTCCTTGACCTTGCGAAAGCTCCCATCCGATAGAAGTAATATTATCTCCTATTTCAAACCCAGCGGCTTGCATCTCTGAAGCAGTTATTAAATAACTTCCTACATACTGAGTAACTTCAGAAGATATGTAATCAAAATCTGGGTTTGTCATCACTCCGTTAGGAATAACAAAAGGCGAATCTTGATTAGAAGCTACCGTTTGGGTTAAAGGTGACATATAAGTAACTGATTGTGCCTGCGCCCAAAACCCTAGTACTAATAACAAAAAAAGAAAAGTATTTTTTTTCATAAATCATAATTTTATATTAATAAATTAATTCTAAGCAAAATTAGAAAAAAAAACCAAAAACCCTATAAATTTATTGAAAAAATAATTTAAACAGGTTCGTAATAATTTTTAAATAGTTTCTATGAGCTTTTTTCACGAAAAATTTTACTTTTGCACTTATCAAATAAACTCTGAGTATTCAGAACTTTAGACATCGAACTTTAAACAAAAAGAAATGGGAAGAGCCTTTGAATTTAGAAAAGCAAGAAAAATGAAGCGTTGGTCTGCAATGGCAAAAACGTTTACCCGAATCGGGAAAGATATTGTAATGGCTATTAAAGAAGGTGGTTCTAATCCGGAAACCAATGCTCGGTTAAGAGCTGTTATGCAGAATGCCAAAGCTGCTAATATGCCAAAAGACAATGTGGAAAGAGCTATAAAAAGGGCAACGGACAAAGATACGGCTAACTATAAAGAGGTGCTTTTTGAAGGCTATGCTCCTCACGGAATCGCAATTTTGATTGAAACAGCAACCGACAACAACAACAGAACGGTAGCCAATATCAGAAGTTATTTTAACAAATGTGACGGAACTCTCGGAACACAAGGTTCGGTTGAGTTTATGTTTGATCACACTTGTAACTTCCGCATTCCGAATAACGGACAAGATATTGAAGAATTAGAATTAGAAATGATTGATTTCGGAGTGGAAGAAATATTTGCAGACGAAGACGGAATCGTGATGTATGCTCCGTTTGAGAGTTTTGGAGCTATTCAAAAAGAATTAGAAAACAGAGGTTTAGAAATTCTTTCCTCCGGTTTTGACAGAATTCCGCAAGTAACCAAAAAACTAACTCCCGAGCAAGTTGCTGATGTCGAGAAACTTCTTGAAAAAATTGAAGAAGACGATGACGTGCAAAACGTATTCCACACAATGGAAGAACAATAATTGGACTTGTCTGCCTGCAAAAATTTAATTAAAGTCCGTTCTATAACGGGCTTTTTTTGATGAAATAATACATCAAAAAAGGCATTGACAAAATAAAATACGAAATATCAACAACACTATTGAAATATGAGTCTGTAAGTCCTATTTCTATAATATGATATATAAAATATATAGATATAGTCATAAACAGAGCTAATCCACTATAATAATAAGTGTCTTCTTTTGATTTTATTAAAAAGACAAACAAAGAAGATACAGCCACGCATAAAAAAGTCAAATATTGAGGCATCAAGTAATCAGATTGAATAATAAATGGATTCATTATCTCAAATTCCTCTATGTAGTTATAAATAAAAGGAAGAAAAGTTAATGTAAACGTCAAAATTGTAACAAATCCTGTTTGTATAACCTCCTTTACAGATAGTTCTTTCGTTTTAAGGAGATAAAGGAATGTAATGATATAAGGAATCACAAACACATTTCTTGTGGAGAGCATTAGTCCGATAAAAATTCCGTTCCATAACACAAAATAAGGTTTCTTTTGCTCTATGCTTTTTAATAAATAAATAATCGAAAACAGAATTAAACTCCCATTCAGAAAAACATTACTTCTACTGATAACTTCCCATAAGAAGAAAACAGAAGAACAAAGTAAAATAATCGCAATCGTTTGTTTTGGAACAGAAATTTTGTCAAATTTAAGTAAACTTAAAAAGACAATTATACCTAACAAAGAAAAATACCCGAGTTCTCCCAACAGATAAAAAGGCAAGGCAAGAATGTAATAAAAAGGCATAGGTCCGGGATAATTTCCCAAATGGGAAGTAGCCATATAAACATATTTATCAGAAAAGTAATTATCCCAAAAAGAACTGATAACACTCCACCTATCTACGTTTAAAGATTCTTGAGAAATTTTTGAAAAAACAAAAAAAGACCCAATAATAAACAGAAAAACAATACCAAAGTTTACAATATTTAACTTTGATTGAAATAAATTTAGTTTCGTCCTGTACTTCCAAATTAAACCATAAAAACCAATTATTCCAATGGAAATTAATACGTAAAAAGAAGTAATTCTCTCTGTATATTTAATTGCAAACAAAAAGTTTACAAACAAAAACAGCAAGAGACTTATATTTGTTTTTGACAGCATAACATTCATTATTCAAACAACTTAGATTTTTTAATTCTTTTTTTGTGTAAAAAATACTGAAAGGAAACCCCCAATATTCCCAATCCATACTTCATACTTCTTTTAAAATTTATGGAAGAGGCATCATCAAAATATTTAGTAGGACACGTAATTTCTGCAATTTCGTAGCCCTTATCAAAAATTTGGGCTAAAAACTGATTGTCAAAAATAAAATCGTCAGAATTTTTGTTAAAATCAATACTTTCTAAAACCTCTCTGCTGTAAGCCCTATAACCTGTATGATATTCCGAAAGTTTTTGATTCATAAGCAGATTTTGAGTAAAAGTCAGAAAACGATTTGCAATGTATTTGTACAAAGGCATTCCTCCTTTTAACGCTCCTTTTCCCAAAATACGAGAACCTATAACAACGGGATAAACTTCATTGGCAATAAGATAAACCATTGAATGTATGAGCTTGGGAGTGTATTGATAATCAGGATGCAACATAATGACAATATCAGCTCCTAACTCCAAAGCTTTGTTGTAGCATGTTTTTTGATTTCCTCCGTAACCCGTATTTTTTTCGTGTTTGATAATGTGCTTTATTCCTAAAGATTTTCCTACCTCAATAGTTTTGTCCGGACTGTTATCATCGACTAAAACAACTTCATCAACAATATCAAAAGGAATTTCATTATAGGTATCTATTAGGGTTTTTTCTGCTTTATAAGCGGGTAGAACAACAACTATATGTTTGCTGTTTGCTGTTTGAAATCATAATGCAATATACAAAATTTAAACCACCTCTGCTACTACAAAAGTGCTTCCTCCGACAAAAATCAAGTCGGTTCCGGAAGCATTTTTTTTGGCACTTTTCAAGGCATTTTTTACAGACGAATAACTTTTTCCGTTAAGGGAAAAGTGTTTTGTTTTTTCTTGCAATACATCGGTTTCCAATCCTCTCGGGACATTGGGTTTACAGAAATAATAGTGTGCATTTTTTGGGAATAAAAGCAAAACCGAATCCAAATCCTTGTCGTTTACTGCTCCGAAAACAATGTGCAGCTTGTCGAATTTTTCTTTTTGGATTTCCGCTAAAACAATTTCCAAACCGTGTTTGTTGTGAGCCGTATCGCAAATTATTTTCGGATTTTCCTGCAGAATCTGCCATCTTCCCAAAAGTCCTGTGTTTTTTACCACGTTCAGCAATCCGTTTTTAATGTTTCCTTGCGAAATCTTAAAATGATTTTCTTTTTGAAGTATTTTAATGGTCTGCAAAACCGTTTTTTTGTTCTTTTGCTGATACTTTCCGATTAAATCTGATTTTGGAATTTCAAAAATCAAATCCGAAGCAAAATAGATTTCAGAATGGTTTTGCTTTGCTGTTTTAAGGAAGACTCCTTTGGTTTCAGGAGTATATTCTCCGATTATAACAGGAATATTCGGTTTTATGATTCCTGCTTTTTCGGAAGCAATTTCAGCAAGTGAATTGCCAAGGAATTGCGTATGGTCCAATCCAATATTCGTAATAACGGAAACAAGTGGAGAAATAATATTGGTCGAATCCAAGCGTCCTCCCATTCCGACCTCGATAACAGCTATATCAACTTTTTGTTTTTTGAAATAATCAAAAGCCAACCCTACGGTCATTTCAAAAAAACTCAAATTATTCTCCTCGAAAAAAACTTTGTGCTGCAATATAAAATCGCAAACAAACTTTCGAGATATTTTCTTTCCGTTTATTTTGATGCGTTCTCTAAAGTCTTTGAGATGCGGAGAAGTATAAAGCCCTACTTTACAGCCTGCTTCTTGTAAAACAGAAGCAAGCATACTCGAGGTAGAGCCTTTTCCGTTGGTTCCCGCAATATGAATAGTTTTGATTTCCTTTTCAGGATTTCCGAGATAATCGGAAAGCAGAATGGTGTTGTGTAAATCTTTTCGGTAAGCACTTGCTCCCTGTTTTTGATACATCGGAAGCTGATTGAACATCCAGTTTAGAATTTCCTGATATTCCAACTTTATTCTTTCAGTTTGAAATTATACGTAATCGTTCCGATTTGTCGTTCGGGAGCTGTCGTACTTGGGTCAAATTTGGCCTGCATAGCTGCTTGTTTTGCAATATCTACCAAGCATTTGGCTGTGTTGGTAGTTCCTCTTGCTCCGGGTTTTGCCTCGATAACTTTTCCTGATTTATCCACAGAAATTTCTACTACTACGGTTCCTTCTTCATTACATTTATATTGTGGAGCAGGCATAGCAACCGATTTGCGTCCGTCGAGCTTATAATTTCCGTGTCCTGAACCACTTCCTGCACCCGAGCCTGTTCCGTATCCGGAGCCTGTTCCCAGACCTTGACCGCTTCCGTCTCCTCCTCCCGAACCGGTTCCGCTTCCTCCACTTCCGTCTCCGTCATAACCCTGACTGTTCAGATTTCCTGACTGACTTCCTTGATTTCCTGCTTTATTTGTGTTCCCGTCACCTCCTAATAGATTTCCGATGGCATCGGTTACATTTTTGTCGGGTTGAGGTTTTATAGGAGTGTTTACAATCGGTTTTGTGTCGGGTTTTGTTTCCGGTTTTTTGTCGGGTTGCTTTTTGTCGTCTTTTTTCGGAGTTTCAGCTATGGCTACCGCATCTTCATTATCAGAGGTCAGTATTTCGTTTTCATCACTTTGCGATGTAACCGCTTCTGTTTGTGAAGCAATTGGGTCAGCCGAGGCATAATTGTCTCCCATTCCGCTGTCGTCAAATCCGAAGTTCAGAGCAATCGTGCCTCCACCACCTCCACCTTCAAGCTCTTTGACTTCGGGAGGAAAAATGGCAATAGACATCACAAGAATCATCATCACAAACAGAATTGTTGTAATAATAGCTGATTTTTTCTCTTCGTCTGTTCTAAACATTCGTTCTGATTTTCCAATAATAACTCAAAAATATGAAAATATATTGTATTTGATGTGCATTGTCAATAAAATTGGCTTTTGATTGGGATTAATGATAGCGTATTTTAATAATCAAAATACCAGTTGAACAAATCTGCACGAAGCCCTACGGAAAACCAAGTTGAATTTTGTTTGAAAGTTTCTGTTGTTTCGGCATTCGGGTCAAAGTTTCTGTAAATAACATTGGCAAAAACCTTTAGGTTCGTACTCGGATTTATCAAATATCCCACCTGAATATCCCCGATAAATACTTTGGTCGAATTTCCTTGTCCGACCTTTACTCCTGTATCATACGGACGGTTTTCGTCATAATCCAAATAAATATTCCCTCCGTAATTGTAGTTGTTGTCTGCTGTGTTGAAGTCTAATCCACGTTTTCCGGTAGTTACTTTTGCATCAGCAAAATATCTTCCTTTAAAGTATCTTGCTACAAAGATAAATTCTCTGAAATTTCCTCCCCATTGATGCCCCATACTTTGGTTGTTGTGAGCATAGTTAGTAATCGGGTCGGAGTGAGAGTACACATACGGGCGAACGATGTTATACTCCGCCTGAAGCAACAGGTTATCAACTCCAAAAGCATCATAATATTTTGTTCCTATCTGATATCCAAATTTATTTTTCCAACTCTTGTTTCCTTCTTTTACTGCATCAACCGAAAACTCATCTATCAAAAACTGTCCGTAGAAATTGACCTGATTGTTCCATTTGTATTTTCCTGTAAGTCCCAAAAGGGCATTTCCGGCTTTTGAAGACGAATTAAACTCAACTGTTCTGTAAAAAATAATCGGATTAATAAAGTTCATGTCAAACCCTCTGTCATTGGAAGTTGTCCACACTACCGATTCGAACACTCCTAAATTTAATCTGTTGGAAATATTCCAACTCAAGTAATGGTTAGCCATATATTTAGTGGCATAAGCTCTGTCTGTGGTAACTTCGGGTCTTAAATCCTTGAGCCACATATAGGTATTCGTGTATTTAATTTTCCAAAAAGTAGTGTTTATCTTAAAATACGGATACGGAGATGCTCCATCACTTTGTAATAACGAGCGATAACCATCTCCCAAAAAGTTTCTTCCGTAACCCAAATTAAGATTGATAAATTCATTTGGTGAATACGTCAAATTAGCATCAGCCGAAGGAAAGTCAAAAGCATCGGTTTCGAATTCTTTAGCAATTCCGATTCCGGGAATTACAGCCGGATTTCCTCCGCTTGGTCTAATAGAAATTGCATATTGGTTATAATAATCTGCAAAACGTCCTTGACTTTCATATAAAGTTGTAGAGAAGTGAAGTTGTTCGCCCAAAGCTCCTTGTATTTGTAAGGCTCTGGTGTTGTTGTAGGTTGTTTTTTTAGTGTCGGTATCTTCTCCAAAACGCAAATCTACAATAGGATTCATCGTAAACCAATAATTCTCGCCCTGAATCGTAACCATATTTTCATTCCACAGTTTGCGTCCCCACCAGCCTTCTTTGTTTTTGTACAATTCTTTTTGTTTTTGTTCCAAGTCATAATACTTGGCAACTTCAAAATAGGTATAAGGTTTTTGAGCTGTGTGATTATTGGCTCCCATCTGATTCATCGCTCTATCGAATTGGGCATAATAGCTATGCGAAAAAGGGATATTCAGATGGCTTTTGAGTTGTGGATTGTCAAAATTATGATAAACAATACTGTCTAATTCTTTAAGCGGTTGGTTTTTGGTTTTCACAAAAACAGGTTGTTGCTGCTCTTCTGTCGATTCCAAAGACAAAAGGCTCGGTTCTTCGAGCGGGATTGAAAATCGAAGTGTGTATTTGGCATATACAGGGTTTCCGTTGTATTCGGGTGGGCTGACTTTAGGAAGTTCGGAAAAAACTCTGTTTACTTCATCGTTTATTTCCTGATGTGAAGTATTGATGTGTAAAACTTTAAAATCTCCTTTGTTGCTGACTTCAAAAAGAACAATTATGTTAGACTGGTGATTTTGTTGGGTCAGTTCTTCTGGGGTTTGAAAATTATTAAAAACAAATTCCTGCATTTTGTTGTAAAAACAGTTTTCTGTTGCTTTAATATCCAAATCTTCGCACTCTTCGAAAACAGGAGGTTTTTCAGAAACAGATTTCTGAGAAAATGCCATTTGAAATCCGATTAGTAAAAGTGTAAGTAGTTGCTTTTTCATAAATCAATACGTATTTTTTGATGTTCCTCCCTCTGCAATAATCTTTGCAGATGAAGTCCCGATTCGTTTTACCCCAAAATTTATCATTTGCACCGCTTCTTCAAACGAACGCACACCTCCCGAAGCCTTTACAGGAAGTGGGAAAGCATTTTCCATCATCAGTTTAATCGATTCAACGGTTGCTCCGTTAGGTTCTCCGTTGGGTGTAACATAAAATCCGGTTGAAGATTTTACAAATACTCTATCGTAAATTTTTTCGTCAAAATGAGCTATAATGGCATTTTTAACCAATGCAGAAATCTGAACAATTTGCATCGGGGTAAGGGCGGCTGTTTCTATTATCCATTTTACGGTTTTGTGGTTGTCTATACCGAGCCTAGTGCATTCTAAAACCTCTTGCTTGGGTTTTTGTGAATTTCCGTTTTTAAAAGCCGTATAGTCTATTACAAAATCTAATTCGTCTGCTCCGTCTTGAATTGCTTGTTGGGCCTCTTTCAGTTTATCTTCTACAGATGAATTTCCTTCAGGAAAATCAATTACCGTTCCGACCAACACTTCCGATTGAGCTTCGTCAATTCTTTTTCTCGCCAATTTGACTACTTCGGGGCGAATCATAATGAGTTTAAATCTTTCCTTAATAGCCTCGCAAACAAACTTTTCTGCTACCTTAATATTTTCTTTTTCAGAGAGGCTTGCCTGTTCTGATGTTTTTAAGTACGTGGAATCTAAGTATTCTCTGATGTTCATAATTTACTTTTTGTATTTTTTATAAAGGTATAAAACAGTTACTCCCGATAAAGCTCCCATAAAATTTGCCAGCATATCATATCGATCTGCTGTTCTTTTTTCTGTAAAAAGCTCCTGACATATTTCAATTGCTCCTGCAAAAATAAGAGTAACAAAAATCAGTGAAAAGACACTTTCGCTTTTTATCGGCTTCTGATAAAAAATATAGCTTCCCCATAAAAAAACAAACACAAGGTAAAACACCAAGTGAGCTACCTTGTCATAAGACGCAAAGTCTGTAATTGCTTTCGGGGCTTTTGAAAAAGATACCAGACTCAGAACCACTACAACACATGTCCAAGCCAGAGCAAGCCCTAAGCAGGTTTTTTTATGCACCTATAAGATTTTTATAACCTTCAGCAGAAAGCAAAGAATCTATTTCCGAAGTATCAGAAATTTTAACCTTAATCATCCAACCCTCTCCATAAGGGTCTGTGTTTATCAATTCCGGATTGGTTTCAAGGGTTTCGTTGAATTCGGTAATTTCTCCTGACAAAGGCAAAAACAAATCAGAAACGGTTTTTACAGCTTCTACCGTTCCAAAAACTTCGTCTTTATCCAAAGTCTGGTCAAGGGTTTCTACCTCAACATAAACAATATCACCTAATTCTTTTTGGGCAAAATCCGTAATTCCTACCGTTGCGATATCGCCTTCAATAACCACCCATTCGTGGTCTTTTGTGTACTTTAAGTTACTTGGGATGTTCATTTTATGTTTTTTTATATAAAGTTTAATATTATGTTTTTATTTTAATTTCCGAATGTGTATCTCAAGGTAAATCCTGCTCTGATGTTTGTCATCGGATAAGCTGTTGAAATAACCGCTTTTGAGAACGAATGGTCATAGTACAAAATTACGGTAAAGTTACGACTAAAAGAATAGTCGGCAGTAAATTTTGCAGACCACATATTTTGCCCACCTCCAAGTTCGTTGTTGTCATAATCTAAATAACGGACAATGGTCTTGTTATTCATATAATTCAGATCGAGTTTGAGGTTCAAATCACTCTTAATCGTGTTTGTCGGATTGTCTGCCAACTTTGTATTGATAACCACATCTTTGATTCGGTATCCCGTTCCTAATGTATAAGTTTGCCCTTGCATTTCTGTAAGGAGGTTGTTGTCAAAACTCAAAGATAAAGCTCTTTCTTTTTTAACCTCTGCCCTAATCTGAACAGAATTTTTCATCTCGAAATCCACTCTAATAAGCGGGTTGAATTGCTCGACCAAATTCACATTCGAAACAATGGTTTTCGGTTGATAGTTCTCGCTTCCATCCGGATTTACCTGTTGGTTCGGGTCATACTCAAAGTTAGAACGATATGCGTTAATCGAATATGTTGAGCTATATTGATGTTGTATAGAAAAACGTCTGAATTTATCTTTGAAAAACTTATAGCGCATAAGTCCAGTATAGCGTATGTTCCACCCTGGAATAGGAATATCTCGCAACACTCCCAACGAAACTCCTGAAGCATTTTGCCCGGTATAGGCTGCAAAGAAAGCAGGCAACAAAACCTCTTGAGAAGTTTTTCCGTAACCAACAGGGAATCCGTCAGCACCTACTTCTGTTACTCCTCTTTGTTGTGCCAAACGATTAGCAATGGTAATTCGGTTGTCTCGAAATTGTTGGAAAGCCTCCGAAAAGTTTTCGTCACTTTGTGAAAAAGCCGTTCTAATCATATTGGTCGATATCGAGAAGTTACCAAAACTATATGGAGAACGAGAATTGTATTGTCCGTTCGAAATATCATACTGCTCCGAATAATTTTCCGTAGTATTTCTGTCTGCCATAAGGTCAATCTTAAAGTCCGAAAACGGTTCTAAAGATGCTGTAAAATTAAGCGTTTTGGTGCTGATTTGTGTAAAGTTTTGGTTATAATCAGGATAGTTGGTTAGCCATCCGTTTCTGGCTGCTTCAAATCGCACATCTTCCTGGCTTCCCATTATGAATCCTAAGGTAGGACGTGATGTTCCTAAAAATCCGATAGATGGTAAATATCCCGGCAAGACCGTTCCGTTGTTTTCGGAATAATTTACCTGAACGGTTTTCAGGCTGGTAACAAATCCGATGAGTCCGTCCATAAAAACACCTCTTTGTTGTGCAGGAGTCTGAGCTCCTCCTGAAACTCTTTGTCCCGGAGCAGTTCCTGCTGCAGGTCTCCTATTGGTTTGAGGTTTCTTCGTTAAACCTATATATTTATAGAACAAATCCATGTTCAGCGTGGTATTCAACTGGTGGGTGTTCGAATTCTGAATTGTGTTTCCTAAATCATATTCTTGATCTTCTCCCGTTTTTATAAATCTCAATCCGTCAGCAGAACGTTGCCAGTTATAGTTGGAGTTGTAATTATAGGTTGATTTCACAAAGCTCAAAAACGGTAGTTTTTCCAACGGTAGTTCATAGTTAAGTACGATTTGTTGTGTGTGCTGGTTGGCTTCTCCCGTATTCCAATAATCGTCCCAAATGGTATTTGATTCTATCGGAGCATTGTTTTCGTCAAGATAATTTCGAACAATATTACTCGTAGTTACGTTGTAGTTAATTTTGAGTTTTTTGGTCAGGTTATAGTTAAATCCGTAATTGTAATTAAACATATAATTTCTTCTGTACATTGGGTCAATTCCTATCCCTTGTACTTCGACCATACGGAATTGCTGTCTGTTGAAACTCCTAAGAATACTTGTGTTAAAAGTTATGCTGGAAGGCAGGTAATTAAAATTAAAATCCTGTAATAGTTTCCAATATTTACTTTTTTTCATTGTCTCAGAATTTTTGAAGGGCTCAACCGGTTTGGCTTCAAAATTATAGCTGTAATCAGCCGTAGTCTGAACCTGTTGGTCAAGCAAATCTTCTACCTCATAATCGTGATGATTGGTTTGTGTATAAGAATAAGACAATGTTATGTTTTCAGGGTCGTAAACCTGTGGTTTTTGTTCAGGAGCTCTATCTTTTTTTACCCCTATAAAGTTGATACTTTTAATTTTGGTATATTCTATTGCTCTATCTCTGATGTTATCTTGCTCCGAGGCAGGGGCATGGTCAAGATATTGCTCTAATCGTATGTCCTGATAATACGGGTCGTATTCGGGAGTGATAAATTCTTCTCCGAACGAATAGCTGAATGGTAATCGTACCCTCCAATTGTTTGGAAGGAGTTTCCCTAATTGAAATGAAGATACAATGTTGTATTGATATCTGTCTTCTCTGCTTCGTTCAACGGGTTTGTCTTCTATTCCTCCGAAACCAATGGTATTCATGTTACCTGTTGCTGTAAAGTTGGCAAAATCCGCAAAGTTAGTATCCATACTCAAAGTAGCTGCCATACCTCCTCTGTTGTCCATTTCGGCAAGACGGAGCTCGTTGAACCATACTTCTCCTCTGATATGAGAGTTCTCTGTATTGTTTTTGACTCCAAGCATCAACGTACGAACATATCCGAAGTTTGGATTTCCTTTGATACCGATTCTCATATTGCTATCAGCAGCCCCCCCTATTTCAGGGTCGGAAACATCTTTGTAGAAAATTCCGTCAGGAGGTAAATTTGACATATCAGCACTCATTGCCAGAATCTTCAATTTTGTAAGCAAATCTAAACTGATGTCCATATTGTTGGCTTCTGGCCAAACATCTGTATCTATAATAGCTCCTTCGGGAGTAACTTTTAAAGGAATTTCAACCTGATAAAAGTTTTGCGAAAAGTCGTTTCCGAAACGGATAAAAGCCATCATTTGGTCGTCTTGTAACGGGCTGGTTTCTCCATCCGGGTTTTCGGCAGAAATTATAGGAAGTGCCTCTGCATGCAAGAACATTTTCAGTTTCTTGTACTGACGCATATCCACATTTACCTGCTTGAAAACCGCTCTGGAATCTCCGGGCTCTAATCCTCCGTTATATGTTCCGTCGGCACTGGAAATTCTCATCGAAAGCGATTGCTCGTTCTGATTGATAAGCGTATTGTTTTGATAAAGTTGTTCTCTCTGCACTCCCGGAGGTGTGATATATCTGATGGGAGAGCGGTCTCCGTTTTCCTGAACATTTACCGTTTGAACATCAAAAGCCGTATTGTCTAAAAGATCTGTGGCATTATCTTCAATTGGGTCTAACGAATAGGTATAACGTCTCCAATCACTACGAACCAAATCGAGAGAACCAAATCGAAGTGTTACTTCTTCTGAGAATCCGGTGAGGAAAAGCCTCATAAAACGAATAGAACGCAAATCTGAAATACCTCCTCCTTTTGCTTCTCCTTCGGTAATGGGCACTTTGAACTGTATCCATCTGACAGGAGTAGTTGTTTCTCCGTTAGGTCCTTGCCCTTGAAGAGAAGCCGTAGTATTCAATATATTGGTCACATAATCTTGTCCTTCTTGCATATTCGGACGAATATTGATGGTATATTCATAATACGCATCTATGGTATTCATCGTGTTATCTCGGTTTACATCTTCAACATCAGGATGTGTGGTGTTTCCTCTGTCGTTATCAGAGATGCTAACAGGCGAATTACCTTGTGTTCCGTTGTATCTTTTATATCTCTCGATGATGTTTCCTTGAGCACTCAAAAAGTTTTGATAATTGTCTTGTGCAGGGTCTTCAATTCCTGCAAACGCAGGGAATTTCTGAGCTTCTTCATCGTCTGTGGAGCCATCAAATCCTAAGTCCTGAGCTGCTCTGTTTGCCTCATTGGTGTCAAAAGCATAAATGAGCGATTGAGAGGCAGGTACTTTTCCCCAAGCAGTCGAAATGGTTGCCTGATTAGACCCTGCTTCGGGAAGTCCGTTTTCGTACATCTTTCTTCCGTCTTTGAGAATATCTTCAGAAATTTCTCCCAAATTAATTTTTAACTGACCCATATTGAATGAGTTAGCAGCATCTCCCGGATTCCCTACAAATGGGTCTAAGAGCCAAAACTGAACATATTCTACGTTTGCCTGCTCGAAATTAGTAGAGGTAATTCCTCTCATAATTCCACCCCAATTATCTTGAGGGTTAGGAAGTGTATTGGTTCCGTTGGCAAGTGGATTAAAATTGTATGGTCCTCTTTCAGATGGGTAATACGTAAGGTCTAAAGTTGGAATTACCGTTGTTTGTCCTTGTGCTATATCGGTTACAGGGTATAGTTCATTAATGTAAATCCTTCTGGTTTTGTTGGAAGATAAATCGTCTTGACTTATTCCCGATGGTCTTTGACTGGTATAAAAAACAGGGTCTATGGTGTACCAAGAAAGTTTTGCTCTTTTGTACCCTGATGTTGGAGCGTCTTCGGGGAGCGGATTAGGGAGTTCTCCTCCAAAATCTATCGGAACACTTGCTAAACTCCACGAAAGAGGACCTTTCATATCAATATTGGTTTGAGACCCTTCAAAATCTTCGACATACACAGTTGCTTCTCCATCAAACTGGTCGCCTTTTGGAGTATCTGATTTGAGTACAGCTACTTCTCCTCTTATCGAAAAATTAGACGGTACATCTGTATCGAGATTAGGCAGTTTGTTTACCAATCGGGTAAAGAAAGGTACTTCGGTAGAATAGTTGAAATTAAGTCCGTAAATAGTGTTGTTTACAGACTCCATTCCGTAGCTTGATTTTTGAGTAAATGGTTTTTCTGCCATTCGCAAGAAAGTACCTCCGACGACGAGTTTATCGCTAAATTTATGTTCGATATTAAACCCAAAGAAGCGTTTGGTTTGCTGTCCGAACACTTGATTGTTTTCAACAGAGATATCAATCGGAATTCCCGAAGCCTGCAAAGACGGGTCGATAAGATGTACTTTTCCTTGTTGATAATTTACCGTATAATCTTGCCCTTCGACAAGTATTCTTCCTCCTGCCCTAACAATAACAGAACCTTGCGGAATATTGAATGCACCTATGGAAATCCCGTCTCCGGTCGTAGAACGAAAACGCCCTTTTAGCAAAAATTTATTTTTGTCGCTATCTTGCAGTGAGGCCGCTTGTGTGCTTCGGTACAGTTTGGTAAAAACATATTTTTTCTGGTCAGAGTTATAGGTGTTTTCGTTGTTATAATCTTCGAGGGAGTTAGGTGATGATTTTAGTTTTTCGAAAAGGTGTTTTCCGAAAGGTTCAACGGTTGTGAAGATAATTCTTCCGAAACGAGGATCAATAGTAATTCCGTTGAATGTATTAGTGCTGTTTTGTTGCCCTTGATTATTACCATAGCCTCCGCCCATTCCACCCATTCCGCCCATAGCATCATTTTGACTACTCTGATTTCCCATATTTCCGTATTGTCCTTGTTCGGACAAAGGATTATTTCCTGTAGAATTGGCTACATAGTCAAAAAAACCGTCTCCGTTCGGAATTTGTGGGTCATTATTGTAGTTCAATCTGTCCAAATTGAAAAGCCTCAACAAAGGAATATTAAACGGATAGTTTTCATCATCTTCATTCCACACTGAACCATCGGTTGGAGTTATATAATTCAGAGGAGATGGATCTGTATATAAGATATTGAATCTAAATCCGTCTTGTTCAAGTTGAGAACCTCCCGGAACGACATAAATGTTTTTCATCATCAGATTCCAAACAGGTTGGTTTACGTTCGTAATGGTGCTTTTAAGCATTTTCAGAATCAATGCTTGTGTGGTAGGAATATCTCCCATTTCCGAATCAGGATTCGGATTTACAACGGTTGCATCTACTCCGTCTGTTCCGAATTCTCCCACCTGATAAACCTGTCCTCCGACTGTATATTGGTAAGCCACAGCCAAAACCTCATCGTTATTCAATCGTTGGTTAAGGGAAATATATCCCAACTGTGGGTGGAATGTAAACTCGTTCGTAGTCAGTTTTCGAGCGTTTTCGAGTTTGATATAATCGGTTCCTTCGTTAATATCTCCTTTGATATCGTCTCGAAATCCTTCGTTACCAAAGGACAAATCCCGAATGGTACTTTTCAGATAATTCGATCCTATTTGTTTTGGGTCATATTTGTTGTTCTTGTTGTCCGGAGGTGTATTGGCAGGCATATTAAAAAATCCTCCTATGTGATTTTGGTTTAAAACCACCACCTGATCATTAGTAAGCCCTTGAATTTGAGCTTCTCCCAAATCCTGTAAAGCTATGATGTTCCGATTGTTAAATCCGTCAAGAGGTGTAGCATTAATTCGATTTTGTCGGTTGGTAACCCAAACTTCTACTCTTGTTATCTGAACTCTACTGTCAATAAACGGATAACTCTTTAGTGCATCATCATACTTATTTCGGAAATATTGCGACAAAAAGTAGTGTCTGTCTGCATCGTAATCCATAGCAAAAAGTTCAAAATCTTGCAACATTCCTCCTCCTTCAACGGTAACTCCTTTTGTTTGAGAGCGTTGTTCGGAGAAAATTCCGGTAAAAGTAGTTTTACCAAATTGCAATTGAGCCTTAACTCCAAATAGGCTTTGTGCTCCTCTGATGAGTGAGGTATTGAGTGGCAGGTTTACGTTTCCGACTTCAATTTTCTGAATAATATCGTCTTCGGTCGGGGTGTATTCGAGCTTGATAAGATTCTGGAAGTTAAAAGTAGATTGGGTATCGTAATTTCCCGTAACTTTTAGTCTTGTTCCTACCATACCGTTAAGTCCGACACTGATTCTTTGATTAAAATCAAAGCCTAAATTACTTTGGTTTCGGGGAGAAAGAGCAGGATTGTCTTGTTTTGTATAACGCATTCCCAAATCGAGCTCTACCGTACCGGTAGGTTTTACATCGATGGTATTTCCTCCGAAAATAGTTTCAAAAAGTTTTGAATGAACTTTATAACTTGGCAATAAATCTCTTTGATCATCGGGATTTTCAGAAGCTGCTGCTGCTGATTTTTGCCTGAAATAATCTCTTATGTTTTCTTTTAAAAACAGCTCTTCATATTCCTTTGGAGTCAAAAAAAGCGGGTAACCGATGTAGAGTTCTCCCATTCTGCTATTCAACACATATCTGTCTAAAACAGGGTCATATTCGTAAACGTCTTTAATACTCGAAGGATTATTTAGTTCGATATTTCCGGCATCATATCCGGTTTTTGTGCTGTCTTGAACAACAGTTCCTTCTTCTTGAGCCTTTAGGCTACTTCCGAAAAAGAGAATTCCGAAAAGCAAAACCTTTGTTACAAAAGCCTTAATTGTATTATTGTATATAGCCTTCAAAGAATTATAAATTTTTTAATGCCAGTTTAATGATGTTTTCAACGGAGGCCTGAGGAGCTTCTTTAAGCACTTTTTCGATAGCTTTTTCTGCTAATTTTCTGTTAAAGCCCAATACTTCCAAAGCAGATAACGCTTCAGACTTGTTTGTATTGTCCGAAACGGTGGAAACTTCGTCCAAATCATATACTTTTAACACTTTTTCTTTCAGGTCAATAATAACCCGTTGAGCTGTTTTGGCTCCGATACCTTTGGCAGATTGAATAGTTGCTATATCCGCAGAGGCTATGGATTGAATAACCTGTTTCGGAGTAAGTGAAGAAAGCATCGTTCTGGCAATCGAAGCACCAATTCCCGATACAGAAATAAGCAATTTGAAGATTTCTCTTTCAGATTTTTCTACAAAGCCAAAAAGAGTATGAGCATCTTCTCTTACTTGTAAATACGTGAAAAGTTTGATGTTTTCCGAGTCAGGAATAAGCGAATAAGTATGTAATGAAATATTTATGTAATAACCAACTCCTGCACAATCTATTACTACATTTGTAGGAGATTTCTCTATTAGTTTTCCCTGTATGTGTGTTATCATTCTTTAGATTTTGCTTAGTTTTGAAAAATGAAATATTTACATTCTTCATTCGGCACAAAATAGCCCCCAAAATAACAAAAAACGAATATGATAAACAACTAATTACAAAGAATTTGTTGTTTTTAAATACAAAAAAACCGACAAGTTTTGAAAACTTGTCGGTTTTTTAATTTTAGTACTTGTATTTTTAGCACGAAATATCGAAACGATTTATCTTTTTTATTCTACCGTTACTGACTTAGCCAAGTTTCTCGGTTGATCAACATTTGCTCCTCTCAATACCGCAATATAATAAGAGAGTAATTGCAGCGGAATAGTTGTAATAATCGGAGAAAGAGCATCAGAAGATTCAGGAATCTCTATAACATGGTCTGCCAATTCTTTTACCTGAACATCTCCTTTGGTAACAACCGCAATAATCTTTCCACTTCGGGATTTGATTTCCTGAATGTTACTCACGATTTTGTCGTAGTGTTCTTGTTTCGGAGCAATAATTACCACAGGCATTTGCTCGTCAATAAGAGCAATTGGGCCGTGTTTCATTTCCGCAGCCGGATAACCTTCGGCATGAATATACGAAATTTCTTTTAGTTTCAAAGCTCCTTCAAGGGCAACCGGAAAGTTATATCCTCTACCCAAATACAGACAATTTGAAGCATCTTTGTATATCGCTGCTATGACTTGGGTTGTTTCTGCTGTTTGTAATACTTCTTTAACTTTGTTTGGAATAAGCTCTAATTCTTGCAAATATCTGTGATAATCGGAATTAGAAAGTGTTCCTTTGGCTTTAGCCAAACGCAAGGCAATCAGAGTCAGCACTGTAATTTGAGTAGTAAAGGCTTTGGTCGAAGCCACTCCGATTTCAGGACCTGCATGGGTATAAGCTCCTGCATGGGTTTCTCTCGAAATGGAAGAACCCACCACGTTGCAAACTCCAAAAACAAAAGCTCCTTCTTTTTTAGCCAGCTTAATGGCCGCTAAAGTATCTGCTGTTTCTCCCGATTGCGAAATAGCAATTACAACATCTTTCGAAGTAATTATTGGGTTTCTGTATCGGAATTCAGAAGCGTATTCTACCTCAACCGGAATTCTGGCAAATTCTTCTATAATATATTCGGCTACTAATCCGGCATGCCACGAAGTTCCACAGGCAATAATCAAAATTCGGTCTGCATTTAGGAATCTTTCTAAATTGTCTTCCACTCCTGCCATTCTGATAAGCCCTTTGTCCGACAACAGTCGTCCTCTGTAAGTATCTTTAATTACACTGGGTTGTTCGTAAATTTCTTTAAGCATAAAGTGGTCATATCCTCCTTTTTCAATTTGCTCCAAATTCATTTGAAGTTCCTGAACATAAGGATCTACCAAAGAATCATCTTTTATCTTTCTGATTTTTAGTGGTTTATGACATCTCACAATTGCCATCTCTTCGTCATCCAAATAAATAGCATTTGAAGTATATTCTATAAAAGGCGAGGCATCGGAAGCGATAAAATATTCTCCTTCTCCAATTCCGATAGCAAGTGGGCTACCCAGACGAGCAACCACCAATTCGTTGGGTTTTCTTTTATCAAAAACCACAATAGCATAAGCCCCGACCACTTGATTAAGAGCAATCTGAACTGCTTTTCCGAGTCTTACATCATTTTGTTTCTGAACATCTTCAATCAGATTGACAAGCACTTCGGTATCGGTATCCGATTTAAAAGTGTAACCTCTTTTTTGGAGTTCTTTTTTCAGAGGTTCGTAATTTTCAATAATTCCGTTATGTACAATAACCAGATTGCCTGAATTAGAAAAGTGTGGATGCGAGTTTATGTCATTCGGAACTCCGTGTGTAGCCCAACGAGTGTGTCCGATTCCGATGTTTCCGTCAAGAGAAATTTCTGCTTGGGCTTTTTCGTGTAAATCCGAAACTTTCCCTTTGGTTTTGGAAAGATGCATCTCATCATTATTGTACAGGACTACTCCCGCGCTGTCATAACCTCTGTATTCCAATCTCTGCAATCCCTTAATGATAACAGGATAGGCTTTTCTATGTCCGATATATCCTACGATTCCACACATAAGTTCTTAATTTTAAGGTTTGGTATAAAGTATTTCTAATTTTAATTTTTTATCGTCTTCCGAAGTGTTATTTCCGTAAAGTACTGTTCCGAGCGGGCTCATTACTGAGGCGTACGGAGTATATCGGTATGGGCTTGTGTCGGGAAGTTCGACGCCATCTTTTAAGGCTGCCATTCCTACGATATTAATGCTTTCGGTTACAGACAATCCGAGGGTTACGTTTTTTGCATCCTCATTTTTAATGAGATTTTTAACGTGATTGGTTATTCTTATTTTATAATATACACCCTTACCTTCTTCTTTAGACAAAAGTCCTCCGAACATAAATTTATTTTGTTTAGGGTCTGTATATGTTGTTGCATCGAGCGTATAATCTGACAAAGGTATGTTGTTAATCGCATCGAACAAGTACATCCTTAGCGGGACGTGATCGATGTAATCCATTTGCGATTTATCAACATAAAAAGTCAGGTATGCTTCGTTGATAAGCCAATTTTCGCTTTCTGCTGATGCTCTTAGTGCTTCAAGCTCCTCAGAAATTCCCTCCGAATCGGTATCTCCAAACAAATTTATATACGCTAACGATCCTTCTGAGCCTTTTATATAAAGCTTTTCATCTCCCTGAATCGGGTCAGAGGAGGCTAAAGCATTCTGATAATCAGAAGATAACTGATTTTTGACTAAGCTGACTCTATGTCCTCCTAAATTTAGCACTAAAGATTTTTCTTCATCTTCTGACTCAGAGGTAGTGTAATAAACCGTTATTTTTCCTTTAGAAAAATCCATTTGCATCAGGTGGTCTGTTTGTCCGATGTCTTCTACGTTGAAAAACAGCCCTCTAAAATAATTTTTAAAGGTATTGTCATTATCCATTTGACCTGCAGGAGCATTAAATATTTTTTGCTGGAAGAAATCTTTGTTCAACTCAATTTTCATTTGAGGATTCATCCTCTCTTTAACAACTTGTTCTCCCTGGCTGTTTTCTTCGTAGATTATGTGTTCGGATTTGTCGAAATAAAACTCATCATTTTGTGCTGTATCTGTAGAATTATTAAGTCTTCCGTCTGCTCCGAACGGAATTTTTGCACTATTGATGTCGTTGTACAAATCGGTATAATATTTTTGGGATTCTTCAAAATTAGTTGAAGGGTCAAAATCTCTCAGATAATATCCGGATTCGTATATATCGAGTTTGAATTTCCCTGTCTTTCCGTAAATCGAATCTAATTCGAAAGATCTATTTCCGTCTTCGTCTGTTTCTTTGAGTGTGCTGAAATATGGAACGGTAAGTTCAACTCGGGTAACTGTTGGAGATATAATATCTGCTGTCGGGTTAGTGCCTGCAACAAACTGAAGTTGTGTTACAAAGCTCACTTCTGACTTTCCGAAAATAGGATTATCAATCACTCCAAAGCTGTTTACCAAAAATCCGTTTGCCTGAACCGGGCCGGTAGCCTTGCTGTAAGCAATGAGATTTTGTGAGGTATATGAGTTAAGATTTGTGTTTTCGTCTCCCACAATATTTGACCCGACTCTGCTGAAGTCATCATCACAAGACCAAATACTTAAAACTAAAAACAGTGGTAAAATCTTTCTTGACCAAGAAGTAACTTTCATACAAACTAAATAATTATAAAACGTGATTTTTATAAAAATCCGTATATGCCTTAGCAAACGAATCTTTGGGCACGAAAGGTAAAAAAGGTTTCCCCGAAGATTCTATAAATTCTGTTAAAGTTGGAGTGATGTTATCTGAGCCAATAATTATGGCGTCAGAGTTTTCAATAGCGGATTTTATTACATTTTCGCAATTCGGAGTACCTAAACAAGCCACTATATCTTCAGGAATTTTATCAAAAAGCAACTTTTCTTTGAGTTCTTTAGATAGCGTTCCTTTAAAAGACTGCTCATAAACAGAGGTTACGATTTTAGTGTCTTCGAACAACTTCTCGTTAGAATAATAATGCTTCATATACAACGGAAGCAGGCTCGACATCCAACCATGAACATGAATAATATCAGGAATCCAATTAAGTTTTTTGATAGTCTCCACTACACCTTTGGCAAAGAAAATAGCTCTTTCGTCATTATCTTCAAAGAGATTTCCGTCTTCGTCTTCGTAAGTGGCTTTTCTTTTGAAGTACTCATCGTTATCAATAAAATAAACCTGAATTCTTTCTTTAGGAATCGAGGCAACTTTAATGACCAAAGGCATATCTACATCATTAATAACCAGATTCATCCCCGAAAGGCGGATTACCTCGTGAAGCTGATGTCTTCTTTCATTAATATTTCCGTAACGAGGCATAAAAATCCGTATTTGTCCACCTATGTCATTAATCATTTTAGGTATATCGTATGAAGCTAAAGACACCTCATTTTCAGCAAGATACGGCACAACTTCACTGGACACATACAATATTTTCTTTTCTTCCATAACTTTTTAATTCCTGTGTTTTTGACAGAAAACAATGTGCAAAGTTACAAAAATTTATGCAATTATAAATCAAATCAGTAAGTTTGCACCCCGTAACTAATATTTTGAATGGTCATTTTTAACAATAAAAAGGAACTAAAAGTTTATTTAAACCCTTGTTTTAAAAACAATAAAACCATAGGTTTTGTTCCTACAATGGGTGCTTTGCACAACGGACATCTGTCTTTACTGGAAAAGTCTCTTGAGCAAAATGACATTGTCGTAGTCAGTATTTTTGTGAATCCGACACAGTTTGATAACAAAGAAGATTTAGAAAAATACCCGAGAACGCTCGAAAACGATATTCAAAAAATAGAAACATTGAATCCGAACATCATCATTTACGCTCCAACCATAAATGATATTTACGGAGAAAACATTGTTCCGGAGAAGTTTGATTATGACGGATTAGAAAATCAAATGGAAGGCAAGCAACGTCCCGGGCATTTTGACGGTGTGGGAACGATTGTAAAAGCTCTTTTTGAAATTGTTAAACCCACAAAAGCTTATTTCGGAGAAAAAGACTATCAGCAGGTTCTTATCGTAAATAAAATGATTGAAAAACACCGTCTTCCGGTTAAAATTGTCGTTTGTCCGATTCTCAGAGAAAAAAACGGTTTGGCTATGAGCTCCCGAAACGAAAGACTTTCGGAGGAAGAACGCAACAAAGCAGGATTTATTTATCAAACATTGCTCAAGGTCAAAGAACTTTTTCAAACCGAAGATCCTAAAAAAATTTACGGTTTTGTCAAAAAAGCCTTTGAGGTTCAGGAGCTGTTACAACTCGAATATTTTACAATTGCAGACAGCAAAACGCTTTTGGAAATTACCAAAAAATACAAAACAAAAAAGTATCGTGCTTTTATAGCAGTTAGAGTAGGCAACGTAAGACTTATTGATACCGTTTCTCTAAATTGATTACCTTTGCAAAATGAAAATTGAAGTTTTAAAATCAAAAATTCATCGGGTTTCGGTAACGGGAGCCGATTTGAATTATATAGGAAGTATTACCATTGATGAAGAGTTGATGGAAGCAGCTAACCTTGTTGAAGGCGAGAGGGTTTTTATTGTGAATATAAACAATGGTGAACGCTTTGATACGTATGTGATAAAAGGAAATCGCAAAAGTGGAGATATAATCTTGAACGGTCCTGCTGCACGCAAAGTACAAAAAGGCGACATTGTTATTATCATCGCTTATGGAACCGTAGATTTTGAAGAGGCAAAAACCTTTAAACCGACGATTATTTTTCCGGACGAGAAAACCAATTTATTGAAGTAATTTTGAGCAAAACGGTAAAAAAGTGGCTTTCGATACTAATTCCCCTACTTTTGGGAATTTTTTTTATTGTATATGCCTACAATCAGTTTACCGAAGAACAAATAAAGGACATATTCGGACACTTTAAAAGTGCAGATTATTTCTATATTTTTATTTCAATAGTCTTCGGATTCATTGCTTCGGTTGCTCGTTCGTACCGATGGAAATACACGCTCGAACACTTGGGTTATAACATTCCTTTCAAAAATCAATTTCTGGCTGTAAATGTGAGTTATCTGATGAATATGTTTATTCCTCGTTCGGGAGAAATATCAAGGGCTTTGGTGCTAAAGAACTATGAGAATGTTCCGTTTGACAAAAGTTTTGGGACAATCATTGCCGAGCGGGTTATTGATTTGCTCATACTTTTTCTGTTTATGGGGCTTATATTTTTCCTTCAGTTTGATATTGTAAAAACATTTATATTAGATTACATTCCACAAGACAAAGTCGCTTTTATCGCAATAACTGCACTGTTTTTAAGCTCTTTATTTTTTGTGATTTACAGATACTCAAAACTCAAGTTTATTATTGCCCTAAAACAAAAATTATCCGGTTTGACTGACGGAATTCTGAGCGTGATAAAAATGAAAAACAAATGGCAATTTTTGTTTTACACGATTTTGATTTGGTTTTCGTACGTAATGATGTTTTATGTGGCTATTTTTGCCTTTCCCGAAACATCAACTTTGAGTTTTACTGCTGTTCTCACAACTTTTGTAGTTGGAAGTATTGCTATCGCCTTTACCAACAACGGACTGGGTTCTTATCCGTTTTTGGTGGCTGAAATACTTCTTTTTTATGGGATTTCTGCTACGGTAGGAAGTGCTTTTGGTTGGATTGTCTGGACATCTCAAACCATATTTACTATTGTTTTAGGTTTGGTTTCGCTCTTTCTGCTCCCTATTTTGAACAAAGTGAGACATCGTCCTGTTCACAAATAGTCTGTCTAAACAAAATACAACATATTGTTCATTGTTTTCCGCCTTGTTTTGTCTTCTTTCTTTTTTAATTAAAATATTCTTAATTTTGTTCGTATGAATCCACAGAATTATATCCTGTACTTTACTCATGGTAGCCACGAATACCTAAACGAAGCGGTTTTTGCTTTACTTTCTTATTATGCACATCATAAAGAAGACGAAAACAAAGTAGTTATTTATACCGACAGCATTGATTATTTCAAAGAAAAGCTACCTTCGAGTATCGAATATGTTCAGCTAAATAAAGAAACCATAAAAAAATGGGCAGGCGACATTAATTTTGTACATCGCATAAAAATAGAATTATTGAAGGATTTCTCTACCCGATTTTCAGGAAATGCTCTGTATTTGGACACAGACACTTATTTTAAACAAAACATTTCCGAATTATTCCGTCATATTAACAACGGCTCTTATGTGATGAGCCTCAACGAAGGCTCAATGGGTGAAAGAAAGAATAAAATCATTCGGGTTTTTGACGATTACCTCAAAAGGAAAAACTATCAGGTTGTTATAAACGGAAAAGAGTTCGTCTTTTCAAAAAACACAAAAATGTATAATGCAGGAGCAATCGGGTTAAACATTCCGAAAGACAGCGAAATATTCAGCGATGCTTTGGCTCTTACCGATTATATTTACCCTGAAAATCCCTCGCACGTAGTAGAACAATTTGCGTTTTGCTATCTTCTCCAGTCAAAAAACCCGACCATTATCGAGGCTGAACCTTTGATTCACCATTATTGGTACTTTAAAGAATTTCGGGAAATTATTACTCGTTTTTTCGAGCAAAACAAAGGCAAAACCTTTGAGGAATTGGTAAAACTTTCTCTACTGCTAAATCCCGAAAGAATGGGAACAGAAAAACTAAAGTATAAAAATATGAACTTTTTGGAAAAACTAATTCAGAAAGTCACCAAGTTCAGAAAATGGAAAATCCTTGAGTAAAAAATTGACGTTTCTTTTCGGAGAAAAACTTATCGAATATTTACTTTAAAGAGTTGCTGTCCTTCCAAAAAACCTTCTAACACGTCATTCGGTTCGACTTTTGAAACACCACTTGGAGTTCCGGTAAAGATTAAATCGCCAGTTTTTAGCGTGAAAAACTGCGAAGCATAAGCCACCAAATTGTTGATTTTCCAAAGCATCTGATTGGTATTTCCCTTTTGTTGCGAAATACCGTTTTTGAATAATTCCAATTCCAAATTATCCACATCTAAATCTGCTACCGAAACAAAATTACCCACTACAGCCGAATTATCAAAGGCTTTGGCTTTTTCCCAAGGCAATCCTTTTTCTTTGAGTTTTTGTTGAATGTCTCGAGCCGTAAAATCAATCCCGACAGAGATTTCGCTATAATATTTATGAGCAAATTTCGGTTCGATATATTTCCCTACTTTATTGATTTTTACGACCACTTCAATTTCGTGGTGTACATCATTCGAGAATTCGGGGATATAGAAATCGCCTTCTTTGAGTAGTGCTGTATCAGGTTTTAGGAAGATAACAGGTTCTTCGGGTTTTTCGTTTCCGAGTTCAGAAATATGATTGACGTAATTGCGTCCTATACAGATTATTTTCATTTGTTTAGTCTTAAAGTCTAAAGTTAATAAAGTCCGAAAGATAGACTCATTAAAGCAAAACACTTGATTTTTGATACTCGACTTAAATTTTTGTATTCAACTTCCTGAGTTTTATTCCTGTCAAAACTTTTTTAGTATAAAGCGGAAAATCGGCATTGAGAATCCACCCGAAATATCCGGGTTCTTTTTCCAAAACATCTTCGACCTTAACTCCTTTGTGCTTCCCGAAGGCGAAAATTTCTTCGTCTTTATCGTTAAGAGTAATAAATCCTGCAAAATCGACGGCTTTTTTTCGAGTTGTATATTCCGATAACGCTTTCATATCGTTTTCTAAATCCTCATATCGGTCGAGTTGTGCTTTTAGAATTTCGTAGGTAGCATTCGTGTCTGCTGCTGCACTGTGAGCATTTTCTAAGGTTTTATTGCAATAGAAACGATAGGCAGCCGAAAGTGTCCGTTCTTCTTTTTTATGAAAAATGGTTTGAACATCAACCGAAACTCTGTTTTTTAAATCAAAATCTATATCGGCTCTGAGAAGTTCTTCTACCAATAGCGGAATATCAAAACGGTCAGAATTATAACCAGCCAAATCTGAATCTTTAATCATATTGTGGATTTGAGGTGCCAATTCTTTAAAAGTAGGTTCGTTGGCTACTTTTTCGTCTGTAATTCCGTGAATTTCAATCGATTGAGTCGGGATCGGAATGGTGGGATTTACCAACCAGGTTTTACTTTCTTTGTTTCCGTTCGGATAAATTTTCAGTATGGCTATTTCTACAATTCGATCTTTGACTACATCGGTTCCGGTAGTTTCCAAATCAAAAAAGCAAATAGGTCTGTTGAGTTTTAATTCCATTTAATTTTTGTAAAGTATATAATTGTAAAATGTTTAGAATGGCACACCTCCATCTTCGGGTTCTTCATCGTTAAACGAAGAAGGACTGTTTCCGAAAGCATCGTGTGCAGAGGGGAGACTCGAAGTAATATCATCAGCATTCATTTTTGAAGGTAACGCTGTAAAATCGAATCCGAAATCGTCCAAGTTTCCGAATTTACCGAATTTCCCTTCAAATTTCAATCGGATATTATCTAAACCTCCATTTCTGTGCTTAGCCACAATAAATTCCGCCTGATCTTTGGTTGGCGATTGGTCTTCGTCATCCCATTGGTCAATTTTGTAATATTCCGGGCGGTAAATAAACGATACAATATCGGCATCTTGCTCAATCGCTCCCGATTCTCTCAAATCCGAAAGCAAAGGGCGTTTAGAACCCGTTCTGGTTTCTACCGCACGCGAAAGTTGCGAAAGTGCAATTACCGGAATGCTCAACTCTTTTGCCAAAGCCTTCAGATTTCGGGAGATGGTTGAAATTTCCTGTTCACGATTTCCTCCGCCTTTTCCGCTGTTTCCGGCTGTCATCAACTGCAAATAATCAACAACTATTAGTTTGATTCCGTGTTGTGAATGCAAGCGTCTGGCTTTTGCTCGCAAATCAAAAATAGAAAGTGAGGGCGTGTCGTCAATAAACAAAGGTGCTTTTTCTAAATCTTTTACTTTGGTATTGAGTTGTTCCCATTCGTGTTTTTCTAATTTTCCGGTTCTCAGCTTTTCGGAAGTAAGTCCTGTTTCGGAAGAAATAAGTCTTGTGATGAGCTGAACCGAAGACATCTCGAGAGAGAAAACCGCAACGGGATGATTATAATCGATAGCGACATTTCTTGCCATAGATAGTACAAAAGCTGTTTTACCCATACCGGGACGGGCAGCAATGATAATCAAGTCGCTGGGTTGCCAACCCGAGGTAAGTTCGTCTAATTTATTGAAACCGGTAGCTACTCCGCTCAGTCCTTCTTTATTGGCAATTTCTTCAATTCTCGACTTGGCTTGTCTGACCAAATCTTGTGCTGTTTCAGAACTTTTTTTGATGTTTCCTTGAGTTACCTCATAGAATTTTGTTTCCGATTTATCTAACAAGTCGAATACGTCGGTGGTTTCGTCAAAACAGTCTTCGATAATTTCGGACGAAATTCGAATCAGGCTTCGTTGAATGAATTTCTGTAAAATGATTCTTGCGTGAAATTCAATATGAGCCGAAGAAGAAATTTTTTGAGTCAATCCAATCAGATAAAAATCACCTCCGACAAGGTCTAATTTTCCGTTTTTTCTGAGTTGGGCAGAAACTGTTAATAAGTCAATTGCTTCGGGTTTTTCGAACAACTGTTTGATGGCTTCGAAAATGTGTTGATGTGCTTCTTTGTAGAAGGCCTCGGGAGACAAAAGATCAATTACTTCGTCAATTCCCTTTTTGTCAATCATCATAGCCCCCAACACAGCCTCCTCTAAATCAACAGCTTGAGGCTGAATTTTTCCTTTTTCGAGACTAATTATCTTAGATTTTTCCGAGCGAATCGGATTAATGTTTTTCAGGTTTTCCATAGTGCGAAAGTAACTAAAATATAACGGCAACCGAAGTTGAGTTATTGGCAAAACATTGTTAATAGTTTTTTAATAACTCGTTTTTTCTGTTGATAAGACAAAAAAATCCGAAACTTGAATGTTTCGGATTTTTAAATTCATTGATAATGAAAGGTTATCCTTTGAACTCTCCCATTTTAAGATATTTTTCCATTCGTTCCGAAACCAATTTCTCTGTTGATAATTTACTCAATTCTTTATGAGCTTTAGTGATGTATTTCTGAACGGTTTTAAAAGTTGTTTCTTTGTCGTAATGAGCTCCACCGAGTGGTTCGGGAATAATATCGTCAATAAGTCCGTTTTTTTTCATATCGTACGAAGTCAATTTCAGGGCTTCTGCCGCTTCTTCTTTATGGTCCCAACTTCTCCACAAAATTGAGGAACACGATTCGGGTGAAATAACCGAATACCAGGTATTTTCGAGCATATACACTTTGTTTCCGACTCCGATTCCCAGAGCACCTCCCGAGGCTCCTTCTCCAATAATAATAGTAATAATCGGAACTTTTAGACGAGTCATTTCTAAGATATTTCTGGCAATAGCTTCTCCTTGCCCTCTTTCCTCGGCTTCTAATCCGGGATAAGCTCCGGGAGTATCTACTAATGTAAGTACAGGAATTCCGAATTTTTCTGCCATTTTCATCAGACGTAGTGCTTTGCGATATCCTTCCGGATTGGGCATTCCGAAATTTCGGTACTGACGCATTTTGGTATTAATTCCTTTTTGCTGACCGATAATCATAAACGATTGTCCGTCAATTCTTCCGAGACCTCCTACCATTGCTTTGTCGTCTTTGAATCCTCTGTCTCCGAAAAGTTCTAAAAACGTATCTCCACACAAATTGCGAATATACTCTAATGTATAAGGGCGGTTAGGATGACGGGAAAGTTGAACCCTTTGCCAAGCCGTAAGATTTTTGTATATTTTTTTCTTAGTTTCTTCGAGCTTTTTCTCAATCTGCTTGCAAGTAGTCGAAACATCAACATCGGACTCCTGTCCGATAACCTGGCATTTATCTAACTGATCTTCAAGCTCTTTTATCGGTAATTCAAAGTCTAAATATTCCATAAAAAGGTTAGTTTTTTTTGAGTTGGAAAAGCAAAGGTAAGACTTTCTTTAGAAAAAAGAAACATTGATTTGTATGTTGAATTTACTAATTGAACTTATAATTATTTTTGCTGATTTCGATGCTTATGCCTGTATCAATATTTTCCCAAACCTCTAACGGTCCAATAGTACGTAACCAAACAGAATGTAGACAGTATTTTCAGGTTTTTTACAGTAATACTGTTTACAGGTTTCCTGCCTTTCCATGCGTACATTGCTATACTTAGTTGTGGTGTCCCGTGTGGTCCGAATGCGAATAAAATAGCAACCTGGATTTCCGCTGGTTGTAGTCAGCCTGCTGAGCTGAGATTTACTTCGCCTTGATGTTTAATAAGGTGAGTTGGGGATAAGAAATTTACATCGGTTTAACTTCGTTTTTTACTTTCCCATCGAAGTAATCATAAATATCGAACGTCTGTTGAGTTGGTGTTCTTCTTCGGTACATTCTACTCCGTCTGCACATTTGTTAATCAGTTGTGTTTCTCCGTAACCTTTGGCTGCAAGTCTGTCCGGAGAAATTCCTTTTTTGATAAGCCAATCTCGAGTAGAATTAGCTCTTCTGTCCGAAAGTTTTTCGTTATAAACATGACTTGCACGGCTGTCGGTATGCGAGCCGATTTCTATTTTCATCTGAGGATAATCTTCCATTACCTGAAGTACTTTAGCAATTTCAACTTCCGCATCCGGACGAATGTTCCATTTGTCCAAATCAAAATAAATAACCGGAATATCCAATATTTCATTAAGCGTTTGCCCTACCAGTGGTTCTTCTTTGGTTTTTCTCAAAAAAAGGTTTACCACAGTTTCTCCCGATTCATTTGGCGTTCTGACAAACTCTTCTTCTACGGAATAATTCTCTTTTTGAGCTCTTATCCTATAAGGTTTGTCACAAAGTACGATGCTTTTTTCAAAATGGTATTTTCCTTCTGTGTCTGATGTTGTTTGAGCAATTACACTTTGATTCTCGTCATACAAATTGACTTTTGCCTCAGCCAACAATTCCTTGGTTTTCAAATCCCTAATTACTCCTGCTATCAACTGTTCGCATATCGGTTTTCTGATTTCGACAAAAGTATAAATATCATCGTCTCCTATTCCCCCTTCGCGATTAGAAGTGAAAAAACCATGTCGAAACTTGCTTATGTAAAATCCGAAATCATCTACCGAGCTATTAATTGGTTCTCCTACGTTTATAGCTTCTTCATAAGTATTTTGCTCGGTTATCTTGGACATAAAAATATCTAACCCTCCGAGTCCTAATTTACCGTTTGACGCATAATACAACACGTTTTCTGAAGAAACAAACGGAAAACTTTCTCTACCTTCGGTGTTTACGGTTGGCCCTAAATTTATCGGCTGGCCAAAAGTTTCGTCTTTGTTGATGGCAACTTTCCAAATATCTGCATCTCCGAAACCGCCTGGTCTGTCCGAAGTAAAATACAAAGTTGAATTATCGGGAGATAAGGCCGGATGAGCGGTATTGAAGTCATCACTATTAAAAGGAAGTTCCGTAATATCCGACCATTGGTCGTCTTTTAAAGTAGCACTGTATATTTTGAGGAATGTGGTTTTTTCTTGATTGTAACCTCGTTTTTTCAGGTAATTGGTTCTTGTAAAATAAACCGTGTTTCCGTCTGTGGTAAAAACCGGAGTAGCTTCGTCAAATTTAGAATTCAGTTTATCGGAAAACGGAGCAGGATTTATCGGATTTCCTTCTATATCTATAGCTGCTGCATACAAAACCGAATGAGGTTGGTTGTTCCATTTGTTGGTGCGAGAAAAAGTTCCTTCCTGACGTGTCGAGGTAAAAATAAGTTTTCCTTTATGCACCGTTGCTCCATAATCGGAAAGTTTCGAGTTGATGGCCTGAGCATTTTTGATTTCGTATCTGCCTGAATTTTCTTTGATGATTTGCAAATAATTTTTGATTTCGGGTCTTGCTTCTCCTCTTGCCTGATAGTATTTTTCTAAGTATTTGTTGGCTTTATCGTATTTTTCGATAGATTTTAGACTTAACGAATACCTCAAGTAATATTCCGGTTGAGAGGCTTCGGGTTGTAAATCAAACAACTCCTGGTACCATTTTGCTGCTTCGGTATATTGTGCGTTAAAATAATAGGCATTTGCTAAACTCTGTAATATTTCAGGGTTTTTGTAGCCTTTGCTCACGACTTTTTCGTATGTCTTTATAGCATCAATATACTTGTAGTTGTCGTAAAGTTCATTTGCCCTTTTGGTCTGTGTTGTTTGAGCATTAGCGGTTATCAATCCGGCTAATAACAAGCTCCCGATATATATTATTTTTTTCATCAGATTTATATTTTATCCGTTAGAAAAACCTTGGCGAAACCATTCGTTTTGACTTGTTGAAAAACTCATATCTCAGGAAAATTTCGTGTGAACCTGAGTTGTAATTAGCCAATTTTGTTGTTTCTGCATCATAGGCATACCCGATAAACCAATTGTCGTTAATCTGAAATCCGGCTAATCCGCTTATTGCTTCTGACCATCTCCATGCCACTCCCAAGACAAACTTTTCGTTAAACAAGAAATTTCCCGTAATGTCTGCTTGCAATGGAGAACCCTCGACCATCTTAGCTAAAACAGCCGGTTTGAACTTAATGCCTTCGGTCAAATCGAAGACATAACCCGAAATCAGATAACTGTGTATGCGTTCGCTTGCCAAAGACTGCACATCATCATTGTTGTAATGCTCTGTTTCTATGATATTTGGGGCAGAAAAACCTACATAAAACTTATCCGAATACAGATAAATTCCCGCTCCGATATTGGGAGAAAACTTGTTGTTAATGTTACTCATTGCAATATCTCCTTGGTCGTGTAGGTTCAGTTTTGAGTAATCTACATTTAGTAAATGGGCAGTAGTTTTTAGTCCGAAACCCAATTTATACCTATCAGAAAGAGGAATAGTATATGAAAAATCAATCGAAATAGTGCTTTCGTCCGAAATACTTATGCGGTCATTTACGAAGGTTAATCCTAATCCTACTCGCTCTCCTACAGGCGAATGTATAGAAAAAACACCTGTGTCGGGAGCTCCGTCTAACCCTACCCATTGGGTGCGATACAATCCGAAAATGCTCAAAGCTTCACGAGAACCTGCATAAGCGGGGTTTACATTGTTTGTGTTGTACATATACTGGGTATATTGAGGGTCTTGTTGGGCATAAGAAGAGAGTGCAACTAAAACAAGGCTGACCGAAACAATGTGTTTTTTTATTTTTAGCACCATAATTTTATTTTTTAGTTAATCTGCCACAGATTGAACGGATTGTTGTTGGCCTGACAGAAAAATAGAATGTTTCATCACACAAAAATTTATCTGATATACGAACAAAACTACAAAAAAATGCATTAACTCATAAACTGTTTTAGGGTCAAAAATATTTTGGTGTTGTTCTTGAGAAAAAGGACAGTTCTGTTTTGTTAATTGCAGTAAACCACAGCAAGGAATCTATTGACAAAATAAAATTTTGAGTTGGAGTTATAAAATATTAAACCGCTATATGTGTAGTCGTTCTCTTATTTTTTTCATTTTCCGGAGCCCTGATTCGATAGTTTTTAAATCGTAAATCAGAATTGAAATCAGTATAAGTACAGGGATGAGCAACACTTTTTCGTGAATCTGAAAAGTAAGAGTTGCACTGAGAAGTCCTCCTACTATAAACATTGTAATAACCGAGGTGTTGATGATGAGCGAACGCTTTACAAAAACAAGGTTTCCTTTTTTAAGAAAGAGTTTTCCGAGTCCTAAACCTACATCTGTAACCATTCCTGTAAGGTGTGTGGTACGAACGACTTTACCACTTACCACAGATACAATTCCGTTCTGAATTCCCATAGCAAACAGCAAGGTGTTGGTTTGAAAATGAAATTCTTTATCTGAAAAAAAACACCACAAAAGAAAACCTATTTCGATAAGAATAGGCAAGGAATAAGACCATTTGGGTTTCTTTTCTTCAAAATAATTAATCAATAACGAAGCGATAAGCGACCCAAAACCAAAGGAAGCAATCCAGTAAATTACTTTCCCAGCTTCTTTCCAATCAAGCATTTCTGCTGAAAGGGCGAGTTCTCCGACATGTCCTGTGATGTTTGTCGTGAATGTTCCTAAATCAATCAGTCCGTAAACATTGATGATTCCGGCAACAAACGCAAAAAATACAGCAAGTAACAAATTGTGTTTGAAAGTCCTGTGAAATCCTTTTGACTGGAGCATATCGGTTTTTTCAGCAAATGTATTAAACTTTCAGGCTATAAATGGTGTTTGATTTAGATTTGTAAGACTGATTGCCTGTTTAAAAATTAAATTAAAAAAAATCGTATGTGAAACTTTAACAAACGAAACGCATAATAAACTGACTGTCAGTTGTTTGCGTGATTTGTTTTTTGTAACTTGTTGGTGTTAAACCAATTAAGTTAAAATGAAAAGTTATCCTACAAACATTACTGACAATCAGTGGCAATTTATAAAAAATACATTAAATAATTCATTTACAAAATGTAATAAAACTTTTTGTACAATTTACAAGGAAAATATGCTGTGATTTTATATTAAATAATAGTCAAAGGGTTGTTTGTTATTATTGGGATTTCTTGTGGCATTTTAATCGAGTCTCAAAAACCTTTATATTTTCCTTATAGGTTTGAGCAGTAAAAAACTTTACTTTTGCGTATTGCTATATTTTTGGGAATGAGTAAAAGAATTGTCATAATTCCGACATATAACGAGATTGAAAACATCGAAAACATCATTCGGGCTGTTTTTGCTTTGAAGATGAATTTTGACATTCTGATTGTTGATGACAACTCTCCTGACGGAACTTTTAACAAAGTTCAGGAACTTCAAAAAGAGTTTCCCGAAAGGCTTTTTTTAGAAATCCGACAAAAAAAATCAGGCTTAGGCAAGGCTTATGTTCACGGATTCAAATGGGCTTTAAATAACCGGTACGACTTTATCTTTGAGATGGATGCCGATTTTTCTCACAATCCGAATGATTTAGAAAAGTTATACACTGCCTGTGCCGAACAAAATGCCGATATGGCAATCGGTTCGAGGTACGTAACAGGAGTGAATGTGGTAAATTGGCCGCTTTCGAGGGTGCTTCTTTCTTATTTTGCCTCAGTTTACGTGCGGCTCATTACAGGAATGAAAATCCACGATACTACAGCCGGTTTTGTGTGTTACAAACGGAAGGTTCTCGAGAGTATTAACCTTGACAAAATAAAATTCATCGGGTATGCTTTCCAGATTGAAATGAAATACAAAGCTTTTGCAAAAGGATTTAACTTGGCTGAAATTCCGATTATCTTTACCGACCGAACTCACGGACAATCTAAAATGAGCTCGGGAATTATTAAAGAAGCGGTTTTTGGAGTGATTTGGTTACGGATAAAAAAGATGTTCGGAAAATTATAAAAAAACTCCCAAAACAGAAATTGTAACTAATGAACACATCAGACTTTGATTTAAACCACCAAAATCGAAATACAGAAAGCAAAATTATAGCTTCGCTTGAGCGAATTTCACAGGCTTTCCGTGTCTTGTTGTGGCAGCAAAGCAAAGAACATTCTTTAAGTCCGATTCAGGTACAGGTATTGATTTTTCTGCTTCATCACAGCAACGAAAAACGAAAAGTAAGCTATTTAGCAGACGAATTTAATATGACCAAAGCAACCATAAGCGATACCGTCAAAACCTTAGAACAAAAAGGACTTATTTCCAAAGAATTTGAACCGGAAGACACTCGAAGTTATATCATAAACCTGACAGAAAAAGGCAAGAATATAGCACACAAAACCTCTCTTTTTACCAAAGAAATCCGAACTCCGATAGAGAGAATAGAAGCAGGTGACAAAGAAAACTTACTGCTAAATCTTATGGAAATAATCCGTTATCTGAATCAATCAGGAGTAATTACTATTCAGAGGATGTGTATGACCTGTGCTTTTTATAAGTCAGAAAATAACCAAAATCACTTTTGCACTTTACTAAATCAGGAATTAAACCACGAGGATTTGCGTATTGACTGTCCGGAACACAAAAGCAGAGTATAACAAATACTTATAAATTTACTCGCAAACGACAAGCCAAACTTTCGGGTATCTGTCTGAAAAATATAAAAACAAGAATCAGAATATCGTTTGCAGGATTTTACATTTATCAAAGTAAAATTACAGCAGAATTAGGCAAAAAGTAAGATGTACTTGTCAAATACATAAAAAGTATTCAATAAATCCTATATTTGCACTACTATTAAACAATTTCAAAGCAATGCAAGACAGAAATATAACTCTCGGAGAGTTTATTATTGATAAACAAGAAGAATTCAAGTACTCTTCAGGAGAATTATCTCGCATCATTAATTCTATTCGTTTGGCGGCCAAAGTGGTAAATCACGAAGTGAACAAAGCGGGTTTGGTCGATATTATCGGAGCAGTCGGAACAGAAAATATACAAGGAGAAGCACAGCAAAAACTCGATGTGTATGCCAACGAAGTTTTTATTCAAACTATCATCAATCGTGAAATTGTTTGCGGAATTGCCTCAGAAGAAAATGACGACTTCATTTCGATTCAGGGCAAAAATGGAAATAATGACAACAAATACGTATTGTTGATGGATCCTTTAGACGGTTCTTCAAACATTGACGTCAATGTTTCGGTCGGAACGATTTTTTCGGTGTATAGAAGGGTTACTCCGGTGGGAACTCCTGTTACTTTAGAAGATTTCTTACAACCCGGAACAGCTCAGGTGGCTGCCGGATACATTATTTACGGAACTTCAACTATGTTGGTTTATACCACAGGATACGGAGTAAACGGATTTACGCTCAACCCTCCTATCGGTACGTTTTATCTTTCGCACCCAAATATGAAATTTCCGAAAGAGGAAAAAATTTATTCAATTAACGAAGGAAATTATTTGCAATTCCCTCAGGGAGTAAAAAACTATTTAAAATATTGTCAAGCAGAAGAAGAAAATCGCCCTTATACTTCCAGATACATTGGCAGTTTAGTAGCCGATTTTCATAGAAATATGCTCAAAGGAGGAGTTTACATTTATCCTCAAACAGCCAAAACTCCCAAAGGAAAATTAAGGTTATTGTACGAATGCAATCCGCTTGCATTTATAGCTGAACAAGCAGGGGGAAAAGCATCAGACGGATTCCATCGCATTATGGAAATCAAGCCGACAGAATTACATCAAAGAATCCCTTTCTTTTGCGGGAATGCCTCGATGGTCGAAAAAGCAGAAGAATTTATGAGAAATAGTTAATTGTGATGATAGTTTAAAACGAAAGCTGTACATCTTTAACATATAATTTTGACCCAATGAACATACAATTACCGGAAAAATTATATTACAGCATAGGCGAGGTAGCGGAAGCTTTTGGAGTTAATGCATCGCTTATCCGTTTTTGGGATAAAGAATTTGACATTCTTAAACCTAAGAAAAATGCAAAAGGCAATCGTATGTTCACTCCCGAAGACATCAAAAACCTGAAATTGATTTATCACTTGGTTAAAGAACGGGGTTTTACCCTTGACGGAGCCAAAACACACCTGAAAGAAAATCAGAAAAAAGTGTTAGACAAATTTGAAATCATATCGAAACTAAAAACAGTAAAAGCAGAACTTTTGGCTCTTAAAAACGAGTTGTAATTGCTCGGTTAAAATTCTTTTAAAAAAACATAAACATTAAATCGCATTTAAACCATGACACTCATAAAATCCATCTCCGGAATTCGAGGAACAATCGGAGGAAAAACCGGAGATAACCTTACACCTGTTGATGCAGTTAAATTTGCATCGGCTTACGGAACATTCTTAAAGTCGAAAACCGAAAACCGAAAATTGAAAGTCGTAATCGGTAGAGATGCTCGAATTTCAGGACCTATGATACACAATTTGGTGGTAAACACGTTGGTAGGTTTGGGGATTGATGTAATTGATTTAGGACTTTCGACTACCCCAACGGTTGAAGTAGCTGTCCCGCTTGAGAAAGCAGACGGAGGAATTATTCTGACGGCTTCACACAACCCGAAACAATGGAATGCACTTAAACTTCTGAATGAAAAAGGCGAATTTTTAAGCGGTGCAGACGGAGCTAAAATTTTAGAAATTGCCGAAAATGAAGCTTTTGATTTTGCTGATGTAGACAGTTTGGGAGAAGTTTTTCCGAATGATAACTATATGGATGTTCATATTGATGAGGTTTTAAATCTTCCTTTGGTTGATGTAGAGGCTGTCAGGGCAAAAAAATTCAAAGTGGTTGTGGACGGAGTAAATTCGTCAGGAGGAATTATCATTCCGAAATTGTTAGAAGAAATGGGAGTAGAAGTGGTAAAACTATACTGCCAGCCCAACGGGCATTTTCCTCACAATCCGGAACCTTTAAAAGAACATTTAACGGATATTTGCCAGCTTGTGGTTCAGGAAAAAGCTGATTTCGGGATTGTGGTTGACCCGGATGTGGACCGGTTGGCTTTTATCTCTGAAAACGGAGAAATGTTCGGAGAAGAATATACGTTGGTTGCCGTAGCCGATTACGTTTTGAGCAAAACTCCGGGCAATACGGTTTCCAATATGTCTTCGTCAAGAGCTTTGAGAGATATTACCGAGAAACACGGAGGAAGTTATCAGGCAAGTGCTGTGGGAGAGGTAAATGTGGTAGAATTGATGAAAGCAACCCGAGCCATTATCGGAGGCGAAGGAAACGGAGGAATTATTTATCCTGAACTTCATTACGGACGTGATGCTCTTGTGGGAGTAGCTTTGTTCTTAACGCATTTGGCAAATCTTGATATGACCGTTGCCGAGCTTAGAGCGAGTTATCCGCAATATTATATGAGTAAAAACAAAATTGAACTTACTCCTCAAATTGATGTAGATGCGATTTTGACTGCGATGACAGAAAAATACAAAAATGAACAGATTTCTACTATTGACGGAGTAAAAATTGACTTTCCTAATAACTGGGTGCATTTACGAAAATCAAATACAGAACCTATTATTCGGATTTATACCGAGGCAAAATCCCAACAAGAAGCCGATGAGTTAGCCCATCGGCTCATTGACGAGATTAAGGAGTTAGTCTAATATTTAGATATGGATTTACAAATTCTCACAGATTGAAACCTGTGAGAATTTTTTTATTCGTTAGGTATTGTTTCGGATAAAAATCCTTTTTATGATTTATCACTTTAGTACGCAATATAAGGAAGAAAATTGTCGCTTAAAGCTATTCAAACTCTTTTAACTACTAATCAAAAACCGCCTCAAACTTTAGTGTTGAGGCGGTTTTCTTTTTATATATAGAGAAAAATAAAAAGCGTTATACGTGTTGTCTATTGAATGTTCTATTTTTTAATTATCTTTCCTGTAATCTCTCCTTGTTGGGTTTTTATTTTTAGGATATAAACTCCGTTGTTCAGATTGTTTATATTTTGTTTTGACTCAAAATCATTAACTAAACTCGTTCTTACTAATCTTCCCGAAACATCATACAATTCCACAGACTGAATCAATGCCTCTGAGGTAATGTTGAAATAATCGGTTGTCGGATTCGGGTAGAATTTTAAATCAATGTTTTGGATATTGTCTTCAATACTTGCTGTGGCTTGAAAAATAGTAACAGCATCATTAGTAATTATCGGATAGTTGTAATCGAAATAAATGTCGGCTTTGCTCTCTACAGAATCACCTTCTGATAAGGTATTTATGGATTTCATTACCAATAAAATATTTCCGTGCCCTCCAGAATCCAGCATTATCTGATTGAAAAATACTTCTAAAACATTATCCTTGATTTGTGCATTGGCATTATGCGAAGTATTCAGAAGCCTTACGGAAGTCATATCATATTTTTCTTCGTCAATTTCCATAGCAACCACCACATTTTCCGCATAATAATTTCCTGTGTTTTCAAAACGAATGAGATAATGCAATTCTTCTCCAATATATTCCGGTTCTATTATATCTCCCTCAATACAAGTAATGTCGTTCGGGTCATAAGAACCTACGACAATTTGGCGAAAACCATAAATATTGTCATACTCATTTTCATCATCTGTCTGTGGCAAAATAACAGCGGTAAACATAAAAATGTCATCAATATTCACAGGAAAATCAGGGTTTGTGGGAGTGTTAACTTGTAATGTTACCAAAATACTTCTGCTTTCAAAAGGCATTAGGTTTTCGTAACTCCACATAAGCGTACCCGTGCTTTGAACACTTGGTACTTCGGATGCAGAAACAAAATCAAGATAATCATCATCGTAAGTAAAACTGATTCCGTTGGTCTGTGACATTACTTGGTTTCCCTTGTTGCGGTAAACAATTTTGTAGGTGGCTTCAAACCCCGGAACAGCAGGAGTAATTGGAGCAATAACCACTTCTAAATCATTATGAACTCCGTTAGGCGTAATACAGAAGTTTACTATTTCTTCATTGTTGTCATTATCTGCAAAAACAACCGTTTCGGTTATAGGAGTTATGTTAAAATAACTTGGGTTTTCTATTTCGGGACCAAGCGTATATGTTCCGTCTTGTGTAAAAAATGTGTATTCTCCGTTTTGGTTTGTAAATGATACTCCTCCGTCTGTTCCGTCATCAATAGTTACTTTTGTAAGAATTGTTACATTATCATTTTCATCACAACCATTATTGTTAAAATCATAGGTTATTGTACCAGTAATAGTGTTATAATTTCCTCCCGGAATATAACAATAAGTTGCAATTATCTGACCTGTTGCTCCAGATTGGTTTAAATAAGGTAAGATGGCTACCGCTTCATCCTCATCTGCACAGATATAAATATTATTGGGAAGATTCCCCCACATTTGTGACCAATAAAAGTCTCCTGTATTTGGGTTTAAAATACCTCCATTTTTAATGTTGATATAAGCAAGTTGAGGATTAGATGTTGCATTTAAATTTTCAAGGTTTGGTTGATTAGATAAATTCAACTCTGTTAAGTTATTACTCATACATTGTAAAGTGGTAAGATTAACATTATTGGAAACATCTAATTCGGTTAAGATATTTGCATCACAATTCAATGTTTCAAGATTAATATTGTTGGATAGGTTTAATTCGGTTAAATTATTATAACTACAGTATAATTTGGTAAGATTAATTTGGTTTGAAACATCTAATTCGGTTAAACCAATAAATGCACAGGAAAGGTAGGTAAGATTAACATTATTAGAAAGGTTTAGTTCAGTAAAGTTATTCAAGCTACTGCTACAATACAAATGTGTAAGATTGATATTATTGGAAACATCTAATTCTGTTAAACTGGTACCACTACAATCTAACTTAATAAGATTAACATTATTAGAAACATCTAACTCGGTTAAAGGATTATTATTTTGACAATATAAATGGGTAAGATTTGTAAATACTTCAATACCTGTTAAATTTCCAATATTTGAATTCTGAACTTCTAATCGATAAACATCTAACGCTTCACTTACCTGAATTTCTCCGTCATTATTTGTGTCAATTTTAATGCTTTGATTTGCTGCGTTTTTAGCTATTTGGTTACTTGTACTTGCCTCAAGCAATTTTGCTTTAAAATTCGCATCGGGAATATAAACAATAGTACTTATTTCAAAACTTATCACTGAAAAACAACCATTTGTATCTTCTGCTCTTGCCCAAATAGTAGTATCTGTAACAGAAACAAAATTTGTTGGGTTAGCAATCGGGTTGATATTATTATACGCATTTGTTTCCGTCAAGAAATAAGAAACCACATAAGGATTGCCTTGTGTGATAAGCAAATCATTTGCCGTAAGGTCAAATATTCCGTCATAACTATACAGATTATCAGGTGTTCCGATTTGAGGCGAATAAACCACCAAATTAAAAGAATCCACTACAAAAGTTGAGTCATTCAAATTTTCAATACGAACATACATTACCTGTAAATAAGGATTTATATTCCAATAAACAGGGGTTATAATAGCATTAGCACCGAATTGAGCATCGTCATACGCTTCGTAAAATGTAACGATATAATCAGACGGATTTGCTCCGTCTAATATTTCATTAATTTTAGTTGTTAAATCAAATGCTCCGTAACCGTCAGCATTAACATCACAAATTTCATAATCCGAAATCTGTGCATTTCCCATATTAGAGGACAAAATTACTGTCAATATTCCGATAAGGTGTATAATCTTTTTCATAACAAAATGTTTTAAGCAAATTTATTTGTAATTTTTTAATCGGGGTTTATTTAATTAGAATTCGTTGGGTTTCATTTAGAATTTTATAAATTTTTAATCAATTCCTGTAATCGGTCTTTTTTTCGTTGAGAAACAGGCAGATTGCTGTTATCGGACATAATCACATAACCTCCGTCTTTTTTGATATACGATTTCAGGTAGTTCAGATTGATGAGGTGCGACTGATGAACCCGCTCGAAACCGTGTTCTGCCAACAATTCCTCATATTCTTTGAGTGTTTTCGAAATCAGAATCGGTTTGCTGTTTCTGATATGAAAAGTCGTATAATTATCGGTTGATTCGCATCTGATAATATCACTTACTTCAAACAAATGAATGCCATCGCTTGTCGAAAGAGCAATACGTTTAAAGTTATCTACTTTTTTACGGATGTTCTCTAAAAGCAAATCAATATGGCTGAATGTATCGTCTTTCTTAATCGTATTTTTAATTTTTTCGATGACCTTTTGCAGTTCTTCAGGATCAACAGGTTTCAGCAAAAAATCCAAAGCCGAAAACCGAAATGCTTTAATTGCATACTGTTCGTGAGCCGTAATAAAAACAACTTGTGATGCTATTTTTCCGTTTTTTTCGGTTAATTTTTCGAGTATGTCAAAGCCTGTTCCATCTGCTAATTGAATATCCAAAAAAACCACCTGAGGATTTAGTCCGTCTATAACCGAAACGGCATCTGATACATTTTCTGCCTCTCCCAAAATTTTAATTTCGGGTGCATATCGGTTCAAAAGAGCTTTCATTCCTTCTCTTAAGTTTGAATCGTCATCTACGAGTATGGCTGTTATCATCTTTTTGAGTTATGAGTTTTGAGTTTTAAGTTTTAAGTTTTGAGTTTTTGGTTAATTTATTTATTTTTACTTGAAAATTAACAATTATGAAAGAAAGTATAGTAAAAAACAAAGCCTTTGCCTTTGCAAAACAATCCATAGATTTATATAAAATCCTTTTGTCAAAAAACGAATTTATTCTTTCTAAACAATTTCTTCGCTCTGCTACTTCAATTGGAGCAAACATCAATGAAGCATTAGCAGGGCAATCTAAAAAAGATTTCACTGCAAAAATGTCTATCTCTTCAAAAGAAGCAAGAGAAACCTTATATTGGATTGAATTATTAGAATATGCTAACTTCATAGATTATGATTATTCATTATTAAAAAACAACTGTTTCGAGCTCATCAACATGCTCACTTCAATTGTAAAAACCTCCCAAAACAACCTTAATAAGTTGTGAGTGTTGAGTTTTGAGTTACAACACTATACTCATAACTCAACACTTATAACTCATAACAGGTAATTTCAAAACCACCTTTGTCCCTTTAATTTCGCCGTTTTCTATAATTTCTTCAATAGTAAAAGTTGTTGATTTTGAGGTAGAATCTCCCATCATTTCCAACCGTTTTTTGATAATATCCAAAGCCATTGATTTATGAACCTGAACTGAATTTTCTTTGATTTCTTTAGATTTACTCAATCCTATTCCGTTGTCGGTAATGGTACAAATCAAGTTTTTGTCGGTCAATGAAAAATCAACCGAAACCCAACCGAATTCCTTTTTCGGAATAAGTCCGTGAATGATGGCATTTTCCACAAAAGGCTGAATCAGAAGTGGGGGAAGTGCTACATCATCTTCTATATTTTTGTCTTTAGTAATCGAAAAATCAAAGGCTTTATTAAACCGCAATTGCTCTAACTCCAAATAATTCTGTAAGCCTTCAATTTCTTTATCAACCGGAATTAATGCTTCTTTAGAATATTCCAAAGTCAGTCGCATTAGTTTTGAAAACTTTGACAAATATTTTATAGCCGAATCGTTTCCGTTCTGTACGATAAAACTCGAAATGGACCCTAAACAGTTAAATACAAAATGTGGGTTCATCTGCAAATGCAAGGCTTTCTGTTCATATTCCGCTAAATTTTTCTGTAAAGTCAGTGTCTTTTTGAGTTGGTTCCGGTTGTAAAATAAAAACCCCAACCCGACAGCAAGTATCAAGAATAAACCTCCAAAAATCAGTTGCAAGGTATGTCTTTTAGCCTGTTCTTGCATTAAAATTTCTTTTTGTTCCTGTTCTTTTTTGTGTAATGTTTCCCGTTTTTCAAATTCGAAATTCATTTCAGATTGAACGCTTTTTCGGATGTTTTCATAATTGGTCAGGCTGTCTTTTGCTCTCGAAAAAGACTTGAAATGTTCTAATGATTTATTCAAATCGCCTTTTTGCTCATAAATTTTACCCAACAGCTTCTCGCTCAACACCAACATTTCGAGGGTTTTAATTTCTTGTGCTAAATTCTTTGCTTTTTGAGTGTTTTCAAGAGCTTTTTCTAAATTATTTTGCTCAAAATAAAATTCTCCCAAATTAAAATACGTATCCGAAATCCCGAATTTATCTTCAATAAAATTAAATTTCTCTTTGGCTTTTTCCCAACTTTCAACTGCTTTTTCGGGTTGGGAGTTTGCCTGATAGTATAGCCCTAAATTATTGTAAAATTCTCCCTCTCCTCTGTGATTCGGGTACTTTTGAAAATAGCTTTCGGCTTTATTATAAAACTCTAAGGCTTTTGTGTAGTTCTTTTGCTCTAAATAAATGTTGGCAATGTTGGTTGTAGTGATTCCGATGGTTCGGTCTTTTATCTTTTCCTGTAATTCTTTAGCTTTTAGGAAATATTCCAACGCTTTAAACTGTTCTTTTCTTGCTTTGTAAACAATTCCGATGTTGTTGTAAACTCTGGAAAGGCGTAATTTATCATCTGAATTCTCGTATAATTGTAAGGCTTTCAGGTGGTATTCTAACGACTTGGAATAGTTGCTCTGTTCTGAAAAAACAATTCCGATACTTCCGTAGGCACGAGCCAGACCGTCTCTGTTTTTTTGTTTATTTTCGGGTTTGGGTTCCAACTCTTCAAACAGATTTTTGGCATAAATAAAATATTCCAAAGCTTTCGGATAATTTCCGGAAATGATTTGCGAATTTCCGAGATTCATATAAGCAGTAGCTTCTTCGTGTTTGTTTTGTATTTTTTGCGAAAGTTTCAACGCCTGATTGGCAAATTCTGCCATCAAAATCGGATCCTGTGTTTTGTACAAATCCGAAATTTGATTCAAAATATGTGATTTTTCTATATCGTTGGTAGAAGTAGTGAGAATCTGTTTCAGGCTGTCTATCTCTTTGTTTTGCGAAAAAATACTTCCCCAAGAGAATAGAAGCAGCATCAAGGATAATTTTATTTTGTTTGTCATTTTACTAAAAATTTTATTTGACAAACAAATGTACTATTTCATTTTGAGCAATTCCTAACAAATTAGAATTCGACAAGTTCGGATGAGAATTTGTAAAAATCGTATGAAGATTAGAAGTATTAAGACAGCTTTTAAACTTTTTCTATCAAAACGCTTACGGCATTTCCTCCGAAACCTACAGTATTTATCAGAATTTTATGTAGTGATTTTGGATAAGTTTTTGTTTCTACAAAGGGAACTTTGATAAATTTTTGATGCTTGAGCATTAGCAAAGCCAGCTCTAAACTCAATGTTCCCGAAGCTCCAAAAGTATGCCCTGTTTTCCACTTATTAGTAGTTAGCATCGGAATATTTTCTCCAAATACTTTTTCAATGGCACGAACTTCAGACAAGTCGCCTTTTATAGTTCCGGGTGCGTGCATCACAATGGCATCAACCGATCTTACATCTGTATTTTTCAGAGCCATTTTCATAGAATTTTGAAAACACTCTGCTTCTTCGGTAATCGAAACTCCGTGTTGTAGCATCTCTGTGGCATAGCCGATTCCTACAATTTTTGCAATGGTATTTTGGGTCTGCACTTTTTCTAAACAAACAACTGAAGCTCCTTCGCCCAAAACCATCGTATTTTGAGTTTTTTTCAAGTCAAATGCTCTACAAGGAAAATCCGAAAAATCACGAGCATATATTTTCAAGGCTTTCATTTGGGCTATCGTAAATGCTGTAAGCGGAGCTTCGCTTCCTCCGACCAAAAATTTATCTGTCATTCCTGAATTTATCCAAGCAATTCCGTTGAGCAAGGCGTGAAAAGCAGTTGAACAAGCAATGGAATGCGATATTTCGATTCCCGTACTTCTTAAATCTTGTGCTACCCAAGAAGAGATGTTTCCCAGAGTAGTTGTAGGAGAGGCAAGCGTTGAGGTTTTTCCCGTTTCGATGAATTCTGTATGATATTTTTCAAATAATGAAGTGGCTCCTCTCGAAGACCCGATATTTATACCAAAAACATCTGTTTCTTTCCATCCGGCTCTTTCAATGGCTTTTCGGGAAGCCAAAATAGCATACAAAACCGAATCGTCTAAATTTCTGTATTTATCTGATTTTCTGAGGCTTTCTTTTTGCTCTACTAACTCTTTGGGAAGCGTACAAACAATCTGCTTTTTGCCTTCTATTTCTCTTTCCGAAATTAGTGTTTTATCGGTCAGATAATTCTCCCAAACCGATTCGGGATTATCTCCCAATGGAGAGAAAGAAGAAAATGAAGTAATAAAAATAGGTGTTTTCACAGAAATTGCATTTACCTCACAAAGGTACTTTATTTGAATGTATTTAAACAGTGTTAACTTTCTATTCAGGTAAGTTTTGTTCTTATCCAAACCACTGGTTTACCAGCTCTTTTTCAAACGAAGTAGCGTTTTTATGTGTAAATTCGTTGGTTTGATTGTTATAGTTATAATCTTTACTCCATTCTCTGTGGTTTTGAGCGACTTCTTTGATGCTTTGTACAATAAATTTTATTTCTTTATCGGTTGTGGTCGGATGGACAGACATTCTGATCCAGCCTGGTTTTTCAGAAAGAATTCCCTGAGAGATTTTGTCCGTCAGATAATGTGAGGTCTCTTGATCAACATGAAGCAGAAAATGCCCGTAAGTTCCCGCACAACTACAACCTCCTCTTGTTTGTATTCCGAAACAATCGTTCAGAAGTTTTACTCCCAAATTATAATGCAAATCATCGATATAGAACGAAATCACTCCCAAGCGATTTTCGTGCTGACCTGCCAAAATGGTCAAATTCGGAATTTGCTTTAATTCGGTAAATATATAGTCTAAAATTTCGTGTTCTCTTTTCAGGATATTGTCCACTCCCATTTGTTCTTTGAGCTGTACAGCCAAAGCAGTTTTTATCACTTGCAAAAATCCCGGAGTTCCGCCATCTTCCCTATCTTCGATGTTGTCTAAATATTTGTGTTCTCCCCAAGGGTTTGTCCAACTCACTGTGCCTCCTCCCGGATGGTCGGGAATCATATTTTTGTATAATTTCTTATTAAAAATCAGCACTCCTGAGGTTCCCGGACCTCCCAAAAATTTGTGTGGAGAAAAATAAATGGCATCTAAATACGAGTCTGAATCAGGGTGCATATCAACCTCTACATAAGGAGCCGAACAAGCAAAATCCACAAAACAAACTCCGTTATATTGATGTATCATCTTTGCGATTTGGTGATAGGGTGTTTCGATTCCCGTTACGTTGGAGCAAGCCGTTACCGAAGCGATTTTCAAGGTATAATCTTTGTATTTTTCTAACAGTTCTGCAAAACTGTCCATGCAAATAAGCCCTTTTTCACAAGCAGGAATAACCTCTACTTTGGCAATGGTTTCTAACCACGAAGTCTGATTAGAATGATGCTCCATGTGCGAAATAAAAACAACGGGCTTCTTTTCCTGAGGAATATCTGTATATTTTTGTAAATTTTCGGGGAGTTTTAATCCTAAAATTCGCTGGAATTTATTTACTGCTCCCGTCATTCCTGTTCCTGCCGCTATAAAAATATCATCTTCTGAGGCATTTACGTGTTTTTTGATGATTTCCCTTGCTTTGTGATAGGCAAGTGTCATCGCTGTTCCGGAAACCGTAGTTTCAGTATGTGTATTGGCCACAAACGCACCAAAATCATTTATCAATTTTTCTTCAATCGGACGGTAAAGCCTACCCGAAGCCGTCCAATCAGCATAGATGATTTTCTTTTTACCGAAAGGCGATTCAAACTCTTTATCAATCCCGATAATGTTGTTTCGGAATGGTTCAAAGTATTTTTCTAATGAGGATTTTGTTTCGGTTGTGTTCATTTTAGCAGAGTTTGTGTGCAAATTTACATATTTTATTGTTGAACTTACCTTGAACTTTCGGATTGAAACAAAAATGAGATGCAATTATAATGATTTTTTTAACAATTTAAAGGCTCAAAGGGCGAAAATAAAGAAAAATCCGTAATTTCGTTGCGTTTATAAATCCTGTCCAGAAAAATGAAGCCTCTGTTTTTCATATTTTTAAGCTCTTTGTTTTGTGGAAATCTTTTTTCCCAAGATATAGATACGCTTATGGTTAAAAAAAAAACACCCAAAGTAGGACTTGTGCTTAGCGGAGGTGGGGCAAAAGGTTTGGCACACATCGGGGTTTTAAAGGTTTTGGAAGAAGAAGGTGTGCAAGTTGATTATATCGGAGGAACCAGTATGGGAGCAATGATTGGAGGATTATATGCTGTAGGCTATACGGCAAATCAGCTGGATTCTATTTTTAGAGTAACAGATTTTGATAAAATTGTGCAGGACAACCTGCCTCGAAAGGTAAAATCATTTTACGAAAAAGAAAATGATGAAAAATATGCTCTTACTCTTCCCTTTCAGAAAATGAAATTTGGGATACCCATTGCTTTTTCTAAAGGACAGAATACTTTTAATCTGTTTAATCAATTAATCTACGATTTTAGGTCTGTTACTGACTTTAGCAAGCTTCCTATTCCTTTTTTATGTGTGGCAACCGATGCAGAAACAGGAGAAGAAATTTTACTCAACAAAGGAAATCTTGCCAGAGCTATTGTAGCCAGTGGGGCTTTTCCTTCGCTCTTTTCCCCTGTCTTAATCGATGGAAGATACCTGATTGACGGAGGAATTGTCAATAACTATCCCATAGAAAGAGTCAAAGAAATGGGAGCCGACATAATCATCGGAATAGATGTGCAAACCGATTTGATGGACAGAGAACAACTTACTTCTGCCACCAAAATGATTATGCAGATAATAAATTTTCAGATGCTCCAAACTATGGATAATAAAAAGCAGGCAACCGACATTTACATAAGACCTGATATTACTAATTTTAATGTGGTTTCTTTTGGGGACGGAACAAAAATCGTACAAAACGGAATAATGGCAGCCGAGCCTTTCAGAGAGCAGTTCAGACAAATAGCATTATTGCAAGAAAAGGACAAACAAGAAAAACGAACCATAAAAAACGAGCTTTTTCTTAAAAACATTTCGTCTGTAGATGTAAAGGGAACGGAAAATTATTCTCGTGCTTATGTTATGGGGAAATTGCGTTTTAAACCCAACGAAAAAACTTCTTTTGTAGAATTCAACGAAGGAATTAATCGCCTTAGTGCTACACAAAACTTTCAAAGTATCGGGTATCATTTTGAAAAAGACGATGAAGAGGGCGATAAACTCGTGATGGAATTAAAAGAAAGCGAAATAAAAACTTTTATCCGTTTCGGATTGCATTATGACGAATTGTACAAAAGCGGGTTGCTTATTAATGTTACACATAAAAATCTTTTGACCCGAAATGATGTCTTTTCTGGAGATTTAATTATAGGAGATAACATCAGATATAATTTGGACTATCATATTGACAACGGATTTTATTGGAGCTTTGGGTTGAGATCTCGTTTTAATCAGTTTAAATCTGAGATTCCGATTAATTTTTCAGACTATATTCCTGATTTAGAGAATCTTAAAAATATAAATGTAAATTATTATGATCTTACCCATCAGGCTTATCTTCAAACTATTTTTAGACACGTTTTTTCTGTCGGAGCAGGGTTAGAATACAAAATCATTGACATAAACTCTCAATCCATTACCTTAGACGGTGAGGATTTTAACGATATTTACAAAAGTTCTAACTTCTTAAGTACTTTCGGGTATATAACTCTTGATACGTATGACAAAAAACATTTTCCTAAAAGCGGAATTTACTTTGACGGAAACATCAAATGGATACTAAACTCTACGGTTTTAGGAGATGATTTTGGACGATATTCCATTACTCAAGGAGAGTTGGGTTATGCCAAAACATTTTTTGACCGATTTACGATTACTCTTCACAACGAAGCCGGATTTACCTTAGGAAAAAGCGACGGATTGCTTGACTTCCTCTTGGGCGGATACGGATATAGAGCCATTAATAACTTCAGGCATTTTTATGGATATGATTTTTTAAAAATTATGGGAGACAGCTATATAAAAGGAACTGTCGGAACAGACGTTGAAATTTTCAGAAAGCACCATCTTAATTTTCATGCTAATTTTGCCAATGCAGGAAATGCAATTTTTGACAAAATAAATACTTGGTTTACAAAACCTGCTTATACCGGCTATGCTTTTGGCTACGGACTTGAAACCATCATAGGACCTATCGAAATAAAATATTCTTGGTCCCCCGAAACAAACAATAACCTTTGGTGGGTCAGCGTAGGATTCTGGTTTTGATTCAGGATTCTTTAATTCTTCGCAATCTGATTCTATTCTTTGATATTGCTCTACTTCTGACAACATATATTTGTAACTTTGTCCTCACTTTTGGCAAGAAATGAAAAAACACCTTTTGGAAAAAATAAATAATCCCGAAGACCTAAAAAAACTATCTGTTTCGGAGCTCCCTCTCTTGGCTGTCGAGCTTCGTAATTTTATAATCGACATAGTTTCGGTCAAAGAGGGACATCTCGGAGCAAGTTTGGGTGTGGTCGAACTTACCATTGCTCTACATTATGTTTTTGACACTCCTGATGATTTGTTGGTTTGGGATGTAGGACATCAGGCATACGGACATAAAATTCTAACCGGAAGAAAAGAAACTTTTCATACCAACCGTCAGAAAAACGGTATTTCGGGTTTTCCGAAAAGAAGTGAAAGCAACTATGACGCTTTCGGAACAGGACATTCTTCAACGGCTGTTTCGGCTGTTTTAGGAATGGCAATCGCCTCAAAATTAAAAAGAGAAAACCACCGAAATCATATTGCTGTTGTCGGAGATGCTTCGATTGTATCGGGAATGGCTTTTGAAGGTCTAAATCATTCGGGAATTTCAGATGTAAATATGCTCATTGTCCTAAATGACAATGCCATTGGAATTGACCCAAGTGTAGGAGCTTTCAAACATTTTTTGACTTCGATAAAAGAAAGTCCCGAAAAAAATCAACCCAATATTTTCACTTCGTTAAACATTAATTACTCCGGACCTATTGACGGACACAACATTCCTGTTTTAGTTCTTGAATTGGAGCGACTTAAACGCATAAAAGGAGTAAAAATTCTACATATTGTTACCACCAAAGGAAAAGGACTTCAAAAAGCAGAAGAAAATCAGGTAACATATCACTCTCCCGGAAAATTTGACAAGAATACAGGCGAAATTTTCCCTAAAAACCAAAACGGATTACCCCCGAAATTTCAAGATGTTTTTGGAATTACCCTTTTAGAATTAGCTCGTAAAAATGAAAAAATAATCGGGATTACTCCTGCTATGCCTACGGGAAGTTCATTAAAACTGATGATGGACGAAATTCCCCAACGTGCTTTTGATGTAGGAATTGCCGAGCAACACGCTGTTACGCTTTCGGCAGGAATGGCAACACAGGGAATGACAGTATATTGTAATATTTATTCCACTTTTTTGCAAAGAGCCTATGATCAGATTATTCACGATGTGGCCTTGCAGAGACTTCCTGTGATTTTCTGTTTAGACCGAGCCGGACTCGTAGGCGAAGACGGAGCTACACATCACGGAAATTTTGATTTGGCTTACCTGAGATGCATCCCGAATATAGCTGTTTTTGCTCCACTTAATGAGATAGAACTGCGAAACATACTCTATACTGTCCAACTCGAAACTTCAAACCCGATTGCTATTCGTTATCCAAGAGGTCGAGGTGTTTGTACGAACTGGCAAAAAAGTTTTGAAAAAATTGAAATCGGAAAAGCTATCCAACTCAAAAAAGGAAACAGAGTAGCTGTGCTTTCTACCGGATTTATAGGAAATAACGTAAATACCGCATTAACAGATACAGATTTTGCTCATTATCATTTTGGATTTGTAAAACCTTTAGACAAAAATGCCTTACATCATATTTTTTCTGTTTTTGAAAAAGTAATTACCGTAGAAGAAGGAACTATAAAAGGTGGTTTCGGTTCGGCTGTTTTAGAATTTGCCTCTGAAAATAATTATCAAATTCCGGTAAAAACATTAGGTATTCCAGACCGCTTCATAGGGCAAGGCAGTATTGAAGAATTACAACAAGAATGTGGAATAGACATTTGGAGCTTAAAACAGTACTTTTCTTTACAATAGTGTTTAGAAACAGAAAATGTTCTTAATGTTTTCTTTGTTCTATTTTTTTATTCTGTTGCCAAACGCTCTTGTTCTAATTTTTCAGCCAAACGCTTTTCGATAATCGGGGTAATCAGGGTTTTTCTCGAATTTTGTTTTACAAACGGAAACAACTCCAAATCGTTTTTCATTCGGTCTTCCGGGTTTGGATATTTATTGGTTCCGAGCAAAATTTCTTTACCTTCGTCAAATAACTTCTGTTCCTTTTCGGCTGATTCCGATATTTTCCTTTGGATAGTTCCCTGGATAAGTTGTGTGATGAGTCCTCCATTTTTCTCAATGTCTTTGAACAATTCCAATGCTTTTTCTGCTAATTGCTCGGTAAGCGTTTCTATGTAATACGCTCCGTCTGCAGGATTATCCACTTTGTCAAAATGGCTTTCGTGTTTCAGCACCAAAAGCTGGTTTCTGGAAATTCGGTCGCCAAATTCGTTTTCTTTGTGAAACAAACCATCATAAGCCAAGTTAGAAACTGCATCGGCTCCACCCAAAATTGCACTCATACATTCGGTTGTGGTTCGAAGCATATTTACGTTGTAATCATATAGCGTTTTGTTTCGCTTGGTCGGTAAAGCGATGATATGACAATTCGAATCATGATTATATTCTTCTTTCAAAACATCAAACAACATTCGAAGAGCTCGAAGTTTGGCAATTTCAAAGAAATAATTTGAACCCACGCTAACCTCAATTAAGATTTGAGGTTTAATATTCGGGATTCTGTTGAAGTATTCATTTGTATGAGCTAAAGTGTAAGCAATTTGCTGAACAATATTTGCACCAGCATTTTGGTACAATCCTGCATCTATACTCAAAAACGGAAGTTGTGATTGAGCGTTTATGGTGTTTAAAATAGAAAAATCCGAATCTAAATTCGCAAACCAGTTCCCATCTCTGGAAAGTTGCCCGATTGGGTCAAGAAGTATTTTAATCTCTAAGCTATTCGCCTTAGCAAAATCATTTATTTTGGCAGAAAATTCTGCTGACAGAAATAAAGTTTTTATGTAATAAAGTGCCTCTTTGGGAAGTTGTGAAAACAAATCCGCTAAATCGGTTTGTGGTTTTTCGATTATAAAACAGATGCTTTCTGCTCCACGATTAAGAGTTTCTTTGGCTCTTTTGTTTGATTTTTCTACATTAAAAACATAAATCCGTTGAAGTATTTTAAACTTCGAAATGCGAGTAGTTACAGTGGTTTTGTTTTCGAATTCGTCATTGTGGTAAAATGGTTTTACCTTAATTCCTTCGAGAGTTTCCCAAATAAGCGTTTGGTTGTAATCGGCTCCTTTGAGTTCAGCCTGAATTTTTTGTTTCCACTGCTTAGAAGAAACTGCATCAAAATCCTGAAATATTTTTTCACTCATCACTTAATTGTATCGTTTTCGTATTCAACAACATAAACATCCTCGTTTTCTCTTTTCATATAGTATTTTTCTCGAGCATATTGCTCTACCTTATTTATGTTATTCAATTCTTTGATTTGTTTTTGATCATTTTTAATTTCATTCTTATAGTAATCTCTGTTAGATTCCAAGGTTTTGATTTCCTTATTCAAAACCCGATGTTGAATGAATGAGGCATCGTCTAAAAACAGTATCCAAAAAGCAAACAACAACATTACCACGAAGTATCTGTTTCCGAAAAGCTTCAGAAAAGGATATTTTTTGACACTGTTTTTGAAAGGGTTTTTCATTGTTTTTATTCCTAAAATAAATCTGTTTACGTTTCAAATTTACATTAAATTCCTCAAAACTTTCATAAGCGGACAAAATTTATGACTCAAAATCGCAACCCATTTGTTGTCATAAAAACAACAGCTGAATTAGACAAGAACAAAGATAGTGCTTTTGTGTTATTCAGAGAGGGTAATTTTGGAAGTTCAAGTTTTATAGCACAAAATCCTGAAAAAAGTGTATTTCGTAGTAATTTTGTAGAATTTTCAACCTAAAAACAAAAAAAAATGTAATTTTATCTGTTCAAAAAAAACTTAATATTATGGCAACAATAACATTTAAAGGAACTCCTTTTCATACCATAGGAGACTTACCAAAAACGGGAAATCAAGCTCCTGATTTTGAATTAGTAAAAACCGATTTGTCGAGAATTTCTTTAAGGGAATTTAAAGGAAGTCGTTTGATTTTAAATATCTTTCCGAGCATTGATACTCCGACTTGTGCAATGTCTGTAAGAGCTTTTAATCAGAAGGCTTCCGGTTTGAACAATACTAAAGTTTTGTGTATTTCGAGAGATTTACCTTTTGCACAGGCTCGTTTTTGTGGAGCGGAAGGTATCGAAAATGTAATTACGCTTTCTGATTTTGAATCGGGAAAATTTGGGCAAGATTACGGACTTATCCTTGCCGACAGCCCTCTGAAAGGATTACATTCAAGAGCTGTTGTAGTTATTGACGAAAACGGAAAAGTAATTCACACACAACAAGTTAGCGAAATAGCAGACGAGCCGGATTACGAAAAAACCTTAGCTTCTTTATAAAATTATGAAAGACACTTCATTTGTAAAAGGAAGACTAAAGAGCCTCAGATATGCTATTTTGGGAGCATATAAACTCGTTACAACCGAACACAGTATAATGGTTCAGTTTTCTATCGGGATTATCGTAACGGTTCTGGGGATTGTGTTTGATATTACCAAAACAGAATGGATATTTCAGGCACTTGCTATAGGAATGGTTTTGGCAATTGAAGGACTAAATACGGCTGTTGAAAAAATAGCAGATTTTATACACCCCGACCATCACGAAAGAATCGGATTTATCAAAGATATCGCTGCAGGAGCAGTAGCTTTTGCTGCTATTTCTGCCATTATAATAGGGCTGATCATTTATATTCCGTATTTTATAGAATTGTTTTAGACGATACACCAAAAATGTTTATATTTGTGAGATTATTAAATTTTTGAAAATGAAAAAAATGTTTACACTGCTACTTGTCGTAGCTGCTACTCAATTCGGATTGGCACAAAATGATGCTTTCAAACAAGATGCTGTCAAAGTTATTGAAAAATCGGGTGCTGGTTCTCAATTCGAAATGGTTTTAGACCAAATCAAAACAATGGTTCCCGAAGAAAAACACGAAGAATTAACCAAAGATTTTAAATCGACACTTCCTGCTTTGTATTCTAAAATTGCAGAGGTTTATATGGAAGAGTTCTCTCACAATGATATCAAGCAAATTTTAGGTTTTTACGAATCTGAAGTTGGAAAAAAACTCAGTTCAAAGCAAGAGGCTTTATTCGAAAAATCTATGTCAGCCGGAGAACAATGGGGGTTAGACCTTCAGGTAATAATGATGAAATATATGGAGTAACAATTCTTTGAATTGCTTTATAAAAAAAGCCTTCTAAAACACTGCTTTTGTCAAGTTTAAGTTAAACTAAAATTTGTTTGGTTTAATTTCTGATTAAATTTTGAAAAATATTTCAAAGTTAAAAAGCAATGTTTTAGAAGGCTTTTTTTTATTTTTGTCAAAATAGCATTATCTTTATTCGATTTTTTAACTTAAAACCAAAAAGTATGGGAATGTATGTATTATTAGCCATTGGATTTTTTCTTTTGTTGGCTTCGTTTTTTACTGTTAAACAACAAACTGCTGTTATTGTAGAACGCTTCGGGAAATTCAACAGTATTAGACAGTCTGGATTGCAACTCAAAGTTCCGATAATCGACAGAATCGCAGGACGGGTTAATCTCCGTATCCAACAATTAGATGTGATTATCGAAACAAAAACCAAAGACAACGTGTTTGTTAAGATGAAAGTTTCGGTTCAGTACAAAGTTATCCAAGATAGGGTTTATGAGGCTTTTTATAAATTAGAATATCCTCACGACCAGATTACTTCGTATGTTTTTGACGTGGTTCGTGCCGAAGTTCCAAAATTGATTTTAGATGACGTTTTTGAAAGAAAAGACGATATTGCCATTGCAGTAAAGCGCGAATTAAACGATGCCATGCTAACTTACGGATACGATATTATCAATACCCTTATCACAGATATTGACCCTGACATTCAGGTAAAAAATGCAATGAATCGCATCAATGCTGCCGATCGCGAAAAAACAGCAGCAGAATATGAAGCAGAAGCTCAAAGGATTCGCATCGTAGCAAAAGCAAAAGCAGAAGCAGAAAGCAAAAGGCTTCAAGGACAGGGTATCGCAGACCAAAGACGTGAAATTGCAAGAGGATTGGTAGAAAGTGTTGATGTGTTGAATAAAGTGGGAATTAACTCACAAGAAGCATCAGCCCTTATAGTAGTTACCCAACATTACGACACACTACAATCAATCGGCTCAGATACTAACTCAAATCTGATTTTACTCCCGAATTCGCCTCAGGCAGGAAGCGATATGCTCAACAATATGGTAGCTTCGTTTACAGCCTCCAACCAGGTGGGAGAAGCCATGAAAAAAGCCACAAAATCTCATAAAAAATCTAAAAATGAAGGTTTCGGAATAGATACAAATCCGGAAGATGAATAAAATCATCTGATAAACGGAATCTATTCCATTTATGGAATATTTATCAATAAAAAAACTGTCGACTGATTTCGGTTGCTGTCAAACAAAAGCAATCTGTTGGTGTTTTTGAGATTGTTTTCAGATAACCGGAGAATAAATTTGGTAAAATCGGTATCTTGATTTTTTTGACATCAAAAAAGCCTGTCCAAATGCGGCAGGCTTTTTAATGTCTATTTGATTACTCAAAAAATTGTGTCAATCTCGTTATTGTATGATTACATTTGCCCGTAGAAGGGTTACTTGAATAATTAGGGTCGGTATCATTACATTTACAACCTCCTCCTTCTTTAAAAGTACAATGTTGGCAAGGATTTCCTGTACAAGTTTCTCCAATTGCCAGACTTCGGTTTAAGTACAGATTTCTATTTGACACTTCTAAACTTACTCTCATAATAGCACAATCTCCCTCTGTGCAATCTTTGGCAAAAAGATAATATGTACCATCTTCTCCTTGGGTTATTTCAGGCTCGGACGGATTCAGTTCAGGAAAGTATGCTTCCAGAATATCATAGCAGAGGTTACTGCCTAAACCTAAATCGGAAATACGACCAACAAAAGGTTCGGTAATATTTTCTTTTAATAAAATTATTTCTTCATCGGGTAAACGATAATTACTTTGATTTTGTTCTTTTTGGCTGGTATCTTCGTTACAAGATACAAATACAATAAGAACTGCAACACAACACATAATTAATTTCTTTTTCATAGATTCTTATTTTTTAGTTAAATTTCATAACAAATCTAATAAATAATAACAAAAATACAATTATTTGTTACGTGAAATATTTAAAAACGATTTGCCTATATGTTTAAAATTATTATTTTTTATGTTAAATAAATAAAAAATAAACAAACATATTTATTAGAACAAACACAAAAAACCATTATAGGCATAATAACAACAATAACAATAATAAAATGTTAAATTTTTATTTCACCCTATAATTTAAAGTATGATTTAGTGTGTAATAGACATTTTTGTAGTTTTGTTTTTTGGAAAATCAGCTAAATATTTTCCAATTAAAAAAGCATAGCTAACTTAAAACCAATCAAAACAAAATGGCACAATTTATCAAAATATATCCCGAAAACCCGAACGAAAGGGAAATCGCAAAGGTGGTAAAAGTCCTTAAAGACGGAGGATTAGTAATTTATCCGACCGATACGGTTTACGGTTTGGGTTGTGATATTACCAATACCAAAGCATTGGAGAAAATCGCAAAAATCAAAGGGATTAAGTTAGAAAAAGCAAACTTTTCGTTTGTCTGTTCTGATTTAAAAAACATTTCGGATTATGTAAGACAGATTGATACGCCTACCTTTAAGATCCTAAAACGGGCACTTCCCGGCCCTTATACCTTTATTTTACCCGGAAACAACAGTCTTCCGAAAGAGTTTAAAAAGAAAAACACAGTCGGAATCAGGGTTCCTGACAATAGTATTGCCATTGAACTGGTTAAACAATTAGGAAATCCGATTGTTTCGACTTCGATTTATGATGAAGATGAGGTTTTAGAATACACTACAGATCCGGAATTGATTTTCGAGAAATGGCAGAACATTGTAGATGTGGTAATTGACGGAGGTTATGGAGATAATTATGCCTCTACCGTTATTGATTTATCATCAAACGAACCCCAAGTAATCAGAGAAGGTAAGGGAAGTTTGGATATTTTGTAATCCTCCCCAACCCCTCCAAAGGAGGGGGTTTTAAATGTTATCGATAAATTTGGAGATATGAAACAAACAAAAATATTACTACTATTTGTTATTACTGTTTTTGTCGTAAGTTGTAATAAACACACCTCTATCGAAAATGTTTTTATTACTGAAAAAGATGAATATTGGACTTATTATGGAGGTTCAGGTTATATCTTTTTTCAGTTTCATAAAAATGGAACATACGATAAGTTTGAAAATGACCTTCTCTTATATAATAGTCACGATGATATAGTCGAAGATGATAGACAATGGTTTGTTTCTAATGATAGCATTTTAACTTGGAGACACAAATATGAGTTGTTAGTTTCAACGAAAATGTAATTGTTTTGACCTATCCTGATGAACGTGGATTTGAACACATTGTGTTAGTAAAGCAAAAAGCAAATCAACCAAGAAAAAATGAACGATATTTCGAGCAAAAAAGATTAAATAATCCTGAAAAATATCCTGTTCGTTATTCAAACTCAAAATAGACTTTCGGACTTTTTATCAAAACTTTTGTAACTTTTTTCGTTCTTTGTCGGGCATTAAATGTTAGGTGATTCTCCAAGCATCCAGCATCAAACACCCAACACCCAACATTAACAAACATTTTTGTAACCTTTTTGTCTTTGCCTACGTATAATAAGCAGTACTTACATTATTACGAGGGAAAAACTAAATGAGACAGCTTAAAATTACAAAGCAGGTAACCAATAGGGAAACTGCTTCTTTAGACAAGTATCTTCAGGAAATTGGTAAAGTAGATTTGATTACAGCCGATGAAGAAGTAGAATTAGCACAACGCATTAAAGCAGGTGATCAAAGAGCCTTAGAGAAACTTACAAAAGCGAATTTACGTTTTGTGGTTTCGGTAGCAAAACAATATCAAAACCAAGGACTTACTCTTCCCGATTTGATTAACGAAGGAAATTTAGGGCTTATCAAAGCAGCACAACGATTTGATGAAACCAGAGGTTTTAAATTCATTTCGTATGCCGTTTGGTGGATTCGTCAATCTATCCTACAGGCTTTGGCAGAACAATCTCGTATTGTGAGATTACCGCTTAATAAAATCGGTTCGATTAACAAAATCAATAAAATGTATGCTCTTTTGGAGCAGTCTAACGAAAGACCGCCAAGTGCAGAAGAAATTGCCAAAGAGCTTGACATGACTGTTAATGACGTTAAAGAGAGTATGAAAAACTCCGGACGTCACCTCTCGATGGATGCTCCGCTTGTAGAAGGAGAAGATTCTAACCTTTATGATGTATTGCGTTCGGGAGAATCTCCGAATCCGGACAGAGAGTTGATTCACGAATCACTTCGTACGGAAATCGAAAGAGCTTTGGAAACGCTTACTCCGAGAGAAGCTGACGTTGTGCGTTTGTATTTCGGACTGGCAGACCAACATCCGATGACTTTAGAAGAAATCGGAGAAACTTTTGATTTGACAAGAGAACGCGTTCGCCAAATCAAAGAAAAAGCCATCAGAAGACTAAAACATACCTCGAGAAGTAAAATATTAAAAACCTATTTAGGATAAATATAGTCGTAAAGTTGAAAGTCTTAAAGTCGAATGTTTGCATAGGTTTTTAAGACTTTTTGACTTAAGGCGTTTGACTTTAAAAAATGAAAAATACACTTATAGCCCCATCTGTTTTGGCTGCTGATTTTGGGAATTTACAACGAGATGTCGAAATGATTAACCAAAGCCAAGCCGATTGGTTTCACATTGATATTATGGATGGTGTTTTTGTTCCCAATATTTCGTTTGGGATGCCGGTTTTAGAAGCAATCACTAAACACGCTAAAAAAACAATTGACGTGCATCTGATGATTGTACAACCCGAACGCTACATCAAAACTTTTGCAAAACTCGGAGCTAATATTCTTACCGTACATTACGAAGCCTCTACTCATCTGCACAGAACACTACAAGAAATAAAAGCCGAGGGAATGAAAGCGGGGGTGGCTTTGAATCCGCATACTAATGTAGCACTGTTGGAAGATTGTATAGGTAATATTGATTTGGTGTGTTTGATGAGTGTAAACCCCGGATTCGGAGGGCAATCTTTTATTGAAAACACCTACAAAAAAGTAAAACAACTCAAAGAAATCATTTCCCGAAACGGAGCTTCAACCCTTATCGAAATAGACGGAGGAGTAACCTCTAAAAATGCCAAACAATTAGTTGAAGCAGGAGCAGATGTGTTAGTAGCAGGAAGTTTTGTTTTCAATTCTGATAACCCTATAACAACTATTGCTGATTTGAAGGAAATTACCCTATAAAAAACACCCTTCAATCATTAAGAAAAGAAGGGTATAAAATTTCTCTGAGGTCAATTAAGCTCTGTATTATTGTCTTACTATCTTAAAGGTTTTAACCGATTCGTTAATTTTTACTTGCACTAAATAATTCCCCGCAGACAATCCGGAAAGATTTATTTGAGTATTTTCTGCAAAAACAGGCACTTCTAATTTTTGCCCTACAATATTAAAGACATTTACTTCTGAAATTTCTGTATTAGCGTTAAGAAATAAAAACTCACTTACAGGATTAGGATAATAAGAAAAATTGTATTTCTGGAAGTCTCCTGTAGAGGACATAGGCTCAAATTCCGGAATAATAACCCAAGTGTTTTCGTTTACATAACTATAGTCCGAATTACAATCGCCTGCCCCGTAAGTTCTCCAAACTTTCAGTATAAAATCTACTGTTCCGGTTGCTCCGTTAGCAAAACTAACATCTCTACTATAGTGTTCTTCTCCAGGATAGTTATACGAACCGGCTGTTATGGTGTCTTCTCCAAGGTCTAATGTTGGTGAGTATAACATAGAACGTTGCTCAGTAGCTAAAGAGCCATTATAGGAAGTCATGGTATATTCTAATTTTAAATTAGATATTTGTTGTCCCTCAGGTACTTCAATACTGAGAATCGCGTCTGACCAACATTCTGAGCTGTCTTGGATTGAGTTTATACTATAACCTGAGCTTTCTTGCTCATTATTACCAGTATAGTAAGAAGTTGGTATACTTCCTGCATAAATATTATCCGGAAGGTCCTCAATTTCTTCAGAGGAAATACCTTCTTCTTGCAAAAACACCCAAGTATCATAAACACTATCTGTTCCATCGGCTAACATTAGCTTTATAGTATAGGTTTCATTAGGAATTACTTCACTAAAAGCAGTAAGGTGGGTAGTAAACCCATCTATGCAATTGTTGTATATTCCTTGGTAATTATTAATATAGAAATAAGGATTTGAAGCATTATTTCCTACACCATTATTACCATTATTAACAGTATTTACCATAACTCTATCTTCTGTAAAAGGAACTAAAGCTATGTTTTTTTCCCCGTCAATGCTCGGACCACTTATAAAAAAAGCAAATACATCATTAAATTGAGAATTTACCCACTCGTTATATTCTTCTGAGCCAAATTGATACTTAATATTTATAGATTCATGTATCGGCACGAAATCAAATTGTAGCATTATCCCGTCTTGGGTAGTCACTCCTGAGATGAAAGTTAGCTCTGTAAAACCAGACATTCCGTTCTGTGTCGAACGAAAGTTAGTTGATGGCCCCTCCAAAGTGTTTTCGTCAGCTAAAGAACCGGTGCTTAAAACAATTCCACTCTCCAAATAAGGAGAAAGCCCTCCTGAAAAACCATTTTCGAAGGCACGAATTGCATTGGGCGAACCAACTATAGATACATTTGAGTAAGTAACTCCTGTTCCGATTAGTTTTTCAACATATTCATTTGCTGTTAGAGAATTAAGTGTAATTTGTGCGGAAACAAGAGATGTTAACAAGCAAAATATTACAAATATTGATTTTTTAAGTATAGTATTTTTCATCATTCTTTTATTTTATAGTTAGCATATTCGTATAATTTAATTGTAACAGAAAGCAAAAAATCCTCATTCTCCGGAGTAATTGTAGTATTGTCCGTTATCAGCTTAATTTTATTACCATCTTCAACAGACAATGATACAAAACCTTCTACCACAACTTTAAATCTGTTTTCAATGGCAGATATGGTTTGGGTGTCTAAAACCTTTTCAGGAATAAAGGTATAAATGTCCAACTCATTAGTTGTGGTTTTTTCCACAATAATTTCTCCGACCGAAAGCTCTAAATTCACACGCTCCGATGCGTATATTGATTCGGTTTTTTGCTCGTTTGTTTTTGAGAACGCATTGCCAAATACAAAAACAGTCAAGACTAAAACTTGTAAAAATACTTTTCTTTTCATAACACACTATTATTTTAATTTTTAACACTAATTTTTATAAATATAACAAAAAAGATGTGGTAAAAATAATAAAAAAACTTTAGTACCAAAAAAATATTTTTTATGTCTGTATACACAATTAAATAATTCCGATAGAAATTTTGTAAATCTTAAGTAGCCAACTGGCAAAAAACTCTTACAAGTTAATCCCCAATTTAAAAAAGTTTGTGGTTATAATTTTTTTAATATGTTTGTAACATTATTCTGTCGGATTCGTCTGTAATTCTATAAAATAAAAAAATTATGTTACGACTTATATTACTTCTGCTTTCGCTTTTTTGGAGTTTTTATTTCACTTATGCCCAACAAATTACAGGAAGAATCATCGACTCGCAAACCAAAGAGAGTATTCCGTTTGCTACTATTCGGGTCGGAGAAGCTGATTTGATTTCTAACCAAGAGGGTTATTTTACGTTTTTGCCCGACAACAATTCCGAAACAGTTGTTATTTCTTTTATCGGATATAACTCCCAACAGCTTTCGGTTAGTCAGCTTAGGCAAAATAGCATTATTGCTTTAGTTCCGGTCATATATGACATCGGAGAAATCTATGTTACAAACGAGAAACCCAATGCAGACACCATTGTAAACCGAGCCAAAAAAGGACTGAAAACTCTATACAAAAGCACTAATCTAAAACAGACCATCTTTACCCGAAAATCAACCGAATTTAAACCCAAGACAGCAGAAGTCAAAATCAAAAAATCAACCGAATTTTCAAAAAACGAACTCAAAAAACTCAACGAGGAATTAGCCGGATTCACTTCCGGATTGGTGAATTATCCCCCTCAACAATTTACCGACAGATTAGTAAATTATTATACCTCCACAAAAAAGATTAATGACAAATTTGCATCTGTTTCTAAGGTAGAGGTTATAAAAGCAGTTAAACTTCACGACCGGAACCGCTCTACACACCTTGATGATTTAGAAAAAACCGCTGCCAATCTGATGCTTAAATACGTTGATACCACTAAGTTTTATCGCATTAAAAGCGGACTTTTCGGTTCGAGAGATACTATTTCATTTAGTGAAGAATACAATAACAAATCTAAAAACAAATATGCAAAACAACAATCTCCCGAAAACAAAAAAAACAGTGAAATCAAATCAAGTATAACAATAAGTCGTTCTACACTTTGGAACTCCGAAACGAGTGAATTTATCCATAAGACCGATATTTACACTTATACATTTGTCGAAACCACATATTTAGATGGCGAATTAGTTTATGTGATTGACTTTAAACCCAAAAAGAAAAAGGCAAAATATTCGGGAAGACTTTACATAAATGCTGATGATTATGCTATTTTGAGAGCTGATTATGATTTGGCAGAAGGAAAGAATTTATACAGCTTTAATTTAAAACTTATTTTAGGAGTAAAAAGTGCTCAAAACATCAGTAGAGGAACATTCATTTACAAAAAAGTTTCCGATAGCGATATGTATTATCTGTATTATGCCTCAAAAGAATGGGGACAATATTTTTATATAAATCGCCCTTTGAAACTCATCGAAATCACCAAAAACCGAAAAGAAAGAGACGTTGTGGCCTTTGACATAAAAGTAGAAGGCAATATGATAGATAAAAGTGAATATCTCAACACTTCCATACAATCTGTTACTTCCGAGGAAGTCGAAAAAATCAAAGAAAAAGACTTTAACTACGAAATACAAAGTGAATACAATCCGAACATTTGGAAAGGTTACAATATTATTGAGCCTTTAGAGGAGATGAAAAAGTTTAAGGTTTTAGAAGAATAAGACAGCACATAAGTATTTGTGAGGGAAAATAAAATAGATGATTTTGCCGTAAAATTATTCTGACAAAAATCATTTTCTGATACGGGCTTTTTTGTACCTTTACTCTATTAATTCTCACAACTATGAAAAATATCTTATTCCCAACCGATTTTTCGCAAACAGCTGATAACGCCTTTATTTATGCCCTTCATTTGGCAAAAAGTCTCGGAGCTAATTTGCATGTTTTGCATACGTATTCTATACCTATTGTATCCGGACTTGGAGTAGAAAGCTCGGAAGTTATCCAACAGGTTTACGAAAATGTAGAGCTAACAAGTTTCGAAAAATTCAAAGAAAAAGCCACAGAACTTCGGAAAATAGCAGAGCAGGAAGGCGTTTCGGATGTGAAACTTTCATTTGTTTTTCAGGAAGGAGATTTAATTATGAACATCTTGGAAACCATATCAAAAGAGCATATTGATTTGGTGGTAATGGGAACAAGCGGAGCTTCCGGATTTGAAAAAAAATTCTTTGGCTCGAACACGGTAAATACGATTAAATCTATAGATATTCCGATTTTGAGTGTTCCGCATCAAGCAAAATTCAAAGGAATTACCAAAATAGGGTTTACTACGATTTTTAAAGATTCGGATAAAAAACCTTTGTCCGAAGTACTAAAAATTGCCGAACAATTCAACGCTAAGGTTCGATGCCTGAATGTAGCAAAAGATATGAGAGATGTAACGGTTGAACTGGCCGTCAGAGAATGGGAAAGAGATTTTGGTTCAGACCAACTTAAATTTATCATTCGAGAAGAAGCAGAACAACCTATAGAAGAACACATTTCGGAGTTTATTCGCGATTTAAACCTAAGTTTTCTGGCGATCGTAAAGCGAAACCAAACTTTTTTCGAACGCATTTTCAATCCGAGTTTGTCCAAAAAATTATCGTACAAACTTGATATTCCGTTGTTGATTATCAAAGAAGAAAAATAATTTTTAAAAAAGATGAATATTACCAAAATATTTGAAAACAACGAAAACTGGATTGCCGAAAAACTCAATCAACAACCCGATTATTTTAAAAAATTAGCCGAAGGACAAAGCCCAAAAATTCTCTATATCGGTTGTTCGGATTCTCGCGTTACGGCAGAAGAACTTATGGGAGCTTCTCCCGGAGAGGTTTTTGTTCATCGCAATATTGCCAATATGGTTGTCAGTATTGATATGAATGTAATGTCGGTTATTAATTATGCAGTCGGAGCTCTTAATATAGAACAAATTATTGTTTGCGGACATTACGGCTGTGGAGGTGTCAGAGCTGCTATGGAACCCGACGATTTAGGAATTCTGAATCCGTGGCTCAGAAACGTAAGAGATGTTTATCGGATGCACAAAAATGAGCTGAACGCAATCGAAAACCAAAACGAACGATACAATAAATTAGTTGAGTTTAATGTTCAAGAACAATGCTTAAACGTCATCAAAACGGCTGTGGTTCAGAAGGCTTATTACGAAAGAAAATTAAAAGTTTACGGTTGGGTTTTTGACATTCACACCGGTAAACTCATTGATTTGAAAATCAACTTTGAGAAAATGATGAAAGAAACTCAGGAGATTTATAATCTTATCAAGTAGTCAAAAGTGGTGCACTGCTGAAAACGGTTTGCTCTTCACGATTTCATCAATTGATGCTTTATAATCAAACCATAAAATATTCGGATTGCGTTTGAACCAAGTGAGTTGTCGTTTGGCAAATCTTCGGGTGTTTTTTTTGATTTCTTCGACAGCAAACTCAAGTATGATTTTTCCGTCAAAATAATCGAACAACTCCTTGTATCCTACTGTTTGCAAAGCATTTAGATGCTTATGTGGATAAAGTCTTCGGGCTTCTTCCAAAAGTCCGTTTTTTATCATAATATCCACTCTTTGGTTGATTCGTTCATAAATGATTTCTCGATTGGCTTCCAGTCCGATTAGAATGGTTTTAAAATTTCGGATGTTTTTCTTTTGATTCAGAAATGAAGAGTATGGTCTTCCGCTTCCTACGGAAACTTCCACAAAACGCATCATACGTTGCGGATTTTCAAGAGTTTGCGGGTTTTCGGTTTGTAATTTTTCGTAATAAAAAACATCTGTTTCTTTGAGTTTTTCCTTCAAAAAAGATATTCCTTTTTCGTCGTATTCCTTTTTGATTTCTTCCCGAACCGAAGGTTCAATATCAGGAAAATCATCAAATCCTTTTACAATAGCATCGACATACAAACCCGAACCTCCGACCATTACCTGAACGGAATTCTTTTGAAACAATTCGTCTAATTTTGCAAGAGCTTCCCGCTCAAAATCTCCTACATTGTATGACTCAAAAATACTTTTATTCTGAATAAAATAATGCGGAACAATTTCTAATTCTTCCTTGCTCGGAACGGCTGTTCCGATGGTCATTTCCTTAAAAAACTGTCTGGAATCGCAAGAAATTATCTCACTTCCATAGTGTTTTGCCAGCTCAATAGCCTTAGCGGTTTTTCCGATAGCGGTAGTCCCGACAACAACAATCAGTGTATTATAATTCTTCGATTGCATCTACCTCAACTTTTAGATTATTGATGATAAATTCCTGACGGTCAGGGGTGTTTTTACCCATGTAGAATTCCAACAATTTTTCGATAGACATCGCCTTATCGAGCATTACCGGATCTAATCGCATATCTTCTCCGATAAAATATTTGAACTCATCGGGTGAAATTTCTCCCAATCCTTTAAACCTTGTAATTTCGGGTTTGGGTTTGAGTTTTTCGATGGCAGCTTTTCGTTCTTCTTCCGAATAACAATAAATCGTTTCTTTTTTGTTTCGAACCCTGAAAAGCGGAGTTTGCAAGATGTATAAATGTCCGTCTTTGATGAGTTCCGGAAAGAATTGAAGGAAAAACGTAATCAATAGTAATCGGATGTGCATTCCATCGACATCTGCATCGGTTGCAATCACGATATTATTATAACGTAAGTTTTCCATATCTTCTTCAATATCCAAAGCCGATTGAAGCAGGTTGAATTCCTCGTTTTCGTAAACGATTTTTTTGCTCATTCCGTAAGAATTCAGTGGCTTTCCCCGAAGTGAAAATACCCCTTGGGTGTTCACATTTCTGGATTTAGTAATCGAACCACTTGCCGAATCTCCCTCTGTAATAAAGAGTGTGCTCTCTAAACTCAACGGATTTTTAGTGTCTGTCAAATGTACCCTGCAATCGCGTAGTTTTTTGTTGTGAAGGCTTGCTTTTTTGGCTCTTTCTCTGGCCAGTTTTCGAATTCCCGAAAGTTCCTTTCGCTCTCGTTCTGCCTGTAATACCTTACGAAGTAAGGCGTCGGCCGTTTCAGGATTTTTGTGTAAGAAATTGTCGAGATTTGTCTTAACAAAATCATTGATGTAAGTGCGGACAGACGGAAGATTTTCTCCCATTTCGGTCGAGCCTAATTTAGTCTTGGTTTGCGATTCAAAAACCGGCTCAATAACTTTAATGCTTACAGCACTAACAATAGATTTTCGGATATCAGCAGCCTCAAAAGGTTTATTAAAAAACTCACGAATCGTTTTGGCTACCGCTTCTTTAAAAGCACTCAGATGTGTTCCTCCCTGGGTGGTGTTTTGTCCGTTTACGAACGAGTGATACTCTTCGGAATATTGAGTTTTGCTGTGTGTAATAGCTATTTCGATGTCATTTCCTGTGAGGTGGATTATCGGATAAACCATATCATCTTCGTTGATGGTTTCTTCCAACAAGTCCTTTAGTCCGTTATCTGAATAGAATTTTTCTCCGTTGTAAATTATGGTAAGCCCCCGATTAAGGTAACAATAATTTTTGAGCATCCGAATCACATATTCATTGCGGAATTTATAATTTTTGAAAATAACTTCATCGGGGGTAAAGATTACTTTTGTTCCTTTTCGTTTGGTTATTTCGGTAATCTCTTCGTCAAGAGTTAGATTTCCAGCCGAAAATTCTGCTGCTTTTTGCTGATTATCTCGTACAGATTCGACTCTGAAATAAGCTGAAAGAGCATTAACAGCTTTGGTTCCAACCCCGTTTAATCCAACCGATTTTTTGAATGCTAACGAATCGTATTTTCCTCCTGTATTCATTTTAGAAACCACATCAACCACTTTTCCGAGCGGAATTCCACGACCGTAATCACGAACCGTAACCGTTTTGTCCTTAATGGTTACCTCAATGGTTTTTCCTGTCCCCATAACAAATTCGTCAATAGAGTTGTCGATAACCTCTTTTAAAAGAATGTAAATTCCGTCATCAGGAGAAGAACCGTCTCCTAATTTTCCGATGTACATTCCCGGACGCATCCTGATGTGTTCTTTCCAATCGAGCGAACGTATGTTGTCTTCTGTATATTGTGTTTCCTGCATAGTTAGGTCTTAGTGTTGAAAGTCTTTAGCAAAAAATATTTGTTTCTTACAAAAATAGAAAAATATAAAGAATTTTGTTTACTTTATGATTCAAACATTTGGGAGTTTAAAAACACAAAAAAGAGCTCCTTATTCTTCAATTCACAAAAACTTCATCAGACATATAAGTAAAATTTCGAAAATGCTATCTTTGCACATTGAAACCATCAAAAAAATCAAATGACCAAACTGAAAGAGACTCCAATTGAAAAAGTTACAAAGCCGATTCAGAAATTTATACAAAACGAAAAAGCAGGAGGAATTGTACTGGGTATCAGTGTAATTATTGCTTTAGTTTTTGCAAACTCTCCATTGTCAGATGAATACCATCACTTTTTGGAGCATAAATTTGGTTTTCAGTTTGACGGCAAAACTTATTTGGAATACAACCTACACCATTGGATTAATGACGGATTGATGGCTATTTTCTTTTTTGTGGTTGGGTTAGAATTAAAAAGAGAAATTGTAGGCGGTGAGTTATCAAATCCACGAAAGGCCCTACTTCCGATTGCTGCTGCTATTGGTGGTATGCTTGTTCCTGCTTTGGTTTATTTAGCCTTTAATCCGGAAGGCGAAGTACATAGCGGTTGGGGAATACCTATGGCTACCGATATTGCTTTTGCGTTAGGAGTGCTGTATTTGTTGGGTAATAAAATTCCGTTGGCTTTAAAAGTGTTCTTGACTGCTTTGGCAATTGTAGATGATTTGGGTGCGGTTTTGGTTATTGCATTTTTCTACACTTCTGACATTTCAAGTGTTAGCCTTCTTATTGGTTTTTCGTTCTTAATGGTTATGTATTTGGGTAATAAATTAGGTGTACGAAGCGTGTTGTTTTATGCCTTTTTTGGAATCTTAGGTCTTTGGACCGCTTTTTTGTTGTCGGGAGTGCATGCCACAATCGCTGCTGTTTTAGCAGCATTTACAATTCCTGCCGATGTTAAGATTAAAGAAAATGTTTTTATAGCCAGAATAAACAAGCATTTAACTCGCTTTAAAAAATCAGACGCAAACGATAAAATTCCAACTCTGACTAATGAACAACTCCATATTTTAGAGCGAATGAAGTCAGATACCAATAAGGCTATTCCTCCGTTGCAAAAACTGGAACACGCTATGCATCCGATGGTAACCTTCATTATTATTCCTATTTTTGCTTTAGCCAATGCAGGAGTTTCTGTTTTAGACATTGATTTGGAGCAGCTATTTAGCACCAATGTAGTTCTTGGAGTTGCTTTAGGGTTATTGGCAGGAAAAGTTGTTGGAGTTGTTGGCTTTACTTGGTTGTGTGTAAAATTAAAGATAGCTCCTTTTCCCGAAGGTATGAATATGAAAAATCTTTTCGGATTGAGTTTATTGGCTTCTATAGGATTTACAATGTCGCTCTTTGTTACTTCCTTGGCTTTTACTCACGAAGAATACATAACCCAAGCCAAAATAGGAATCTTTGTTGCTTCTATAATTGGTGGAGTTTTAGGTTATATGATACTAAACAAACAACCTGCTCAAGATTCGTAAACCTTGTGTGAAAACAATTACCGAGTAAGATAAAGATACCCCTGCAAAGGAGTCGGATAGTCTTTGTCGTTTAGTTCAAGAATGTAGTAATATGTTCCTGTCGGAGCATTTCCACCCATAAAGGAATTTCTTTGATTTACTTCTCCTTTCCATTTTGGGGTGTTGTTGTTGCCTTTCCAGATGAGTTCTCCCCAGCGGGAATAAATATACAATTCGAAATCCATAAAAATATCGTATAATCCGTCTATGATAAGATGATCGTTATATCCGTCATTATTAGCTGAGACTCCGTTATACACAAGAGGAGGACACTTTCTTATATTCAGAAAAAACGAAGTAATACTAAAACAATATTCATTGGCAATTCGTACAAAAATTTCCTTTGGAAAATCATTCTGAACCGCATAAGACGAAATATCTGAAATAGGATTGATGTTTTGAGAAGTCTCTTGGTAAGACGTATGAAAAGAAACAAAATCAGAATCATTTGCTCTAACGGCATACTCATATTCCGAAAAGTCAAAAACAGCGGTATTGTGTCCGATATTACATTCGGTTAGGTCTTCTAAAGAATTGAATTCAGGAGAAAAAATAAGAAAACTTTCAACAATCGTACTGCTGATGGTTTCAGAAACATTCCCGTTATCTATGTTTATAACCAAAAGCACTTCAAAATCTTGAATATCTTGGTCTAATATAATGGAAAGAACTCCGCTTTCGGAAGCTCCCGGTAAAATTTCATCTTGCGTATAAACCGTCTGAACAAGATTTTGATTGATAAAAACCTCAATCGGAATAGCAGGTGGCAGGATATAACTCAGATTATTATTGAAAACCGTGTAATGAATTTCAATTTGATTAGAATCACACAGAGTAATTACCTTATCAATAACAATGGTTATCTCTGTACAATCAATAGTGTGCAAGAAAAATGAAGTAATACTGTGGCAGTTTCCGTTATCAATTCGTACAAAAATTTCTTTATCCGACTCGTTTACAACCTCATAATCTGAAGTATTGGTAATTGGGTTCAAATTATTTGTAGCCTCCTGATGAGAAGTGTGAAAAGACACGCTGTCCGTTTCATTTTGCTTAACTGAGTTTTCATATTCAGAAAAGTCAAAAACTGCAGTTTGACTTCCTGTATTACATGATATTATATCCTCTAAAGCATTAAAAGATGGCGAGGTAAAAAGCGTTATATAAAAAGGCTCGCTTTGATTATTTTCTTCATTAATTTCATGAACAATTCCCGTTCCGTCTCCTATATCGTCAACCACCAAAAGAACTTCTATTTCTTCTTCGATTATTCCGGGCAAATCAATTATTACACTTCCGCTTTCAGATTCATTAATCTCAATATTATTTTGTGTATAAACTGTTTGCAAAAAATCTCCATTTATATAAATAGCAATAGGAGTTCCGGCAGGCAAAAAGTTTTGAGCGTCATTATTATAAACAGTATAATCAATCTCTACCTCGCTCAAATCACACTGGGTGCTTATCTGGTCTATGCTGATAGTGGCATCAGGATGGTTGTTGTTGAATTTGGTTACTATGGTTGAAATCAACACAAAATCCTGACCCGAAGTGAGTTTCACTTCTGCAGAAGTGTCTCCGACCTCTACATAATTTTGAGCATCATAAATATCCAAGTCCATATTATAGAGTTCCGAAGAACCTGTGGTGCTGTTGGTACTGTTGAAGATGTTGTACTCAGGATTTAGAGGAGGGTCGCTTAATTTTTCTCCGTTGAGCAAAAGTGATTCGTGAAGTTGCCACATCGTATCTCCTTCCCAAGCCATAAAACCTATTTTGGCCCCGGCAGTATTTGCTATGTACAAGTTATCAAGAGTTATAGAAACTTCTCCGATTACCGCACCGTTCCCTGAACCGGAAATATGGTTAAATCCATCGAACAGACTGAGCTGATTCATTGGTAGATTTTCATTTTCGTAAAAAACCACTAACCCCCACCCCGCATAATTGGTAGCATTCGGACAGTATTGCGGTATTATAGCTGTCAGGTCAAATTCCGATACAGTATAAGTTCCGTTTCCGGTATTTTGTACCTGCTGGGTAACTTCTGCAAAGGCAACAAAAAAAGAAAGATTAAGCGTGTTCAGACTATACAAATTGTCTGCAGTTACATCTTGGTCGTTCAACTTTATGGTATTAACACCCGAACCCGAACCCGACCAATAAAGATACGCTTTTTCAATTTGGTCGTCTGCCTGTAAATTCAATACAGCAGAAGACGATGTTTCGATAACACAAGTACTTTGAAAGTTGTTTTCACCTGTGTTCATCGTGTTTCCTATAAAGGTAAAATCATACCTCCCGTTGAGTTGCTCTACTAAACCAAACTCCTGCTGTGCAAAAGACACACCCGAAAACAGAAGGCAAAAACCGATAAAAAAAACATATAATTTTGACATTATAACGTATTTGCTTAAAGAGTTGATAAAAACGGAAATTTCTATAAAAGTACAAATTTTTTCAAATACGAAAATTTTTATAAAAAAGAATAATTGACTGATAATCTATATTTTGATGTAAATTATATAGCGTCAGTAACAAAAAAACATATTTGCTTTTTCTATGTCGGTCAGATTAAGTAAGGAAAATTTATTGAGTAAGATAAAGATACCCCTGCAAAGGAGTCGGATAGTCTTTGTCGTTTAGTTCAAGAATGTAGTAATATGTTCCTGTCGGAGCATTTCCACCCATAAAGGAATTTCTTTGATTTACTTCTCCTTTCCATTTTGGGGTGTTGTTGTTGCCTTTCCAGATGAGTTCTCCCCAGCGGGAATAAATATACAATTCGAAATCCATAAAAATATCGTATAATCCGTCTATGATAAGATGATCGTTATATCCGTCATTATTGGCTGAGACTCCGTTATACACAACAGGAGGGCAGTTTCTGATGTTCAGGAAAAAAGAAGTAATGCTAAAGCAAAGATCATTGGCTATCCGTACAAAAATTTCTTTCGGAAAATCGTTCTGAACCTTATAAGACGAAATGTTGAGAACGGGATTTATACCCAGAGAAGCATCTTGATATGAAGTATGAAAAGACACGGTATCAGGATTATTTATCTTAACGGAATACTCATATTCAGAAAAGTCGAAAACAGCAGTATTATGTCCTGTGTTGCAAGAGACCAGATCCTCTAAGCTGTTAAAAAGAGGAGAGTGTCCAAGTTGTATTATATAAGGATTACTGGTATTGCTTTCGATAGTAATGTTGTTTTCTGTATCATTGAGCACCAGAACTATTACGATTTCTTCATCCGTGTTTTCAGAAATAGTAATTATTATATTTCCGTTTGCTGAGGAATTTGGTAAAATATCATTTTGAGTATATATTGTGTAAATTAAATCAGCATCAGCATAAATTCCGATTGGGGTGTTTTCAGGTAAAATATAACTTGAACTATCGTTGAAAATTGTATAATAGATCTCTATCTGGTCAGAATCACATTCAGTAATGATTTCATCAATTACAATTATCAGGGAACAATTATCAATAATTAGCAAGAATGAAGTGATACTATGACAATCTCCGTTATCAATACGGACAAAAATTTCCTGAAGAGGACTTTGTGCTGCAAATGATGAAGTGTTTATAATAGGATTTATATTTGAAGCTGCATCCTCAAAAGAAGTATGAAACGATACAATATCGGAGCTGTTTTGTTTTACTAAATCTTCGTAATCAGAAAAATCAAATAAAATTGTTTGGTTTTCATCATCACAAGCAATCAAATTTTCTAAATCGTTAAAAAGAGGAGAAGTCAAAAGTGTTATAAAATAAAGCTCACTATGGTTGTTGTTTTCATTTATTTCAATAACAATTCCGGACCCGTCTCCCAGATCATCAACAGCTAACAAAACTTCGATGTCTCCTGTAATTTCTTCAGAAATAGTTACAGTTATACTTCCATTTTCTGATTCTCCGACGGGAATATCGTTTTGTGTTTCGGTTAAAGTGGCTAAAATATCATTTATATAAACAGAAATAGGAGTATGAGCCGGAAGGGTATCGGTAGCTTCAGTATTAAAAACAGTATATGCTATTTCTATTTCTTTTGAGTTGCAGTATGTCTGAATTTCGCTGATTGTAATGGTTGCATCGGGAAGCTGACTGTTGAGTTTGGTAACAACTGTTGAAATCATTACCAGATCCTGACCGGAAGTAAGCTGGATTTCTGCAGTTGTGTCCCCAATCTGAATGTTATCCTGAATATCATAAATATCCAGATCCATATTGTATAGTTCGGAAGATCCGGTGATGCTGTTTGTTCCGTTAAAAGCATTATTGGCAGGATTAAGGGGAGGGTTGCTCAATATATTCCCGTTTATCCGCAGGGTTTCGTTTACGCTTATTTCGGAGTCCCCTTCCCAGGCTACAAAACCTATTTTAGCCCCGATGTTGTCAATTACATTCAGATTGTCCAGAGTTATGGTCAAAGCATCGGGAACATTCTTAAATCCTTCATAGACATTAATCTGATTAATAGGAAGCTCTTCATTTTTATAAACGATAACCAATGCCCATCCGGCATAATTTGTAGCCACTATGCAATAAGGACTTGATGCGGGTTCCGAAAAAAGTTCCGAAACATCAAGCTCCGAAACCGTATAAGTTCCGTTTCCTGTAGCAAGAACCTGCTGGGTTACATCGGCAAAGGCAACGAAAAAAGGCGGGTCAAAATTCAGAGAAGGATTGGTATATGTGAGGTTAAAGTGTTTTTCTGCCTGTATGTCAATATCGTTGAGTTTTATATCTAAGTCCCCTTCTCCCGATCCTGACCAGTAGAGATAGACTTTTTCGATTATGTCTTCTTCACTTAACTGTAACTGGGCAGATGAGGAGGTCTGGATAATGCAGGGAACACCTATTCCGTTTTCGGCATAATTCATCGTATTTCCTACAAATGTAAAATCATACCGTCCGTTAAATTGCTCCAACAGAGCAAATTCCTGTTGAGCAAACAAAGAGGTTGTTAATGAAACAAAACTGGCTATGATTAAAATATATGATTTAGACATTATATTTTGTTTTATCTGTATAAAAATACAATATTTTTTCTAATTTTATACTCTGTTAAGAAGCTGTTTAAGGTTTTGTTTTGCCATAGGCTATACAGCCCAAAGAGGTTTTTCTGTACTTCATAATATCAAAAAAAATCTCTGCAAATCTTTGCAAAAATAATTTTAAACAGGTTTTTTACATTGCAAAGTAAAATAATTTTAAGCAGTTTTTGTAATTGTATCTTGATTATTGTAAGTAATGAGGGAAGATTTTTTGCATTATGTATGGGATGGTAAAAAGTTTGATTTTTCGGACCTCAAAACCGTGTGCAATAAAAAAATAACCTTGCTCGATACAGGAAAATACATTCGGAGTTCGGGAGCTGATTTTTTTAATGCCCAACTTATTATTGACGGTTTGCGTTGGGCAGGAAATGTAGAAATTCATCTGAAATCATCGGACTGGTATCTGCATAATCATCATACAGATTCTAATTATGACAATGTAATTTTACACGTAGTTTGGGATTATGATGTGGATGTTTACAGAAAGAACAACACCAAAATTCCTGTTTTGCAGCTCAAAGATTATGTCAGCAAAAACATAAACAGCAATTATATGGATTTGATAAAAACAAAATCGTGGATATTTTGCGAAAATCAAATTGGTGGTGTTTCCGAAGAAATTATCTCTGGTTGGAAAGACGACCTAATTAATCAACGTCTATCTCAAAAAACTTCAGTCGTTAGGGATTTGCTACAACAGAATCAAAACGACTGGGAAGCCACACTTTTTTGTATGCTTGCCAAAAATTTTGGACTTAATACCAACGGAGAAACCTTCTTAGAAATTGCTAAATCCTTACCATTTTCGATTATCAGAAAAGAGGCTCATGAGGTTGAAAACTTAGAGGCTTTGTTTCTCGGAAAAGCCGGTTTACTAAGCGATGATTTTGAAGATACTTATCCGAAAGAGCTTCAACAAAGGTGGAAATATCTGCAAGTCAAACACCGTCTGGAAGATACTTTTGTGGGAGGATTAGAATTTTTCAAACACAGACCTGATAATTTTCCGACTGTGAGACTGGCTCAATTGGCTGCTTTGTATCATAAAAATCAATATTTTTTTGATGCTGTAACAAAGGCAGACACCTTACAGGATATTTACAAAATTTTCAGTTTAGAGACTTCTGAATATTGGCAAACGCACTATGTATTTGAAAAAGAAAGCCCTTATAAACGCAAACAATTATCCAAAAGATTTATTGATTTACTTATCATAAATACGGTAATCCCGTTTCGGTTTGCTTATAATCAATACCTGAACAAAACTCCTGATTCCGTGCTTAAAAATGTGCTTTCAGAAATAAAACCCGAGCAGAACAACATTATAAATAAATTTAAAAATATAGGAGTTGTTTCAAAAAATGCCTTTGACACTCAAGCATTATTGCAACTCAAAAAACACTATTGCGATAAAAAGCGTTGTATGGAATGTACAATAGGAAAAATATTACTCAGCTAAGTCACGTAAAAAAATTATAACTAAACCCAACATTATCTAATGACACAACAAAACCCGCCCCTTCCAACGGTAATCAGAAGATTATTAGTTGCCAATCGAGGAGAAATTTCCATTCGTGTGCTCCGTGCTGCTTCGGAAATGAAAGTGAGGACCATAGCTATTTACACTTACGAAGATCGCTATTCGTTACACCGATATAAAGCAGATGAATCCTATCAAATTGGAGAAGATAACGAACCTTTAAAACCCTATCTCGATATTGAAGAAATCATCAGAGTTGCCAAAGAAAACAACATTGACGCTATTCATCCCGGATATGGTTTTTTGAGCGAAAATGTAACTTTTGCCCGAAGATGTAGAGAAGAAGGAATTATTTTCGTAGGACCACATCCGGAAGTTATGGAACAACTCGGAGACAAAATAGCAGCCAAAAAACTGGCTCGTTCTGTAGATGTTCCCGTGATTGAAGATGCAATGATTTCGGCAGATGACATCGAGAGTGCTATAACAAAAGTAGAGCAAATCGGTTTCCCCGTAATCCTGAAAGCCGCAGCAGGAGGAGGAGGAAGAGGAATGAGAGTTATCCATAAAAAAGAAAATATTGTACCGCTGTTCAAAGAAGCTTCGGGTGAGGCTTTAAAGTCTTTCGGAGACGGCACGGTTTTTATCGAAAAATTTATCGAGGCTCCAAAACACATCGAGGTACAGTTACTTGCTGATAATTTTGGAAATATTGTACATTTATTTGAAAGAGACTGCTCGGTACAACGCAGGTTTCAGAAAGTAGTTGAAATTGCTCCTGCCCCAAACCTCCCGCAAGAAGTTAAAAACAAGCTATATGAATATGCCATCAGAATCGGAAAAGCTGTAAATTACAACAATGCCGGAACGGTTGAATTTTTGGTGGACAAAAACAACAATATTTACTTTATTGAGGTAAATCCGCGTATTCAGGTAGAGCATACCGTAACCGAGGAAGTAACCGGAATTGATATTGTCCGCAATCAGCTATTGATTGCACAAGGAACAAAACTTTCGGATACGAGAATCCGAATCCCAAATCAAGAAAGTATTAAGCTCAACGGATTTGCTATCCAATGTCGCATCACCACCGAAGACCCTGAAAACAACTTCAAGCCCGATTACGGAACGCTTATTGCTTATCGGAATGCGGGAGGTTTCGGAATCCGACTCGACGAAGGAAGCGCTTATCAAGGTATGAAAATTTCACCTTTTTTCGATTCGATGATTGTAAAAGTTACTGCAAGTGGAAGAACCCTTTCGAGCACTTCAAAAAGGCTATATCGTTCACTTTCTGAGTTCAGAGTGCGAGGTGTTACCACCAACATTCTGTTTTTGAAAAGTGTAATTAATCACGAAAAATTCATAGCAGGAGAATGTTCCGTAAACTTTATCGACCAACATCCGGAGCTTTTTCAATTTGAAAAATTCAAGGACAGTTCTACCAAAATGCTTCGGTACTTGGCAAACATAAAAGTAAACGGACATCCGGATATAAAAAACTACGATTCGGCAAAAACATTCAGGACTCCTGTAATTCCAGCAGTTACTAATAACGAATATCCGATAGGTTCAAAAAATTTACTTACACAATTGGGCAGAGAGGAATTTTTGAAACAAATACGAAACGACAAAAAGATTCATTATACCGATACCACCTTTAGAGATGCACATCAATCATTAGTGGCTACTCGTATGCGAACCAAAGATTTAATGGCTGTTGCAGGAGGCTTTGCCAAAGATAATCCCGAAATGTTTTCTATGGAAGTTTGGGGAGGAGCAACCTTTGATGTAGCCCTTCGGTTTTTGCACGAATGTCCGTGGGAACGACTACAAAGGCTCAGGGAGGCCATGCCAAATACGCTTCTGCAAATGCTTTTCAGAGGAAGTAATGCAGTAGGATATTCAGCTTATCCGAAAAATATCATCGGAAAATTCATCGAAGAATCTTGGAAAAACGGAATTGATATATTCAGAATTTTCGACTCTCTTAATAATTTGGAATCTATGTTGCCTGCCATCGAATTTGTAGATAAAAACACACAAGGAATTGCGCAGGCCTCCATTGGCTATACAGGCGATGTTTTAAGAAGCGGGAATAACAAATACAATCTTAATTACTATACGGATTTAGCAAGGCGAATAGAAGATGCGGGAGCCCACATGATTGCCATAAAAGATATGGCAGGACTATTGAAACCACAAGCGGCTGAATTGTTGATTCCTGCCCTGAAAGAAAGTGTTTCCGTCCCAATTGCACTACATACGCACGATACAGCAGGTACTCAAGTAGCTACCTATCTCAAGGCAATTGAATCTGGAATTGACAGTATTGATTGTGCTTTGGCCTCTTTTAGCGGAACCACTTCTCAACCGAGTATGAACGCTTTGGTTGCTCTAATGCAAGGGCAAGAAAGAGAAAACAAACTGAATTTGCATAGTCTGAATCAGTATAGCAATTATTGGGAAGCTGTGCGAGAGGTGTATTATCCGTTTGAATCGGATTTAAAGTCCTCAACAGCAGAAGTATATGATAACGAAATTCCCGGAGGTCAATACTCCAATTTGCGTCAGCAGGCAGAAGGTGTAGGACTTGGGGACAAATTACCTCTGATAAAACATAATTATGCCGTGGTCAATGAACTTTTCGGAGATATTGTAAAAGTTACCCCAAGTAGTAAAGTAGTTGGAGATATGGCTCTTTTTATGACAGCCAATTCACTTACAGCCAAAGATGTTCTGGACGAAACCAAAAATCATTCTTTTCCGGCTTCGGTTGTCGGGTTTTTTAAGGGTGATTTAGGAATTCCGTACGGGGGATTTCCTGAAAAACTGAGAAATATCGTCCTGAAAAACGAAGACAAAAATCAGGATCCTCTGGCTCAAATTCTACCCGATGTAGATTTAGAAGCAGATACAAAAGCATTTTATCAAAAGTATCCCGAAAGCAATTTTCTCGATTATTTATCGTACAAGATGTTTCCGAAAGTATATGATGAATACCATTACCACAAAAAGCAATATGGAGAAGTTACCGAATTGCCAACAACGGCATTTTATTATCCTTTGAAAAAAAACAAAGAAATTTCGGTACGATTGAAACAAGGTAAGTTGATACTTATTAAACTGATTTATGTTTCAAGCCCCGATGAAGAAGGAATGAGAACCGTCACCTTTCAGCTCAACGGAGGAAACAGAACCGTTAAGGTAAAAGACAACGCTGTAGCTTCCACCAAACAGTCTCATCAGAAAGTTGCAAATCCGTTAAAAGAAGTCGGAGCACCACTTCAGGGAAGTCTGTCTTCGGTAATGGTAAACCAAGGCGATGAAGTGCAGGTAGGAGCTCCTCTATTTATTATTGAAGCTATGAAAATGGAAAGCACGGTTTCGGCTTCTGTAAGCGGGAAAATCAAACGAGTGGTTTTGGCTCCGAACACTATGGTTGACCAAAATGACTTAGTTGTCGAATTCGAATAAACAACGATTTTTTCTAAAAAGATTACACCAAACCTAACAGGTTTTTGAAACCTGTTAGGTTTGAAAAACAATTCTGAAAACGAGCATTAAAAGTAAAAATAGCTGTATTTTTGTACAAAATTCGTGCTTATTATGGAGTTCCCCGAAGGTAAAAAAATAGTGCTTTTTGATGGAGTTTGCAACCTGTGTAATCAATTCGTACAGACGATAATCAAGCACGATAAAAAAGACGCTTATCGCTTTGCCTCACTTCAGTCCGAATACGGGCAACAAGTACAAAAGTATTTAGGACTCAACCCAAAAAACATAAAATCTGTTATCTTGTACGAGCCCGGAGTTGCCTATTTTCACAAATCAGAAGCAGCTCTGAGGATTATCAAAAGTTTTGGAGGAGTTTATTCGCTTATCGGAATATTTCAGATTTTCCCTAAGTTTATCGGAAATGCAGTTTACGATTTAGTGGCCTTCAACCGGTATCGCTGGTTCGGCAAAAAAGATAGTTGTATGATTCCTACTGCTGAACTAAAAGCTAAATTTTTGGATTGATTTCTGTACTTTTGCCGAACAATGAAAATAACCGAACAAATAAAACAGCCTATCCGTTTCGAAATGGAACTTTTCGAGAAAAAGTTCCGTCTTTCGATGTCTTCTAAAGTAGCTTTGCTCAATCGGATTACACATTATATTGTCAATCGGAAAGGAAAACAAATGCGACCGATGTTTGTGTTTTTGGTTGCAAAAATGGTTTCAAAAGGCGAGGTAAACGACAGAACGTACAGAGGAGCTTCGGTTATTGAGCTTATTCACACAGCAACTTTGGTTCATGATGATGTGGTGGACGACAGCAATAAACGAAGAGGTTTTTTCTCTGTAAATGCACTTTGGAAAAATAAGATTGCGGTTTTGGTTGGAGATTTTCTGCTTTCTAAAGGGCTTCTTTTATCGATTGACAACGGAGATTTTGATTTGCTCAGAATTATCTCAGTTGCAGTTCGTGAAATGAGTGAAGGAGAGTTACTACAAATCGAAAAAGCCCGAAGATTAGACATTACCGAAGATATTTACTACGAAATTATCCGACAAAAAACAGCCACTTTGATTGCTGCCTGTTGTGCTTTGGGAGCGAAAGCCGTATTGGAGGAATCCGACAACAACAAGGTAGAAGAAATGCGAAGGTTTGGAGAGTACATCGGAATGGCATTTCAGATAAAAGACGATTTGTTTGACTATACAGAAGATAAAATCGGAAAACCAACGGGAATCGATATCAAAGAGCAAAAAATGACACTTCCGTTAATTTATGCTTTAAACAATTCTTCAACCAAAGAGAAAAGTTGGCTTATCAATTCCGTTAAAAATCACAACAAAAACAAAAAACGAGTAAAAGAAGTGATTGCTTTTGTGAAAGAAAAAAACGGTCTTGTTTATGCAGAAAAAGTAATGCAAGATTACCGTCAAAAAGCACTTGATATCATCAAAAATTATCCCGAATCTGAGTATAAAGATGCTCTTATTCTGATGGTAAATTATGTAATCGAAAGAAAAATCTGATAAATGAAAATTATAGCTGTAATTCCCGCACGATATGCCTCTACTCGTTTTCCTGCCAAACTGATGCAGGATTTAGCAGGTAAAACCGTCATTCGAAGAACCTACGAAAGTGCAGTGGCAGCCGGTCTGTTCAATGATGTTTTTGTGGTAACGGATTCTGAACTGATTTTTGAGGAAATCGTCAGTAGTGGAGGTAATGCTATTATGAGCAAGAAAGAGCACGAATCGGGAAGCGACAGAATTGCGGAAGCAGTCGAAAATCTGGATGTTGATATAGTTATAAATGTTCAGGGAGATGAGCCTTTTATTGACAAAGAATCGCTCGAAAAAATCATCGAACTCTATAAAAGCGATACTAAACAAGAAATTGATGTAGCTTCGCTTATGCGTGAAATTACCGATGAAGAAGCTATTCAAAATCCGAATAATGTAAAGGTCATTACCGACCAATTTGGTTTTGCTTTGTATTTTTCGCGTTCGGTAATTCCGTATCCGAGAGAAAAAAATGTGGGAGTGAGATATTTTCAACATATCGGAGTGTATGCTTTTAGAAAAAAAGCCTTAATGGATTTTTATTCCCTTCCTATGAAATCTTTAGAAGCATCCGAAAAGTTAGAACAATTACGCTACTTAGAATACGGAAAGAAAATCCGAATGATAGAAACTACTCATGTCGGAATCGGAATTGATACTCCCGAAGACCTGCAAAGAGCCCGAAAACAGTTTGTATAAAGTATAATCTAATCTAAGTTCGATTTTTTAATTTTATTTTGGAATAAACCAAAAATCATTCTATATTTGCACTCGCTAAACCCAAAAGGTACCTTAGCTCAGTTGGTAGAGCAATGGACTGAAAATCCATGTGTCCCTGGTTCGATTCCTGGAGGTACCACAAAATAAAACCCTAAAATCTTTTGAATTAAGATTTTAGGGTTTTTTGTTTGTTGAAGTTGCACATTTTTGTACGGTGCCAAGCAATCTTAATCACTTTGTTTAGCCTTTTCAAATAAACCTATCTGTTTAAGAACTACAGTTTTAATAACAATATTTTTCATATCTTTGAGATTCAGTAACAACCAAAAGTTGAGATCCAGTAACAACCAAAGTTTTGTTTTTTAGACTAAAAAGCCCTGCCCAAAGCCCTAAATCGGTTTGGTTTTTGAGTATATTAAGCTAAAAATCACAAATATGGAAAACATAAATCCCATAGCTTTTGCTGCTCCTGCTTTTTTTATTTTTTTGTATTTGGAATACCAATATATTAAATACAAAAAGCAGGAAAACATTTTTAAGTACGAAAGTTCCGTTTCTAATACTACAATCGGAATTGCAGAACGACTTTTGAACCTTTTTGTTACGGTTGTCTTTTATAACCTGTTTGTTTGGATATATGAAAATTACGCCTTTTTTAACATTCCGAATGTGTGGTATATGTGGGTACTTTTGCTCTTAACCGCTGATTTTGTTTGGTATTGGTATCACAGGCTTGGACACGAAATAAACATCTTTTGGGCAGCACATATTGTACATCATCAGAGTGAGGAATTTAATTTTTCGGCTGCTGCACGCATTACGACTATTCAGGCGGTTATCCGAACGATTTTTTGGTGTGCTTTGCCTCTTTTGGGCTTCCAACCTCTGATGGTTATGGGAATTTTGGTTATTCACGGAATGTATTCTTTCTTTACGCACACTCAGGCAATTAAAGCCCCAAAATGGTTGGAATATGTTTTTATTACTCCTTCGCTTCACGGAGTTCACCATGCTTCGGACGAAAAATACTTAGATAAAAACTACGGAGATGTTTTTGTTTTTTGGGATAAAATGTTCGGTACATTTCAACAGGAAGAAGAAAAACCCAAATATGGATTAACTCACCCGATAGGAAGTTACAGTTTTTTGTGGCAACACTTTCATTATTATTTAGAAATTTATGAAGCTGCTCGAAGACAAAAAGGTATTAGAAACAAACTGAAAATTATTTTCGGATCGCCTGCTGTTATGGATCAGGATATTCGTCCGAAATTAGAAAAGAAATTTTTTCAAAAAAACACCAACCGAGAAACCCTGCAACTTACTTTCAGAAAGTACATCAATATCCAGTTGTTTTCGGTGGCTTTCGGACTTATGGTATTCAGTGCCTTTTTCTCGTATTTTGATTGGGTCGAAAAAACAGCTTTTACCCTTCTAACTCTGATTACTTTGGTAAACATAGGGGCTTTGCTCGAACAACGAAAATGGATTTATTATTTGGAATACGGCAGGGTTATTTTGGTTATTTCGTTTATTTTCTACGAATTCGGATATACCGAGATTGTTTATATTCCGATTACGGTACTTATATTTTTGGAACAAAAATTTGCCCTGAAAGATTGGTATTTATACAAATTCTTACATTACAAAAACAACGAAAATGCACGATAGAATAAAACTGATTTGGGATTTTAGAGGTTCTGACGCTTCGAATACCGCAAAACACCATCAAATTCATTTAGACCAATACATCGAAAAAAACAAAATTCCGAATGCTGTTTCAGGATTTGAACAGCTTTCGGAATTTTATTCAATAGCTTTTGTTACTGTGGATAAAAAAGATATGATTAGCGTAAGAGACGCTCTTTTGCCACACAGAGGAGAAGTCGGATAAACGAATCTTTCTCTTTATATGAATAAAAATTTAAAAGGGTTTTTACTCTTTTTTTATTCTTCGTCCATAAATTTTTCCATTACCGCATCGCTCACACCCATGTTTGAGAAACCACCATCGTGAAGCAAATTCTGAAGTGTTACTTTTCGGGTAAGATCAGAGAACATCGTAACAGTATAATTCGCACAATCTAAAGCGGTTGCATTGCCAAGCGGAGACATTTTGTCTGCATAAGCGATAAATCCTCCAAAGCCTTTTACGCCTTGTCCGGCTGTAGTTGGCGTTGGAGATTGAGAAATGGTGTTTACACGAACTTTTTTGTCTCTTCCGAAGAAATATCCGAAACTTCTGGCAATTGACTCTAAATATGCTTTGTTGTCTGCCATATCGTTATAATCTGGGAAAACTCTTTGAGCAGCCATATAAGTCAAGGCTACAATACTTCCCCATTCGTTCATAGCATCTTTTTGATACAATACTTGCATTACTTTATGAAAAGAAACAGCTGAAACTTGCCATCCTTTTTCTGTAAAATCATAGTTTTGAGACGTATAATGATTTCCTTTTCTCACATTCACAGACATACCGATAGAGTGCAAAACGAAGTCGATTTTTCCGCCAAGGATTTCCATGGCTTTTTCTACTAAGTTTTCAAGATCTTCTACAGAAGTAGCATCAGCTGGAATAATTTGCGAACCTGTTTTCTCTGCCAATTGATTAATGGTTCCCATTCGCATAGCAATTGGTGCATTGGTTAAAACAAAAGTTCCTCCTTCTTCATGCACACGTTCTGCTGTTTTCCAAGCAATAGAATTCTCGTCTAATGCTCCGAAAATAATTCCTTTTTTTCCTTTTAATAAATTATACATAGCTTATTGTTTTTAAGTTTTGCAAATCTGCAAATCTGCGAATTCGCTTGAAGTGACAAATATAATGATTTAATTCAATAATGTTTTAGCATGCGATAAGGCTGATTCCGAAAAGTTTTTGCCTGATAGCATTTCGGCTATTTCTTCGATTCTTTCTTCTTTAGATAATAACTTTAAGTCTGAAACTGTATCTATTTCTGTAACAGATTTATATACTTTGTAATGATTATTGCCTTTTGAAGCAATTTGTGGTAAGTGAGTAATCGAAATTACTTGTCTATTTTTACTCATTTCTTGCATAATTTGAGCCATTTTTAAGGCAATTTCACCCGAAACTCCAGTGTCGATTTCGTCAAAAATAATGGTTGGCATTGCTTTATATTCTGCTAAAATAGCTTTGGTCGCCAGCATAATTCTCGACAACTCTCCTCCTGATGCGGTCTTTTTTAGCAATCCGAAATTACCACCTTTATTAGCCGAAAATAAGAATTCGAGTTTGTCTTTTCCGTTAGCAAAATAATCATCAGTCGAAATCAATTTGATGTCAAATCGAGCATTGCTCATACCAAGTTCAGCCAAAAGCAAAGTAATTTTTTGATCAAAAACAGCAATCGCTTTTTCTCGGTTTTGGTGTAATTGCTGAGCAATATGGTCTAATTCCGTTTGGTTTTGAGCAATGAGTTTTTCTGTTTTTTCGATAACAGCACTCAGCTCATCAACCGAAACTACTTTTTCTTCCAGATTATTTTTGATTCTGATAAGTTCTTCAACTGAATTTACTTTGTGTTTCTTTTGTAAGTCGTATAAAAGTTGAAGTCTATCTCCTATTTTTTGAGTAGCTGATGGGTCATCAAAAACAGACTCAGATAAGCTGTTTACCTCCTGAAATATATCTGAAAACTCAATCTGAAGGCTAGTGATTCTATCTGCAATTTCTTTGTAAGCTCCAGAGAATCCGGAAATTTTTGAAAAGTCTGATTTTATTTCGTTCAAACTCTGAAGAATTCCACCTATTTCGTTGTCTGAAAGATTGAGCGTTTTAGACAAAACTTCTTTGATAACCTCTGTATTGTTTAGTTTTTCGTATTCAACTTCCAACTCTTCTTGTTCGTTTTCTTTCAGATTGGCATCATTGAGTTCGTTGAACACAAACAAGTTATATTCTTGTTCTTTTAAAGACTCCGAAAGTTTGCTTTGAGCTTGTTCTAAGGCTTTTTTATTCTTTTTATACTGCGATAGTTTTTGAGAGTATTCTGTGAGTAAATCTTCGTTTTCAGCCAAAATATCCAACACCTCAAACTGGTATTTCTCTTCAGACAACTCACGAGTTTGATGTTGTGAATGGATATCCATCAATTGATTTCCTAATTCGTCTAACTGTTGTAACGTAACCGGACTATCGTTCACAAAAGCTCGTGATTTTCCGCTTGGTAGGATTTCACGACGAATAATCGTTTCGTTTTCGAAATCTAAATCTTGCGCTTCAAAGAAAGCTTGTAAGTCATATTTTTCAACCGAAAAAACCGCTTCAATCACACACTTTTCGTCTTCGTTTTTAAGCGAAGACAAATCGGCTCTTTTTCCTAAAACCAAACCTAAAGCTCCCAAAAGCATTGATTTTCCGGCTCCTGTCTCTCCGGTTATAACCGAAAAACCACTTGAAAAATCAACATTTAGATTTTCAATTAACGTATAATTCTTGATAGTAAGCGAAGTGAGCATTTTGTGGGTTATATTGTAATTTTATAGTTAGGCAAAAATACTAAAATTAAAGCACCTATTTTGTTTATAAATCTAAACTCCTATTCTTTTCAACTACAATAAAAATTGTAAATTCGCAAAGAATGAAAAACCTTGTAAAGAAAGGCAATTTGAGTAAAAACGAAACTTTGAATCTGAATTCCAATCCTAAAATTTGTAACTTTGCGAAAACAGTTATTTGAATGGCGGTAACAAGCAGACATAGTTTTAAAAAAATAAAATCTCCTTTAAATTATATTGGTGGAAAAGCAAAAATATTAGACCAAATTTTGCCTTTATTTCCAAAAGAAATTGATAATTTTATTGACTTATTTGCAGGTGGTTGTAATGTAGGGATTAACGCAAATGCTAACAAAATTTACTTCAACGACAACCTAACTTATTTAATTGAAATGTATCAAACATTTCAAGAAAACGACCTTAACACAACAATTTCACATATTGAAGACAGAATAAAAGAGTTTGAACTTTCCTTAACAAACGAAGAAGGTTATAAAAAAATGAGAGAAAAATATAATGAACAAAAAAATCCTTTGGATTTATTTGTTCTTATAGCTTTTTCATTTAATCATCAAATTCGTTTTAATAATAACCACGAATTTAACAATCCTTTTGGACGTGAAAGAAGTAGTTTCAACGCCTCAATGAAACAAAATTTAGAAAAGTTTATAATCAAATTAAAAGAAATAAACATTTGATAGATCATAATCAACAAATTGCACACAAAAAGTATCATTGAAAATTATAATATTCTCATTCTCAAAATGATAAAATTAAAATATTTTATTAGAAATAAATTACTTTGAAAATTATAATAATATCATCGAAAACTTAAATCGAAAATAACTGATACTTATTTCTGAAAAAATAGTTTTAGGGTTTTGTAGAAAAGCGGAGATTTGCTCATAAGTCTAATGAGGACAGAAATTGGGGAGATAGAGCTTGCTATTTCTCAGACCTGAACGGATATATCATTGTTTTTGCTCAAAAATTAGAATAGCTCGAAAGAGGTTTTTGAGTATTATTTCTTCAATTCTACCGAAACAGAATTAATGCAATACCGAGTTCCTGTGGTTTCTTTAGGTCCATCGTCAAAAACGTGTCCGAGGTGTCCGTTGCAGTTCGCGCATAAGACTTCTGTTCTTTTCATTCCGAAAGACAAATCTTCTTTATAAATTACGCTTCCTTCAATGGCCTGGTCAAATGAAGGCCAGCCACAATTCGAATCGAATTTGGTTTCGGAGCTGAAAAGCGGGTTTCCGCATCCGGCACAATGGTAGGTTCCGTCTTCAAAGACATTCCAATATTTTCCCGTAAAAGCACGTTCAGTACCTTTCTGACGCAAAACATAATATTCGTCCTCAGTCAGTTTTTCTTTCCATTGTTGTTCTGTAAGTTCTTTCGGATTTTTCATAGGTTTCGGGTTTTGTTGTCCGTTGCAGGCAAAAAACAAAGGTAAAAGTAATATGACTAAAACTCGTTTCATCTTTGCAAATTTACAGTAAAATAATAGTGTAAGATATATAACTTTTCTTAAAAAATAACAAACGCTTTAGATTAGGTCAAATAAAAAACTCCTTTTCGAATCAATGAAAAGGAGTTTAGGGAGTTAAAAAGTCTTTTTGGGTTGTAAGTTATTTAATTATCACTTTAGTAGTTCCGTAATCTGTTTTAGAACTCGAAATATTCATAAACATCAATCCGGAAGTAACATTAAAGTTAAAACGCAATTCGTTTCTGCCCTCTACCAAATTGATTTGTTCCGAGTAAACCAATTTTCCGGTAAGGTCTGTTAAGGTAATCGTAGCAGACGTTGACGAATCGCTATACAATATGCAATTCACTTCTCCGAAAGACGGATTAGGGTAGGTTAAGTACTCATCTTTCATTGTGTTTAGTAATTCTTCATATCCTTGAGGAGCCGTTTTTGTGAACTTAACATTCTCAACAATTAAGTCTAAATCGTTTGTATTTGCCTCAACAGGTAAAAAAGTAAAGGTAATCATAGATAAATCGTCTGCTATTATTTTCTGGTTTGTTCCTGTAGATTTAAACCAACTAAGCGGGATATAATACGTGTTTTCGGTGTTTTTTACATTAACGGTAGCTTTGTATTGGTGTTTCCATTGTTCTATAGACGATTTTACTAAACCAATATCAAGCAAACCGCTTCCTTTTGCCGTAAAGGATAAATATTCGTAGTCTGTATAATCATCGGGTAAATTTCCGGGTAATAGAGATTTGTACAGTGTTAAATAATCATATTCGCTGTGTGCAATTAGCTTTACGTTTCTGTGTACGGGTTTTTCGTCTTCTTCATAAGTTCGGTCAAAATCATTATATACCGTGTATTGATTTATGGTAGTATATCTCGGGTCGAAATCCAATCCCCAGTTACCGTCTGCGTGATAAAAAGCATCTTGAATTTCACCATTTACCTTAATTAATCCGTCATATTCATAACCGTCTTTTATTTCTATCATTACTTGTTGTTCCAGTTCAGACATCACAGGATTATACCGTAGTGCAAAACCGTTGGTCTCACTATAAACCTCGTCCATTGTAATCTCTATGCTTTGAGATTGTTCGATGCTTTTCAGATTTAACACTAAATTCAACCCTTCTCTATAAACTTTTGATACGTAGGTTTCAGGCATTTTTTGGATTTCTGTTTGCACCACAGAAAGATATGATTTCAGGTTATTCAGAACATCTTCTACCAATTTTAAAGTGTGTTCAGGTTGTGTAGCCCAAACCTGAAAATTATATACCTCGTTTGACACAATGTATTCATTCACAAACCAATTGGTTTGAAGTGAATAATGATTATCGTCAGCATTTTTACCCACAGCAAACGAAATCGCATATTCTGTTGTACCGTTTCTTTGTTTTATGGCTTGCATCAAGAAATTATAGCCTTCAATCGAAACCGTTTTTACATTTAAGATTTCTGCTCCTCGAAGTCTGTCACAAGATGCTTTGGTATGGTTGTAGATTTTGTTCGAGGTTCTTACTCCCAAAACTACTGCTTTGGTATGTTTTTCTATAGAATAATCCACACTCAACACTTCTTCTGCAATGGTATAATCCAATATATCCGTAGGAGATGTTACGTGGGAAATGCTATTTGATGTTAGTTGAGCAGGGAACATTTGCAAAAGCGAAAGTCCGTTTGCTTTTGCCGACTTGCTTACCATAATATTTTTGTTGAACAATAAAGCATCGGTTTTGTGCAGAAACGTAGGCGTATCATTCATTTTTCTTTGAAGGTATCTTTTAGAAACCAAGTCTCCCAGACTTTCACTTTCCAAACCTCCTTCGTTACCTGTACCTACTTCTTCTGATGCTATAACTACCGGAATAACCGTTGTGTTCTCGCAGCCGTTTGAATCGGTCGTTGTAACGGTAAATTCATAATATCCGGCTGTTGTAAATTCAAAGTTTACCGTAGATTCGTTGGGGTATAACCCTATTCCCACTCCCGTCAAATTCCACGAGAAAGAAGTATAATCAGAGTTGTTGGTTAAAGTAAACTGTTTGGTTACAGAACCTGAACCGTTTGCTGTGGTAGATTGGGTTACTTGTGCATCTGTTATTCCATAAACTGTAACTTGTTCTGTAAAAGCATCGCTTCCGTTTGCATTGGTTGAAGTCAGGCTTACCTGATAAATTCCGGGTGAAGTATAAGTTTTACTCGGATTAGAATTCGTACTTGTTGTTCCGTCCCCAAAATCCCATAAATAATCGGTTGCCTCGGTTGAAGTGTTAGAAAATACGAAGTTATTAGAGTTAAGGCATTGTTCAGCATCATTTACTTCAAATCCCGATACAGGAAGAGTTACCATAGGTTGTGCACAACCCTGAATATCAGGTTGAAAAACGGAATAGTGTACTTCTCCTCCCTGATGATGGAAAGATTTTCCGATAATCTGTCCTTGAATATTGGATTGATTGGTAATTTTATAAATATTTGCAAAAGGAGCAAAAACAGTTCCTTCAATAGTTGGACTTCCTCCGATATTCAGCTCAGTAGTGTTGTAAAAGTTATAAATAACATACTTTGTTTGTTGAAAGCTGATTCCATTCTGATTCCATACATTCCAAGTAAAGTTTCCCTGAGCATCTACGTTTATTACTAAAACCTTGTCTGGTGAGGGGGCTTGGTTGTAAGTAAAAACCTGAACATTATTCATATCAGAACCTTTCAGATTTAAGACATTAACTCCGTTTTGCAAATTTATTTTAACCTGATTGGGTAAATCTGTATAAGGAATGGAATTGCCGTTTGCATTGGTCAATTCTGCATTTGGAGGACATTGTGACATACTTGTAGAAGAACTTCTCATCGTATCAAAAGCTGAAGCAAAATCTATTAAATCACTCTGAAACACAGGGTTATTGTTTACCCCGACCCCTAATTGATTTACATTGGTTTGGAGTAAAATTTTTGAGTTAGCATCATAAGGTCCCTGAGTTATCCTGATAGGAGATGCTGCATTATTCTGGTCATAATACCATACCACAGAACCTGTATTGTCTCCTATTTTAACATATCCGTTCTGATTAATTTGAACAGTACCTGAATTATAATTAACCTTCCCTCCTACAAGTAAACCTATTTTGACACCATCTACCAAGAAATTTCCGGCATTATGAATAGCTAATTGATAACTCCCTGCAATAGTTAAATCTCCTCCTGCAGCAACCGGGCCTTCGGTTTCGTTAGTTTTTAAAATCAAATCGTTTTCAACAAAAACATTAAACCCAAAAGCAGGATAAGTAGGACTTTGGGCAAATCCTGTTATAACTGATGAAAGAAATCCTAAAAAGATTAAAACGGAGTTTTTCATATCCATATTATTTATATTTTGTGGCAAATTTAACAAAAGAAACTTTATGACAATCACAAAAGAACTAAATATGTGTGTGCGAATTATATAATTTATACAGAAAAAGCATAGTCAAAACCCGTTTCTGCAAAAAAAACTAAAATTCATTCCGGTATTAAACTCTTTTTACTTCTTCCCTAATTCGATTATTTCTAAGTTTTGGATTTTGTCTTTGTCAATCTCAAACCGTAACATAGTTCGAATTTGGTGTATTCCATAAATTCCGACAGCACCCGGATTCAGGTGTAATAAATTCAATTCTTTGTCATAAATTACTTTTAATATATGAGAATGACCACATATAAATAATTTTGGAGTTTGCTTTTTTAATTCTGTTAAAACTCGGGGATTGTATTTTTTAGGATATCCTCCGATATGGGTAATATATACTTCAACATCTTCACATCGAAAACGATTGTCTAACGGAAATTCTATTCGAGCTTTGGCATCGTCAATATTTCCGTAAACCCCACGAAGCGGTTTTAGTCTTTTTATTGAATCGGTTACTTTCAAATCTCCGATGTCTCCCGCATGCCAAACCTCATCTGCCTGATGTACGTATTTTAAAATCTTTTCGTCTATATGACTATGCGTATCGGATAACAATAAAATTTTCTTCAAAACAAACCTATTTAATTCTCCTTCAAAATTACTGAATATCTGAAAACTATTGACTTTTGTTTGCAATTATTCGTTTTTAGCCTGGTTGTGTGCTTATAAATGTTCTCTATAAGTCCAAAAAAGAGTATCTTTGGGCTTTAATTTTTTATTATGTTGAAAAACGATTTATTTTTGAGAGCCTTAAAAGGCGAATCGGTTGAAAGACCTCCGGTTTGGATGATGCGTCAGGCAGGTAGATATTTACCGGAATTTCGTGCTTTACGAGATAAATATGATTTTTTTACCCGATGCAGAACTCCGGAGATAGCTTCTGAAATTACGGTACAACCCATCAGAATCGTAAAACCCGATGCTGCCATTTTATTTTCGGATATTTTGGTCGTTCCACAAGCAATGGGAATTGAAGTCGAAATGAAAGAAAACGTAGGGCCTTGGCTTCCAAATCCGATAAGGACATTTCAAGATGTTGAAAAAGTGATTGTTCCGAATATTGACGAAACATTAAGTTATGTGATGGATGCCATTAAGATGACCAAAGAAATGCTCAATGATGAAGTTCCTCTTATTGGTTTTGCAGGCTCGCCTTGGACGATTCTTTGTTATGCTGTAGAAGGGAAAGGTTCAAAAAGTTTTGACACAGCCAAAGGGTTTTGTTTCTCTCAATCCGAAGCGGCTCACGTTCTATTACAAAAAATTACAGATACAACTATTGCGTACTTAAAGAAAAAAGTAGAATCAGGGTGTAATGCCGTTCAGATTTTTGACAGTTGGGGCGGAATGCTCTCTCCTGCAGATTATCAGGAGTTTTCTTGGAAATACATCAACCAGATTGTAGAAGAAATCTCTAAAGTTGCTCCGGTAATCGTATTTGGTAAAGGATGTTGGTTTGCCTTGGGCGAAATGGCTCAAAGTAAAGCTTCGGCTTTGGGAGTAGATTGGACCTGCTCTGCCCGAAATGCAAGATATTTGTCCGGAGAAAAAATCACTTTACAAGGAAATTTTGACCCTTCCAGATTACTTTCTCCTATTCCTACCATCAAAAAAATGGTACATCAAATGATAGACGAATTCGGAAAAGACCAATATATCGTAAACCTGGGGCACGGAATCTTACCGAATATTCCTGTGGATCATGCCAAAGCGTTTATTGATGCGGTTAAGGAATATAAGAGGTAAAATAACCACGAATTGAAGGATTTTTAGGATTATAAAAAATCTGTGTCAATCTTTTAATTTATGGTAAAATTTTTCAGAAGCCAAGTTCAGCATTTAATTTAAACTACATTTGAACCGCTAAAAAGCAATGTATCAAACAGTTGCGATTTGTAGCTGTTTGATATAATTTTTTTAAGGCACATCCTTTTGCTTTCGTTACAACCGTATTCCCACTGAGAATTCTAAGGCTTCGGCTTTTGCCATGTGGGTTTTGAGGGAAGTTCCTCCGAAAATTTTGTCCGAAAAATAGTATTTCATTCCGATTCTTTGATATACTTTGGCTTCTGCCGGAAAAGGAGCATAAAGGTAATATCCGAAATGCCCTTCTAAAGTCAGTTTTGATAAAAACATCTCATAACCTCCGAAAATCCCTATTCTTTTATAATCAACATCAGGATTTTGGTAGCCTTCCGGATAAGCCACCGAATGAAAATAAATATATTCTTTTACATATTCCATCAAAAATAAGTCTGCTCCTAACTGAACGGCACTTTTCCGAGAAATTCTTTTATCGGCATAAGCCGAAAAAACATAAAACGGAAACGATTTCATTCCTACAATAGGACTCGAACTCACTCCACTTCGAAAAGCAAAATTGTATTTTATTTGTTCTGTAAAATTTTCTTTTTCGTAAGTAGTATATTCAGGATTTTCGGAGTTAAAATCGTAATTCAACCCGAAGTTAAAAGCAATGGTATTTGTGCTGGTATTTGGAGCTTTTATACGTGCATTAGAATAATGATGCAAAGAAATTCCGGTCTGAAATCCCCAGCTTTTATAAAGATTTTGTTTTTTATAATTCAACATAAAATAAGTCGAAGGCATAAAGCGTGTGCCGTAAGCCACATTTCTAAAGTTGGTGTCTTTGTCGTACGGATTGGTGTTGTAAGTAACTCCCTGAGCTATTCTTAAAGCCAAATGTCGGTTTAGGAAATAAAATGTCAGATGTCCGTAAAGGGAATATTGCTTTCCCAAAACCTCATTTTTCATATCCTGATAGGTAAAAGAGAGTCCGTAATCGGGATAATTATAAAGGGCTTCCCATTGTTTTTCTCCGAAAGTTTGCTTGTTAAATGTTACGATTATTCCTTCCGGATGTCCTTTGATTAGGTGTTTTATGGAGGAGCGATGTTCCATAATGTTTCCGTAGAAATAATCTGCTTCCAAACTGAAATGCGATTTTTTTTCTTCTTGGGAAAATCCTTCTAAAGAGAATAGAAAACAGAGAATAGAGAATAGAAAGCAAGTCCGAAGTCCGAAGTCCGAAGTCCGAAGTTTTGATTTTTTTAGAATTCGTAATTCGTAATTCATAATTCGTAATTCTGAAATTTATAAATTTCCTTTGGAGTTATACAAAAATCTAACGGAATGTCCGATTCAAAAACATCGTCAATTATTTCTTCCGGCTCAAAGAATGACAAACCGATTTTTATCACATTGGCTTTGCATTGGGTAAGAAAGTTATCGTAAAATCCTTTTCCGTATCCGACACGATTTCCTTTTTTGTCAAAAGCCAAAAGCGGAACAAAAACCACGTCAATTTTGTCAGAAGGAACTTCGATTCCGTCTATTGGTTCGGGAATGTTGTACTTGTTTTTTTTGATTTTTGTGTTTTCCGTAAGCAGATAATGAATCATTTTTCGGTTATCAAAATCGGTCTTAGAGATAATGATTTCCTTGTCTTTTCCCATCAAAATCTGAAGAATGTACTCTGTGTTGATTTCGTTCATCTCTTCGATGGTCAGAAACAAATGAAAATAGGTTTTATCCCAAATATCAAGCATGAGCAACCTGTTGGCAATAGCCAGACTTTTTTGTTCTTTTTCTTGTTCTGTCAAAAAACCACGAAGTTTTTTATAGTAAATGCGAAGTTGTTTTTTATCCATTTCTCCCAACCGAATTTAATTCCTATTTTTGCGTGGTTTAAAAATAATAAAATGTCTCTTAAAAAAGCCTATTTACTGATTTTTTTAATTCTTGTCATCGATCAGGTTTCAAAAATATACATCAAAACCCACTTTATATACGACCAAGAGTACAAAGTATTTGAGTGGTTTCGGATTAAATTTGTTGAAAATGACGGAATGGCTTTCGGAATGACATTACCTACCGAATACGGAAAATTAATTCTGACGCTTTTTAGAATTGGAGTGGTCATCGGAATCGGTTATTGGCTTTGGGACAGTATCCGAAAAAAAGCCTCTAATTATCTGATAATTGCCATTGCTTGTATCATTGCAGGAGCCTTAGGTAACATCATTGATTCGGTTTTTTACGGAATTATTTTTGATCATTCTTACGGACAAACAGCCACACTTTTTTCGGACAGACCCTACGGAACACTTTTTCACGGATATGTAGTAGATATGCTTTATTTTCCGTTATTTGAAATCCCTTTATCCGAAGGAAAAACTTTTCGCTTTTTTAGTGCTATTTTTAATGTTGCCGATATGGCTATCAGCACAGGTGTTGGGATTCTGATTGTTTTTAACAAACGAGCATTCGGAACAAAAAAACAGGAAGTAACAGGTGCATAGAACCTTATCTCTTTCGATATTTATCAATAAACTGGTTTCTTTCAAAATTTTGTTTTGCAGTTTTTGTAATTATCACTACTTTTAGAACTTGTTATAAAATACTTTTATATGGAAAATATTAATCACGAACTATACGAAAATGCACGTAAACGCATTAAACAAAAAAGGCATTTGTTTGTTCATTTTGTGTTGTTTTTTGTAGGAAGTATTTTTCTTTTGGTAATCGAAAAATTGTTTAATGTAGGTGTTGCCTACCCGAATTGGTCGTATTGGATTATATTGTCATGGGCATTTTTGTTTATTCTTCATTTTATCAATGTTTTTATTACCAAGCGTTTTATGAACAAACAATGGGAGCGGGAGGAAATTGACAAACTCGTTGATAAACAAAAAAGAAGAATTATCGAATTGCAAAAAAAAGTAGAAGAACAATACAAAACAGACGAACTACCCTCGCAAGAGAACACTACTTCGGAATGATTACAATAATTGCAGCAGCCTCTCAAAACAACGCCTTAGGAAAAAACAACCAACTTATTTGGCATTTGTCTGATGACTTGAAGCGTTTCAAAAAACTCACACTAAACGGGTTTATCATTATGGGGCGAAAAACATTTGAATCGCTTCCGGGAATTTTACCCAAACGAAAGCACATCGTAATTACTCGAAATGCAGAATTTCAACACCAGGAAGTCATAACCGTCCGAAGTTTAGACCACGCTCTTGAAATAGTTCCGTATGATAAAGAAGCTTTTGTAGTCGGAGGAGGAGAAATATACAGCCAAGCCATTAATATTGCTGACAAAATCGAGCTGACAAGAGTACACCATCAATTTGAAGCCGATACGTTTTTCCCCGAAATTGACCTGAATAAATGGGAATTGACAAGTGCTGAATTTCATCCGAAAGACGAAAAACACCTTTACGATTTTACCTTCGAAACCTATTTGAGAAAGAAATAAACTCGCTTTATGTATTAGAGAAAATGTTACGAACAATACAATTGTGTGTTTTTTGACAAGCATAAATTAAAATTGAACATTTACATAAGACATAAAAATTAATTATGATTATCCGTCTAATATCATAACCTGATACTTGTCAAGCTGAACTTGTTTAACTACGTTCAGTTCGCAAGCCCGTGTTGTAAAGAGATAAAGATATGATTGTAAATTATATAAAAAAACAACGAGAACATCATCACAAAGAAACTACAACTCAAGAAATAAGAAGATTGCTATCCGAAAATAATGTTGAAATTCTACCTCCTCTTCAACTCAAACAAATCAGTTCTTCGGTCTTTGAGGTTTTTGACACTTCCGAATTCGTGTAATTCGGTTAGCAGGTCAATATCTACATCAGCAATTAAAATCATTTCGGTATTCGGAGTAGCTTCTGCTTTGATTCCGTTGGTCGGAAAGGCAAAGTCACAAGGCGTAAATACCATCGATTGAGCAAACTGAATATCCATATTATGTACGTTTGGCAAATTACCCACACTTCCTGCAATGGCAACATAGCATTCGTTTTCGATGGCTCTGGCCTGAGCACAATGCCTCACTCGAGAATAGCCATTTTGCGTATCGGTCAAAAACGGAACAAACAATATTGACATTCCTTTGTCGGCCAAAAGTCGGCTGAGTTCAGGGAATTCTACGTCATAACAAATCAGGATTCCTATTTTTCCGCAATCGGTATCAAAAACTTGTAATTTATCCCCACCTTGCATCCCCCAAACTCTTGCTTCATCGGGAGTAACGTGAAGTTTTTCGTATCGTTCGATAGCTCCGTCTCTTTTGCATAAATAGCCTACGTTATAGAGTTTTCCGTCTTTCATTTCGGGCATACTTCCGGTAATGATATTGATGTTATACGAGATAGCAAATCCGGAAAATCGATTGACGATTTCTTCTGTGTGTTTTGCCAGCTCTCTGATTGCTTCGGGTTCGGACAAATGATTGTCTTTTGCCATAAGCGGAGCATTGAAAAACTCCGGAAACAAAGCAAAATCTGACCGATAACCCGATACGGTATCAATAAAATATTCCGCTTGTTGCATCAGGCTGTTCACATCGCTATAAGACCTCATTTGCCATTGAATAAGCCCAAGTCGAATTATTTTTTTTGTGGTGGCAGCTTTATTATTTGGCTTTTCAAAATAAATATTGTCCCACCTTAAGAGTACGGCAAATTCACCTGATAGTTTATCGCCTTCTAAATAGTTTTTGAGAATTCTTATCGGTCTAAAGTCATTCGAAATCTGAAAGTTAAGCACCGGGTCGTCAATCTCCTTTTGTTTTACTTTGTCAATGTATTCTTTTGGAGAAAATTCTTTTGCATATTTGTGATAATTCGGAATTCGCCCGCCAAAAACGATTCCTTTGAGGTTGAGTTTTTCGCAAAGTTCTTTTCGGTAATCGTAAAGTCTTCTGCCTAAACGGAGTCCACGAAACTCGGGTTTGACAAAGACTTCTATACCATAAAGAACGTCACCTTCATCAGTATGTGTGCTAAAAGTATAGTTGCCTGTTGCCTCTTTATAGGTATGGTTGTGATCGAGGTCGTTAAAGTTAACAATAATCGAAAGCGTACAACCGGCTAATTCTCCGTTAATTTTAATTACGGCCTGACCTTCGGGAAATTTATTCAATAGTTTTTTAATCTGAGATTCTTTCCAGTAGTTTTGTGGCATACTTGGGTAGGCCTGCACCATAGCTTCTTTTAAGTCTATATAATCTTCGAATTTTAAATATTCGAGTTCGATTTTGTCAATTTCGTCTGGGTTCATACAAATAAGAGGTTAGAAAAGCGATTCAAATTTAAACAATTATATTATGTATTTGTGTCATTGTTGTGAATTGCTTTCAAAGTTCTATTTTTACAGACGATTAACAACAAAAAAATAAGCGATGACAACAATGCCAAAGTTGTGAATTGCTTTCAAAGTTCTATTTTTACAGACGATTAACAACCTCTTGTAACTGATGTGAGACGCGGAGACCGTTGTGAATTGCTTTCAAAGTTCTATTTTTACAGACGATTAACAACCTTGGTAGGCCTGCCTATTTGGGAGCCATTGTTGTGAATTGCTTTCAAAGTTCTATTTTTACAGACGATTAACAACACGTAGATTTAAGTACTGCGACCTCAAACAGTTGTGAATTGCTTTCAAAGTTCTATTTTTACAGACGATTAACAACAGTGGCTGAAAGGGAGCAACGGGCAACAAGTTGTGAATTGCTTTCAAAGTTCTATTTTTACAGACGATTAACAACCTCTTACAAGAGACACTTACCTTTACACCAGTTGTGAATTGCTTTCAAAGTTCTATTTTTACAGACGATTAACAACAAATCTGTTCTATAATTCTATCATCTGTATGTTGTGAATTGCTTTCAAAGTTCTATTTTTACAGACGATTAACAACACTAGATGTTTATCTAGTTCTGCTTTTTCAGTTGTGAATTGCTTTCAAAGTTCTATTTTTACAGACGATTAACAACCAAGGGCGTTTAACCCTAACTATCTATCTAGTTGTGAATTGCTTTCAAAGTTCTATTTTTACAGACGATTAACAACCTGGAAAGAAAATAAGGTTGCCTATCGCTCGTTGTGAATTGCTTTCAAAGTTCTATTTTTACAGACGATTAACAACTTACGAACTTGTATGGAAATTGGAGAGTCCGTTGTGAATTGCTTTCAAAGTTCTATTTTTACAGACGATTAACAACCGCTTTTGGTAAGATTGAAATAAAACCAAGTTGTGAATTGCTTTCAAAGTTCTATTTTTACAGACGATTAACAACAAAATCAACTTTTGTAGGAGTTACGGAAGAGTTGTGAATTGCTTTCAAAGTTCTATTTTTACAGACGATTAACAACTACTAAATCAGAAAAGGAAAGGTTAGCTATGTTGTGAATTGCTTTCAAAGTTCTATTTTTACAGACGATTAACAACACAAAGTGCAATTAGATGTATTTCAAATACGTTGTGAATTGCTTTCAAAGTTCTATTTTTACAGACGATTAACAACTTATAGATGCGACAACTCATAGACCCGTGCGTTGTGAATTGCTTTCAAAGTTCTATTTTTACAGACGATTAACAACACTACATCAAGTGTATCGCTATGTAAACCAGTTGTGAATTGCTTTCAAAGTTCTATTTTTACAGACGATTAACAACTTACGAAGACAAAAATTTCAATTAACAACTGTTGTGAATTGCTTTCAAAGTTCTATTTTTACAGACGATTAACAACTAACTCCGTACTCCTCATAATAGTTCACGTGTTGTGAATTGCTTTCAAAGTTCTATTTTTACAGACGATTAACAACTCTTTAAGTTTTGTAACCGCCACTGCATAGTTGTGAATTGCTTTCAAAGTTCTATTTTTACAGACGATTAACAACCTGTAGAGAAGTCTCCTAAAATTCTAATAAGTTGTGAATTGCTTTCAAAGTTCTATTTTTACAGACGATTAACAACAACCATTTCGCAAAGTGAAATCGAAAAGCGTTGTGAATTGCTTTCAAAGTTCTATTTTTACAGACGATTAACAACTTCTGACTATACCGCAACTGTCGTATATAGTTGTGAATTGCTTTCAAAGTTCTATTTTTACAGACGATTAACAACATTTTCTTTAGTTTTTTAGATACCGAAATAGTTGTGAATTGCTTTCAAAGTTCTATTTTTACAGACGATTAACAACCCTCTGCGATACACTTATCCGCACTGCACAGTTGTGAATTGCTTTCAAAGTTCTATTTTTACAGACGATTAACAACCTTTTTGACGATGATACGTATCCGATTTCGTTGTGAATTGCTTTCAAAGTTCTATTTTTACAGACGATTAACAACTAGCGTGGATAATTTAAGCCCTGCATTGTAGTTGTGAATTGCTTTCAAAGTTCTATTTTTACAGACGATTAACAACAGTTGTACCTAACTTCGTTTTAGCATTAGTGTTGTGAATTGCTTTCAAAGTTCTATTTTTACAGACGATTAACAACTTACACAATAGGGCAGGCAATAGACCACGGTTGTGAATTGCTTTCAAAGTTCTATTTTTACAGACGATTAACAACCTGATACAGGCATACCTTTCACATACCTAAGTTGTGAATTGCTTTCAAAGTTCTATTTTTACAGACGATTAACAACAGATAACTATGTTTAGCACTACAAATATATGTTGTGAATTGCTTTCAAAGTTCTATTTTTACAGACGATTAACAACCGTTCGTTGCTGAATACAAAGCCTAAACATGTTGTGAATTGCTTTCAAAGTTCTATTTTTACAGACGATTAACAACGATAGGGTTATTTATAACATAACCATTCGAGTTGTGAATTGCTTTCAAAGTTCTATTTTTACAGACGATTAACAACCTATTACCTCCTCTTTTACCTCAATAGTTTGTTGTGAATTGCTTTCAAAGTTCTATTTTTACAGACGATTAACAACTTGGTTCATCGAATCCAAAAGTAGCCATATGTTGTGAATTGCTTTCAAAGTTCTATTTTTACAGACGATTAACAACTGTTAGCGGTAGTTTTTCTGCGGAAGATAGTTGTGAATTGCTTTCAAAGTTCTATTTTTACAGACGATTAACAACTCAATTCTGTCAAGCGTTATTTGGTCGTAGTTGTGAATTGCTTTCAAAGTTCTATTTTTACAGACGATTAACAACTACTCATAAGTTCAAGTTTTGGTTGGAGCAGTTGTGAATTGCTTTCAAAGTTCTATTTTTACAGACGATTAACAACGAACATATGGGAACTTCGCACAGGAAAACGTTGTGAATTGCTTTCAAAGTTCTATTTTTACAGACGATTAACAACTAAGCTGGGTTCTTGCTGTTATGGGAATAGGTTGTGAATTGCTTTCAAAGTTCTATTTTTACAGACGATTAACAACTAGATAGCTGGACAGATGTTGTCGAGGATTGTTGTGAATTGCTTTCAAAGTTCTATTTTTACAGACGATTAACAACCTCTTTCTGACAAAGAAAAAACAGACGGAGTTGTGAATTGCTTTCAAAGTTCTATTTTTACAGACGATTAACAACATCCGCAAGCTTATCAGCTTCGTCCAATAGTTGTGAATTGCTTTCAAAGTTCTATTTTTACAGACGATTAACAACATTATAACGTTGAAGGTTACTTGGATGGCCGTTGTGAATTGCTTTCAAAGTTCTATTTTTACAGACGATTAACAACTTAACTGTCATTCCCTGAAACAGCCAATAGGTTGTGAATTGCTTTCAAAGTTCTATTTTTACAGACGATTAACAACTGCTTTTAATCTCTCTCCTTTTTCATCTAGTTGTGAATTGCTTTCAAAGTTCTATTTTTACAGACGATTAACAACACTTATACATCTGGCGGTGTGTTAAAAGGGTTGTGAATTGCTTTCAAAGTTCTATTTTTACAGACGATTAACAACCATTGGAGTAATAAAAAAGAGTGTCTTTAGTTGTGAATTGCTTTCAAAGTTCTATTTTTACAGACGATTAACAACATTAAAAGCAGAAGACATACCGGCTGACATGTTGTGAATTGCTTTCAAAGTTCTATTTTTACAGACGATTAACAACCGCCTCCTTTTTTCAACCCTGATAAATCTGTTGTGAATTGCTTTCAAAGTTCTATTTTTACAGACGATTAACAACGAATGGTGTATGAGGTTACAACGGCAGGAAGTTGTGAATTGCTTTCAAAGTTCTATTTTTACAGACGATTAACAACCAATAATTCCCTTTGTGGTATCTCGGAAAAGTTGTGAATTGCTTTCAAAGTTCTATTTTTACAGACGATTAACAACTGAATTTTTTCCAATTCTTCACGACTTCCGTTGTGAATTGCTTTCAAAGTTCTATTTTTACAGACGATTAACAACGAATAGCATTTATTTTGTATTCAATTTTCGTTGTGAATTGCTTTCAAAGTTCTATTTTTACAGACGATTAACAACAGTTTCATTAGATATTGAACCACACTATTGTTGTGAATTGCTTTCAAAGTTCTATTTTTACAGACGATTAACAACTTTAATATTAGGTACTCAATTAGGTGCTGGTTGTGAATTGCTTTCAAAGTTCTATTTTTACAGACGATTAACAACAAACGCACAAGATGCTATTGATGAAGTTGAGTTGTGAATTGCTTTCAAAGTTCTATTTTTACAGACGATTAACAACATATAAAATGAGTAAAGAGGACAAAACTTTGTTGTGAATTGCTTTCAAAGTTCTATTTTTACAGACGATTAACAACTGAAACCTTAGAGAAACTTTCTAATAAGATGTTGTGAATTGCTTTCAAAGTTCTATTTTTACAGACGATTAACAACAAATAAGAATAAATGAATAATCAAAAAATTGTTGTGAATTGCTTTCAAAGTTCTATTTTTACAGACGATTAACAACAAAGAAGCCGAAAGCACGTTACCTCCAGCAGTTGTGAATTGCTTTCAAAGTTCTATTTTTACAGACGATTAACAACTTATTATGGCGGTTCGGGTCAGGCAAACATGTTGTGAATTGCTTTCAAAGTTCTATTTTTACAGACGATTAACAACTTTTAAAGATAATAGCAAAATAGTATTCAAGTTGTGAATTGCTTTCAAAGTTCTATTTTTACAGACGATTAACAACCCGACAGCGATACAGCCTAATAACTGTCTTGTTGTGAATTGCTTTCAAAGTTCTATTTTTACAGACGATTAACAACGCATTTTGTCAGGCTTATATCCAAACAGGGTTGTGAATTGCTTTCAAAGTTCTATTTTTACAGACGATTAACAACATGATTTACTGCCAAAAGAGTTTAACCTTGGTTGTGAATTGCTTTCAAAGTTCTATTTTTACAGACGATTAACAACAATTGATGTTCTTTCGTTTAGTGAAGTTGGTTGTGAATTGCTTTCAAAGTTCTATTTTTACAGACGATTAACAACAACATGAGCCAAGAAACGATTGCCTACTTGTTGTGAATTGCTTTCAAAGTTCTATTTTTACAGACGATTAACAACTGTCATGCCCTAAAGAATGGATTAAGTAAGTTGTGAATTGCTTTCAAAGTTCTATTTTTACAGACGATTAACAACTGTAATTATCTTCATTTGCATCAGGAATTTGTTGTGAATTGCTTTCAAAGTTCTATTTTTACAGACGATTAACAACATACCTCTATCTAAGAAGTTGATATGTTGTTAGTTGTCTGTTATTTTAGAAATAAAAAACGGAGCAGTTTTTTGAGTGCGTAAAACAGAAGATTGTTGCTTTTTTAGTTCTAAAACAGCTCTAACTGTTGTGAAGGTTTTCCGGTTTCGACCGATTTTTGTCCGTAGAAAACTTCCATCATTCCGAATTGTTTATCCGTAACTTGCATAAAACCTATTTTCCCGTGAGGAGGTAAATTGTTTTTGAGTCGCTTGGTGTGAACCTCAGCATTTTCTCTACTGGCACAAAACCGCATATAGATGGAAAACTGGAACATAGCAAAACCATCATCCAAAAGATGTTTCCGAAATCGGGTTGCAACCTGCCTGTCTTTTTTAGTTTCGGTAGGCAAGTCAAAAAATACTAAAATCCACAAACTTCGATACTGGTTAAGTCTTGAAAATCTGTCTTTCATATTTGATTGCCTTAAGCAATAGGCTTTAAGCATTTTTCTTACATTTCAGGATATAGTATCTTCCTACTAATACCCGAATAACACTCATATAGCGAATTAGTTGTTCTACTCATAGCTACCATAAGCGGGCTACGTTTGCCATCTATCATTACATCCATAGCAAGGGCTTTGAGCAGTTCTTGTTTTAGAGCTGGTGTTAGCTCTTCGATGTTGTCTTCGGCTTCAACTAAATCTTTCACGACCAAATCAATAAACGGACGATAGGGCTCCATAATATCGTCTGCCAAACAATAAGCATTATATTTATTCCGATGAAAAATACCCATAGTCGGGTGCATTCCCGAACTTACCAAAGCTCGGGCTGTGATGCCTCTAAGAATCGCATAGCCGTAATTCAGGAGATTATTAGGCGGAATTCCGTTTTGCTGTCTGTTGAAATCAGCAATATCAAAAAGATTTTTCCAATAATAAGCGGCTGCTCTGGCCTCGTGATTTTGCGTGTCTCCCGAAGTTACGCTTTTTGCCCAATGTAACATATTCTGAATAGGGATGCCGTTTTCTTTGAGCAGAGCGGCTTGATTCAGGATTTTAGCCGTAATGGTTTGTTGCCATAGATTCTTTTTTAGCGGAACAGAAGCACTTAATTGATTTCTGAAGCGTTCGGTTTGTTCGGTATGTCCGCTCAAAGGTAAAAACATCCCGATAGGCAAATGTTGTTGGTTACAGTTGATGACTGCCACTCCCCTGTTCACCAGTTTTTCCAGTAAACCGTTGGTGATGGTAATTTGTTGGTTTTCCATGACCACTACGGCTATATCCTCTATCGGAACGGTTCGTGCTTCCTGTTCCTTATCGGGAAAAGTAACTACCAACTGTTCGTTTTTGGTGCTTAAATAAGCCGGATTACCGAAAAATAATGTTCGTTTGAGCATAGCTGTCAGGTCAGTTCATTTTCTAAATTTTCATATTCCCCAAAATGATTTTTCTTGGTTTGATGAATATAGCTGTAGTTCTCTTCATCATCAAAAAGTAGTTGAAATATTGCTTGTTGTATTACCGGAAAAAAGGCATAAGAACTCCACTTCCAATCTGATATTATATCTGTAAATCCATGTTTTATAGGGTTGAGATGTATGTATAAAATGAGATTCCTAAGGTAATTCTCATCAACAATTTCTTTTCGTTTGAAGTTTTTTAAAAATAATGAACCTCTTCTTTCGTAAATTTTATTAAACGATTGGGTATAGCTGCTAAAAAAATTAGCGAATTGCTTGCTGAGGAAGTTTGATTTCGCTTCTAAGGTTTTTAACTTTTCCAAAGTTTTGAACTTTGGAAAAGTTGAAGTTATCTCATCTTCCGTTTTAATTTTTACCAATAGATGAAAATGGTTGGGCATCAAACACCATGCTATTGTTTCGGCTATCGGGTTGATATGCTGTTCATATTTTTCTAAAAAATACGCATAGTTTTTCTGCTCTCGGAATAAGTTTTCGTCTCCGTTGGCATGGTTATAAATATGGTAATATTTTTCGAAAACGAGCATTTGCTTTAATTTTAGCGTTTACTTATAGGTTTAAACTTTTCCAAAGTTTTGAACTTTGGAAAAGTTAGAATAGCTTTTAAAATTTAGAAATATTTCCTAATCTATCAATATTTAACTTCCAGCAAATCTTTTTTATTTGTGTTTTACCATCAATCATATTTTGATTTTTATTTTGTTGACTTCCAAGACCAAATTCGTTTTGAATAAGATCCTTTTCAGTAATATTAATTTTTCCACTATCATTCAATTGCTTAAAAATTTCTTTGTTGTTTTTTCCGTGGAATCTCCAAATAGGCTTTGATGCTGAATAAGGAACAAAGTTGGCGATATCAATACTTCCATCTACGTATTTATAAATTCTATCAACTTGCTCTTTTGACAAGTTGTTAAAATCAACTTCAGATGGATTCGCCATTTCTTCGTCGGTTGGTACATAAACTAGGTCTAACGGAGATATTGTAAATATCCAATTAAATTCAACACCATTCAATTTCTCGTCATAAATGACACTTGGCAATGGATTTAGTCGTTTTGATTTGTCTTGCTTCAAGGTTTCAATTAGCTCTATTAATCCAATATCTTTAAATTTTCTTTCTCTTACTTGTGATCCATTCTCGTCTTGATAAATTCTTTCGTAAAAACCTAAATATAGATTTGAACCAGCATCATTTACTACATATTGTTTTGATTTTACGGATTCACTATTTTCTTCATTCAATGCCCTTTGGTTGCCAAATCCTCTAGTAATTTTGACTTTTATAATTGGTTTGTGTTTTTTACCATCATTGAGTTTTAAAATGTTTTCAGGTTTGTTCATTTCTTCAATGGCATCAGGAGTAAATGCAATTTCAGGATGTTCTTTTATTTTATCTTTAAACCGATTATCATTTCTGTAATCAAATTCAGTAACTTTATTTATAAACACATTTAGTATAGAATAATCAACTTTTTTATACTTGTATTTATTTTCTTTTAAATATTTAAACAAATCGTGAATTGAGCTGAATTTGTTTTCTGTATCATTTAAAATAGCATCAAATTCCTCTTTTTCTAATAATGCATCAAAGTAATTTACTGCTTCGTCAAAAGGTAACTCAATAGTATCAAATTGCTTTAATTGGTTGAGCAAAATATTTTTTGTAAATCCAACCGAATCAGAAATTGAGTTGATTTTGTCACTATTAAAAGAAGTATCTAAATTTTTCCGAATCACAATTTTTTCTTCTCCTTCAATTGTTTGCTTTCCATAAAAAGTATCTTTCCCCAAACTTCTGCGAATTGACCAATTTTGTTTTTGTCCGTCTTCTGTATTTTGTATTTCAAGCTTATTCTTGTTAGGAGAATTGTTGTATCTGTTAACTGTTTTGTTGATTACACGAAGATTTTGCTTAAAAGTAACAATAGTATTTTGTAATGCAATTAAAACCATTTTCTTATAATCCTGTCCAAAAGGTTGAAAATTTTTATATTGGTAAATCATTTCTATAACAGAATCTCTTCGTGAATTTTCTGCTTCTTTTTTGCGGATTTCTCCCGGTAACATATAATACCAGTTATTTTCATCTTGCTCATCATCTCTTTTTGTGAACTTGATTTTTCGTTTTAAAGTTTGTCTGTATTTTTCGATCTGCTTTAGCTTACCATAATTATCAGATTTGGCATTTGCATTAATGTTATTGATGTAATTTACGTGGTCTTCTGTACACAAAGCGACAACTAAAGCATCTAAAGCGTGATGTCGATGGTCAATTCGTTTAATATCATAAGACTCGTCTTTCTCTCGAATACTACTATCCAAATTACAATCGAAATACTTTTGGCCATTTTTAGAAGTTTGCCAACTTCCAAACAAATTAGATTGTGTCAATTCATTCAAACGAATAAATCTTGGAGCAACCAATTCAGTCCAAACTTGATCAAGCTTCCAAGCTTTTTTAAGTTCAGTTGTTACCATTCCCGTTACGGGAAGCACATTTTTAGAACGGAATTCCACTTCTCCAGGTTCTCTTACAATATGGCTCAATAATTCCATCGCTTTTCGGGCAATGTGTCGTGAATTATTTAATTGACTACTTGTAAAACCTTTAGGAATTTCTTTTGATAGCAAAATCATTTTCTTCGTGCCGGAAAATTGTGTTTTAACAATATTCAAAAATTCTTCTTCACTACACACAGGAATTCCTAAATGCGGTTGTCCGTTTTGATTTTGAATAAATGCTCTAGCTGTTTTATCGCTTTTTAATTTGTTTAAAGCAACTTCTACAACAACCTTATTGCTTAAAGAATTATTAGTAATGGAAGCCTGCGGAAAGATATGATCAACATTATATTTATTACCATCAAACAGCTCCGTCAGTTTAATCATTTGTCCTGAATAAGGAGAACGATAGCCTTGTTCTATCCAGAGTTTATACTTCTCAAAATCTTCTTTTGATATGAATGGTTTTTTCAGAATTTCTTCAATATCTTTTTTAGAGATATTTGCTTCTTTTAGTTTCTTGTTTTCATCAAAGAATTTTTTGTCATTATTTTTAGTATGTTCTGCTCCTTCCTCTACAATTTTTAATCGTTCAAAATGGTCGAAGTTTTTAGGATTAGCATTGTAAGAACTGTTTGCTAAATATTCTTCTAATAATTGTCGTAGCCTTTTGTTCTGTGATTTATTTCCGGACATACGTTTTGACTCGGCTTCTTTTTCTTTTGCTGATTTTTTTAGTTCTCTTCCTACTTCTAAATGAATTCTGTCAAATAGAGGTTCATAACCATCCCCTTTTTCATATTTTTTGTCTATTTTTCTAACTCCCCAATATTCCCAAATATCAGCTACAACTTGAACCATTTCCAATAAAACTTTCTCTGCTACAGGATTATTTAAGGAATGTTGCTTTAATTCTTGATGCAATTCCTCTCTAATTTGTTTTGGAGATCCCCATTGTTTAGCAAATGCCAATTCGGAATGACGTCCATAAATAAGATAAGATGCTTGCGTTAAATTCAGGCGATTAAAATCGGGCGATTGTTCAAAATCTCGAAATACATTGAATAAACCTTTCGGAAATGGAAGTTCTCCTTTTTGTACATCAACGCTTGTATTAATTACTTTAGAATAATCTATATGCTCATTGCTAAAGTCTATTTCTTTTAATTTTTTCAGGATAAGTTCTTTTCTAGTCTCAATGCTGTCTTGCCATTTTTGATACCATTTTTCATTTGACCAGCTATCTGTTTCCTCTCTTTTATTTAATCGAATGAACGGTAAAAACTTCTTTAAAGCTTTTTCAGAATAGGCACAATATTTTGATGCAAACTTTGGGTAATTAGCAAAATCATTGATGATTTTTTCTTTTATCTCATCAGCAATATCAAAGCCTTCAAAATAATTATTGAAGAAAGTAGTTACACTTTTATTGTTATTTTCTGTTCGTTCTTTATAGCTTACAGAATACAAATAATGCCATAACTCTAATTCCTTTTGCTGAGTCAGAAAATCGACATATTCTGCAAATCCGCAACGTTTAAAACGGGTAGCAAAACTTACTCTTGTTTCATTACCTTTGATTTCTTCATCTTCCGGGAAATTCCAGGCATAATTGCTGTCTTTAGCTTTGTAATCAATTTTAAACTGCTCTTTGCAAAATGTTAAAAATTGATGCTGATTGAATGATTTTTGGTTGTTTAATTTTTCAAAAAGTTTTTGATATTCTTTTTCACTTTTAAAGTATTCCTTTGTGATGTCTTGATTGGTTAATTTCTTTCCATCAACTTCTTTTTCCAGTTGAATTAGCCTTAAACTATGTAATTTATCCCAAATTCTAAACTCCTGAAAATAGGGATGAGAAGCAGAAACTACTTTTCTGTAAACAGGTTCTTTCTTTATTTTAATTTCGCCCGTTTCAATATCAACTTCTTCTATTGTATTTCCATTTTTATCTTCTATATTTTTCCAATATTGAATTTCGTATTTACAATTAGCAATTTCTGATTTCTTACTTTTCAGAGGTCTTTGATACATCAGAATATCTTCAACCAATAAATGTTGAATGGCATCTTTGTTTTTCAGCAAAGCCTCCTGATGGTTTTTGTTTTTAGGATAAAGTGTTTTTAAACATTGCTCAAAAATATTCTTATCTTCTAAAGTTTTGTGATACTGTTTTTGGGTAGCAATAATTTGTTTCAATTCCTCACGATAAAAATCTCTATCTACCACTTGAAACAAGCCTCCAATAATCTTTGTGCGATTACCTGATTTTGCATCATTCTTTAGGACATCGTAAATTTTTGTGCTAATATATTTCTTAGGTTCTTTAGTATGATTGTCAATGTACCCATTGTCATAATTGTAAGCCAAAGCTTCCTTTTCTGTTTTCTTTTTCAATAAAGTCCAGTCATTAGAATTATCGCTTAAATCAGGCTCTCTTAATTTACGTTCTTTTCCTTGTTGCGTTTTGATTTCTCCTTTGTAATCATAAACAGTTTCTACAATGTAGTCGTAGGCTTTATCTAAAGCATTTTTGTACTGAAAAGTATAATTGTTTTTTGGCGGTTTAATTTCTTTCCAACCATTTTGGTAGGTTAAACTGTAAATATGCTTTCCTTCTTTATTTTCATATTCAACATTTTTTATTGCTAAAGGATAAATATCAACTACTGCAAATTCTGTTTTTAACTTATCAATGTTTCCTTGTTCATCAACTTTGGATGTTTTTATAATTTCTTTTAAATCATTTTTAAAAGTCATTTGAATATCCGAATACTCCTTGTAAACGAAATTATCATTGCCCTCTAAATGCACTTCATAAAACTGATTTCCTTGTTTGTCAATTTGAGGAACAACATCTTTAACCCTTAAATCTAATTCTTCAATAATTTCTCCTTCTTTGGTTGATTTATCTACAACCTCTGTTTTTTCGTACCCACGTTTTTGATTGTAGCTTAGTAATACCCAAGCTAATTCTTCTAAACTAATCTTTTCAGAAAGTGCCTTTTGTCTTAAAAAATACAAAGTCCAATCGTAAGGAATTCTACTTTTCCTTTTGTTTTCGATACCAATTTCATCTAACATCTCTTGATAACTATCCTTAAAAAGAAACGTTGCCTTTTTTCCAAATTCTTTTGGCAAATAAGCTAATTTTGGTTCTTTATTTTTTCTGAATTGTCCGCATTTTTCATTCTTTTCATTAGTGAAATTAATTTCAAGTTTATAATGTTTCGGGAGTGTGTCTAATAAATCCAGAACTAAATGAAGTCTATCCCTTCTTAATAGATACCTTTCGTTCAAACGTCTGGGACCTCTTTTTTCTGTTCTTTGAGCTGCTGTACTTTTAATTTTGCCACTTCGCTCAAAATCTCCTATTTCTCCAGCGTCCATCGGTAAAATACGAGAGCCTAAACCAAGTATTTTAACTATTCCGTTTTCGTGGTCGATTTCTATCAAAGCCCACCCAATCGAGTTGGTTCCCAAATCAAGTCCTAAAATTCTTTTCATAATTATAGTGGTTAGTAAGGTGATTTTTATTTTAAATCGCAATATAAAAAAATAATTTTAACTTTTTTGTGATTTATTTAGGATAATAAGATTTTTTGTTATATTTGCATCAGAACTTATTAAAGCAATTCACAATAAGGATTATTCCGTTGTGAAAACATTTAGTGCCTCGACTATCTTCGGGGCTTTTTTATTTCTTTACTAAATGTTTCACTTCGCAGCAACTTCGATTTCACGATTTTCACTAAAAACAAAAAATTAGGGCTAACACTTTTAGTTCTTCAAAAATTTTAGTTTTAATGTTTTTCTTCTTTTTTTATACTAGAACACCAGCTCTTTTGCTTCTTCGAGTAGTTTTCTTTCTTGGCTGTTGGTGAGCTTTACCAGTCCAAAAACTTTGTCTATTGAGTTCAATAAATCTTTTACCAAGATGATTTCTTCTTTGAGCAAAATGCTTTTTTGGAGTTTGTTGAGCGTTGTAAGGCAGGTTATGGGATAAATTCCTTTGGAATCTACTCGATTTTTAATACTTGATTCTTCGGGGTAATTCCACGAAATAAGTTTTATTCCGTAGCAATCAGAAAAACTAATGGCGTCTGAAGTCAAGTAAGCATTGGTAATCAGCCAGCCTGAGCTGGGTTTGAGTTTTTGATCAAAAAATTCAAATTCGTTTTCTTTCAAATCGTTGAATCTTGACAAAAAGTACATCGGAGTGGTAACAGGAATCTTAGCATCTACATCATTTCGGAATTTACACTCTCCGAGCATTAGTTTTCCGTCTTTGACAGCAATGACATCAATTTCGTGATTTACGGCTGTTCCCTTTAGGATTTTACCATGAGTAGCTCTACAACCGGTTTCCTCAAAAAGTCGGGTTACCCAAAGCTCAAAATTATATCCGTCAGGTCCCAAATCCCGAAGTGCTTTTTTCAAACTATACCTTGCTGCATAAGACTTTCTAATTTTTTTAAGCTCATTAAAGGCAAGTTGATAAAGTTTTCGGGTAGTGATTTTATTATAGAGATTCGATTCGATTCCGCTGAAAACTTTAGCTACTTCCTGTTGCGAAGCTCCCGATTTAGAAAGCGACTGTATTAAACTCGATTTGTCAAACGGAACGAGTTCTCCTGAATGTTTTTGAACAAGCATAAATTATGAATGAATATTTACGAAAGTACAAAATATTAAACAGTTATGAAAAATGAAATTGAAGCAATTCAAATCAATCCTACCTTAGGTGTCATTCCTCCTTTTTTACAAAATTGTTAAACTTTTTTTAAATCGATTTTTCAGGTCAAAAAAACAACCTACTTTTGCACTTGACAATTTTGTCAAACATAAAAGTCAAACAATTATGTCAACACAGAAAAAAGAAGATGTAACTTATGAGTTGATTATCAACACGGCAAAGAATCTTTTCTTTAAAGAAGGAAAGTTTAATGCCACAACTCAGGAGATTGCTGATGCAGCAGGAGTAAACAGAACCCTCATTAATTATTATTTCCGTTCTAGAAATGCCCTTTTTGATTTGGTATTCGAAGAAGGAAAAAAAGAAGATGAGCGAAGACAGAAAATGATTGTGATGTCTGATTTACCTATCAGAGAAAAGTTAGAATTGTTTATCGATTATTTTTTGGCACAGGCAAAGACCTATCCGTACAGAGAAGTGTATATGCTTACACAAATGATTAAAGATGAATTTTGTGTGTATGACAAAAAAGAACACATAAAATATATGACAGAAAAATTCTATGTGGAGCTAGAGGAAGAAATGGAAAAGGGAACCATTCAAAAAATACCTCCTATTCAGTTTATGTTGAATTTTATTTCGATGCTTATTTTTCCTGTGGCTATGCGTCCGTTTCTTCAAAATAATTTTGAATTAGATGGCGTAGAGTACGACAAAATTCTCTCGGAAAGAAAAGAAATTATCCTAAAAACCATCTTCAAAAATTAAACTAATTAAAACCCAATTATATATTTTATGAAAACCCAATCATACAGACGTAAAACACTTTTTTTAAGTGTTTTTGCTTTGCTTTTTGGTGGCTTTCTAGTCAATGCTCAAGAAAAATTGAGTCTGAAAGATGCTATCAATTATGCTTTAGAGAATAAGGCAGATGCCAAAAAAGCAAAATTGAGCGTGGAGAACAGTGAACACCTCATCGCAGAAGTTCGCTCGAGAGCTTTACCACAAATCAATGCTTCCGGAAATTTGATGTATAACCCTATTTTACAAGAAATGGCAATGCCTGGTGAAATTGTTGGTCTTCCTGGACAAACACTTCTTGTGGCTTTCGGTCAAAAATGGACAGCACTCGGAGGTGTACATCTTTCGCAAAACCTATTTGATTACTCGGTTTTTACAGGATTAAAAGCTGCTAAAACTACCAGAGAATTTTATAAAGTAAATGAGCAATTAACTCAAGAGCAGGTGATTGAAGCGGTAGCAAAAAGCTATTACCAAATCTTTATTACACAACAAAAGCTTGAGACAATCAACCAAACGCTAGAAAATACTCAAAAAGTACAAAACACTGTTCAAGGTTTAGTAGATAACGGTTTGGCCAAAAAAATTGATTTAGATAGAATTAAAGTAACGGTGGTTAACCTGAATTCAACTAAATTACAATTGGAAAATGCAGTAAAACTTCAGGAGAATTCTTTGAAATTTCTTATTGGGATGCAAATTGATAAACCGATTGAACTTGTAGAAGAAAGTATAGAAATTACTCCGGTTTTGCTTGCTACTCCGGATGTAAAAAAACTTACTCAATATCAGATTTTAGAAACCCAAAAACAGCTTTTAGTTTACAACAAAGAATCGTTCAAGGCGGCCTATTATCCAACACTTTCTTTAACGGCAAACTACAATTATCAAGGTCTAGGAGATAAATTGCCTTTTGGCAAAACTCCAGCAGAAGGTGTCTATTGGACTGATTTTTCAACTATTGGACTTAATTTGAATATCCCAATTTTTAGCGGATTCCGTACTCGTTCACAAGTACGTCAAGCTCAAAATCAATTAGACGTTTTGGAAGCAGATATGCAAGAAGCAGAATTGGCTTTGAACTTTGCATTCGAGAATGCAAAAACACAAATCAACAACAGTGTAATCACTATCGAAAATCAAAAAGAGAACGTAAAACTAGCACAAGAAGTTTTGGATAACACCCAAAACAATTACCTCAACGGATTGGCTACACTTACAGATTTGATTGAAGCAGAAAATTCTTTAGCTGAAGCCAAAAACAATTATTCGAATGCACTTTTAGAATATAAAGTAGCTGAAATCGAACTTATAAAATCTAAAGGAGAATTAAACAACTTAAAATAACCAATAAGACCAAAAACAAAATAAAATGAAAAAAGTAATATACATTGTAATCGTAATTGCCCTACTTGTTTGGGCTGGTTTCACCTTGGCAGGAAACAAGCAAAAAATGCAGGAAGAAACAGCAATTGTAGCCGAACAAAGTGCTTATGTGGCTGTTCGTGTAGATACTGTAAAATCAGAAGTTATCAATTCTGCTTATAGAGCAAACGGAAATTTTGCTCCTTTTCAAGATTTGAAATTATCTTCAGAAAGAGGTGGGCAAGTAGTTCGTGTTTTGGTTCAGGAAGGAGCAAAAGTAAGCGTAGGACAAACGCTTGCTGTTATTAAAGCTGATTTGCAATCAGTCGAATTACAAAATGCAGAAGCGGCTTACCTGACTGCTCAAAAAGATGCAGAACGTTTTGCTAGTGCCTTCAAAACAGGAGGTGTGACTCAACAACAACTCGACCAAATGAACCTTCAACTACAATCTGCTCAAGCAAGATTGAATCAAGCTAAAATCAATGTTGGTGACAGTAATATAAAATCTACTATCAACGGAATCGTAAACAAAAGACACATTGAGCCGGGAACAGTTGTCGCTCCGGGAGCTCCTTTGTTTGATGTGGTAAATGTTTCAAAACTGAAACTAAAAGCAAATGCAACTGAAAACCAAGTAGCCAACATTAAAGTTGGAGACGAAGTAACTATCAAAGCCAGTGTTTATCCAAACAAAGATTTCAAAGGAAAGGTAACTTTTATTGCTGCTATGGCAGATGCTTCTTTGAACTTCCCGGTTGAAGTGGAAGTCTTGAATAACGACGATAATGATTTAAGAGCCGGAATGTATGGTTCGGTTATTTTCTCTTCGAAAAATGAAAATAATACGCCTGTAACTGTCGTTCCTAGAAATGCTTTTGTTGGAAGTATCAGCAACAACGAAATTTTCGTAGCTCGTGAAGGTGTAGCTCATTTGACAAAAGTAGTAGCAGGAAGAAATTTCGGTAATCAAGTAGAAATTCTTGAAGGTTTAAAAGAAGGCGATATCGTTATCACAAGCGGAATCATCAACCTTGAAGACGGAACCAAAATATCTATTGTTGAATAAGAACATAGAGAATAGAACATAGAGAATAGACCTCAAAAGTGCATCTATTTTCTATTCTCTATTTTCTCTTTTCTAAAAAGAAAATATATGAAATTAGCAGAAATATCTATTAAACGTCCTACGATGATTGTCGTGTTGTTCACGATTCTAACATTGGGCGGACTATTTTCCTACAATCAGTTAGGATACGAACTTATCCCGAAATTTGAGGTAAACGTAATCACTATTTCTACGGTGTATCCGGGTGCTTCACCATCGGAAATTGAAAATACGGTCACCAAAAAAGTCGAAGATGCCATCTCCTCGTTAGAGAACGTTAAAAAAATTATTTCACAGTCGTATGAGAGTATTTCGGTGGTAATGATTGAGCTCAATGCGGGTACAGACACTAACTATGCCTTGAATGATGCCCAACGTAAAGTAAACGCTATTCTGGCTGATTTGCCCGATGATGCAGACCCACCATCATTAGTGAAATTTTCGATGGATGACTTGCCAATCATCACCATTGCTGCTACCGGAGATATGGACGAAGTGGAATTTTTCGATTTAGTCGATAAAAAAATTCAACCCTCGCTCTCTCGTGTAGAAGGTGTAGCACAAGTAAACCTTGTGGGTGGTGAAGAAAGAGAGATTCAGGTAAATATCAATCAGGAAAAACTAGAAGGTTTCGGACTATCTGTTCCTGAAATCAGACAGGCCGTTATGGCTTCGAACCTTGATTTCCCTACCGGAAACGTAAAAACCAGAGAGAACACAACACTTATTCGTTTGGCGGGGAAATATAAAGATGTTCAAGAACTTCAAAACCTTATTATTAAAGAGAAAAACGGAATCCAAATCCGATTGAGTGATGTGGCTGAGGTTCGAGATACCCAAAAAGAGGTAGAAAAAGTTGCCCGAAACAATCAGGAAAACGCCATTTTGATTCAAATTCTGAAACAATCAGACGCCAATGCAGTGGCTGTGAGTGAGTTGATTCAGAAAGCCGTTCGAGAAATCGAAACAGATTATGCAGCCAATAACGTAAAACTCACAATTGCAAACGACACAAGTGAGTTTACTTTAACCGCTGCTAACAACGTAATCTTCGATATTTTCTTGGCTATTTTCTTGGTAGCTGCCGTAATGCTTTTGTTCTTACATAGTTTGAGAAATGCTCTTATCGTTATGGTAACCATTCCGGCTTCGCTTATTGCAACCTTTATCGGAATTTATTTTATGGGATATACCCTGAACTTGATGAGTTTGGTGGCACTCTCATTGGTTGTAGGTATCTTGGTCGATGATGCGATTGTGGTATTAGAGAACATTCACAGACACATGGAGATGGGCAAAAACAAGGTTCGTGCTGCTTATGACGGAGCTTCCGAAATCGGGTTTACCGTAGTGGCGATTACCCTTGTAATTATCGTGGTTTTCTTCCCAATTACGCTAAGTGGTGACCTAGTGGCTAACATCATCAAGCAATTTGCCGTAACGGTAATGATTGCAACTGCTTTCTCGTTCTTGGCTTCGTTTACATTAGTACCTTGGCTTTCTTCGAGATTTGGGAAATTAGAAAAAGTATCTGATAAAAGCATATTTGGAAAAATAATTCTTTGGTTTGAAGGAAGAATTGAAGCCTTTACCCATTGGATTTCTGGACTTTTAGAATGGTCGCTCAAAAGAAGAAGAAACAAAATCATTACGCTTTTGGTAGCGATTGTAATGTTCTTCGGTTCGTTTACTTTGGCCGGAGCCGGATTTATCGGAGGAGAGTTCTTCCCTAAAATGGATAGAGGAGAATTCTTAGTACAAATCGAATTACCGAAAGATGCCTCTATCGAACAAACAAATTTCATTACGCAAAAAGCGGAAAAATATTTAGCCGAAAAACCCGAAATCATAAGCCAGATTACCAAAGTTGGAGAAACCAGTGGTGGTTTTGGCTCGACTCAGGCAACGGTTTACAAATCTGAGATTTCGGTAGAATTAGTTGATAAATCAGAAAGAAGTGACAACACATTTATCTATGCAGCCAAGCTCAAAAGAGAACTTCAAGAATATTTGGTTGATGCCAAAATCACCATTGTTCCTGTCGGGATTATGGGTGCTGATGATGCTCCGTTGCAGCTGGTGGTGGTTGGTCCAGACCTTGGCAGTGCCATGGATTTTGCCCGAAAAGCAGAAGCTGAACTTTTGAAAATTGCCGGTACTTCTGAAGTTGAACTCTCAGTAGAAGACGGAAATCCTGAAATCACTGTTCAGGTAGATAGGGATAAAATGTCTCGTTTAGGGCTTGATTTAGGGACAGTCGGGATGACCATGCAGACTGCTTTTAGTGGTAACACAGATGCAAAGTTCCGTGCGGGTGAATATGAATATGACATCAATATCCGTTATGACGAGTTTAATCGTTCGAATATTGATGATGTAAGAAACATTGTTTTTATTAACAAAGACGAGGAGAAAATACGTTTGAGCCAGTTTGCCGATATCGAACAAGGTTCAGGACCGAGTGTGTTGGAACGTAGAGACAAAAGTCCTTCGGTTACGGTTAAATCACAAGTGATCGGTCGTCCGGTGGGAGATGTGGCAACCGAGTGGGAAGCTGTTTTTTCTCAAATTGAGCGTCCTGCAGGAGTAAGTTATATCTGGGAAGGAGATATAGGAATGCAACAGGAAGGCTTCGGAACCTTAGGAATTTCGTTACTTGCTGCTATTATTTTGGTTTATTTAGTAATGGTGGCTTTATATAACAGTTACATACACCCATTTGTAGTACTGTTCTCGATTCCGTTGGCACTTATCGGAGTAATGATTATTCTGGCCTTGACCAATAATTCGATTAACATCTTTACGATTCTTGGTATGATTATGCTTATCGGGCTTGTGGCCAAAAATGCGATTTTGATTGTGGATTTTACCAATCACAGAAGAGAAGCAGGTGAAGATACCAAAACGGCTCTTATTCAGGCCAATCATGCAAGATTACGTCCGATTATGATGACCACTATTGCGATGGTTTTCGGGATGGTTCCGATTGCTTTGGCATCTGGTGCAGCAGCCGAAATGAACAACGGATTGGCATGGGTAATTATCGGAGGACTTATTTCTTCGTTATTCCTAACCTTAGTTATTGTTCCGGTTGTGTATTCTGTATTCGACGGAATCACAAGACGTTTTTCTAAAAACAAACAAAAAACAGATTATGCTCAAGAAATGACAGCCGATTATGAGCATATCGAAATTAAAGAAGAATTCGAAAAATAGTTTCGAACTTAAACTTTTCCAAAGTTTCAAACTTTGGAAAAGTTGGTAAAACTAGAAAAAGCACAAAGATTTCGGTCTTTGTGCTTTTTTGTTTTAACTCTTCATCGTTTTCATCAGAAAATAAAAACCTATAGCTATGATTACAGATAAGATTCCGGTTGCCCACCAGAGCGCTTCAAAACCGAAATGTTCTACTGTAAGGGTTCCTAAAAAAGGAGAGAAGATATGAGCTACAGAAAACGAAAGAGAATATAAACCCATATAAGCTCCTCGATTGCCTTCAACCGAATTTTTTACAATCACGGTTGACATAAAAGGCATCGCCAAAATTTCGGATATACATAACACAGACATCGAAAGATAAAGCATCAATAGAGAATTATTCAGGTTGAGCATTACAAACGAAAGCCCACACAATAATGTTCCTCCTATTAGGACTTGAGAAATAGTCAAGCGTTTGTCGGCAATTTGCACTAGTAACATTTCCAGTACTACGATGAAAATTCCGCTATATCCTAAAATAACCCCAATTCCTGCTTCGCTCAAATGGTGTACTTCCTTATAAAAAAGCGGTAAGGTGGTAAGGAGTTGAAAAAAACAAATGGCATACAAAGCACACAGAAGCGAAAACAACATTATTTTTCTGTCTTTGTAGGGCGAAGGAGCTTTTTCTGTTGTGATAACTTCAGTTTTAGAGGCTGTTTTTTCTTTTGGAAATTTGGTCTTTCGGTTATTGAAATAGATATAAAAAACAATTCCAGCAATTAGCGAACCTAGAGCATTTCCGTAAAACAGCCAATAGTAAGAAATTGAAGCCAAAATTCCGCCCAATGCAGGCCCAATCGAAAAGCCTAGGTTGATAGCCATTCGGTTTAACGAAAAAGCTTTGGTCAAATTTTCGGGTTTGGCATAATAAGCAATCGCAACCGAGTTGGCAGGTCTGAAAGTATCAGAAATTGCACTCAAAAAGAAAATCCCGATAGAAAGGCTTTCCACCGTTCTCAGTTCCGGAAGTATAAAGTACATCGGAACGATAAAAAACAAACTGATAGCCTGAATTTTAAAGAATCCGAATTTATCGGTAAGCCAACCTCCTAGCCAAGAACCCATCACAGCTCCAAGACCGAAAAAACTCAAAACATATCCGGTTTCTTTAATCGAAAATCCTAAAGATTGTGTCATATAAATACTCAAAAACGGAACGACCATAGCTCCGGTTCGGTTGATTAAAATAACCAACGAAAGCATCCAAATCGGTTTAGATAAACCTCGATAAGAATCTAAATAAAGGGATAAAAACCGTTTCAAGTGAAATAAATTAGAAAAACAAAAATACAGATATGTTTAAAATACCTCTTAAAAATAAAATCCTTAAGCAATTTCCATTAAAATTCGAGTTTTAATTGTTCAGGTAGTAATTTAAAGCTTTTTCGGTGATAGATGGTAGAGCCAAATTCTTTAATTGCTTTTCGGTGTTCGATAGTTGGATAGCCTTTGTTCTTTTTCCAGTTATACATCGGAAATTCTTCGTGAATATTTTCCATAAAATCATCGCGATAAGTTTTTGCCAGTACCGAAGCTGCAGCAATACTGAGATATTTACTGTCTCCTTTTATAATCGTACTGTACGGAATATTCGAAAAAGGTTTAAAGCGATTTCCGTCAACAATCAGGTAGTCGGGTTTAGGACTTAAACCCAAAGCACACTCCTGCATAGCTCTAATCGAAGCATTCAGTATGTTTATTTGGTCAATAATATCAGGGTTAAGATGAACAACTTTAAACGAAATGGCCTTATCTTCGATAAAAGAGCGGAGGTATTTTCGCTGTTTTTCAGACAATTGTTTGGAGTCGTTGAGCAATTCGGATTTGAAATTATCGGGCAAAATTACAGCAGCAGCCGTTACGGGACCCGAAAGGCAACCCCTACCCGCTTCGTCTGTTCCTGCCTCGATATTAAAATCTGAAAATCTGGATAATAGCATACCACAAATGTAAAAAAACAGGAGACAAAACGAATAGATTTCAAAAAAATATAAATACAAATAAATCTGAGTTTCTTACTTGCAGAATAGAAAAATAAATGTACATTTGCACCCATATTCAGGATAGACCTGAATTTACATAAAAATTATTTAAAAAAATATTGGAATGTATTTAACGAAAGAAACGAAAGCAGAAATTTTTGCTAAACACGGAGGTACTGCTACAAACACAGGCTCATCAGAAGGACAAATCGCGTTGTTCACTTACAGAATCAACCACCTTACTGAGCACTTGAAAAGAAATCGTAAAGATTTTAATACTGAACGCTCATTAGTAAAGTTAGTAGGTAAAAGAAGGAGTCTTCTTGACTATTTAAAAGATAAAGACATCAACAGATATCGCGAGATTATTAAAGAATTAGGTATCAGAAAATAATCAAAAGGGGGCTTTGTGCCCCTTTTTGTTTACAAAAAACTTCCGAAAAAGGTTTTTGGAAGAGTACAGAAAAAGTTTGGTTTTTCATTGGGTTCAACAACTACACAACAACACAACAAACCTAAAGTTTAACTTAATTTAAAATGATTTTATGGTTCCTAATGTAACCCAAGAAAGTATCAAATTGCAAGACGGTCGTACAATAACTATCGAAACCGGTAAACTTGCAAAACAAGCCGACGGTTCGGTAGTTGTACGAATGGGAGATTGTATGCTCCTTGCTACTGCGGTAGCAAACAAAACAGCAAATCCAGGAATAGATTTTCTTCCTCTTACGGTTGACTACCGTGAGAAATTTGCTGCAGCAGGTCGTTTTCCGGGAGGTTTTTTCAAAAGAGAAGCCCGTCCGAGCGATAGCGAAGTGTTAACAATGAGATTAGTGGATAGAGTACTTCGTCCGCTTTTCCCAGATGATTATCACTGTGAAGTCCAGGTAATGATTCAATTGATGTCATTTGATGAAAATGTAATGCCTGATGCTTTAGCAGGTCTTGCTGCTTCGGCTGCACTTGCTGTTTCAGACATTCCTTTTTATAACTACATCTCTGAAGTTAGAGTAGGTCGTGTAAACGGAGAGCTTATCATCAATCCAACCAAAGCACAATTAGAAGAGTCTGACCTCGATATGATGATTGGAGCTTCTAAGGATTCGGTTGCAATGGTGGAAGGAGAAATGAAAGAAATTTCTGAAAAAGAAATGGTAGAAGCCATTAAATTTGCTCACCAAGCTATCATTACTCAAATCGAAGCTCAAGAAAGAATGAGAGCTGCTTTAGGGCTTTCATACAGAGAATATGAGCCTGAAAAGGCAGACGATAATATTAAATCTGCTGTTCATACTGCTTCTTATGAAAAAGCTTTTGCTATTGCATCTGAAGCGAGTGCAAAACACGAGAGAAGCGAAAAATTCGCTCTATTAGAACAAGAAGTATTGGCTCTTTTCTCAGAAGAAGAGTTGTTAGAGAACGGAGATTTGGTTGCAAAATATTTCCACGATGTTCAAAAAGAAGCCGTAAGAAATGTAATTCTTGATAAAGGAATTCGCCTTGACGGAAGAAAAACTACTGAAATCAGACCCATTTGGTGCGAAGTAGATTATTTACCTTCAACTCACGGTTCGGCTCTTTTTACAAGAGGAGAAACCCAAGCTTTAGCAACGGTTACTTTAGGTACTTCTCGTGAGGCTAACGTAATTGACTCACCAAGTGACCAGGGTGAAGAAAGATTCTACTTGCACTATAACTTCCCTCCTTTTTCAACCGGAGAAGCAAGACCATTAAGAGGTACTTCACGTAGAGAAGTTGGTCACGGAAACTTAGCTCAAAGAGCACTTAAAAATATGATTCCTGCTGAGAATCCTTATACTATCAGGATTGTTTCTGAAGTATTAGAATCAAACGGTTCGTCATCAATGGCAACGGTTTGTGCAGGTACTTTGGCTCTTATGGATGCCGGAGTTCAAATCACAAAACCGGTTTCAGGTATTGCAATGGGTTTAATTACTGATGGTAATCGTTTTGCGGTGCTTTCAGACATCTTAGGAGATGAAGATCACTTAGGAGATATGGACTTCAAAGTAACCGGAACAAAAGACGGAATCACGGCTTGCCAAATGGATATCAAAATTGACGGACTTCGTTATGATATTATGGAACAAGCTTTGGAACAAGCCAGAGAAGGACGTTTACATATTTTAGGTAAACTAACCGAAACCCTTGCTAAGCCAAACGAAACTGTGAAACGTCATGCTCCGAAAATTCTGAAAATGACTATTGCTAAGGAGTTTATTGGAGCAGTTATCGGACCTGGAGGTAAAAACATTCAGACGCTACAGGCTGAAACAGGAACAACTGTCGTAATCAACGAAGAGGGCGACTTAGGAATCATCGAAATTCTTGGAGTTTCACCGGAAGGAATGGACAAAGCGGTAGCTTCTATCCAGAATACGATTTTTGCACCTGTTGAAGGCGAAACGTATGTGGTAAGAGTAGTGAAAATGCTTGACTTTGGAGCGGTTGTAGAATTCGTCCCTGGTAAAGAAACGCTTCTTCACGTATCGGAATTAGACTGGAAACGAGTTGAAAACGTAACAGACGTTGTAAACTTAGGCGATGCTTTGGAGGTAAAATATTTAGGAATCGACCCTAAAACCAAAAAGCCAAAAGTATCGAGAAAAGCTTTGTTGCCAAGACCTCCGAGAGAGGACAAAAAATAAAAAAGAAAATCCCAAGCTTGTAAGAGTTTGGGATTTTTAATTTGAACTGTTTTCAAAAAACAAAATTTAATTTTCTACATCTGCTCCTCTCGCAGTCGGGTTGTACGAAACAAAGATGTTTATCCAGATGTTTCTGGAGATTCGCATAATGATTCCATAAAAAACGACAAGTGTTGCTACAATAGCAATAAAAGCGGTAATCAGTGAACTTCCCAGTAATACTTTTGAGATGATAAAAGCAGCAATTCCAAAAGAAATTCCTACTCCATAACTCACATACATAGCTCCGTAGAAAAAAGCGGGTTCAATCATATATCGAAGTCCGCAATTGGAGCAATTTTCTTTCATTTTAGTAGCAGTGATAATGTTGAAGGCGTTTTTACTTTCGTACATACTTTCTTCTTGACATCTGGGGCAGTTTCCTTTGACGATGCTGTTGAGCTTAGAACCTTTTTTACACATTTTTAAGCGTGTTTAATTTTAAAGAATGAGTCTGTAAACAAATATAAACAGGCTCTGAATATTTTTTTACAAAGGTAAGCATTATCTTTGCCCTTTTGGTAACTTTCATTACATAAAGATGCTTAACATACACAATTTATCGGTTGCTTTTGGGGGAGAATATCTGTTTGAAGAAATTACGTTTCGGTTGGGAGTCGGAGACCGGGTAGGACTTGTCGGAAAAAACGGAGCTGGGAAATCAACTATGCTTAAGCTCTTATCCAAAGAAATGCGACCCGATACGGGAACTATCGCAGCCGAAAAAGAAATCAGAATTGGTTTTCTGAAACAAGATATTGATTTTGTAAAAGGAAGAACCGTTTTAGAGGAGGCTTATCAGGCATTCGAAGGCATCAAAAAAGCCGAAAAAAAGATTGATGAAATCAACAATCAACTCACTACCCGAAACGATTACGAAAGCGAAAGTTACTTGAATCTTATCGAGGAATTAAGCGATATTACACACCATTTTGAAATCATCGGAGGGTATAATTATGTGGGAGATACCGAAAAAATACTTCTTGGTTTAGGGTTCAAAAGAGAGGATTTTAATAAGCTGACCGATACCTTTTCGGGAGGATGGAGAATGCGGATTGAGTTGGCAAAATTACTGCTTCAAAACAACGATGTTTTGCTTTTGGATGAGCCGACCAACCACTTAGATATCGAAAGTATTATTTGGTTAGAGAATTTTTTGCGAAATTATGTAGGAGTGGTCGTAATTGTATCGCACGATAAAATGTTTTTAGATAACGTAACCAACCGAACTATCGAAATTTCACTCGGTAAAGCATACGATTTTAACAAGCCTTATTCCCAATATTTAGTACTTCGTCAAGAAATCAGAGAAAAACAATTAGCCACACAAAAGAATCAAGCAAAAAAAATTGAGGAAACCGAAAAATTAATCGAGAAATTTCGTGCAAAAGCCTCAAAAGCCTCTATGGCTCAATCGCTTATTAAAAAGTTAGACAAAGTGGAACGAATCGAAGTAGATGAAGATGATAATTCGGTTATGGCGGTTTCGTTTCCGATTTCGGTAACTCCGGGAAGGGTGGTTATCGAAGCAGAAAATGTATCGAAAAGCTACGGAGATAAAAAGGTGTTGAGCAATATTTCGCTTTTAGTCGAAAGAGGTAAAAAAATTGCTTTTGTCGGGCAAAACGGACAAGGAAAATCAACCTTTATCAAAGCAATTGTAAACGAATTCGAATACGAAGGAAACATCAAACTCGGGCATAATGTTCAGTTGGGCTATTTTGCACAGAATCAGGCCGATTACTTAAACGGAGAAATCACGCTTTTAGAAACAATGGAAAATGCAGCTAATGACAGTAACCGCTCTAAAGTTCGCGATATGTTGGGTGCATTTTTGTTCCGAGGAGATGACGTGCACAAAAAGGTAAAAGTGCTTTCGGGAGGAGAACGCAATCGTTTGGCATTGTGTAAAATGTTACTGCAACCCATCAATGTTTTGGTAATGGACGAGCCGACCAATCACTTGGATATTAAATCAAAAAACGTACTGAAAGCCGCTTTGAAAAAGTTTGAAGGAACACTGCTTGTGGTTTCGCACGACAGAGATTTTCTTCAAGGATTATCTAACGTGGTTTACGAGTTCAAAGACCAAAAAATCAAAGAATATCTCGGAGATATTAATTTCTACCTCGAACAACGAAAAGTAGATAATATGCGAGATATTGAGAAAAAAGATGTCGCTCCCAAAACACAGCCCAAACCCGAAAAAAACCTTTCGTTTGAAGAGCAAAAACAACGAAAATCCCTGCAAAACAAACTAAGCAAAATCGAAAGTCGCATTCAGGAACTCGAAAAAAAAATTGCAAAAGACGATTTGCAGTTAGCCGAAAACCACGAAAAACTGATAAATGACCTTTCGTTTTTTCCGATTTACGAAAAAAACAAAAAAGAACTCGAAGAACTGCTCAACGAATGGGAAAGCATTCAGATGGAGTTGGAATAAACCCTAATTCTACTACACATTTTTTATAACACAATGCTAACTTTGCAAATTCTAAAAAAACTTTGCAAAGTTTTTTGTGTTTCATAAACACCTGTTTATCATTATTTTAAAACTTTTTAACAAAACTTTGTAAACTAATTTTTAATTTGTACTATTGCGTATATTTATGAGTTATGGGCAACCTTAGAAACACGATAAAATGAATAGGGCGTTAAAAGTACTTTTAATATTTTCCGGAATAATATTATTGATCTTCGGTGGTTTTTTGCTTTTCCTACACATTGCCTTTGGCGGAATATTTACAGGACCATCTTACGACAAAAATGACCTTATTGAAAATTACGAACAACGAAAAACAGAAATTTTAGATGTAAAAAAATATTATAAATCTATTTTACCAGAAGGCTCATATGTTGATATAGAATTTAAAAATGATAATGAGTTGGGAATTTTTCACGTAAGGATTGATAGCGTTTTTCAAAGTAACTGGAATTTAAAAATAGAATCGCCCAAAGTAGATTCTTTGTTAACTGAATTAAAGTGGTCAACTAAGAAATTAAAAATTCTAAAAGAAAAATTAGACAAAGCAAACTGTATATCAATTGCAGGAAAGGAACCTATAGTCATAGGTTGGCAACGAAGTGGAATGGGAATGTTCAGCTATGTCATTTTTGACCAAAATTTAAATAAAGATAAAATAGAAGATTATAACGACGGCTGCACAAACATTTTTTACAAAGAAAATATAGTTTTGCAATATGGCGGAGGAGCTATTGGGATGCAATGCTTTCCTGAATTTTACAAAAATAGAGAAACGAAATAAAAAAGGCAGCCCATAACAAGGTATTGCCAAAAGCGGGGCTGAACAACTTCGATTGGGCATTTTTGTGCAAGGTTCAAATTTCGTTCTTCGATTGAACTTTAGTGCTAAAAATCCCCGCCTTCGGCAATACCCAAAACGTTGTGCCTCATTGGAAAAACCCACCGCACAAATGGCACATTTGGTTTTTTCCATCACACAGCCCAAAGCTGAAAAACCAAAAGAGCCATTTTTTCCATCGCTCGACTGACAAATAGAAAATTTATTTTTACCTTTGACCAAATTTGGACAAGTATAGATTAAGTCAATGACAATAGGGCAAAGAATTAGACAACTCAGGGAAGAATCAGGAATGAAACAGCGGGAACTTGCTGCAAAACTTGACATTGGCGAAGGCTTTTTAAGCAAAGTGGAAAATGACCAAAAGCTATTGAAACGAGACGACCTTAAAAAACTTAGTGAACTTTTCAATGTAGCACATTCCGACTTAGAGACCTTATGGTTGGCTAACAAGGTCTATGACTTGATTAAAGATGAAAACCAAGGTTTGGACGCTTTAAAAGTAGCAGAAGAACAAGCAAAATATTCAAACGGCAAATGACAGAAAAGCAAATCATAACCACAATTACAGCTTTTGGATTCTCGGCAAATCCAAAGGATGCAAAGGTTTATTCAAAAACCTACGACAAGATTAAATACCAAATGTCTGTGGACTTCACAAAGAAGCGGATTGACTTTGGACTTGAAATAAAAAAAGGGGACGACACCACTTCTCATTTAGAGAACCCTGAAAATATTGTTGTGCTTGAATGCGTTGACCGACTTTTAGTAAAGGGATATAAGCCTGCCGACCTAACCCTTGAAAAGAAATGGAAACTTGGAAGAACAGCCAAAAGTGGAAAAGCTGACATTACTGTAAAAGGAAAAGACGGCAAAACACTTTTAATTATAGAGTGCAAAACTTGGGGCAAAGAGTACGAAAAAGAGTTGGACAATATGAAATCCAACGGAGGACAACTTTTTTCCTATTACCAGCAAGACAAAAACACTCGTTATCTCTGCCTCTATGCTTCAAGAGAGCACAATGGAAAAATTGAAAAGGCTAATGCCTTAATCAAAGTTGAGGATAGCACTGAAGAAAAAGTAAATCAGCAAGAAACCGAAAAACTTATCACATACGACCAAGCAAAAACTATTAAGGAGATGCTTGAAGTTTGGAAACACAAAACCAAAGGCAAACAAACGTACCTTAATTCAGGTCTTTTTGAGCCTGAAATTGAACCTTACAACCCAGGATATATCCCAATCAAAATTTCTGATCTAAAAGATTTTGGGAAGGACGACAAAGGCAAGGTTTTCAATCAGTTTGAGGAAATTCTCAGACACAATAACATTTCCGACCGCTCTAATGCTTTTAACAGAATCATTTCGCTCATTCTTGCCAAAATCGTTGACGAAAACAAAGGTGAGGAAGCTATCACCGATTTCCAAATCAAAGAGGGTATTGATGATGCAGAAACGCTTTTAGAGCGTTTGCAAACGCTTTATTCTAAGGCAATGCGTGACTATTTGGACGAAGAAGTAATCGACTACAAATTAGAAGATATTGAAGCCCAAATTGCAAACTTCCCAAGACAAACGGCAAAAGAAACTCTCTATCGCATTTATAAAGAGCTGAAGTTTTACCAAAACAATGAATTTGCATTCAAGGAGGTTTACAACAAAAAGCTATTTGAAGAAAACGCAAAAGTATTGGAAGAAGTGGTAAGGCTCTTCCAAAAATACCGTTTCAAATACGACCAGAAAGCTCAGTTCTTAGGCGACTTTTTTGAGTTAATGCTCGAAAGTGGTTACAAACAATCTGAAGGTCAGTTTTTCACACCAACACCCATTGCACGATTTATTATTTCGTCCATTCCGTTAAAATCAATCGTTCAGGAAAAATTGAAGAAAGGCGATAAACTCTTCTTGCCAAAAGTGATTGATTTTGCCTGTGGTAGCGGACACTTCTTGACGGAAGCCATTGAAGAAATTGCCGACTTAATTAAAGCAATGGACGAATCAGAAATTGAGGATGAAAAAAGTATCACCGAACTAAAACGCTATAAAGAAGATATGCGATGGGCAGGTGAATATATCTTTGGCTTGGAAAAAGACTACCGATTGGCAAGAACCAGCCAAGTGGCTTGTTTTATGCACGGTGATGGTGATGCCAATATAATTTTTGGTGATGGTCTTGAAAAACATCCACGTTTGGCAAAGGACGGAACTTTTGATGTGCTTATTGCCAATCCACCCTATACCATAAAAGACTTCAAAAAGCACCTGAACGTAAATCCACACGATTTTGAATTATGGGAACACGTTACACAAGACTCTGACGATATTGAAGTATTCTTTATTGAACGAATGAAACAATTGCTTCGCCCAGGAGGAATGGCAGGAATTATTTTGCCAAGCTCTATTTTGAGCAATGCAGGGGCTTATACCAAAGCAAGGGAGATTATTTTAAAGCATTTTGAAATAAAAGCCATTGTAGAATTTGGGGGGAATACCTTTGGTGCAACCAGTACCAATACTGTAACTCTATTCCTTAAAAAACGAAATGAAGATTTTGTAACCAACTGCCAGTATATAGCCGAAGATTTTATCTCAGAAAACAAAGAGCGTGAAGGCGACTTTTTAAATTCCGAAGAACTTTTTGAGAATTATGTGGCTCAGTTGGAGTTGGAAATGGAGGATTACAAAAGCTTTATTGCCCGAACCCCAAATGATGCCATTAAGGAAAGTGAGTTTTATAAAAGCTACAAAAGTTGGTTTGATGGTTTAACAGAAGTGGTAAACCTAAAAAAGCGAAAAAGTTTTACAGACTTGCCCAAAGCAGACCAGGAAGCTAAACTAAAATCAATGTTCTTTGATTTAGTTTTGGAAATTGAAACAGAGAAATTTTTCTATTTCTTGCTCACCCACCGAATTGAAGAAGACCCTGAAAATTTTGGTTGGTATGACGACCAAACCGAAGACGGTACGCCATTGAAAGTGGCTTACCCGCAACAAAAAGCTGTGCCCCAAAAAATGCTGATTGTAAAAACAGGAAGCACTAACAAAGAGCAAGAAAAGTTTTTGGGTTACAAGTTTAGCAACCGCAGGGGCTACAAAGGCATTGACTTTACAGGCGATACCTTAATGTTTGACCGAACAGACCAGCTCAATCCCCAAAAAGTAAACAGCTACATCTACAAAAACTTTGTGGATGAAAAAATAAAGGTAGATGAAGAGCTTGCTGATAATCTTTCATTAGTAAGGCTCACAGATTGCATCAATTTTGAGAAAATTGATTTTGATAAGCGATTAAACCTAAGTGCTGAAAGTTTCGCAGACCCAAAAGATTACAAATGGCCTACGAAGGCATTTAAATACGTTTTGCAACCAATAACAGGAAGCCAGACCAAAATTGAAAAAACAGAATGGAAAGAGACAGGTGACATTCCTGTTATTTCGCAGGAGAAAGATTTTATTTCGGGTTATGTTTCAGATGTTGAACCAGTAACAGACTTACCAGTTATTGTTTTTGGTGACCATACAACCATTTTTAAGTATATAGATTTTGAATTTGTTAGGGGTGCTGACGGGGTGAAACTGTTTAAGCCCATTTCAGATTATTTTCCAAAGGCATTTTATTACATCTGCCAAATGTTGGAAATTCCAGCATCGCAGAAATATACACGCCATTACAAGTATCTTTCTAATTTAAAAATTCCTATTCCAGATAAAGACATCCAACAAAAAATCATCAACGAAATAGAGGCCATTGAAGCCAAAGAAGCCAAAGCAAAAAAAGTGATTGAGGTGAAAACCAATGAAATTTCAACAATTATAAGTAGGATAAATAATGAAACCAAGAATTCTAAAATAGGAAAGGTATTTAATGTAACATCGGGAGGCACGCCAAAAACCAGAGTAAAGGAATATTATGATAATGGAAATATTCCTTGGTTGAAGTCTGAAGTATGCAACCAAATGTACATTGACACTTCAGAAACATTTATTACTGAGTTGGGATTGAAAGAGTCAAATGCAAAATTATTTAGACCAGGAACAACACTTACAGCATTAGTTGGTGCAACTCTAGGTAAAACAGCTTTTTTAAGAATAGAAGCAGCAACTAATCAAAACATTGCGGGCATAACACCAATTGATTCTGATAAGATATTAGATAAGTTTGTATTTTATACAATGCTTTCCTTATATCCTGAATTTCAGAAATTGGGTAAGTATAAGATGGTCAGTCAAGGATTTATTAAGGAAATGGCGATTTGGATTCCTGATTTTGATACTCAAAAGACTATTGTTTTAGAAATTGAAAAACTCGAAAAAGAAATCCAAAAGCAAGAGCAATCCATTGCCAACACCGAAGAAGAAAAGAAAGCAGTATTGACGAAATATTTAGAGAAGTGAAAACCCAACGCATAAGGTCATACACATTGGCAAGTCGCACAAGCCAACACAACAGCCAAAAATTGCAAAAGAGTATGCCTTTGCCAACGCTGACAGGCGGCCGAAAAAGAACAACGAAGGCACAACATCAGTAACCGTTGCACAACCTTTCATTTTTCCAAATAATCTTTAAAAACATAAAAACTCAACCTCTTTTAAAGCAATTTTAAGGAGGTTTATTTTTTAGTTGTAGTTCAAAATACTAAAATTTGACTGGCTTAAAAATGAGGTTTTGAAGTCGTAAAAGTACAGTTTTACAAAAGCCAAGCCTTTCTCTTGTAAGGTGTGTTCCAAGCTTTGATAAACCGAACAGGATTATCAACTGTAATCTTGTCTTCCAAACTACTAATCTGTAGCTGATAGCGAGAAATTTCTTGGACGTATTGCATAAGTAAAAACACATAAATTGTGTTTTTCTTACAACTATTTTAATATATTTGTTAATGAGATTGAGAAGTTTTTTCACAGTCTGACGTTAGCGGTAATTTTAAAAAAATTAAAAATAATATGAAGAAACTAATTTTATTTACCTTATTATTCTTATCAATTAAATCATTTTCCCAAGAAAAACAAATAATAGTTTCGGTAAATAAAAATGTAGAATTTGCTGCCTTCTTATGCTGGTTAGTCGATTTTGGAAAATCATTTGAAGAAGGAACTAAGGAACTAAATTGGAATAATCAAAAATTTCAGATTCATACATATAATAATTTTAAAATATATAATGAAGACCCTTTACTTGAAACTTTTAAAAAAATAAATAGAAACGAAGGTTTAAGTAGTTATATATGGCTATTTGCACAGCTTGATGATTTCCCAAATGCTAAATTAAACAACAAAATTAGCTATGATGATTACATTAGCTATGATGATGAACTGTCTGTAGACGAAAAAAGAGAAATTACAAAAAAAGCTTTATCTGAATTAAATAAGTTCTACAAAAAAATCAATTTCGATAAATTCGTTAGTGACAATAAACTTTTATATCAAAGTATTATTAATGATGTTAAAAGTAATTTACCAGATAAAAGTTTTCTTGAACAAATGGAATCATTTTATAATCAATATGACAAAAATTCATTTATTCTAAATCCATCTTTATTAATTCCAAGTGGAATGGGTTTTGGACCAACATTAAACAATAATATTTATAATTTTTTTGGTAGTTTTGGGGGTGTTGATATAGAAAATAATGTTACAAATTTTAATGATAAAGGTTCAATATTAACTTTAACCACACACGAATTTGGTCATTCATTTGTTAACCATATAATTGATGAAGTGAATGAAGATTATATAAATAACACAAAATATTTATTTGAACCTATTAAAGCTTCGATGTCAAAACAAGGGTATAACAATTGGAAAATATGTTTATATGAACATTTTGTTAGAGCAGGTGAAATAATTATTTCCTCAAATCTTGGTGATAAAAAAGGTAGTGATTATTTATTTGAACACCACGTAGTAAAAAATGATTTTATATACATTCCAATTATATTAAAACACCTAAATTATTATAATCATAATAAAGATAAAATCACTTATAAGGAAAGTGTAGAAAAAGCAATAATCGAAATTAAAAACTACCGCTAACATACGTAACCGTTGCACAACCTTTCATTTTTCCAAATAATCTTTAAAAACATAAAAACTCAACCTCTTTTAAAGCAATTTTAAGGAGGTTGAGTTTTTAGTTCCAATTCAAAATGCTAAAATTTGAATAGCTTAAAAGTGAGGTTTTGAAGTCGTAAAAGTACAGTTTTACAAAAGCCAAGCCTTTCTCTTGTAAGGTGTGTTCCAAGCTTTGATAAACCGAACAGGATTATCAACTGTAATCTTGTCTTCCAAACTACTCATCTGTAGCTGGTGACGGGAAATTCCTTGGATATGTTGCATCTTTAAAAATATAACAATTCTGTTTTTCTTACAACTATTTTGCTATATTTGTTAAAAAGATTGTGAGGTTTTTTCACAGTCTGACGTTGGCAGTAAGTTTAAAAACGACACAGAATGACACTTACAGACATAGAATACAAGACTTTTCTAAAAACACATATTGACTTTTTATTTTTCGTTGGACAGAAAAGTAAAATCATTGACGATACAATAAACTTCAAAAAATTTGTTGACTCAGACTTTTCAGTAAAGTTAAAGTGTCGTGACTTTTTCCTTGACAACAAGAAAATATTGGACGACTATTTAATAACAAATTTTGACAAGTTAACAACAAATGAAATTTCAATTCTAACAGGCTTTAAAAAGACTATTACAAGCGACTTTATAATCTTTAAATGTTTAACCAACAACGCAATATTCATAGACGCAAAAGACAACAGTTTTTACGCTGTAAAAGCATTGGGAGATGGATTTGACAATTTTTTTGACCGTTTTCCCGTCCTTGTGCAGACAACGATTTTACCATTTAACGACCAGATTATTTATGACGGTTTTATGAAATCGAAAGGAATTTATTTTGGTTCAGGAATGAAATCAACAATGAATGAAAACTATAAACTAGCAAAGACGAATAAACAAATCTTGACGACAATATGAGAAGAAAACCTACTGCTAACAGCAGTAACCGTTGCACAACCTTTCATTTTTCCAAATAATCTTTAAAAACATAAAAATTCAACCTCTTTTAAAGCAATTTTAAGGAGGTTGAGTTTTTAGTTCCAATTCAAAATGCTAAAATTTGAATAGCTTAAAAATGAGGTTTTGAAGTCGTAAAAGTACAGTTTTACAAAAGCCACGCCTTTCTCTTGTAAGGTGTGTTCCAAGCTTTGATAAACCGAACAGGATTATCAACTGTAATCTTGTCTTCCAAACTACTAATCTGTAGCTGATAGCGAGAAATTTCTTGGACGTATTGCATAAGTAAAAACACATAAATTGTGTTTTTCTTACAACTATTTTACTATTTTTGTTAATGAGATTGAGAAGTTTTTTCACAGTCTGACGTTAGTGGCAATGCAAAAAGAAAATTTCCGCTTAATAAACTTGCCTGAATGTAACTTTTAAATTACCTTTGTTTTTGTGAAAGTAAGAGAAGTTATAGCGTTTAAAAATTATTTTGAAGATTTCCTTTCTGAACAACCTATTAAAGTTCAAGATAAAATCTTTAAAATCATTGAAGCTATCGAAACTCTTGAACGTGTTCCCTCAAATTATTTAAAACATTTGACAGGAACCGAAGGTTTGTATGAAGCAAGAATTCAATTAGGTTCTAATATCTGGAGAGTTTTTTGCTTTTTTGACGGTGAAAAATTAGTCGTTTTAATGAATGGATTTCAAAAGAAAACGCAAAAGACACCTAAAAATCAAATAGAAAAAGCCTTGAAAATTATGACTGAATATTATGAACAAAAAAATCAAAAGTAATGGAAACTAAAAGCTGGAAAAATATAAAAGACGACGTTTACGGAAAAGTTGGAACCGAAAGACGTGACGAACTTGAAAGAGATTTTGAATCTTTTAAAATTGGTTTACTCTTAAAAAAAGCACGAGAAGAAAAACAATTAACTCAATCTGAACTTGCGGAATTAGTTGATAAAAAACGTGAATATATTTCAAGAGTTGAAAACAACGGAAGTAATTTAACGCTCAAAACTTTATACGATATAGTTGAAAAAGGTTTAGGTGGAAAAGTAAAAATATCAATCGAGATATAAATGCACTGCCACTAACAACGGTAACCGTTGCACAACCCTCTATTTTTCCAAATAATCTTTAAAAACATAAAAACTCAACCTCTTTTAAAGCGGTTTTAAGGAGGTTTATTTTTTAGTTGTAGTTCAGGATTATCAGCACTAATCTTGTCTTCTAAACTACTCATCTGGAGCTGATGACGGGAAATTCCTTGGATGTGTTGCATAAGTAAAAATACAAAAATTGTGCTTTTCTTACAACTATTTTGCTATATTTGTTAAAAAGATTGTGAGGTTTTTTCACAGTCTGACGTTGGCAACAATTGTAACGCAAAAATTCAGAATCTAACGTAATTTTCAAGACAAAAAAATAAAATATGAGAAAAATTTTACTGATTTTAATTTATGTTGTAATTCTAACAATGATTGGCTGTAAAGAAAACCGTCAAAAAACACCTGCTGAATTGAAAATGGAACTACAAATGCAGGAAAACGATAATCCTTTGCAATATTTAAGATTAGAAAATATAACAATGCAAAGAAATAAAATCAAAGAAGCTGGTTTGTTTTCAAATGCTAAATATGATGGATATTTGGTAACTGGACAAGTTAAGAACAGTGCAACAATGGCAAAGTACAAGGACCTGAAAGTAACCGTTGAGTTATACTCGCAAACAAAAACAGTTATTGAAAGTGAATCTTTTGTAATTTATGAATATTACGAACCAAATTCAACAAAGGACTTTTCATTAAAAATTGACGTACCGAACGCAATGAAAAGTTTTGGAACTTTTGTAATTGGTGCAACACCAATTTATGAGTAAAAACGAACAGTAAAAAATTAACCTAACCAATCTAAAAAAATATGATTAAAAAATTACTTTTCTCAATTTTACTGACAATGTTCAGTATGTTGTTATTTGCTAAACCTGTTAGCGAAAGTACAGCAAAGCAAGTAGGTGCTAACTTTTTAAGTACAAAAACAAGTTTACCTACAAATGTTTCAGAACTTACTTTGGTTTACACAATGACAAACCACACACAAACAATACCGTATTTCTATGTTTTCAATATAGAGAATAAAGGTTTTATAATTGTTTCGGGAGATGATACTGTGTTACCTGTTCTGGGTTATTCTGATGAGGGGATTTTTGTTACTGAAAACATTGCCCTACAAGTTGCAAAATGGCTTGAAAACTACAAAGAACAAATACGTTATATAGTTGAAAACAACATTCCTGCAACTACCGAAATACAAGCTGAATGGGAAGAATTACAAAAAGACAGAACACTATTAAAAACACAACAAAGCGCATACAGCACTTTCAGCACACAAGCTGTTAGTCCGTTAGTTCAAACCAAATGGAATCAAGCTCCTTATGTAAATGCTCAATGTCCTTATGATAATAGTTATAATGAATTAACCGTTACGGGTTGTGTAGCAACAGCAATGGCTCAAATTATGAAATATTGGAATTATCCTGCACAAGGTTCAGGATTTCACTCTTACAACCACCCAACTTATGGTACACTTTCAGCAAATTTTGGAGCAACAACCTATAATTGGAATGCTATGCCAAATTATGTAAATAGTGCTAACAGTGCAGTTGCAACACTTATGTACCATTGTGGTGTTGGTGTTGAAATGAATTATGGAGTTAGTGCAACTGGTGGAAGTGGTTCTTATGTTATCATTGATTACAGTCCTACGCCTCAACAAACTGCCGAATATGCATTTAAAACCTATTTTGATTATGACAACACAACATTACAGGGTGTATTACGCTCAAATTATTCAGACACAAACTGGATAAATCTACTCAAAAATGAATTAGATGCCAGCCGACCAATACAATATGCAGGTTTTGGTAGCGGAGGACATACTTGGGTTATGGACGGATATGATAATAACAATTTTTTCCATATGAATTGGGGTTGGGGTGGCTCTCAAGACGGTTATTTCCAGTTAAATGCACTAAATCCTGGTGCTGGGGGCATTGGAGGTGGAGGTTATACCTTCAATAATGATCAACAGGCTCTTATCGGTATTCAGCCCGCAGATGCAGGAACAGTTCCGCAAAATTACGATTTGCGTCTATTTTCAAGTTTAAATATGTCTGATGATTTTATTTGGTTTGGCAGTGATTTCAGCTTATCGGTAGATATTGGAAATTGGGGAACGGGTAATTTTACAGGGCAATTGGGTGCAGCGGTATTTGACGATAACTACAATTTTATAGATTTTATGGAAATCGAAAACACAACACTTCAGGGGGGCTACTATGACGAATTTACGTTTGAGAATGTAAGTTCAACACTATTTGTACCCGGAACTTATCACGTTGCCGTATTTTACAAAACTGATACGCAAGACTGGACTATTGTTTCAGACGGAGATTATTATAATTTATATGAATTTGTGATTTATTATTCTTCCGACATCGAAACCTATTCGGACTTTACGATTACCACAAATAACGGAATACTTTCTCAAGGACAATCAGCAACCATAAATGTAGATATTACTAATGTAGGTAGTAGCACTTTTTATGGAAGCTACCGTTTACTTCTCTCAAATCCTGATGGTAGTCCGGCTCAAGATATTCAAATTTTAAGTGAAAACGATGGGTTACAAAGTAATTACCACTACTCAAATGGTCTTGATTTTACAGGGATAATTTCGGTTGAGCCCGGAACTTATTTATTAGTAATTGCATATCAGGAGCAGGGCTCTTCAAATTGGTATTATGTGGGGAGTTCTTACTATCAAAATCCTGTTTTTGTAACTGTTCAGGCATTACCGTATCAACCTGACCCGTATGAAAACAACAATATTTTTGAAGATTCTTATGTATTTACCCCTTCATTTTCAGGTAATACTGCAAGTGTAAAGACAACAGCATCAAACATTCACGTTGGTAATGATAACGATTTTTATAAAGTAAATCTACCATCGGGGTATGATTATACCATTACAGCAAGATTACAAGATTCGTGGGACAGCAATGACGGAAACACTTATTCGGTTGACGCTTTATTTTCCTACTCAACAGACAACGGAGTTACTTGGTCAGATTTTTACGATACAATGATAAGTAACAATATTGTTATTCAAAATAGTGGAAATGTAGTTTTTCACGTTGCACCTTATTTTGAAGGTTTTACAGGAACATATCTACTTGATATTGATATAAACAGACAAACATTAGGTACACAAGATTTTGATGCAGAAAATCAAATTAAAGTCTATCCGAACCCTGCAAAGGAATATGTTTTCGTTGATATTTCAGCATTTTCAAACGAAGTAAACGAAATAAAAATCAACAATGTACAAGGTCAGGTTATAAGAACTATCAAAGTCGGAAATGAAACGCTGGTTCAAATTCCGTTACAAAATTTGGCAAACGGTGTTTATTTTGCTCAAATACATTCTGCAAAAGGAATTTCAACTAAAAAAATCATCGTACAATAATCCAATGAAAATAAAAGTGTTAATTATTCTTGTGTCTATTTTTGTTTCTTGTAAATCAAGCGAGGAAGTAAAGACTACAACAACAAATGAAATTTCATTTAGAGGAAGTTCTGTTCCAAGTCCGCCTGTTTTGGTTTACAAAACAAAAAAGGATTACAATAATCGTGTCTCTGTTTTGTTGAATGATGAAAAAATACAAATTGTGTCTTACCCAGACCCAAAAGATATAAAAGTAGGAGGTAATTTTTTACTTCCTACTTCTTTACAAAATGGTTATTTGTTGGACAATAAAGGAATAGGTAAAAATGTAGCTTTCCTTAAATATACTTACGAGGAATACGCAAAATTACAAACTTTACCTACACTACAAGAATTGTATAATAACATTTTAGATAAAAACCCACTTTTAGAACTTTGTGATTGTGGGAATAAATCAAAATACACTGATATTGAAAAACAATTAAATGAATATATAAGCAAAGATATTTTAAGAATAGAATGTACGGCTTTAAAATAACAACTGTTGCCAACAAGGGTAACCGTTGCACAACCTTTCATTTTTCCAAATAATCTTTAAAAACATAAAAACTCAACCTCTTTTTAATGACAAATTCGTTTACTATATCTAAAAGGATTTCTAATTTTTTTGTAGAAACCGGACACCAAAACAATAGAATAACAATTTTAACAGAAAAAGAAATTATGGAACAAACTGAAAACGTAATAAAATGGAAAGACTTTTCTAAAATTGATATAAGAGTCGGGACTGTTATTGGATCAGAAGTGTTTAAGGAAGCTATAAAGCCTGCCTATAAAATTGTAATTGATTTTGGAGATTTGGGTGTCCGAAAAACTTCCGCACAAATAACAAGCCTTTATGATACGGATGAACTTTTAGGAAAGCAAGTAGTGGCTGTTGTAAATTTTCCACCTAAACAAATTGCAAACATTCAAAGCGAGTGTTTAATTCTTGGTGCTATAAACCAAGACGAAGTAACATTGCTTACCACAGACAAAAAAGTAAAAAACGGATTAAAAATAGGATAACCAAAACAAATAAAACCGTATATTTTTTGGTTAAAGCAGTTTTCCGTTACTGCAAAAGTTCGACACCTGAATTATTAATAAAAGCAACCCTTGTGAGGTTGCTTTTAAAAAATTTACATTATTGATTTTTTTACCTTTGAGTTGTCCTGGGAGCCCATCGGTTATAGGGTGTCATATCGAAGTTGTTCACCTCATCCATTGAAAGTCCTAAAGCTCTTGCTACACCTTCTCCGTATTCCGGATCAGCTTTATAGCAATTTCTGATATGACGAATCTGAATAAACTTTTCTGCACCACCCACCTGAGCGGCTGTGTTTTTAAACAACAAATCTGCTTTTCCGTCTGCTTTGATGATTCTGAATAAATCGCCCGGTTGAGTGTAATAATCTTCATCGTCATCTCTAAAGTTATGAGCATAAGCATCACCACTTAGTTCCAACGGGGGTTCTTTTGCACTTGGCTGTTCTTGCCATTCTCCGTAGCTATTTGGCTCATAATGCAACGCTGCTCCATAATTTCCGTCCACTCGCATTGCTCCGTCTCGATGAAAAGCATGATACGGACATCGGGGTTTATTCACGGGAATCTGAAAATGATTTACCCCCAAACGATAACGTTGAGCATCTCCATAAGAAAAGAGACGTCCTTGTAGCATTTTATCGGGTGAGAAGCCAATTCCCGGAACGATATTGGTCGGATTAAAGGCCGCTTGCTCTACGTCTTGAAAGTAGTTTTCAGGGTTTTTATTTAGTTCAAACTCTCCAACAGGAATTAGTGGGAAGTCTTTTTTAGACCAAACTTTTGTCAAGTCAAACGGATGAAAACGATAGGTTTTTGCTTGTTTTTCGGTCATAATCTGAACAAACATTTTCCATTTCGGGAAGTCGCCTTTTTCGATAGCATCAAATAAATCACGTTGAGAAGATTCTCTATCCATACCTACCACTTTTGCCGCTTCCTCATCTGATAGATTCTCGATACCTTGTTGAGTTACAAAATGAAATTTTACCCAATGTCTTTGGTTCTCTTGGTTGATAAAACTATACGTGTGACTTCCAAATCCGTGCATGTGTCTGTAACCTTTAGGGATACCACGATCACTCATTACGATGGTTATCTGATGCAACGCTTCAGGAAGCAACGTCCAGAAATCCCAGTTGTTATTGGCACTTCTCAAGTTGGTTTTTGGGTCACGTTTAACGGCATGATTCAAATCAGGGAATTTCATCGGGTCACGGAAGAAAAACACAGGAGTGTTATTCCCCACCAAATCCCAAATACCTTCATCGGTATAGAATTTCAAGGCAAATCCTCTGATATCTCTTTCTGCATCGGCTGCACCTCTTTCGCCTGCAACGGTAGAAAATCGGGCAAACATTTCTGTTTTTTTCCCGATTTTACTAAAAATATTCGCTTTAGTATATTTCGTTATATCGTGAGTAACTGTAAAAGTTCCGAAAGCTCCCGAGCCTTTTGCATGCATTCTTCTTTCCGGAATTACTTCTCTATCGAAGTTGGCCATCTTTTCTAAAAACCAAAAATCTTGCATCAACATCGGACCCCTCGAACCGGCTGTTTGCACATTTTGATTATCTGGAACCGGAGCTCCTGTCTGTCTTGTTAGTTTTCGTTTTCCGTCCATAATATATTGATTTAAGGATTACTTTATGTGAAGTCGGAGAATTAATTTTCTCCATATTTTTACGTGTGCCCAATGGTATTTCCCAACGGAATGTATTATTGAATTTTCTTACTCAATAATTTTTAAACCGACAAATCCTATATGTTTTATTCAAAAGTAGTAAAACTATTGATATAAACATAAAAATATCCGTGTTATACCGCCTTTATTTATTGCTGTTTAAAAAAATGTAAGTCTTTTAAGGAAGGTTAAACAGAATCTCCTGTATAAGTAAGTCGTGCTAAATAATGATAATGGTCGTCTTCTTTTATTTTTTCTACTTTCCAACCCTTGTTTGAAGCAATTTGTTGCATCGTGTCGAAATCGAGGTACAACCAACTAAACCAGTCTGTTTTTTGCCTCTTGTACCCATAAGCACAAACGAATTCTCCGTAATATTTATCTTTGGGAAGCTCGTCTTCTTCAAACATATAAGCAATATCAGACGAATCAAAAACAATTTGTCCGTTTGGGTTGAGTAGTTTTTGAGCTTTGTCTAAAAAAATCGGAAATCCGAAAATATCTTCACATATCCCGATTCCGTTCATTAACAATAAAAGCGTATCGAATTTTTCGTAGGTGTTCCAATCAAAAAAATCTATCGTAGTAGTTTGTTTTATACCTCTTTCTCGAGCTGTTTTTATGCACAATTCTGAAATATCCAATGCAAGAACTTCTAATCCTTTGTTTTGAAGATATAGCGAATGACTTCCGGCTCCGGCTCCGATATCGAGTGTTTTTCCTTCACAGAGTTGCAAAGCTTTTTGCTCAATTTCGGGCATCTGTTCAAACTTTCGGAAATAAATACCGGTATCCATTTCGATTTTTTGTCCGAATTGATCAAAAATCCAAAGTTTACTTTGTTTTTCTTTTTTATGAAAATCGTAAATAGCTTGTCCTAAAATATCCATTAGTATCCTTCAATCGGAATTTCGATTTTGTATGTTTTTCCCGAATTATTTTTGAGTGAAATATCTCTAAGCCAAGGGTTGTGAATTTTGAGGATTTTGTAGTTTATTCCTTGCTCAGTAGCAAAATCAGCAAGGTTTGGAATCGTTGTACTTACTTCGATAATTTTGGTTGAAATTCGGTTGTACAATTCGGTTGTCGGAATAGAATATCCGTATTTTTCGGGGTTTTGCATAATTTCTTTAAGAGCCAAAATCCTGAACACATAACGAGAGGTTTCTTCTGTCAAAAGCAAGTCGTAATAATTCGGAGTTATTTTCTGTCTTTCAATTTGCCTTGTTATTCCTGACATTCCTCCGTTATAAGCTGCTGCTGCCAAGGTCCACGAACCGAATTTTTCTTTAGCTTCGAGCAAGTATTTACAAGCGGCCTGTGTTGATTTTCCCAAATGATAGCGTTCATCGACAAACGCATTTACTTCCATTCCGTATTCTTTGGCCGTTGCAGGCATAAATTGCCATATTCCCCTTGCTCCTGCAGGCGAAACCGCATTTTCTAATTTGCTTTCGATAACCGCTAAGTATTTGAAATCATCAGGAACTCCGTGTTGTTTCAGGATTGGTTCTATAATGGGAAAATAGCGGTTTGCTCTTTTAATTACCAACTCTGTCGAGGCGTGTAAGTTTCGGTTTATGGTTAGTTCTTTGTCAAGCCGTTCCTGAACATCCGCTATTTGCAACGGAACTATTTCTCCACAAAAATCGAGGGGTTTTGCCTGAGGCAACTCTGGATTTTCTACTTTGGTAACAGAAGCTACCGCATTAATCAAAAAAAAGCTCAACACTCCGACAAGCATCACAAGCAAGGTGTTTTTAAATGTTTTCATAAATCAGTTTTTTATAAGTTCGGGCAGTTTTTCGTTCAGCCATTTATATCGGTTGATAATCATTATGTGAGTTCCTTTTTCTAAAACGATACAATCCTGAATATATTTTATCGGAAATATTTCATCATTGCTTCCGTGAATATGGATAATGTTTTTGTCGGGGGTTTCTCTGTCCCACATAATTACCTGCTCCAAAGCCCATTCCAAGTATAATTTATCTCGAACAGACAAATACATTTTGTACAGTTCCTTTCGTCCTTTGAGGTGTTTTTCGCTGATACTCTCAGGAATATATTTCTCAATATTCTGCAAAATACTGGTCGGAAAAAGTTTATAAATCTTGGTGAGTTTGGCAAACTTCATCTTAATAGGAAGTTCTTTGTTGCTCTTTACACTCGAAATAATGATTGTTTTTCGTACAGAAATAATTTTGTTCATCTCCTGAACCAAAATTCCTCCGAATGACACTCCGACCAAAACAGGATTTTTGTGTTTGATGTCTTCTGTCATTCGTTTGGCATATTCTTGCAAGGTTTCTCCTTTATGGGGAATTTTCCATTCCAAAAAAAATAATTCAAACTCTTTTTCGTTGAGTTGAATATTTTCAAAAATAGCAGGACTTGCCCCTAATCCGGGCACAAAATATACAGGAATTCGCAACATTGAGAATTGTTAAACTTCTTACACAAAGGTAGTTTTATGTTTTTATAATTCTCGGAAATTTTTCTCAAAATTTACACTTACATTTGTTCTGGTTCTTAATGAAAGAAATATATTTTAAACGAATTTTGATATATTTGCAGACCTTTTATAAAAAATAGGCCTCATAGTTCAACGGATAGAATAGAAGTTTCCTAAACTTTAGATCCAAGTTCGATTCTTGGTGAGGCCACGATTTCTGACAACAAGAATCTGTTATCGACTTGAAGTGTGATGTTCAGATTAAATAATTTGATAATACACGGCTGGCAGTTTCTAAATAAATCGGAACTACTTTTGCCAACAAATAAATAAAATTATATGAAAATTCTGGTTACAGGAGGTTTGGGGTTTATCGGCTCACATACAGTTGTAGAATTACAACAACAAGGCTTTGAAGTTATAATTGTTGATAACCTTTCTAACTCTTCGATTGAGGTTCTGGACGGAATTACCAACATAACCAACATTAAACCTATTTTTGAAAAAATTGACTTAAGAGAAAAACAAAAAGTTGAAGAACTTTTTCAAAAATATAACGATATTTCGGGTGTAATCCATTTTGCTGCGTCAAAAGCAGTTGGAGAAAGTGTTGAAAACCCACTTTTGTACTACGAAAACAACATCCATTCGTTGGTTTATTTACTAAAACAAATGCAGAAAAAAGAAGATAGTTTTTTTATTTTTTCGTCATCTTGTACAGTTTACGGTCAAGCCGAAAAAATGCCGATAACCGAAGGTTTTCCTACTCAAATAGCCATGTCTCCTTACGGAAACACCAAGCAAATCGGAGAAGAAATCATTACCGACACCACAAAAGTAACCAATATTAATGCTATTTTGCTTCGTTATTTTAACCCGATCGGAGCTCATAAATCTACCGAAATAGGAGAACTTCCTATCGGAGTGCCTCAAAATTTGGTTCCTTTTATTACCCAAACGGCTATCGGATTAAGAAAAGAATTATCTGTTTTTGGCAATGATTATCCGACAGAAGACGGAACTTGTATCAGAGATTATATCTATGTAGTTGACTTGGCAAAAGCTCACGTAAAAGCACTTAAAAGGCTGATTAACAAAGAAAACATTGCCAAAGTAGAAACCTTTAACGTAGGAACCGGAAAAGGCAGTTCTGTGCTTGAGGTTATCAATGCTTTTGAAAGAGTTTCGCAACAAAAATTACCTTACAAAATCGTTGAAAGACGCGAGGGAGATGTTACTCAGGCTTATGCAGATACGACCAAAGCCAATAAGGTTTTAGGATGGAAATCGGAATATTCTCTCGAAGAAGCCTTAGAAACAGCCTGGAAATGGGAGCAAAAAATCAATAAAACAAAAAAAAAATAACATTATAGTCCGTTTTTTGTCATTTTACAAAGCTCCCCTAATTTTTCATTATCCGACAAACCGGCTTAAATTCTGTAATTAAACAGCCTCCTGAATAACAGAAGATTTGCATTTGCTTTTTTACTTAATTCAATTATCTTTGTGAGATATGACACAGATAGGCTCTTCAAACGAAAAAAATCAGGAAATCGTAAAAACGGTATTTACGGAATATCTTGAAAATAAGGGACATAGAAAAACTCCCGAAAGGTATGCTATTTTACAAGAAATCTATGATAGCACTGACCATTTCGATATAGAATCGCTTTATATCAAAATGAAAAACAAGAACTACCGTGTGAGTCGTGCTACACTTTACAACACGATTGAACTGCTTTTGGAATGTGGTTTGGTCCGAAAACATCAATTTGGACAAAATCAGGCACATTACGAAAAGTCCTATTTTGACAAACAACACGACCATATTATTATTACCAATACGGGAGAGGTTATCGAATTCTGCGACCCAAGAATTCAGACCATAAAACAAACTATCGAAGATCTTTTTGGAGTAGACGTACACAGCCACTCGCTTTATTTCTACGGTACTAAAAAAACAAATTCGGCTAACGACAACTAACAATCATTAAAATTTATACAACACAATGACAGTAGATTTACTACTCGGATTGCAGTGGGGAGACGAAGGAAAAGGAAAAATTGTTGATGTACTCACTTCAAAATACGACATTATTGCACGTTTTCAGGGAGGACCTAATGCAGGACATACTCTCGAATTTGACGGAATCAAACACGTTCTCAGAACAATTCCTTCCGGAATTTTCCATAAAAACGCTATTAACATTATCGGAAACGGAGTAGTGATGGATCCGGTGGTTTTTATCAAAGAAATCGAAGGGTTAGAGAAGTTTAATATTGATATTCATTCAAGGTTGTTTATTTCGCGAAAAACACACCTGATTTTGCCTACTCACAGGCTTTTAGATGCTGCTTCGGAAGCCTCAAAAGGAAAGGCAAAAATAGGCTCTACTCTTAAAGGAATCGGACCTACTTATATGGACAAAACCGGACGAAACGGAATCAGAGTAGGAGATGTCGAACTTTCGGATTTTAAAGACAGATACAGAGTTTTGGCGGATAAGCATCAGGCGATGATTGCTTTTTATGATGTAGATTTGCAGTACAATCTGAAAGAATTAGAAGACGAATTTTTTGCCTCAATCGAAGAGCTTAAAAAACTTACTTTTATTGATAGTGAAGCCTACTTGAATCAAGCTATTAAAGAAGGTAAATCCATTTTGTGCGAAGGAGCTCAAGGGTCGCTCTTAGATGTTGATTTCGGAACGTATCCGTTTGTAACCTCGTCTAATACTACAGCAGCAGGAGCTTGTACCGGACTCGGAATTGCCCCAAACAAAATAAAAGAAGTTTTCGGGATTTTTAAAGCCTATACCACTCGAGTGGGTAGTGGACCTTTCCCAACAGAATTATTTGACCAAACCGGAGATACAATGGCAAGGGTCGGAAATGAATTCGGTTCGGTAACCGGACGTGCAAGACGTTGCGGATGGTTAGATTTGGTCGCTTTAAAATATGCTGTTCAGGTTAATGGAGTAACCGAACTCTATATGATGAAAGGCGATGTGTTGTCTGGATTCGATACGCTTAAAGTTTGTACCGCTTATAAATACAAAGGAGAAATTATCAATCATTTCCCGTATAATATAGAACCTGAAAATGTTGAGCCTGTCTATGTCGAGAAAAAAGGATGGAATACAGATTTGACAAAAATGACTTCGTATGATGAGCTTCCTCAAGAGTTAAAAGATTATGTTGTTTTTATCGAAAGTGAATTGGAAGTTCCTATAAAAATTATTTCGGTAGGACCTGACAGAAAACAAACTATTCTGAAATCTTAAAGAATTTGTCTGAAAGTCTTATAAAACAAAAAGAGTATTGAAACTATTTTCAATACTCTTTTTTATGTTTTAATAACTTCAAAAGGCTTACTTGGCTTCTTCTTCAGCTTGTTTAATCATGGTTTCGTTGGCTGTAATGGCGAACTCCACACGTCTGTTTTTGCTACGTCCTTCAACGGTTGAATTATCGGCAATAGGGTCAGCAATTCCCATGCCTTTTATTTCAAAACGAGAAGATTTAAGCCCTTTACCTACTAAATAACTCTTAACCGAAGCAGCTCTCTGTTCTGATAGTTTTAGGTTAAAATCAGCCGGACCAGTACTATCTGTGTAACCATAAATTTTTATGTCTGTTTCGGCATATTCTGTAAATACAGGAATTAGTTTATCGAGATTTGCTTTGGCTTTAGCAGTAAGCGTTGATTTGTTAGTATCAAAATTTACCGAGTTTTCGCCCAATACCAACTGAATTCCCTCACCAACTCTCTCAACATCTGCACCCGGAAGTGCCTCTTCGATTTGTTGAGCTTGTTTGTCCATTTTATTTCCGATAACACCTCCTGCCAAGCCCCCAACAGCACCTCCGATTATCGCTCCTGCAGCAGTATTTCCTCCTTTACCTAAATTATTTCCTAAAATACCTCCGATAACAGCTCCTGCGGCAGCTCCAATAGCTACTCCTTTTTGTTCGTTACTGGCATTTTTTACCGAATCGCAACCCGTAAATACCGATGTTGCTAAAACAGTAAAAGCGACTAATGATAGTTTTATTTTTTTCATAATAATATAAATTTATTGTTTAACGAATTGATATACGATTTCTGTGTTTTTTCCTCCAACATTTATATTATCAACCAATTGGAAAGAAGTTTCAGTTTGATTTCTCATTTTCAGAAAATAACCTTGAGTTACATTTTTGGCCTTATCGCCTTCTGTAATTTTTAACGTAAAATCGCCTGATTTGGTAACTGTCCATACAATCGGGCTACTAAAGGCAGGGCAACCCGACTTAGTAAGTTGCATAGTTCCCGTATTGTTATTTGGAATAAACTTCCATTGGCTTGCCTCAAAACACTTCGCTTCTGCGATGTTAAAAGAGTTTACTTTTATGACATCAGAACCCGAATAGTTTACATTAGTAATGGTCCAATCTCCTTTTATTCCTACCTGAGATTTAGTATCGAGAGTGGATTTGCAAGAGATTAAAATTGCTGCGAAAGCAAATACAAAAAGGATTTTTTTCATAATAATATAGTTTAGTAATTCATACAAAGATATTCCTAAATTTAGGAAAGTAGAAATAAGTTACTGTGTTTTTAATAAAAATAACAAACTTTATACCAAATCAATTTACTTTTCCTTCAAAAACCAAAACAGCCTTTCCTATAAGAAATACATTTTTGTACACATTGTCTTTGTTAAAAGAAATTTTCAGATCACCTCCTTGCACTTTTATATGAATTTTGGTTGAGGTTGTTTTGCCTAATTCGTTCATAGCAATCGCAACGGCTGTGGCTCCCGTTCCACACGAAAATGTTTCGTTTTCCACACCTCGTTCGTAGGTTCGTATAGCAAATGTGTTTTCGTCTGTTTGTTTTACAAAATTTACATTGCTTCCTTCTTTTCCGTACAAATCACTGTATCTGATTTTAGCTCCTTCTGTTTTTACGTCAAGATTTTTCAAGTCATCGACCAAAACAATGTGGTGAGGCGATCCGGTGTCTAAAAAAACATAGTTATCGGCTGTTTTTACGGTGTCTACATCTTTCATTTGAAGGGAAACCACATCATTTTCGATGGTTGCAAAATGGAGTCCGTCTGTGGCTATAAATGTGGTTTTGTTTGTGATGATTCCGAGTTTTTTGGCAAAGGCAACGATGCATCTTCCTCCGTTTCCACACATAGAACTCTGATTTCCATCTGAATTGTAATACACCATTCTGAAATCGGCTTCGGAGGCGTTTTCTAAAAGAATAAGACCGTCTGCCCCGATTCCGAAACGTCTATCGCACAATTTTGCCACAAGTTTTGTATCTTCTTTCGGAAAAGAATTATCCCGATTGTCAATTATTACGAAATCGTTTCCGGTTCCTTGATATTTATAGAATCTCATTTTTTTCTGATGTAAAATTCATTAATCATTAATTACTTTTCCTTGATGATAGATGCTTTCTTGATGCATGGCTTTGAATAGGCTTATGATAAAATCTTTGGTTAATTTTTCTTGTTTACCGATAAGCAACATTCTTTCCAAAATTTCCTGCCATCTGTGAGTTTGAAGAATGGCTACATTTTTTTCTCTTTTCAACTCTCCGATTTTTTCGACTATTTTCATTCGTTTCCCAATGATTTCTAAAATTTTTTCGTCTGTTTCATTTATTTGTGTCCGAAGTTTAGCTATAGCAGAAATAAAGTCAAAATCTTCATCTGTTTGTTTTCTGACCTTTAGATTATTCAGAATTTTTTTAAGCAAATCAGGGGTTACTTGCTGAGCAGGGTCGCTCCATGCTTTATCGGGATTTATATGAGTTTCAATCATCAATCCGTCATAATTTAAATCAAGAGCTTGTTGTGAGACCTGTTGAATCATATTCCGATTTCCGGTAATGTGTGACGGGTCGCAAATCATCGGTAAATCAGGGAATTTACTCTGCATTTCGATAGCAATCTGCCACTCCGGATTGTTCCTATAATTGTTTTTTTCGTAGGTTGAAAATCCTCTGTGAATTACTCCGAGTTTTTTAATATTTGCATTATACAATCTTTCTAAACCACCAATCCAAAGAGATAAATCGGGGTTTACCGGATTTTTGAGCAATACTATTTTATCTGTATTTTCGAGTGCTTCTGCAATTTCCTGAACAGCAAACGGGTTTACCGTAGTTCGTGCTCCAATCCATAAAATATCGATATCGTGCTCTAAAACCAATTCTACGTGAGCTCTGGTTGCTACTTCGGTTGCTACTAATAATCCTGTTTCTTGCTTGGCTTTTTGCAACCATTTCAGTCCGATAGCTCCTACACCTTCGAATCCTCCGGGACGAGTTCTAGGTTTCCATATTCCTGCTCTTAAAACCGAGACATCTGAATCTTTAATTTCGTGAGCTGTTTTTAAGACTTGTTCTTCTGTTTCGGCACTACAAGGTCCTGCTATAATCAAAGGACAGTCTGGTTTAAAATCGTTAAGCCAACTTTTTAAGCCTTTATTGTTTGTCATTTTTTTATAAAATCTTGGTTTGGATTTTTTGGGTATTACTGATTTAGAAATGGATATTTTTATCGGATTATTCCAGTTTTATAACAGTTCCTTGTTGTTTGTTGCTGTCTCCTACTAAATTAAACTCAAATTTATAAGAATTATTTGTTGTTGTCAGGATTTTGATGTGAACACCTTTTTGTTCGTGTCTGTTTTTCGGATTTATTTTATGTAAAATATATTCGCAATCGTTTATCCATCTGACATACGAGGAGTCTATTTTTCCTTCGTAATTTTCTATTTCTAAACTGTCTTTTCTTTCGAAATACGTAACTTTTTTTTCTCCTTCTATTTCGTGTTCAAATTTGAATTTTCCGGTTCTGAAATCTGTACAGTTTCTTTCTTGTTGATAACAGGAAACTAATAATAAGATTCCAAAAAATATACTTATTTTTTTCATTAAAATTGTTTATGTGAAGTTTTTGATTTGGTTTTTCAACCAAAAATCTGCCTATTTCTGTAATTTAATCGTTAAACAAACCTTTAACCATTGTTTTTACTCCTTTAAATATAAAAAACATTCCAAAGATACAACACAAAATTCCTATGGATAGAATTATGTAGTATAGTTCGTGTTCTTTGTTTTTAAAAGAACTGTAAATAATAGTAGGTCCTATAAAAATAAGCGGAAGAGCAAAAGCTAAAAACCGTATTCCCTTAAAAACCGTTTTTTTATCAGAGGCCATATTGTGAAGGATAACAGCCTCAAAATTACATATTTTTATCCTAAAGAAGAAATTTTATTTTTGTACGAAAGAAGTGTAAATTTGAAAAACACAACAAAACCAATAAACCCAAACAGAACCGCATTTAATACCGTAAAAAATTCAATTAATAATTCTGAGATTGTAGTGGGAAATGTATTGTTAATTCATTTTTATAAAACCTTAACATTCAAGTGATTCTAAATTAACACAGTTTGTTGATATCTTAGGGTAAAAATCAAGAAGTATTTTTTGTTTGAATCGTAAAATTTACAAGAGAAAATTAGAAGATTATTTCCAAATTAATTTTCGGGAAATTACTAAAATGTTATAGATATAAAATATAGAGTTATTAACATTAAATTAATATTAACTTATTAAAAAAATTAGGTATAAATAGGTTTTCAACGATTGTCAATAACATTATAAAAACAGTTGATTCTCAAATCAAATTCCCTTAAAACAGTTGTTAATTACTTTGTATAAATAAGCATATCTACAAAAACAAGCTTTTAAAAAAAACTTATTTCAACTATTAACAGCCTATATAACACACCATATTTTTAAAATTTTAAAATATTCTTTTTTGTTTGTTATTAATAGTTGTTGAAAACTCTTTTTTTAATTACGAATTTAAAATTACGAATTACGTCAGTTCGAGCGAATTCAGAACACGATTTCTGTCATTGTGAGGAACGAAGCAATCTAAAAATAATAAACAGAAAATATTTTCGTTCTTTCTATAAGAAATAAAATACTATGAAAAAAATTAACCATCTTTGGAACATTCCCGAATATCTGTTGCTTTTGGCTGTTTTACTTTATTGGTTACCTACTTCTAATCCGTTTAATTGGGTAGCGATAACTTTGGTTACTGTTCTTGTTTTTCAGATAATTTATAAGAATAAGATTTTAGGAATTATCATTTCAAGCATATTGATTTTAATTTGTTGTTATATGTATTTGGCTTTATTTTCGGAATTAAGAGAATTTCCGACTTTTGATGCAGATGCTAAACAATTATTTTTTGTAGGAGTGTCTATTTTTACAGGAATTCTTGTTGTAGCAGGATTTATGTTTTTTAAATATATGAAACAACTTGTAAAGCTTACCTAATAAATTTGAAATTAAATCGTTTATAAATCATTACTAACTAAATTATTTCATAATTATGAAAAGAAAATTTTTAAACATTTTAGCTGCATCTTTCGTTATTACTACGATTAGTTTAATAATGGACGGAGATACAGTAAAACCAAGTATGTTAATGAGATTTATTGAGTTCTTCGTAATGTTAGCAATCATATTTTCATTAGTTTCGTTTTTCTACTTTACTTCAAAATTTGTATTTAAAAATATCCAAAGAACAATAAATTAAGTAAACGAAATACACACAAAATAAAAGCCTTAAAACATTTTATAATGTTTTAAGGCTTTTTTATGTGATAACTGAAATTTAAAAATCTGTGAAAATTCGTATAATCTGTGTTTATTTTTCTAATTTTATCGGTTATAAATAAATGATATGAACAGCATAAATCTGATATATAATAAATTAGAAAGTTTTATTAAAAAATATTATACAAATCAACTGATAAAAGGAGTAATCTTTTTTATCGGAATAGGATTGTTATACTTTTTGTTTACACTTTTTATTGAGTATTTTTTATGGCTGAAACCGACAGGAAGAACCATTTTATTTTGGTTGTTTGTAGGAGTGGAGTTGTTTTTGTTTTTGCGATTTATTTGCTTTCCGTTGTTTAAATTGTTTAAAATCCAGAAAGGAATCGGATATACTGAAGCTTCAAAAATCATCGGAAATCATTTTACGGAAGTAAACGACAAACTCACTAACTTTTTACAATTAACTAAAAATCAAGAAAAATCTGAACTTTTGTTAGCTTCTATAGATCAGAAAGCAGATAATTTGAATCCTGTTCCGTTTACTAATGCTGTTGATTTTAAAAAGAGTTTTAAATATTTACCTCTGGCTATTATTCCGATTTTGTTGTTTTTATTGTTTTTTGTGAGTGGAAATTCGAGTGTGATTACCGAAAGTATGACAAGAGTTGTGAATTATAGCGAACGTTATTCTCCTCCTGCACCTTTTGAATTTTTAATTCATAATCAAGAACTAAAAGTTAACCAAGGCGAAGATTTTATTCTGAACGTAAAAACGCACGGAAAAATAATTCCTGAACAAGTAATGATTGTTTTAGGAAACGAAAGTTATTATTTAGAAAACATCGGAACGGGTAAATTTCAGTATCGTTTTGCAAAACCGATGCGAAATACGGATTTTTATATTCAAGCCAATCAAGTTTCGTCTGGCAATTATACTTTAAAAGTTGTTGAAGTTCCGGTAATTGCAAATTTTGAAATGCAGTTTGTTTTTCCGTCTTATTTAGGAAGAAAACCCGAAACCATCAAAGGAACCGGAAATGCGATTATTCCAGAAGGAACAAAAGTGGAATGGAAAGTAAATGCACAAACTACCGATGTGATTGAATGGAATTCAGAAGAGAAAACCAACGAGTTTAAAAGAGAAAAAAATCAGTTTATTTTCAGTAAAAATATTTTTGAAAATACAGATTATCAGATTCTTACTTCTAATAAAAACAAAAAACATCACGAAAAATTACAATATAAATTAAACGTAATAAAGGATAATTTTCCGAGTATTTTAGTTAATTCTATTCCCGATAGTTTAGGTATTGATAAAAATATTTTGATTGGAGAAATTTCGGATGATTATGGTTTATCGAAACTTCAGGTTGTTTATTATAAAAAGTCAAACCAAAAGGATATAAAAACCTATAATTTAGCTATCAACAAAGGTGTTTTTGATCGTTTTCATTATACGTTTCCTCAAGGTTTGGATATTGAACCAGGTGTAGAATACGAATATTATTTTGAGGTTTTTGATAACGATGCGATTCATAATTTTAAGAGCACAAAATCTTCGGTTTTTTCGCATAGAGAATTAACCGATGACGAAAAGCAAGAAGAAAACCTAAAACAACAATCAGAGAACATCAACAGTTTGTCTAAATCTATCCGATCTCAAGAAAAACAACTTTCTGAAATGGACAAGCTCAAGCAAATGAACAAAGAAAAATCAGATTTAGATTTTAAAGATCAGAAAAAAATTGATGATTTTTTGAAACGTCAAATGCAGCAGGAAGAAATGATGAAATCATTCTCTGAAAAATTAAAACAGAATTTAGAAGATTTTAATCCGGAGCAACAAGACGAGCAAAAGGAACTTCTCGAAGAACGCCTTGAAAAAACTCAAGAAGAAATTGAAAAGAACGAAAAACTTTTAGAGGAATTACAAAAATTAGCAGATAAACTTCAGAAAGAAGAATTGTTTGACAAAATGGAAAAATTCCAACAAAGTGCTAAATCTCAACAAAAGAGTTTAGAACAACTTGTGGAACTGACCAAGCGTTTTTACGTTCAGAAAAAAATGGAAAAAATAGCTTCGGATTTAGATAAATTATCCAAAGAACAAGATAAACTTGCTGAAGAAACCAAAGAGAAAAACACTTCAGAAGAACAAGAAAAATTAAATGAGCAGTTCGAAAAATTACAAAAAGACATCGAAGATTTAAAGAAAGAAAATTCAGAATTAAAAGCTCCGATGGAAGTTCCGCTTGATAAAAAAGAGGAAGAAGCAGTTAAAGAAGATATGCAGGATGCTCAAGAGCAATTAGAAAAACAGAATCAACAACAAGCCAAACCCAAACAAAAAGGAGCTGCTCAAAAAATGAAAAAAATGAGTCAGCAAATGCAATCGATGATGATGCAAATGCAAGGAGAACAATTGCAAGAAGATGCCAGAATGTTGCGTCAGATTTTAGATAATTTATTGGCTTTTTCGTTTTCGCAAGAAGATTTAATGGTGGATTTTAAAGGGCTCAACCGAAGAAGTCCTGTGTATGGCAACAAACTTAAAATTCAACACAATCTCAAAACGCAATTCAGACACGTAGATGATAGTTTGTTTGCACTTTCGCTTCGCAACCCGATGATAGGAGAGAACATCAATAAAGAAATCGGAGAAATACATTATAATGTAGATAAATCTATTGATGAATTAGCCGATGCGAATGTTCCAAAAGGTGTTTCGCATCAACAATATACGATTACTTCGGCTAATAAATTGGCTGATTTTTTGAGTAATGTACAAGAACAAATGCAGATGCAAATGCAGAGTATGGGAATGGGGCAAGGAATACCTAAACCCGGACAAGGTCAAGGAGATATGCAACTTCCGGATATCATCAAAAAACAAGATGAATTGATGGAAAAAATGCAGGAAGGAATGGAAAAAGGAGAAAAAGAAGGTGAAGGAGAACAGAGTGAAAAAGGAAAGAAGGAAGGTAAAGAAGGTAATCAAGGACAAAGCGGAGATAATGGAGAAGGTGGAGAAGGAGAAGGTGATGCTGAAATGTTGTACGAAATTTATAAAGAACAACGAATGCTTCGTGAGGCGTTGCAAAAGCGTTTAGAAAAAGAAGGATTAGGCGGAGCAGGACAGAATGCCAGTAAGCAAATGGAAGACATCGAAAAACAGCTTTTAAACAAGCGTTTTGATAATACGGTGTTGCAACGTATGCAAAACCTAAAACACGAGCTCTTAAAGCTTGATAAAGCTATTCGGGAGCAAGGAGATGATGACAAGCGAGAAGGCACTACTAATAAAAAAGAATTCAACACTTCGGTTAAACCTCTGGATCCTAAACTGCAAGAATATTTAAACAGTATCGAAATTTTAAATAGAGATGCTTTACCTTTGCATCCGATTTATAATCAAAAGGTTCAGCAGTATTTTAAAAAGTAACTGATTTACACATTACGTCAGTTCGAGTGTTTTTTACGAAACGTAGTGTAGCAAAAAATGTATCGAGAACTAATGAGAACTAAAAAATAATGAAATTATCATACGTTTACATATTGTTGTGTTCTGATAATACGTATTATGTTGGTGTCACGTCTAATCTTGAAAAAAGGATTGAGGAGCATATTTTAGGTAAACATTATGAATCATATACATATAGTAGAAGACCTTTAGAGTTGGTTTATTATACGACTTTTACGGATATAGTTATTGCTATTGAGTACGAGAAAAAAATAAAAAAATGGTCTAAACAAAAGAAATTGGCACTGATTGAGGGAAGGTACGATGATTTACCGAATTTATCGAAAAAGGAATTTAAAAAATAACGTCAGTTCGAGTAGCGAAGCGTATCGAGAACTTGAATAAAACTTCTCGATACATTTTTTCTTCGTTTCACTACGAAAAAACACTCGAAGTGACGAAGTGGAAAAACTAACAACAAACGTCAGTTCGAGTGTTTTTTACGAAACGCAGTGTAGTAAAAAATGTATCGAGAACTAAATAAACAAATAAACGAGTGATTGTATTCAACTACGAAACTGATTTTCAGTTAGATAATGAGCAAAAATACGAAGATTGGATAGCAGAGGTTATCGAATCGGAAGACAAAACGGAAGGAGAGATAAATTACATCTTTTGTGATGACGATTATTTGTATGAAATTAACGTACAATATCTTGAACATCAAACGCTTACGGATATAATTTCGTTTGATTATACGATTGGAAATTTGATTTCGGGAGATATATTTATTTCTGTTGAAAGGGTAAGGGAAAATGCACAGGATTTCGGAGTTTCGTTTGAGGAGGAACTACGTAGGGTTATGGCTCACGGAGTTTTGCACTATTGTGGTTACAAAGACAAAAGCGAAGAAGACGCTAAACTGATGCGTTCCAAAGAAGACGAAAAAATAAAGATGTTCCACGTGGAACAGTAATAGAGAGAATAGAGAAAAGAATATAAAAAAAAGATTTTAAACATTCGTTAGCTTCCTCTCCCGTCATTCTAAATCTGTCGAAGTATAAGAATGATAAAACAAGCTCCCCTCTCTTTTGGAGAGGGGTTGGGGTGAGGAAAAGACAATGTTCCACGTGGAACTTTTCGGTTTCGTCATTGCGAGGAACAAAGCAATCTAAAAAATATAATTATGTACAGTACAGATTTTTTAGTAGGGAAAATGCCTGTCAATCTCGAAAAAGTGAACGAGTATGGTTTGGCTGTTGCGATAGAAAATGATTTTGCAATTATTTTTCTTGACCAAACTCATCTTTTCCATAGTAGTATAAAATTTAATCATCTGAAATATCATTCAGATAATGATAAAATGGAATTTGGAGGAGATTTAGTTCATTTTTTTGCAAAAGAAATCGGATTGAAAGATTATGTTATTATGCACTTTAGTTATAATAATACCGATGGTTTTTATGGAGAATTTTATAAAGATGCACAAAAAGAAGATGAGGGAGAAAATATAAATGATTTATTGAAAAAATTAGGTGTTGTGGTTTCTGATAAAGAAGATGAATTTCATCAATTAAACTTTAGAGAATATAGTAGTGGAAGTTATTTTTATTTGGTAGGAGATGCAAATCGGGCAAATCGTTATAATAATGTCATTGCAGGACGTATAGACAGACAAAAGGTAAAACTTGAATATTATAACTTTACTAATGAATATGATGAATGGTGTATTACAGAATATTTAAGTAGTATCGCAGAATTCAAATATAAAGGTTATAATGCAGAAGGTTATATAGAATTTTATATAGAACAGAGAGGAAATGATGAAAAACCACAAAAATTCCAAGAAAACACATTTGATTATTTTATAGAAAATCATGAAAAAGTATTAAATGCTTTGTGTAATGGAGTTATTGAACATTATCCAAAAATGATGAAAATGTATAAGGTTGAAGAATTTAATACAGAGTTCGGATTTCCTGAATTGAAAAGCATAGATGATGTTAAAAATATAATTTCAATAGGTGCTATTAATGTTTTAGAAGAAGAAAAAGATAATTTTAGTTATTTAGGTTTTAGTTGTAAATGTTCTTGGGACGAAGAACACGGTTTAAGAATAACTATGCATAAAGATAGAGTTATTAATGTTGATAATGATTCGTCATATTATGCTTATAAGGAAATTTTAAAAGATAAAATGACCGAAGAAGAATGGAAAGCATACACTGATAATCTTGAAAGAATAAAAGAAGAAAATCTTGCTAAATATTATAAAGAACAAGAGGAGGTTTTACAAAAAGAAATAGAAGAAAATAATGTACAAAAGGAAAGTTCTTTTGAGGAAAATATAAAAACTACAAATACAAAAGAAATTAAAACTTCTAAAAAATGGTGGCAATTTTGGAAATAAAGTTCCACGTGGAACAAAAACCATACTTTGTTATTACGAGGAACGAAGTAATCTAAAATTTTAAATAGTAAATGTCTATAAAGTATTTTAATATAAATTCTATTGAGATTGATAGTGCTAATTTAGCAATGATAAATTATTTTTATAAAGTGCATTATGATAATGATTCTTATTTCTTAAAAATTGAAACATACGAAGACAACGAATTAACGCATTTAGATTATTTTGTAAAAGATGAATTGTTGTTAAATCAGGTATTTGAAGAATATTATTATTTAGATGTAATTATAATTCATTTTGTAAAAGAAACAAAAGGGCAATATTTGATGTGTGAGACATTTGATTATGTAAACAAAATAAAAAGTTCTAACAAAAGGATTGAAACGTATAGAAATGATATAGTTTATCCAATATATAGTTGTGTAATAAATGAATTTGGCAAGAAAGAAACTAAATATTATTATGACATAAAAAACAATATAGAGTATGAATTTGACTATGACGAAAACGGAAATTTTAAGTGTTTAACAATTCTTGATCCGCTGTTTTTTTATGATACAGATGATTATACAATTTATCCTGAACAAATAGGAATAGGAAAAAATTATTTTAATTTTTCTTTCGATAAATTTGAATTTTATAAAAAAGTCAATCCAATTATTCCGTTGGATTAAACGAATAAACCAAAAAAACAATGTTTAGTGAATACGATGTAATAGTAGTAGGAGGAGGACACGCAGGTTCGGAAGCAGCAGCTTCGTCTGCCAATATGGGCTGTAAGACGTTGCTGATAACGATGAGTTTGCAGAACATAGCTCAAATGAGCTGTAATCCTGCAATGGGAGGAATTGCAAAAGGGCAGATTGTTCGGGAAATTGATGCGCTGGGTGGTTATTCAGGAATTGTGTCAGATAAAACGGCTATTCAGTTCCGAATGCTGAACAAATCCAAAGGTCCTGCAATGTGGAGTCCGAGGGTGCAGAGTGACAGAATGCGTTTTGCAGAGGAGTGGAGATTGATGTTGGAGCAGACACCTAACTTGGATTTTTATCAGGAAATGGTAAAAGGCATTACGGTCGAAAACGGAAAAGTAACGGGAGTTATTACCAATCTCGGAATCGAAATCAAAGCAAAAACAGTGATTTTAACCAACGGAACTTTCCTGAACGGGCTTATCCATATCGGAGAAAAGCAGTTCGGAGGAGGAAGGGCAGGAGAGGGAGCTTCATACGGAATTACCGAAGATTTGCTAAAATTAGGCTTTGAATCGGGAAGAATGAAAACGGGAACTCCTCCCAGAGTTGACGGACGTTCGCTTGATTATTCCAAAATGATAGAGCAGGCAGGAGATGAAAATCCGTCTAAATTTTCGTATTTGGATAGTACAAAACCACTCAAAGAGCAACGCAGTTGTTTTATGACTTACACTTCGGAATTGGTTCACGATTTGCTTCGTGAGGGATTTGACCGTTCGCCTATGTTCAACGGAAGAATTAAGAGTATAGGACCGAGATATTGTCCGTCTATTGAGGATAAAATAAACCGTTTTGCAGATAAGGACAGACATCAGATTTTTGTTGAGCCCGAAGGTTGGAATACGGTTGAGGTTTATGTAAACGGATTTTCGACTTCTTTACCTGAAGACACACAATTTAAGGCTTTACGAAGTGTAGCAGGATTTGAAAATGTGAAGTTTTTCAGAGCAGGATATGCTATCGAATACGATTATTTCCCGCCTACACAGCTCAAACATACCCTTGAAACCAAGTTGGTAGAGGGATTGTATTTTGCAGGTCAGATAAACGGAACGACAGGTTATGAGGAGGCAGGAGCACAGGGATTGATGGCAGGAATCAATGCAAGTCTGAAAGTGCAGGAAAAAGAGCCTTTTATTTTGAAAAGGGACGAGGCTTATATCGGAGTTTTAATTGATGATTTGATTACCAAAGGAACGGAAGAACCGTACCGAATGTTTACTTCCAGAGCGGAATACAGAACGCTTTTAAGACAGGATAATGCGGATTTCCGTTTGACTCCTATGTCTTACGAAATCGGTTTAGCTAAAGAAGACCGTCTTCGTAAGATGGAAAAGAAACAAAAACAATCAGAAGATATGGTTCAGTTTTTAAAAGATACCAGTGTAAAGGTAGCTGAAGCAAATCCTATTTTAGAAGAAAAAGGTTCCGCTCTTATTTCGCAACCTGATAAAATGTTTAAAGTATTTTCTCGTCCGCAATTGGAATTAGAAGATTTTCTGAAGTTCGAAAAAGTAAAACAATATGTAGAAGAAAATAATTTGGACACAGAAGTTTTAGAACAAGCCGAAATCGAAGTGAAATATTCGGGATATATCGAAAAAGAACGGAACAATGCAAATAAAATAACCCGTTTGGAAGAAGCAAGAATTCCCGATAGTTTCGATTATGATAAAGTAAAATCATTATCATACGAAGCTCGTGAAAAGCTGAAAAAAATCCGTCCTGTAACGATTTCCCAAGCCTCAAGAATAAGTGGTATTTCCCCTGCCGATATTTCAGTGCTTTTGATTTATATGGGTAGGTAAGAGAATAGAACAAAGAATAAAGAAAAAAGACTTCTACAACGTCACTTCGAGTAGGTTTATGAAGTAAAACGGAATAAACCGTATCAAGAAGTTTATAGAGTTCTCGATATGCTTCGTTTCACTACGCTACTCGAACTGACGTAAAACCGAGTGTTTCACGTGAAACAAGCTTTGTGAAGTATTGGTTTTGTTGAGGCTTTTAATAAGAAACAACTATTTATGAAGAAAATTATTCTACATATTTTGCTTTTGAGTTTCTTGGTTTCGTGTATAGAACATAAACCGTATGATTCTTCAGTCGAAGTTGATGTAATATCAGAAAATAAGAAAGATGATATTTTAAAAGGAAAAATATTATTTGAAAATGATTGTAGAGTTTGTCATCATATCAGAGGAGTTATAAATCCGAGTACAATAAAAGTCAGAATGCAAGAATACAAGGAAAATTATTTCGATTTATTTGTAACTAAACAGGATTCCTTGTATAAAGCTAATGACACATTAATGATTTTAATTAAAAACGAATGGAAAGGAATTGCAAACTCACATAACTTTAAATACAATAAAACTGAATTATATCAATTAAAAGAATATTTGAAAACTTTTTAATCTGAAATGAACTCAAAAAAACTCTTTTTTCTTTGCTCTTTCTTCTTTCTTCTGAATTGCGGAAGCATTCAACAGGGAGGATACATTATTGACGATTATCTGATTGTTCCGACAGAGACAACCAATACTATTGGAACAAAAAACCTGAATGTTTTTGTGTTTGAGAATGATTTGACAACGCCTCCGATAGAATTGTTTTTAGCTGAAAAATTCCAATTAGAAACGTATCAGACCAGAGAATTTTGGGTTACCACTCCAACCAAAGACCGACTTTATATTAAGATTTTAGAACGTGACGAGATTGAAAAGTTTTTAGATTTGTCGCAATACGCAGCCCGAATTCAGGAAACTAAAGGAAATAGAGATATCAGACAAAGCAAGTATTTAGCACTTTCGGTTACAGACGAAAATGGAGAAGATTGTTTGTCTGAAAAATCATTGTTTTATAATATAGCTACGCAATACCTGAAAAATTTAAAAGACGAATATTTACGTAAACGATGAACATAAAAGATCATTCAGTTTCTAAAGAAAACTTTGAATTAAAATACGATTCGGAATATGATTTATTTCAAACCCATCCGGCACCCGAAAATTTAGAACAATACTATCAGTCGGAAGATTATATTTCGCATACAGATTCCAAACGTTCGTTGTTCGAGAAAATATATCAGTTAGTTAAACAACACACACTTTCTCACAAACAGCAACTCATTTTATCTTACACTAAACGCAAAGGAAAACTTTTAGACATCGGTGCTGGAACAGGAGATTTTCTGGCTTTTGCCAAAACCAAAAATTGGGAAGTAATGGGAATAGAACCCAGTCAAAAAGCCAAAGAATTAGCACGCAAAAAAGGAGTTCCGTTTGTAGAAGATTCTCAAGAATTATCACACAACTCTTTTGATGTGATTACGATGTGGCACGTTTTAGAACATGTTAGAGATTTAGACAAACAATTATCAGAACTCAAACGCATTTGTAAACCCGGAGGGTATGTGATTATTGCTGTTCCGAATTTTAAATCGTATGATGCCAAGTACTATAAAGAGTTTTGGGCTGCTTATGATGTTCCCAGACATATTTGGCATTTTTCAAAAACAGCCATCACAAAACTTTTTGGACAGAAAGAAATGAAGTTACAAAAAGTACATCCTATGTATTTTGATAGTTTTTATGTATCGCTCTTATCCGAAAAATATAAAACCGGAAAAATGAATTTTGTCAGAGCTTTTTTTGTCGGATTGTTCTCAAATCTGAAAGGAATGACCTCAAAAGAATTTTCTTCGCATATTTATGTACTCAAAAACACCAAAAACTAATTTTTAAGCGATCTCAGAGGTTTTTGAATATTAAACACATCATAAGTCGGAAATTTCACGAAACGCTTTTTAAACAAAAATATAGAAGCCTGATTTTATAATATTTTGCTATAAATATATTTTTTAGAATAAGATTTATTTATAGTTGTCTTTTCCGAATATTTTAAATTTATAGTTTTTATTTTTTTTCTTTAAAAATCATTTCACATCCTGAAACTTATTTTTAAATTTGGTTCAATAATAACTTTTACATCACTTTCTATTTTTAAATTTTTGTGTCTGAAGTTGTTTTTTCCATTATTAAAAAAAGTAGCTTAATTAGTAGTTTATAAAAAATAAAGTTTTTGAAAAAACATGCTTTTGAAATATACAATGCCTCTGCAGGATCAGGTAAAACTTACACCTTGGTTAAGGAGTACCTGAAAATTATCCTTTCTTCCAAAAGAGACGATGCGTATAAGAATATTTTAGCCATCACTTTTACCAACAAGGCGGTTGAGGAAATGAAATCTCGTATTGTGTCTGCCTTAAAGGCGTTTAGTAAAGACATTCCAGACGAAAAATCCAACAGTATGTTACTCGAAATCGCCCGAGAAACAGAACTTGAACCCAAAGAAATTCAAGAAAAATCCAGGCGTATCATCAAAAACATTATTCACAACTATGCTTCGTTTGACATCTCAACTATTGACAAATTTACCCATAGGGTAATTCGCTCGTTTGCTCTGGATTTAGATTTATCGCTTTCGTTCGAAGTTTCTCTTGATACCGAAAGTCTTTTAGAAGAAGCAGTTGATAGAGTAATTGCAGAAGCCGGAGAAGACGAAAACCTTACCCGACTTTTGGTTGATTTTGCAACCGAAAAAGCCGATGATGACAAATCGTGGGATGTAACTCGAGATTTTCTCGAAATCAGTAAACTACTGACAAACGAAAATAACCGAACCGAAATCGCTCATTTTCAAGACAAAACCATTTCCGATTTTTTAAAAATAAAACAAAACATCCTGAAAATCTGCAAAGATTTAGAAAGTGATATTATTTCGATGGCTCAAAATTCACTATTAAACATAGAGAATAAAGGGATTGAATATGGTTCATTTACCGGAAGCTACGTTCCTAATCATCTTAAAAAAATTGCAGACGGTAACATAGAAATAAAAACCGCACACTACAAATATTTAGATGAAAACCTCCAGGATTCTAAACCACGAAGTTCCTCAAAAGTCCCTCAACATCAAAAAGATTTAGTAAACGAAATAGCTCTTGATGTTTTACAAACATTAAAAACCATCAATCAACAAGCAGGAAAATTGTTTTTTTATAAAGCATTTTTAAAAAACCTTACACCTTTATCGATTTTAAATACGGTAAATCAGGAACTCTTAAAAATTCAACAAAACCAAAACATACTTTCTATTTCCGAGTTTAATAACATCATTCACAAAGAAATCAAAGAACAGCCTGCCCCGTTTATTTACGAAAAATTAGGCGACCGTTACACCCATTTTTTTATTGATGAATTTCAGGACACTTCGCAAATGCAATGGGAAAACTTATTACCACTTATCGATAATTCGCTTTCCGGAGAAGACAAATTCGGAGAAAGAGGCTCACTGATGATTGTAGGCGACCCCAAACAGTCGATTTACAGATGGAGGGGTGGAAAAGCAGAGCAATTCATCGAATTAGCCCAAAACAAAAGCCCGTTTTCAAACCCCGAAAAACTTACCCGAAACCTCGAAACTAATTATCGAAGCTATTCGGAAATAATCACATTTAACAATGATTTTTTTACGTTCTTAGCTAATGATTTTTCAGAGGAAAGCTACAAAAAACTGTACTTAGAAAGTGCTCAAAAAATCAATCAAAAAACCGGAGGGTATGTCAATATTTCATTTCTTGACCAAGAAGACCAAGAAAACGATGACTTAGAAAAAGACAATCCGTATTTGAGTGCTGTTTTCGATACAGTTCAAAAAGTTTATTCAGAAGGGTTTTCGTATGGAGAAATTGTAGTTTTGGTAAGAAGAAATCAGGAAGGAACGCTCATAGCCAATTATCTTACTCAGCACAATATTCCGATAATTTCTTCTGATTCGCTACTGATTTCCAATTCCGACCAAGTGATATTTTTGGTAAATCTTTTGGAATACATCAAAAACAAAAACAACGCTCAGGCAAAGGCAAATTTTTTATATTATTTAGGTAGAAACCTAAATGTAAATCCAATTCATAATTTTCTGAAAAAAGGTACAGAGCTGAAAGACGAAAAAGAGTTTGAAAATTGGCTCAAAGAATACGGAATTTCGTTTTCGTTTGAAAAAATCAGAAGAAAACCTCTATACGAAGCAACCGAAATACTAACCGAAACTTTTCTGAAAAATGTTAATAATGTTTATGTACAGAGTTTTTTAGATTTGGTTTTAGAGCAAAATATCAGAACGCAATCGGGCATAGATGAGTTTTTGGATTTTTGGAAAAACAAAGGATACAAAAAAAGTATTCCTTCTCCCAAAGGAAATGCCGTTCAGATTATGTCAATCCATAAATCAAAAGGATTGGAATTTCCCGTAGTAATTTTTCCGTTTGCAGACCAAAATTATTCGAGAGGAATTAAAGAAAAACTTTGGATAGATAACGAACTGAAAGAAATCGAACTCGAAAAAGTATTGATTGATAACAGCAAATCTGTTGAGAATTATTCCGAAAAAGCCTCAGAAGCCTATTTTCAAAAAAATCAGGAAGAACTTTTAGACAACATAAATGTCCTTTATGTGGCTCTTACCAGAACAGTCGAACAATTGCATATATTCTCCAAAATGAATTTTAACTCAAAAGGAGAACTGCTTTTATCCAATTCGATGGCATCGCTTTTTATTCGCTTTCTTCAAAACAAAGAACTGTTTAACTCAAACCAATTAATTTACGAATTCGGAGAAACAACCAGACTTTCACTACCCAAAACAGAAAAGGAAAACCGAAAAACCATTCTGCCTGTTGAAGAAAAATTTGACACAAAAAATATCAAAATTGCAACACTCGAAGCTCTGATGTGGAATACCGGAAAACAAAAATCCATAGAATACGGAAACCTTCTGCACGAGATTTTATCCTTGATAAATTCCGAAACTGATATTGACATAGCGGTTGAGCGCTCTTTAGAAAAAGGACTAATATCCCTAAATCAAAAAACCGAAATAACCGAAAAACTCAAAGCCATAACCCAACACCCTGAATTGAAAGATTTTTATAACCCCAACTATAAAATCCTGAACGAAAGAACAATTGTAAGAACAGAAAATTCGCTCATAAAACCCGATAAAGTAGTCTTAAAACCAAACAATGAAGCCTTGATTTTGGACTACAAAACAGGAGAAAAATCAGAAAAATATAAAAGTCAGATAGAAAATTACGCTCTAACACTCAAAGAAATGGGGTTTTCGGTTACTCAAAAAATATTAGTGTACATCGGAGAAAACATTGAGGTTATCTAAAAGTTTTTGTGCTACAAAATATCACGAAACCTGTAATAACTATACAAAAAAACATACATTTTTTTGTAACAAATTGTTCTTTGTTGCGTCATATTCAGGTAAAGTAAATTAACACTCTTTTGACAAAGACAAGTTTCGTTTTCTTTTAATATTGCCTAAAATTCAGACTATGATAGAAATCAAAGACCTTCACAAATCTTACCAAATGGGAAAAAATTCCCTACACGTCCTGAAAGGAATCGACTTTAGTGTAAAAGAAGGAGAGCTTGTTTCTATAATGGGAGCTTCAGGTTCCGGAAAATCTACATTACTAAATATTATCGGAATTTTGGACGAAGCAGATTCAGGAACTTATTTCTTAGACGGAGTACCTATCAAAAATTTGAACGAAACTATCGCTTCGCAATACCGAAACAAATTTTTAGGATTCGTTTTTCAATCCTTTAATCTTATTAATTACAAATCTGCTTTGGATAATGTAGCTTTACCACTGTATTATCAAGGAATGGGACGTAAAGAAAGAATGGAGCGCTCAATGCATTACCTCGAAAAAGTAGGGTTGGCAGATTGGGCAAAACACTTGCCAAACGAACTTTCCGGAGGACAAAAACAAAGAGTGGCTATTGCCAGGGCTTTGGCTTCAAATCCCAAGGTGCTTTTGGCAGATGAGCCAACCGGAGCATTAGATTCTAAAACTTCTTATGAAGTGATGGAACTTATCCAGCAAATTAATGACGAAGGAAAAACGGTACTTATCGTAACCCACGAAACCGACATTGCAAATATGACCAAACGAATTGTCTATCTAAAAGACGGACAAATCGAATCCGATAAATTAGTAAATCAGATAAGAGCTTCCCAATATGTTTAGTATCGAAAGATGGCACGAAATATTTGAAGGACTCGCTAAAAACAAGTTGCGTACGTTTTTGACGGGAGTTTCTGTGGCTTCGGGTATCTTTATTTTGGTAATTCTTCTCGGAGCAGGAAAAGGAATCCAAAACGGAATCCAAAATCAGTTCGAGCAAGATGCAACCAACCGAATTTCGATTTGGCCAGGTGTAACACAAAAAGAACACAACGGACTCGGAATTGGAAGAAGAATCCAGCTTCGCAATACCGATTACGAAATAGCTACCATCTTATTGGAAGATTATATCGAATACAAATCAGCTATTTATTCGGTTTGGAGCGGAAATATTGTCTATAAAAAAGAAACCGGAACCTATAGAGTAGAAGGAGTGCACCCGGATTATCAGTTTATCGAAAATGCCTCTATCGCAAATGGAAGATTCATCAACCAATCGGACATTAATAACTACGAAAAAAACGTAATTATAGGTCAAAAAGTGGCTAACGATTTGTTTAAAAACCAGGAAGATCCTTTAGGTGCAGAACTCAACGTTTCGGGAGTGATTTACAAAGTTGTTGGTGTTTATACCGACCCGGGAGGAGAACGAGAAGAAAGCAGGGTTTTTATTCCCATTACCACAGCTCAAAGAGCTTATAGTGCAGGAGACAGAATTCGAAGTATGGCTTTTACGCTTAACAAAGGTGTGGACTTTGACCAAGCAGTTGAAGAATCATTGGATTTTACCCAAAAATTGGAAAATCTCTTAAAAACCAGACACAATATTGCTCCTGACGACCAAGGAGCTTTATACGTCAATAATTCATTAGAAGAAGCCAAAAATGTTTATATTATTACCGGAGGAGTTCAGGCGTTCTTTTGGTTTGTGGGAATTTGCACCATCATTGCAGGGGTTGTAGGAGTTGGAAATATCATGCTGATTATTGTCAAAGAAAGAACCAAAGAAATCGGAATCAGAAAAGCTCTCGGAGCAAGTCCGTTTTCAATCATTTCGATGATTTTACAAGAAGCAGTTTTTATAACCGTAGTGGCAGGATTTCTAGGGTTATTGTCAGGACTTTTGGTTTGGGAAGTTATCGGACCTTTCGTGGAGGCAGATTTCTTTACCCGACCCGAAGTGGATTTTAACGTAGCGATTTCCACGTTAGTTATATTAGTCATGGCAGGAGCTCTGGCAGGATTTTTTCCGGCTTACAGAGCAGCTAAAATCAAGCCTATTGTAGCATTAAGAGGAGATTAATATGTTTAGTAGAGATAAATGGAATGAAATAATAGAAGCACTGTCGGCCAATCCGATTCGGACGCTTATTACAGCTTTTGGAGTGTTTTGGGGTATCTTTATTTTAGTGATTCTTCTTTCAGCCAGTCAAGGATTGCAAAATGGAATTAAAAAACAAATGGGAGGATTATCCACAAACACCATGTTTATGTGGACACAATCTACCTCAAAACCTTACAAAGGCTTACCACAAGGAAGAAGGTTTAATTACAGAAATGGGGATGTACATGCCATCAAGCAAAATATTGACGGACTATTATATGTTTCTCCTCGAAATCAATTAGGAGGTTTTAGAGGAACTAACAACGTGGTAAGAGGAACAAAAACAGGTGCTTATAACATATATGGCGATTATCCCGAATTCATCCAGCAACAACCTATGGACATTCTTCAAGGTAGATTTATCAACTACGGAGATATTGAAAACAAACGCAAAGTTACCGTAATAGGAGAAGGTGTTATAAGAGAAATGTACCAGCCCGGAGAAGAAGTTTTGGGTTCATACATAAAAGTTCAGGGAGTGAATTTTATGGTGGTTGGAGTGTATAAATCCAAAGGAAATATTGGAGGAGATGCAGAAGAAGGGCAAAAACAGATGTTTATCCCGTTCACTACCTTTCAACAAGCCTTTAATTATGGAGATGTAGTAGGCTGGATGGCAATCACAGCCCAAGATAACACTCCGATTACGGATGTAAAAAAAGACATCTTTGATTTGTTAAAAAGCAGACATACCATAGAACCAACCGATGAAAGAGCTATCGGACATTTTGATTTGTATCAGGAATTCAAAAAAATAAATGGGCTTTTCTCAATTCTAAACGGAGTATCATATATAGTTGGAGTATTTATTTTGGGTTCGGGAGTAATCGGAATTGTAAACATTATGCTCATTGTAGTTAAAGAACGAACACAAGAAATCGGAATTCGAAGGGCTTTAGGAGCTACACCTTGGAATATCAGAGCACAGATATTAACCGAATCTGTTGTGTTGTCACTTGTGTCGGGTATGGCAGGAATTATATTTGCCGGTTTTGTGCTTTGGCTTATCAATATAGGATTGGCAAATGCTCCGAATGCAGACGAAATTCCGATAGTGAACCCGAGCGTAGGCTTAGGGGTAGTGCTGATTGCTTTAATAATCCTCGTTCTTTCAGGACTTTTAGCCGGATTTATCCCCGCACAAACAGCCATCAAAGTAAAACCAATCGACGCTTTGAGAACAGAATAAAAAGAACACAGAAAACAGAAATAGATTCAAAGATTAAACAAAATTAAGAATATGAAAAAAGGATGTACAATTACCGTTTTAGTTTTTCTTGCATTGGCATTTATAGGCGTATTGGTCTGGTTTTGGCAAAAAAACGCACAACCTCCTATTAAATACGATACAGAACTTCCCGAAGTCCGTTCGATTTCTAAAACTACCGTCGCCACAGGAAACATCAACCCAAAGGAAGAAATTTTTATCAAACCCAATATGTCGGGAATTATTGATGAAGTGTATGTGGAAGCAGGAGACTACGTTAAGTCCGGAGATTTAATTGCTAAAATCAGAGTCGTTCCTAATGTTTCGAGCTTGAATTCTGCTCAAAATCAGATTCAAACGGCTAAAATCGATTTAGAAAACCAGAAAAAAGTGTACGAAAGACAAAAGTCTCTTTTCGAAAAAGGAGTTATTTCTGCCAACGATTTTGATGCAGCCGAAACTGCGTACAAACAATCGCAACAAAACTATAATGCTACCCTTCAAAATGCTGAGATTATTCGTACCGGAACTACAAGCGGAATGACTAATATCGCTCAAACGCTTATACGTTCTACCGTTGCAGGAATGGTACTCGATGTGCCTGTCAAAAAAGGAAATCAAGTAATCGAAGCCAATAACTTTAACGAAGGAACAACTATTGCCAGCTTGGCAGATGTAAGCGATATGATTTTCGAAGGTAAATTAGACGAATCAGAAGTTGGAAAAATCAAATTAGGACTTCCTTTGGAAATTACGGTCGGAGCTATCGAAAACAAAAAATTTGACGCTGTCTTGGATTATATCGCTCCTAAAGGAGTGGACGAAAACGGAGCCATGCAGTTTCCGATAGAAGGAACCTTGATAAACAAAGACTCCACCTTTATCAGAGCCGGATTAAGTGCTAATGCTTCAATTATTTTGGACAAAGCCGATAACGTTTTAGCTGTAAAAGAAGGTTTGGTGCAGTATGACGAAAAAACCAAAAAATCGTTTGTGGAAGTAGAAGTTGGAGAGCAAAAATTCGAACGAAAAGATGTAGAACTCGGAGTAAGTGATGGTATTTACGTAGAAATCAAAAGCGGAATTACCAAAGACGACAAAATCAAAGTTTGGAATCAAACTAAAAAATAGTTGAATCGTCAAAAAAGCAATCGGTTAAACACATCAACAGTTAAACGATTAAACAAGTATAGAAGATGAAAATAACATCAAAAATAATCTTATCGGTTTGTCTTGCATTAGGAGCGAACGCTTTTTCGCAAAAACAATGGACTCTTCAGGAGTGTGTTGATCACGCAATCAAAAACAATGTTTCCGTAAAACAAATTGAGCTCGATAACAAGCTGGCAGAAGTGAGCAATAAAGATGCTTTCGGGAACTTTCTTCCAGGAATAAATGCCAGTGCTTCTCATTCGTGGAATATTGGTTTGAATACGAATATTACAACCGGTATTTTGGAGAATCAAACCACTCAGTTTACCTCAATGGGAGTGTCAGCAGGAGTTGATATTTTTAGAGGAATGCAACTTCAGAACCAATATAGAAAGTCAAAAATTGCTCTTATTCAATCGCAATATCAACATCTGAAAATGGAGGAAGATGTAGCACTGAATGTGGTAAATGCCTACCTACAAATTCTTTTCAATAAAGAAAACCTAAAGGTTCAGAATCAGCAGTTTCAAGCAGATAGTTTACAATTGGTGCGTTCTCAAGAGTTAGTCAACGCAGGTATGATTCCCAGTGGTGATTTGTTTGACATGAAAGCCACTATTGCCACAGGTAAGCAAAACATCATCCAGGCAGAATATAACTTGCTTATTTCAAAGCTTAGTCTTGCTCAACTTTTGCAGTTAGAAGATTTTAAAAATTTCGATATAATCGAAACAGATTATGATTTCGAAGAAAACCCGATATTTTTTCAATCTCCCGAATCTATTTTTAATAAAGCAAAAGAAGAACGAACCGAACTCAAAATTGCCCAAACTGGTGTAGAATTGGCCGAAAAAGATGTAGATATTGCCAAAGGAGCTAATTATCCTACTTTGGGAGGTTTTTATAGTTTTTCTTCTCGGGTTTCCTATGCTAAAATTCCAGACGGAATGGGAGGCGAAATGAGTCCTCCACCATTTTTTGAACAATTTGATTTGTACAAAGGGCATAACTTCGGGGTGCAATTAAATATCCCGATTTTTAACGGATTTTCAACCCGCAACAATGTAGAGCGTTCGAAAATCAATTTAGAAAAATCAAAATTAGCTTTAGAACAATCTGAATTGGATTTGGAAAGAAACGTATATACAGCCTTTTCAGATGCCAACGGAGCTTTAGAAACCTACAAAGCAGCTGAAGAAACCCTGAAAGCCAGAGAAGAGGCTTTTCGTTATGTAAAGGAGCGTTACGAAAACGGAATGGCAACCGCTTTTGACTATAACCAGTCTCAAACTTTGTTTGTAAGAGCTCAATCAGATGTGCTTAGAGCCAAATACGACTATCTTTTCAGAACCAAAATATTAGAATTCTATTTCGGAATCCCGATTTATCAGAAATAATAAACAGAAAAATAACTGGCTGAAAATCAATACTTTATAGACTATCCTTTAGAAGTATTGATTTTCAGCCAGTTATTTTTATTAAAAAAGTTGTATCTATTTCTGATTTCTGATAATTTCTATAAAATGTTCTGGATACGCTATGTATGGATTGTCTTTATAAAACTTCATAACTAATCCAAATTTTTCTCCCTTTTCCAAAATTTTCCCATCAAAAATGAGCCCCTCTGTAGTTGCAAACGAATTTATTTCTTTAATAGATAAATTTAGGGTTTTTGAAATTTGAGTTGCAGAATAAAGTTTATGTTTATTGTTACTGAGATTAGAGTTTTTATATTTTGACTCAAATTTATCTATTATTGTGATTTCTGGTTTTTTCTCCGAATTTAGAAAAGAATTTATAAATGATTTGCGTTCAGTTTGTTGTTTAAATAATAATTCAGAATTAGAGAAGATTTGAATGAACTTTTGTATTGGATTCTCCTCTTTTTTAGTTCCTAATAATTCTGATGATAAGGTTTCTATTCCGTTTAAGACCATGTAATCAGGAGCTTTAAGTATTCTCAATAATTTTCCTTTTATTTTATGCTCTCCTAAAATTCCTACTTCAATGTTATTATGAATAGAATACTTATATAAATTCATGCTAGATAAAAGAAACTTATAATCACCCAAATAAAATTTTGCATGTAGTCTTTCATTATATCTAATTTCTACATTTGGAAATGATTTAAAAAAATCTAAATTATCTTCTTTAATATTTTTTTTGTTTTTTCCATAAAGAATCCTTAGTTCAAATTTAGAGTTGTTAATTTTTTCTCTTAGAGCGTCTTTGGTTTTTGCATCTAAATCAATATAGGGAGAAATCAACCATAAAGATTGGTTGGATTCTTTAATAATGTTTTCTAAGGCGACATTTAGTTGATTGTCAAACAAAAAGGTTACATACATAATTACGGTTATTTTAAATAGTAAAAATTATACAACTTCTATCACATATATACTATTCACAAATAAAAAGGTCTAAAACGTATAATTTATTAGCTTAAAACAAACTTACAAAATTATTTTTAAAAATTATTTCTAAATTCCAACCTATCAGAAATCCCAAGTTTACAGCTTGGGATTTTTTGAAATGTACAAAATCAATGTGCTTTAATGCTTTGCTCTTTACCGTAAAGAAGTTATCTTTGTTGTTTAATTCAAACCGAAATGTCTCAATCAAAATCAGGTTTTTCGAAGCTTTCTAAAGAAGAAAAAATCAAATGGATTTTAAGCGAATATTTTTCCAGCGATTCTCAAGCTGAAAAAGTTCTGAAACAATATTGGAATTCCAATGAAGCTCTGCAAAAACTCCACGATGATTTTATCGAGAATACGCTGTCAAATTTCTATCTTCCGTATGCAGTAGCTCCAAACTTTAGGATAAACGGAAAATATTATACCATTCCGATGGTCATCGAAGAGAGTTCGGTTGTGGCTGCAGCCTCAAAAGCAGCTAAATTCTGGTCAGAAAAAGGCGGTTTCAAAACCACAATTTTAGGAACAGAAAAAATAGGGCAAGTACATTTTATATATAAAGGCGAAAAGCAGAAATTAACTTCGTTTTTTGAATCGGTTAAATCAAAATTCTACGAAAATACCCAAAACATAACCGCTAATATGCAAAAGCGAGGTGGAGGAATTACCTTAATTGAGCTTCGTGACAAAACTTCGGATTTGGAACATTATTACCAACTTCACGCTACTTTTGAAACCGTGAACAGTATGGGTGCCAATTTTATCAATACTTGCTTAGAAGAATTTGCCAAAACACTCAAAGAAGAAGCCGAAAATTTGGGTTTGGAGATTGATGTGGTGATGAGTATTTTGTCGAATTATCTTCCAGATTGTGTGGTAAGGGCAGAAGTGTCTTGTAAAGCCCTCGATTTGCACGAAGACTCCTCGTATGCAGAAAAGTTTGTTCAGGCTGTGAAAATAGCAGAAATCGAACCTTTTAGGGCTGTAACTCACAACAAAGGAATTATGAATGGTGTAGATGCGGTTGTGTTGGCAACCGGAAACGACTTTAGGGCTGTGGAAGCAGGAGTTCATGCTTATGCAAGTAAGAGCGGACAATACAGAAGTCTTTCTAATGCAGAAATCAAAGACGGTATTTTTCGTTTTTGGTTAGATCTTCCCTTAGCTTTAGGAACAGTCGGAGGATTGACTTCTTTGCATCCGTTGGTTAAATTCTCACTCCAAATGTTAGGAAATCCAAAGGCAGAAGAATTGATGCAAATTGTTGCTTCAGCCGGATTAGCTCAAAATTTTGGAGCTCTGAACTCACTTATTACAACCGGAATTCAGGAAGGACACATGAAAATGCACCTGATGAATATCCTGAACCAACTCGAGGCTACACACGAAGAAAAAAAACTTACTGTCAAACGATTCAAAGGAAGACCGATTTCGCATAGTGGTGTAGTAAGTTTTATAGAAACTTTACGAGGGCAAAATTACTGATTCAGATAATCGTCCATTCTGTAAACCGAATCATCTCCTTCAAGTATTTGGATATAGCTTCGGTATCTCGACCAAAATATTTTATCATTTTCAAGAGCCTCTTTTACAGCACAATTCGGTTCGTTTTTGTGCAAGCAATTACTGAATTTACAATGTTGCTTTAGCTTAAAAAACTCAGGAAAATAATCGGTTACTTCTTGTGGCTGCATATCCACCATCCCAAAACCTCTGATTCCGGGAGTGTCTATAATTCTGGCTCCAAACGACAAATCGTACATTTCGGCAAATGTGGTAGTGTGTTGTCCTTGTTTGTTGGATTCTGAAACCTCGCTTGTTTTGAGTTTTAGCGAAGGCTCGAGAGTATTGACCAAAGTAGATTTTCCCACACCTGAATGTCCGGAAAACATACTTGTTTTTCCTTTCATTAATTCTTTAAGTTCATCGATGCCTTTGCCTTGAGTGGCAGAAACCCTTAGACATTTGTATCCGATAGACGTATAAATGTGTTGGAGAAAAAGTTGATTGTCAAGTTCTTCTGCTTCGAGTGTATCAATTTTGTTGAAAACAAGAACAGCCTTGATGTTATAAGCCTCTGCCGTAGCTAAAAAACGATCGATAAAAGTAGTAGAAGTAAGCGGATAATTCATCGTTACTAACAAAAACATTTGGTCGATGTTCGAGGCAATAATATGAATTTGTTTGGAGAGATTAACCGATTTACGAACGATATAGTTTTTTCGGTCGTGAATGTTTTTGATAAGACCGATTACTTGGTCAGACGAGTTATCTAATTCAAAATCGACTACGTCTCCAACAGCAATCGGGTTTGTGCTTTTAATTCCCTTAATGCGGAATTTACCTTTGATACGACACGGATAAAACACTCCGTTTTCTGCTTTTACGGAGTACCAACTTCCAGTGGATTTATATACGATTCCTGTCATTTATTGTATCAAAGTTTATACAAGCAGAAAAACCCATTTGCTTTAAAACAAATGGGTTTGTTGCTTATAAATGGTGGGTTTTTAAGCCTCAAAAGGAACAACAGAAACGTACGATTTGTTGTCTTTTTTCTTTTGAAACTCAACTACTCCGTCAACTTTAGCGTGCAATGTGTGGTCTTTACCGATGTAAACATTTTCCCCAGCATTGTGCTTTGTACCTCTTTGTCTAACGATGATGTTCCCTGCAATAGCAGCCTGACCACCGAAAATCTTAACTCCTAAACGTTTCGAATGAGATTCTCTACCGTTTTTCGAACTACCGACACCTTTCTTGTGAGCCATGATGTTTTGATTTTAATTGATTATAAAATAAGAATTAATTAAGCTTTTTTGCCTCCGTTTAATTCATCTTGCCATTTTTGTAACTCATCCCATTTTCCGTCAGCAGCCATTTGAGCTTGATCTGCCCAAGTTGTTGAGTCTAAATGAGATAAAGTAGAACTTGCATTAACCAAAATCTCTTTGATTTGGTCAGCAGATTTTTTAGCTAATTTAGCAAAAGTATCAACTCCTGCACTTGCTAATGCTTCAGACGCTTTTGGTCCGATGCCTTCAATTTTTGTCAAATCATCGCCTTTAGCAGCTTTTTTTGATTCGGCTTTTTTAGGAGCTTCCTCTTTTTTGGCAGGTGCAGTTTTTGCTCCTGAAGCAGCTATGGATACAATTTCGATTTGTGTCAAGGCTTGACGATGACCGTTTTTCTTTTTGTAACCTTTTCTTCTTTTCTTTTTGAAAACGATTACTTTGTCATCTTTTAAGTGTTGTAACACTTTGGCTTCAACAGAAGCACCTTCTATAGCCGGGGCGCCTAAAGTTATTGTTCCGTTGTTGTCAAGCAGAAGAACTTTAGAAAAACTCACGTTTTTTCCTTCTTCTGTATCCAAACGATGAACAAATACTTTTTGGTCTTTGCTTACTTTAAATTGTTGCCCTGCTATCTCTACGATTGCGTACATAACAATATGTTTAGATTAAAAAAATTATTTTTAAAGAGTTTGCAAATGTATGACATTTAATTAAATCACACAAACTCTTTATGATTATTTATTATTTTGTTGTATTGACAAAGACGATTGTGTATGGGTAGTAGTTCAGCAAAGCTAATATAATGACTGACAAATAAGAAGCCTATTAGAGTAGATTTTCCGTAAAAATAGACGTTTAAACACTAAGCAAATTCCTGAACGGTAATGATAATAGCGTCTGCATCGAGTTCCCCTGATTGCCTCCAAACCATTTGCCCTTTTTTGTAAATCATAAGAGTAGGTACTGTTTTGATTCGTAAGGCTTCGGCTAATTCATTGTTTTTTTCTATATCAATTTTTATAACCCTTGCTTTGTCTCCAAGTACAGCAGCCACATTCCGTATTACAGAATGCATTGCTTCTGAAGATTCGTTCCAATCGTTATAAAAACTAATCAAAACCGGACTTTCCGTGTTTATGATTTCTCCGAACTTAGACATCTGTTTATTGTTTTTATAAGCACAAAAATAATACAATTAACCGATAATTTAATCTTTTTGTGTTTTTTTCGATTCTAAACCCCTGATTTCAGACAAAATCCTTGTTTTTACGAACAAAAATTCACCAATTCTTATAGGCTGTATCGCTCTGAAAAAGATTGGAGCTTCCCTGAAAAATGAATTAGAATAAAAATAAATAATTACCTTTGAAATAAAACAATATTATGGAATTTATTGTAAACCAAGACAAAAAACGCTTTGAACTTCACACCGAAGACCGTACTGCTTTTATAGACTACATCCTGAACAACCAAAACATTATGTTTTTGACCCATACCGAAGTCCCGAAAGAATTAGGTGGAAAAGGCATCGGAAAAATTTTGGTTCAAAACACCTTGGAATACCTCAAAACCAACGGACACACACTCGCTCCGGTTTGCCCTTTTGTAGCAGCTTATGTCAAAAAAAATCCGGAATGGAAAGAAATTTTAGCCCAAGGATATTCCGTGCAATAGTTGATAAGATTTAAAAAAACCTCACAGGTTTTCAAAACCTGTGAGGTTTGGTTATAGCTTACTTTTTGCTTTTAATCGAGGTTAAAACTCAATTAAAAAAACGCCCTTAACTGTACACTTCCTGTGTGAATTGTTTTTGAGGTTTCGCTTTTTCGGCCTTCGTAATTTAGGTTTAAGTCCAAGTATTGGGTTAGGTTTTTCTGCAAGAGTAACCTCCAAGTGAGGTTTTGTCCGGCTTGCAATCCTTCTAACATTTGGTAGGCAACCGGAGAAAGTGAATTTCCTGTAAAATCATTTTCGTACAACGAGAATTCTCCTGTTGAGGTAAATCCTTTTTTGCCCGAAAAACTAAAGGACAATCCTGCTCGATGCTGTACTAATTCTTCTAAATTTCCAGTCGTATTCTTTTTGTTTTGGAATTCGTAAAACACATCTAAACTTGTGTTTTTGGTAAATAAATACGACAATTTCGGGTGCAGATTATAGGTTTCTATTCTAAAATTTCGCGTGTCGTAATTCTCCGAAGTAGTTTCTGTCAAAACGGTTTTTGTACTCAAATTCATCAGCCAAATTCCCGAAAAAAGATGATTGTACTGTAATTGATGCGAACCTGTTTTGTTGCTTACCGAACCAACCGACAATAGACTTTTTGCCTCGCTCAACAAATAGGTATAAGTAACCGAATGGTCTTGTTTTCCTCGGTTGTAAAACAAGCTGTTTCGCACATTCGTATTCAGAGCCAAAACCTCGTCTGAATCTCCTCCAAACGGGTTCAAATCGAAATTATCTTCGTTCCGTTCGATTTTTCTATCCACCAAAAACGAAGTCTGATTATAAAAATACGACAGTACTTTTTTTACTCCATTTTCGTTTTGCCATTGGGTAGGATTCAAAGTCAACGAATTTGAAAAACGATTCTGATGCGTTTTTACAAAAACCTGATTCGGCAGAAAAACCCGAATGTATTTGGCTTGATCCGAAAATACTGCAATTTCAAACTCTTCGAGCTCCTGAATTCCGTTTCCGTTATAATCGTTCCACATATAAACGCCTTGTCCGGGTTCGACCTCAAGATAGGTAAACTCCTGTTGTGCCAAGCTTCCAGACATGGTTTCAAACGAAGTATTCAACTGAACTAATTGATTAAAAAAACGGTCATTATACACCACTCTCGAATTCAACGAAGGTTCTTTTGGCAACACGTTATCCGTATATTTCAAAATTCTATAATTCACAAAAACTGATAAATCGCTGGTTTGAGTTTGCAACAACCTTGATTTTACGTAAAACGAATTCGACTGATTCACTCTTTGGATTGTTCCTCCTACCAAACTATCGTTTTTACGATGCAAATAGCCTAATTGTAAATACACTTTCGTGGAATCTCCTCGTCCGACAAAACCTCCATATTCGATAAATCGTTGGCTTAAATTCGAAAGCGAATTAGTCTCTTTCAAGCGTTCGGAATTGTCTTCTAATCGCAAAGAAGTTCCCACCCAATTTTTGTCGAAATGGTAACGAGCTTGAGTTTGGCTTCGTGTAAAATCGGTTGTGGAATAATTTCCGTCACTATTCAGAATTGAATTTTCAGACTGAACGGTTAGTTTATCGAATTTCAGGTTGGTATTGAGCACATTTCGGTTGGCATTAAATTGGTCCGAAAAATCTAATTTTTCGAACTGATAATTTACGAATCCGTTGTTTTTGAGCTTGGCTTTTGTACCTGCTATCAGTAAACTTTGGCTTGAGTTCATTATGGTGTTGATGTTCCAATCTCGGTCGAATTCTATAGTAAAAAGTCGCTCAATAGTTCTGAAATTCTTGTCCACAAACTGATAATCTGCAAAAGCATCTACTTGGTATTCTCCAGACAAAACTCTTTGATTCAGCTTTACTCTTCCCGCAAATCCTTGGTTGTTCTGGTCATCAATATCAGAAAATAAGTTTTTGTCATTGTTGCTCATTCCGACTTCAAAATCAGCTTGGGTTTTCTCGGTGTGATAGCCTCCTAAAAGTGTCGCCATCTGGATTTTTTCGGGAGCGACCAATCGAATAATCGGTTCGTAATTTCCTTGTGGAATTCCTCCAATGGGTTCGATGTATTGATAAATCTTTCCGATGGCTTGATTGTTTGCCAAAATATAATTTCCGTTGCCTTGACCCACAAGCGTAAAACGCACATTATACAATTCGTCTTCCGGATTGTTCGAAAATTCAAACACTTCAACTCCTCCGACCCAAACTTTTTTGTACAAAATCCGATTTTCGGAATACGAATCTTCGTAAGCACTAGATGCAACCATTTGCTCCGAATCATTTCCTGCGTTTTTAAGGATTTCGACTTGCTCTGGAGATAAATTCTGTTGTAATGGCTGATTTTTCATATCATTTTCAGAATATAGAAATCCTCCGATATTCCATTTTTCACGCTGGTGCATCACACCTCCATAAGCTATAAAACGGGTATAATTTCGTTCAGAAAATTGATATTCGATATTAATCCGCATTTCGGATGTAATCGGGAAAAGCGAAGTGAAAATCACTTCTCCAGCATTATAATCAATCACATAATGTTTGTCTTCTCCACGTTCTAACAAAATTCCGTTTACGTAAACCCGTTCTGAACCCGAAACGACTAAAACGTACAGTTCTCCGTTGTTTCCCCGAAGTTTATACGGTCCTTGATTGCCTTCCTGACCCGTAAAGCTGCTTCGTGCATATTGCCCTCTAACCAATCCTACACTCGAAAAAACCGTAGTTTTGTTTTCATCTCCGAAAGAAAAATTAGTCGAAATTCCCTGTACTTTTTTGTTGAAATTCAAAAAACGAGATTGCCTGTTTTCTAAAAATAAATCTCCCGCTCGGATGTTCCACGTATCCGAAAATAATTCGATAAAAATCTGGTCGAATTCGTCTAATCTTTGCGAATAACCTCCTTCCTGAATCGGAATATTGCTGTCCTGAATCGAAGCTCTGATACTCACATTGTCAGACAATTTTCCCGTAATCTGTAAATCCAAAGACGAATTGGTAACGGCATTCTGGTTGTTTCCGACCGTAACTCCACGGGAAATGCTTCCTGAAGTATTCAAGCCTTCGAACGGCACGAATCGCTTTGGAATTCCGACATCGAGCGAATACAACATTCCGTCATATTCTTCATTCGAAACTACTCGGTTTTCGTCATAAATCGAATATTCTTTGGTCAAAAAGTCAGGTAGTTTAAAATAACTAACCTCGAGTGAATCGGTTTGGATGTTCTGAAAGATGATTTTCCCGTTGGTATAATCGATTTCGTAATTTTCTTCGTTCAGTGGATTTCCGTTTTTATCTAAAATCGTAAATTCTGAAGGGTTGATGTTTTTGTTTTGAAGTGTTATCGTATCATTCGTAACACTGATTTTCTCCGAAACATACAAAGGATTGGTCTCTTGTGCCACAGCAACAGAAACACAAAAAACGAATAGTATCAGAAGAAAATTTTTAAACACAGATTAAAAGGATTTTCACAAATTTTCCTGTAAAAGAATATAACTGAAAAACCTTAAAAGTAGTATAAATTTGGTATTTGATTATCAGAAAATTACTTCAAACTTCGGATTGGGTTTTGATAAGTATTGAAAACCCGCATTATAGCAACAGCATTCGGAATCGTAGGTTGACTATATTTCGTTCGAAAAACAATATGATATAAAAGTCTGGTATAACTCATATTATCTTTTGTATGTGCCGCACTCCGTGCGGTAGTGAGTATCTTTTATCCCGAAGCTATGCATCGGGTTAAGTATAATTAAGTGCTCCGAACTTCTCGCTTCAGGTGGCACGGAGTGCCAAATTATACTTAACCCTAAACATTTATGTTTTGGGAAAAAAAGTAAAAACTATCCTTCTATCAAAACCTCCAGAATCTTAATTGCTGCTTCCGAGATTTTCGTTCCGGGACCAAACACAGCAACCGCTCCCGCATCAAACAGATATTGATAATCTTGTGCAGGAATCACTCCTCCAACAATTACCATAATATCTTCGCGTCCGTATTTTTTGAGTTCTTCAATCACTTGTGGAACTAGCGTTTTGTGTCCTGCTGCCAGTGAAGAAACTCCTAAAATATGTACGTCGTTTTCAACTGCTTGTTTGGCTGCTTCTTGTGGGGTTTGGAAAAGAGGCCCAATATCCACGTCAAAACCTACGTCAGCATAACCGGTTGCTACTACTTTCGCACCACGGTCGTGACCGTCTTGCCCCATTTTGGCAATCATAATACGAGGTCTTCTACCTTCTTGTTTAGCAAACTCATCTGCTAATTGTTTTGCTTTTTCAAAGCTTTCGTCGTTATTGATTTCTTTGCTATACACGCCGCTAAAACTTCTGATTTGTGCTTTATACCTTCCGTAAACGCTCTCTAAAGCGTCACTGATCTCACCGAGCGTGGCTCTGTGTCGTGCTGCCTCAACAGCAAGTTCTAATAAATTTCCGTTGCCTGTTTTGGCAACTTCGGTGATTTTTTCCAAACATTCCTTTACTTTGGCATTATCACGAGTAGCTTTTATTTGGTTTAACCTTTCAATTTGCTGCTTGCGAACCATTTGGTTATCCACATCCAAAATATGTAACGGATCTTCTTTTTCTAATCGGTATTTGTTCACACCCACAATAATATCTTGTCCGCTATCGATTCTAGCTTGTTTTCTTGCTGCAGCTTCTTCGATGCGAAGCTTCGGAATTCCCGCTTCGATGGCTTTTGTCATTCCGTCTAATTCTTCCACTTCCTGGATTAAAGCCCAAGCTTTATCAGCAATTTCTGAAGTTAAACTCTCTACGTAATAACTTCCTGCCCAAGGATCAACCGTTTTGGTAATTTTGGTTTCTTCTTGGATATATATTTGCGTGTTTCTAGCAATTCGAGCTGAGAAATCGGTCGGAAGGGCAATTGCTTCGTCCAATGCATTGGTATGTAACGATTGTGTTCCTCCAAGCGCTGCTCCCATCGCTTCGATAGCCGTACGAGCTACGTTGTTAAATGGGTCTTGTTCGGTTAAACTCCAACCTGAAGTTTGGCAATGCGTACGTAAAGCCAATGATTTTTCGTCTTTCGGGTTGAATTGTTTCAGGAGTTTTGCCCACAACATTCGTCCGGCTCTCATTTTAGCAATTTCCATAAAATGATTCATCCCGATGGCCCAGAAAAACGACAAACGAGGAGCAAATGTATCGATGTCCATTCCTGCTTTGATTCCGGTTCTTACGTACTCTAATCCGTCTGCTAACGTATAAGCCAATTCAATATCATTGGTTCCTCCAGCCTCCTGAATATGATAACCCGAAATCGAAATTGAGTTGAACTTAGGCATAAACTTGCTGGTATATTCGAAAATATCTGCAATGATTTTCATGGAAGGTGTTGGTGGATAAATATAGGTATTCCGAACCATAAACTCCTTTAAAATATCATTTTGGATGGTTCCTGAAAGTAACTTTTTGTCCACTCCTTGTTCTTCGGCCGCTACGATATAGAAAGCCATAATCGGAAGTACGGCTCCGTTCATTGTCATCGAAACCGACATTTCTCCCAACGGAATTTGGTCGAATAACACTTTCATATCTTCAACCGAATCAATCGCCACTCCCGCTTTTCCTACATCACCCACTACTCTTTCGTGATCAGAATCATAACCTCGGTGAGTAGCCAAGTCAAAAGCAACCGAAAGTCCTTTTTGACCGGCGGCTAAGTTTCGTCTATAAAAAGCGTTACTTTCTTCGGCTGTCGAAAAACCTGCATACTGACGAATTGTCCAAGGTCGTCTCACGTACATCGTAGAATAAGGTCCTCTTAAATTCGGAGCAAAACCTGCTGCAAAACCCAAATGTTCCAATTCCTCCAAATCCTTTTCGGAATAGGATTGCTTTACATCAATTCCTTCGGCTGTGAGGAAAGTTTGTTTCAAGTTTGAATTTGTTTCAGGTTTCAAGTTAGCTTGACCTTTAATTTTTATGTGTTGTATGTTTTTTCTGTTCATTGGATATGAATTTTATTTTCTCTGTTCCAAATATTTCAATGCTTTTTCCAAAGCTATATCTTTTTCGTTTAAAAAATCAGCTATTGTTTGTTTTACTTCTATATCGGGCAAAATACCGACCCCGACAAATTCACGTCCGTCAGGATAAGTGTCTTTTTTTGTACAAACTCTTGCTTCGCCTCCGTTTGGTAAATCGAAATGGATAGGTTGTCCAGTACTTCCGAAAGTGGGTTCTCCGATTTTTATAAAATGCTTCTGATTATCAGCCGCAACCAAAAAATCTTCCGCAGCCGAAGCTGTATTGTTGGAAATCAAAACAACGGTCGGCTTTACAAATCTCGGAATATCTTTATCGGTTTTAAACTCATTTTTCGGAAATTCATAGTAATTTCGATTGTTGAAAGTCAGATATTGTTCTTTTTTGGAAGTATTGTTTAGAGTATCTTTTTCCGTTACATATTTTCCCCAAGCTTTGAAAGCTGCAATATTTTTTCTGCTGGACATTTTGGCATAATTCAGCTTTTGGTCTTTGGTAAAATACTGTAAAATCTGAAATGCATTACCTGAATTTCCACCTCCGTTATTTCTCAAATCAATGATAAAAAATTTAGCTTTGGAAAGTTCGGGAACTATTTCTTTAAAAGCATCAACAATCACTGTTGTATTAAATGAATTTAAAGCAATGTATAATGTGTTGTTTTCAAGCCATTTGTGTTCCAATAACTGAAAAGATTTGTTTTCAGGAACGAGTTTTTCATCGGTTGATTTCTGTAAAACCAGTTCTTTGATGACTTTTTTTTGGTTTGGCAACAAAAATTCCACTTTATATTTTGTTCCGTAAGGAGCATAAAACAAATCGTTTACAGCCCAATTTTCCAAAATGTAATCGGTAGAATAAGAAATATATGGTTTTATGTATTTTTCTTTATATTCTTTAATGTCTAAATCATTTATTTTCAGAATTTCCGTTCCGATAGGAAGTTCGTTTTTTGTACTTTCGTTAATTCTGTAAATAATGGTTTTGTTTTCGATATTTTTTAGGCGAAATTCAATCGTTCCAAAGCTCTGATAACCAAAGTTTTCACCAATATAATCAGGAGGATAAACATTGGTGTGCCCATCTTTTAAAGTAGCACAAAATTTTTCCAATAACCTGTAATATTCATAGTCGTTTTGGGTTTCCAAAATATCTTTTAACAATTGCTTGTAGTCCGTTTCGAGTTTGGAATAATCCAATTTATCCAAATACACAAAATTTTGGTTTACTTCATTCCAAAAGGTCGAAGCTCCAAACAGCTTATTTTCCATAGAGATTTCACTTCTATGCTGGGCTTTTAGATAAAATAAACCCAATAAAAATATTGTGACATAAAGGATTTTTTTCATAACTATATTATTATTTCTCATCAATCTGCTTAACATCTTTTCCTTTTAAAGATATTTTTGCATTCACAGAAGAAACTACTTTTTTGCCTGTTTTTTGTTCTAATTCCAATCGTGCTACTTTTATTGTATCAAACGGAAAATCTGCTCTGTATCAGCCACATCGGTCATTCTCATTTTTCCGTCTTCAGCAAGCATTTTCAACTGTCCCATATTTTGGGACAGTTCACTTCCTTCTGTTTTGAGTTTGGTTTTCAAAGCACTCCAATATTTTCTTGGACGTGGGCTTTCTGTCAGCACTTCAATTACATCAATAACCGAAATGTACCATTTTCCCTGCTGTTCGTCCCAAAGTGTACGGACTTTCTTTTCTTTAAATAATTTTATTTCGTTTTTCTTTTCCATAATAAAAGTTATTTTTCAAACCATTATAATTTTCGGGTAAAAACTACAAGGAATAAATTACAACAAATTTAATAAAAATTCGCCACACGTGAGTTGATGAATTTGAACAAGGCTTAATAACACCTTTTCTGCAATAAATATCAACGTGCAATAATGTTGTTTCTTTTTGAACAGATTCATAAAAACAGCTTAGATGATTTTCCTTATTTTTGCACACAAAATTACATTTGTCAAGAGTATAAAAAATCTATCTTTCTGAAAAACGAAAGAAAGGAACTGTAATAATTTTGGAAGAAAAAGACACATACAAAACCATAGAAATCCCGTCTGAAGAAGTGTTGTACAAAGAAAAAAACAGCAAGTTTTTTGGATATTGTTTTCCGGTACACTCAGAAGAAGAAGTAAAATTGATTTTAGACAAAATCAAAAAACAACATTTTTCTGCCCGACATTGGTGCTATGCTTTTCAGCTCGGAACAGAACAAGTTTATTATCGGGCAAACGATGATGGAGAACCAAGTGGAAGTGCCGGACTTCCGATTTATGGACAAATTCAATCATTTGAACTTACCAATATTCTGGTAGTTGTAGTTCGTTATTTCGGAGGTGTAAAACTCGGAGTTGGAGGATTGGTTACAGCTTATAAAGAAACAACCAAAATGGCTTTAGAAAATGCTCAAATCATCGAAAAAACCATTGATATTCATTACACAATCGGTTTTGAATACAGAGAAATGAATCGAGTGATGCGGGTCATCAAAGAAAAAAACCTGAATATAATCGGGCAAAAATTAGAAATGGATTGTCAAATCGAAATTGCTGTACGTAAAAAAGAAGCTCAGCAAGTTTTTGATATTTTTCAGGCAATGTATGAAGTCAAAATTTCCGAAAAAGAATAAATTTCCGCTACATAAAAGGTGAAACCAGTCGTACGATTTTTTCGATAATGCGTTTGAATTTTGAACGATTTATCCATTGCTCAGGGTTAATCTGAACGGAATCTTCCAAGTCTTTGTAAAAAGAATTTCGTACTTCTTGTGCGATTCGCTTGTCGTAAACCAAAGCCGAAACCTCAAAATTCAAATCAAAACTTCTCATATCTAAATTGGCAGTTCCTACCGAAGCCAATTTTCCGTCCACTACAAAAGTTTTGGAGTGAATAAATCCTTTTTCGTACATATAAATCTTGATTCCCGCCTTGAGCAATTCACCCAAAAATGCTTTTGTGGCAGTATGTACAATTTTTGAATCGCCTTCTTTCGGAACCAATAATTTTATCTCTATTCCGCTCAAAGACGCAATAATCAAAGCCTCTTGCAAAAACGAATCGGGGATGTAATACGGAGTAGTAAGCAGCACTTCTTTTTGAGCAGAATTTATAGCCTGAATAATAGAATATAAAATATTTGGTAAATCAGAATCTGGACCGCTTGATACAATTTGAGCATAGTAATTTTCTGGTTTATCAACCTCATCAAACGGAAAATATTCTGAATTCACAGTCAGATTTTCGTCACTACAAAAGCTCCAGTCTGACAAGAAAACCCTTTGTAAAGTAAAAGAAGAAAACCCTTTAATCATCAGATGAGTGTCTCTCCAATACAGCTTGTTTTCAGGTTGGTTGATATATCGGTCACAGATATTTATTCCTCCGACAAACGAAGTTTTTCCGTCAATAATTACAATTTTTCTATGATTGCGATAATTCAATCGGTTTGCCAAATAAATGAGTTTGATTTTGTTGAACGGAAAAGCCTGTACTCCGTTCTGGTTCAATTCTCGTGCAATGGTTTTTCGGATGGATTTACTTCCGAAATCATCATAAATAAAGCGAACTTCGACACCCTCTTTGGCTTTTTGTATAAGTAAATCTTTGAGCTGGTTTCCGATAACATCATCTTCATAAATATAAAATTCGATATGAATGTGTTTTTTGGCTTTTCGGATTTGGTCAAACAATAAAGGGAAAAAGTTTTCTCCGTTGTTTAATATGCGAATGTCCGAGTTGGGTAACACGTAAGAACGTTCTGTTTTTTGATTTGAAAGTAGCCGGATGAGTTTTCGGTTTCTCTTAACCGAAAGACGCTCTGTAGATAAGATCTTTTGATTGTTTTCGGTCAATCTGCGTTCGAGATCTTTTTGGAAAAATTGGTCTACTTCGAGTTTTTTGTTGTAAATCTTTCGTTTTCTGTAATTTATTCCGAACGAAAAATAAAATATTACCCCGAAAATAGGAACAAAAACCACAAATAACAAATATGCCAATGTTTTGCTAACCGAACGAGTATCCCAAATAATACGAATACATACGGTTATGATAAAAAGCAAATAAATAAGTTCTATTACAATAATCCATTTTGTTTGTTCAAAAAACATAGTTACGGATTTTAGGCTACTAAAGTACGAAAATACATATTTGTATTTTGTATATGCTTACCTTTGTTGTTTAAATAGATATAAAATGACAAATAACGACATATTTAAAAAACTCCGTGTGGCCTTGCAGTTAAGAGACGAAGAGATTATAGAGATTCTTCAATTGGTTGACTTCAGAATTTCAAAATCAGAATTAGGAGCTTTTTTCAGAGCAGAAGACCACCCGAATTACAAAGAATGTGGTGATCAGATTTTGCGTAATTTTCTCAATGGATTGGTAATCCATCTTCGAGGAACTAAAGAAAATCCTAAAAATCCGAAGCAGGTTTTAGCTCAGAAAAAAACAGAAAACAAAGTACAGAAAACAGAGAAACCAACCATTGAAAAGAAATCCGTTAAAAAAAATACGGCTAAAAAAGAGGCTAAACCAAGTTTGGGAAAAATTAAATTCAACAACGGAAAAAAGAAAAAGAATTAACAAAAAAGACCTTCTTTGATAGACCTATTAAGGATTAGTTTCTCAATGAAATTTCTAATTACACTTCTAAAATTTTGACTGTAAAAATCTCAAAAAAGAGAAGAAAAAACACCAAAACTCTCATTATCTTTGCAGAATATATTTCTATAAATCTTATGACCACACTTATAAAAAACGCTAAAATTGTAAACGAAGGAGAAATTTTTGAAGGAGATGTTCTAATCGAAAATGAATTTATCTCCGAAATTGCGGAACAGATAAGCGTTAAGTCGTCTGATTGGAAAATTGTAGATGCCGAAGGAAATTATCTCATACCCGGAATGATTGATGATCAGGTGCATTTCAGAGAACCGGGACTCACTCACAAAGGCGATATAGAATCAGAAAGCAAGGCAGCCGTTGCAGGCGGAATTACTTCGTTTATCGAACAACCCAATACCGTTCCAAATGCCGTTACACAAGAACTTTTAGAAGAAAAATATCAAATTGCTGCTCAAAAATCGTTTGCGAATTACTCGTTTATGATGGGAGCTACCAATGATAACTTAGATGAAGTTTTGAAAACCAACCCTCGAAATGTAGCTGGAATCAAGATGTTTTTGGGCTCTTCGACAGGAAATATGTTGGTTGATAATCCTGAAATCATCGAAAATATTTTTTCAAAAACAAAGATGCTAATTGCTGTTCATTGCGAAGATGAAACAACAATCAAAAATAATTTAACCCGATACAAAGAGGAATTCGGAGAGGATATTCCGGTTGAATATCATCCGAAAATCAGAAGTGCGGAGGCTTGCTACCTGTCGTCTTCCAAAGCTATCGAATTGGCTAAAAAGACAGGAGCGAGGTTGCATGTTTTTCATCTTTCGACGGCAAAAGAAACAAAACTTTTTACTAATAAAATTCCACTCGAAGAAAAGCAAATTACTGCCGAAGTTTGCCTACATCATCTGTGGTTTACCGATGAAGACTATGCTCAAAAAGGCAATTTTATCAAGTGGAATCCGGCTGTTAAATCGCAAACAGATAAAGACGAACTTTGGAAAGCATTACTTGACGGAAGAATTGACAACATAGCCACGGACCACGCACCTCACACACTCGAGGAAAAGTCAAAAAAATATTTAGAAGCTCCTTCCGGAGGACCATTAGTTCAGCATGCTTTGATCGCTCTTTTTGAAGCACACTTACAAGGAAAAATTTCGGTGGAAAAAATCGTTGAGAAAACGGCTCACAATCCTGCCAAAATCTTCAAAATTGAAAAACGAGGCTTTGTAAAAGAAGGTTATTATGCGGATTTGACCATCGTAAACCCTCATCAGCCTTGGAATGTAAACAAAGACAATATTTTGTACAAATGCGGTTGGTCGCCCTTTGAAGGAACAAATTTTAAAACAAAAATTACCCATACCTTTGTAAACGGAAAGGTGGTTTATCAGAACGGAAAAATAAAAGAAGAAAAAGTCGGACAGCGATTGTTATTTAACAGAGAGTAAGACCGATTCTTTTTTTTAAAAAAAATGATAAAAATATTTACATACATAATCGTTGGGCTAACTCTTTGGAGCTGTACAGAAACAAAATCTAAGCCCCAAAACCTTATTGCGGAAGACAAAATGATTGACATTTTGTACGATATGAATATGTTTCAGGCTATCAGAAACAACGATTATCGCCTGTATGAATCGCATAACATAAATCCTGAGCACTACATTTACAAAAAGTACAACATTGATAGCCTTCAGTTTGTTCAAAGCAATAAATATTATGCTTCCAATATGGAAGAGTACGACAAAATACTCAGTGCTGTAATGGATAGGATAAAAATCGAAAAAGAAAAAGTAGAACTCCACAGACCTAAACTCGATACCACCAAACTTCCTGAGAAAAAACTCATCAGGTCTTTGCCTTCAAAAAGACAACAATAAGTACTATCTTTTGTTTCATAGAAGATTTTTTCATACTTTTATTTTTTCAATGAAAACCAACTACTTATGAAGTTTTTGAAAAAATTTTTGTTTTGGATTTTTGCTCCTCTTTCGGGAATCGTACTGCTGATGTATGTGTTTGATGTAGATTATTTGTTAAAAGCCGTTAGGGTTACTTATCTTAACGGATATAATACGGCTTTTCTTGATGATTACCAATATTTTGACAATCGAATTATAGAAAACGGAGCAGTACAACCTTGGAATATTCACAAAGATTATAATAAAATTCCGGAAACACCAAAGCTTTTGGAAACTCATAGCGAGCTAAAGACTACAGCTTTTCTGATTATCAAAAACGACAGTATTTGGCATGAAAGTTACTTTGACGGCTACGGAAAAAACTCACATACTAACTCTTTTTCGATGGCAAAAAGCTATGTGAGTGCTTCTTTGGGCAAAGCTATTATGGAAGGAAAAATTAAAGGTCTCGACCAACCGGTTTCTGACTTTTTCCCTGAATTTTCCGAAGGTTTGGCAAGTAAGATGACCATAGGAGACTTAGCTTCGATGGCTTCCGGGCTTAACTGGGACGAAAAATATTACAGCCCGTTTTCGGTAGTAACCCGAGCTTATTTTGATGAAGATTTGAAAAAAGTTATTCTAAACTTAAAAACTACCGAGCAACCCGGACAAAAATTCAAATATTCAAGTGGAGATACTCAGCTACTGGCAATGATTGTCGAAAAAGCAACTGGAGAAACGCTATCTGACTATATTTCAAAACATTTCTGGAAACCACTCGGATGCGAAAATCAGGCTTTTTGGCAGGTTGATAATCCAGAGGGAATCGAAAAGGCATATTGCTGTATAGCTGCAAATGCACGAGATTTTGCCCGACTCGGAAAACTCTACAAACAAAAAGGAAATTGGAACGGAAAACAGATTTTGGATACTGCCTTTGTAGAATTGTCCGTACATCCACGATTTGAAGGAGCTCCTTACGGATACGGGTTTTGGCTTTCCGACTATTTAGGAAAAAACATTTTTTATATGCGAGGGCATTTAGGGCAATTTGTTATTGTAATTCCCCAAGACGATTTGATAATTGTACGCTTAGGACATCTCAAAGGACTTCAAACCGAAACCGACCCGCATAGTAATGACCTGTATGTTTATATTGACGAGGCATATCAGATGCTTACAAAAGAATATGACTATGCAATCGAGGGAAAAAATTGAAGTGTTTTTCAGAATGAATTAAAAATTAAATTTCGTACCTTAGCAGACAATAACTTTCTTAAAAAATTTTAAATATGTCAAAAGGTTTTTTTAATGTTCCTAAAGCTATAAACGACCCTGTAAAGTCTTATGCAAAAGGGACTCCCGAAAGAGAAGCTGTATTAAAAGCTTATAAAGAAATGTGGAATGCTCAGGTTGATGTTCCGCTATATATAGGAGGAAAAGAAATCAGAACCGGAAACACCAAAAATCTCTCCGCTCCTCACAATCATAAACACATTGTAGGGAAATACCATTTAGCTGAAAAAAATCATATTGAACAGGCCATTTCAACAGCTTTGGAAGCCCGAAAAAAATGGTCTGAAATGTCATGGGAACACAGAGCTTCTGTATTTTTGAAAGCAGCTGAGCTTATCGCAGGACCATACAGAGCAAAACTCAATGCTGCAACAATGATTGCACAGTCTAAAACGGTTCACCAAGCTGAAATTGATGCAGCTTGTGAATTGATTGACTTTTTGCGTTTCAACGTAGAATATATGACTCAAATCTACAGCGATCAACCTATTTCTGATTCTTCGACATGGAACAGAGTAGAATATCGTCCACTAGAAGGATTTGTGTATGCTATCACTCCGTTTAACTTTACTGCAATTTCAGGAAACCTTCCTTCATCGGCTGCCTTAATGGGTAACGTAGTGGTTTGGAAACCTGCAGCTACTCAGATTTTTTCGGCTAACGTAATTGTTGAAATCTTCAAAAAAGCAGGTTTACCTGAAGGAGTTATCAACGTAGTTTACGGAAACTCATCAATGATTAGCGATGTTGTTTTAACTCACAGAGAATTAGCCGGAGTTCACTTTACAGGTTCAACCGGAGTATTCAACAGTATCTGGAAAACCATCGGAAATAACATTTCTAATTACAAATCATATCCAAGAATTGTTGGAGAAACAGGAGGAAAAGACTTCGTAATTGCTCATCCAAGTGCTGATGTAAAAGCATTAGCTACAGGATTAGTAAGAGGTGCTTTTGAATTCCAAGGACAAAAATGTTCTGCTGCTTCAAGAGCTTATATTCCACAAAGCTTGTGGAACGAAACCAAAGAATTGATGTTGGCTGATTTAGCTTCTATCAAAATGGGGTCACCTGAAGATTTAGACAACTTCGTAACAGCTGTAATCTCAGAAGAATCATTCGACAAATTAGCAGGATTTATTGACAGAGCAAAACAAGATACTGATGCAGAAATCATCGCTGGTGGAAAATATGACAAATCTGTAGGATATTTTATCGAGCCTACGATTATCTTGACTACAAATCCAAAATATGTAACTATGGAAACCGAACTTTTCGGACCTGTACTTACTATTTATGTATATGAAGACAACAAATGGGAAGAAACGCTTGAATTAGTTGATTCTACTTCCGAGTATGCTCTAACGGGAGCTGTTTTCTCTCAAGACCGATATGCTATTGAAGTGGCTTCTCAAAAACTTCAAAATGCAGCCGGAAACTTCTACATCAACGATAAACCAACTGGAGCCGTTGTAGGAAATCAGCCATTTGGAGGAGCTAGAGGCTCGGGAACAAACGACAAAGCGGGTTCTGCTTTGAATTTACTTCGTTGGGCTTCTGTAAGAACTATTAAGGAAACTTTAGTACCACCAACAGATTATAGATATCCGTTTTTAGGATAATTATATTTTGGTAAGAAAATAAAAAAAATCCGATTGCTCTTTTGCAATCGGATTTTTTTGTCGGGGTGGCAGGATTCGAACCTGCGACCTCCTGGTCCCAAACCAGGCGCGATGACCGGGCTACGCTACACCCCGAAAAATAATTTTCGGAAACAGACTGCAAATGTAGTACTTAATTTGTTTTATGCAAATGTTTTTCAGAAAAAATTAAGCACCGTAGATTCAATTATTAAACCAGGCAAAACGTAAAATTTTACCTACTTTTCTTTTAAATCACGAGCAATAATCGTAAATTTGTTAGGTTCAGTTTCTGTTTAATGCAGGAACCCCGAAAAACCATCTTTTGTATATCCAAATTATTTATTGATAATGAGAATCGAAAAAATTTTAAAATTAACACCCGAAATTCCCTTGTCGAAACAGATAATCCTCAATATTTCTTTTACACAAAATCTGATTTCCGAAAGACTGACAGAAGTTCTTAAGCCGTATGATATTTCTATCGAACAGTTTAATGTTTTACGAATACTTCGAGGACAAAAAGGAAAACCCATAAATATGGGAGCCATTCAAGAGCGGATGCTTGCCAAAACGAGCAACACTACTCGGTTGATTGACAAACTGTTGCTCAAAAAAATGGTTACCCGAAATGTTTGTAAAAATAATCGACGAAAGATTGAAGTCAGCATTACTGACGAAGGATTACAGATTTTAGAAAAAGTGGACAAATTGGTTGAAAATATAGAAGAAAATTTGACTTCCAACTTCACAGCAGATGAGCAAAAAGAACTAATTTTACTTTTGGAAAAGTTCAGAAAATCAATGTAAAAGTATTTACAGACAAAAAAACCATCAAAAAATGACCACAACAAGACCCAACGGCTCGTTATACACCAAAATCGAAAACAAAATAGCAACCATAGAGTTTGGACATTCGCAAAGCAATTCTTTTCCGGGAGAGTTATTAGAAAGACTCACAAATGAATTAAACCTTTTAGGCGAAAATCCCGAAGTAAATCTCGTTGTACTGAAAAGCGAAGGTGAAGGAGCTTTTTGTGCCGGAGCTTCGTTTGACGAGTTGCTCTCGGTTACCAATCCTGAACAAGGGGAAATATTTTTTTCGGGTTTTGCCAACGTGATTAATGCTATGCGATTATGTCCTAAAATCATTATCGGTAGAATCCACGGAAAAGCAGTCGGAGGTGGAGTCGGATTGGTTGCTGCCTGCGATTACGCACTTGCAAGTGTAGAAGCAGCCATAAAGTTATCGGAACTCGCCATCGGGATAGGACCTTTTGTTATAGAACCTGCCGTTTCTCGCAAAATCGGAAAAGCAGCAATGTCTGAGCTTACCCTTGCTCCCTACTCGTGGAAAAATGCTTATTGGGCAAAAAACAAAGGACTTTATGCAGAGGTGTACGAATCCGTTAAAGATTTGGACAAAGAACTCGAAACCTTCTGTATGAAATTAGCCGAGTGCAATCCGGATGCTCTTTATCAAATGAAAAAAGTGATTTGGGAAGGAACAGATAATTGGAATACTCTTCTTTATGAAAGAGCCAAAATTTCCGGAAAATTAGTGCTGTCTGATTTTACCAAAAAAGCCCTACAAAAGCTCAAAAAATAAACGAAAGTTTAAGAGCCTGTTTAAATTTTATTCAATAAAATTTAAACAGGCTCGTAACAAAATCAATAGTTTTGCGTCTTATTGAGCAGTAAAAATTATTCGCTATGAAAAAAATAACAACTTTATTGATTTTGGTTATGGGTGGATTTGCTCTAAACGCACAACAGTTTGGAGGAATTGCCACCTATCAGTCAAAAACTTCTACTGATGACGTAAAGATTGACAGCCCTCACGTCACTCCCGAAATGCAGAAAATGATTGAGGAGCAAATGAAAAAAATGTCTGAAAAAACTTTTACACTTTCGTTTGACAAAAACATATCACTTTATGAAGAAGAAGTAAGATTGGAATCAGGCGGAGGCGGAATGTTTGAAGGCTTCCGAATGATGTCAAACACGACGTACGGAGGAGTTTATTACAAAGACATCCAAGAGCAAACCTATTTACAGGAAAGAGAAATTTTCGGGAAGGAATTCTTAATTAAAGACTCCCTGAAGGTCTATGATTGGGAGTTGGGAACCGAAAGCAAACAAATCGGAAATTACACTTGTTTTAAGGCTACAGCTGTTATTCCGTTTGACGTAACGGATTTCAAAAATATGCGAAGAAAAGAAGCTAAAGATGAACAGGAAAAAGAAGAACAGGAAAGTTCGACTAATTTTTTGGATATGATAGATATTCCGAGCGAAATTGTGGTTACGGCTTGGTACACTCCCGAAATTCCTGTTTCGCACGGCCCTTCGGAATATTGGGGATTACCGGGACTTATAATGGAGGTAAACTCCGGAAAAACAACCATTCTTTGTTCTAAATTAGTAATCAATCCGAAAGAGAAAAAAGAAATAAAAACTCCGAAAAAAGGCAAAGAAGTAACTCAAAAAGAATTTGAAAAACTCCTTGTCGAAAAAATGGAAGAACTTCAACAAATGGGAAGAGGACGAGGCGGAATGAGAAGGTTTTAGTCATTTTAGACCCACCTCGAAAAATCAACCGTTTTTACATCTTTACAAATTAAGAAAATGAGAAAATATCTGCTCACTGCTTTTTTTGCATTATTTTTTAGCTCAACCGATGCACAAAACATAAAAGTTCAGGGAATTGTAACCGACAGTTTGGGAATTGCTATCGAGATGGCAAACGTAATGGCTGTAAATTTAGACCTAGACAAAATGGACGGATACAGTATTACCGGAGAAAAAGGGCAATATGCCCTAAACCTAAAACCAAATACCAAATATCAACTCAAAGTGAGCTACTTGGGGTTGAATACTAAAACGATCGATTTAGAAACCAAAACCGAAAATGTTTTTCTCCCGATTCAAATGGAAGGCGAAGGCATTATGCTTGAAGGTATTGAAATTGTACACGAGATGCCCGTTTCTATTAAAGGCGACACCATTATTTACAATGCAGATTCTTTTACCAGCGGAACAGAAAGAAAATTAGGCGATGTTCTTAAAAAACTTCCGGGAGTTGAAGTAGATGAAGACGGAGGAATTAAAGTTGAAGGAAAAGAAGTTACTAAACTGATGGTGGAAGGAAAAGATTTTTTTGACGGAGATACCAAAATCGGAGTGCAGAATATTCCGGCTGATGCAGTAGATAAAGTGCAGGTTTTGAGAAATTATAACGAAGTTGACCAAATGCGTTCTGTAACCGACAGTCAGGATAATTTGGCAATGAACATAAAACTCAAAGACGGAAAAAAGAACTTCTGGTTCGGAGATATCACAGCAGGAACAGGACCCGATGAGCGTTATGTAGTAAACCCAAAGATTTTTTATTACAGCGAAAAATACAGCCTGAACCTAATTAGCAACTTTAACAATACAGGAGAGCAACCTCTTACCTTTCGGGATTATATCAGGTTTTCGGGAGGTTTTAGAAATATGATGCAAAGAGGAGGTTCGAGTTTTCAGGTTTCGAGCAACGATTTAGGAATTTCGATGGTAAGAAACAACCGAGCCAAAGAAATTGACACTAAATTCGGAGCTGCTAACTTTAGTTATAATCCTACAAAAAATTGGACTTTAAGCGGATTCGGAATCCTTTCGGGAACAAAAACCGATATGTTATCGTGGAGCAGAAATTCGATTCTGAATACCGAAAACCAAGAAATCATAACCACACAAGAAGAAGATAACACACGTTTTCTGAAATCAGAAATGGGAATGTTCAAGCTCAGTTCAAGCTATAAACCCAATACCAAAGTAACTTTTGAGTACGATGTGTTTCTGAAAAAATCGCAACAGATTGAGGACAATGACATCCTGACCACTGTAACCCCGAACGCAAACCAAAATCAGTTTATTTCTACTGATAAAAAACAAAACCCTATTTCGGTAAATCAAAATGCCTCGCTGTTTTATGCTCCAAACGACACGCATGTTTTCGCCTTTGAAGCTCAACATCTTTATCAGGACGAAGATCCTTTTTATAATGCTAATTTGGGCAACCAACCTTTTGACCTTGAAGGATATATCGGAAATCAACTCAGACAAGACATTTATCAGGAGCGTTTTCTGAAAACCCACAAAACCGATCTGAAAGCCGATTACTATTATTCCGTATCTAACAAAGCTAATATCAATGTTACTTTAGGAAACACTCATTCGTATCAGAACTTTAACTCACATATTTTTCAAATCTTGGACAACGGGAACCGAAACGATTTGAATGCAGAGGAAACCAATAACCGAGTTACCTATGCTTTTAACGATGCTTTTGTAGGATTGCATTACCGATTTATTACAGGTAAATTTACCTTTAATCCGGGTGTTTCTATACATTATTATTCGATGAAAGACTCTCAATTATCCAGCGAAAACAACAGAACCTTTGCCCGACTTTTGCCTGATATAGACATCAGATATCAAATCAAAAAATCGGAAACACTGAATTATCGTTTTGCTTTTACCAATAACTTTACCGATATACTGAATTTGGCAGAAGGTTATATTTTTCAAGGATATAGCAGTCTGTACAGAGGAAATCGCTTTTTAGAAAACTCGACCAGTCAGACCCATACCTTGAGGTACACCAAGTTCAATATGTTTAATATGGAAAACTACGGAGTATATGCCAATTACAGCAGTACAACAGACGCTATCAACCGTGTTTCTTCTTTTGACGGAATCAATCAAACTTCTACTTCGTTTAACTCCAATTTTGCTAATCAATCGCTTTCGGGAGGAGCATATTACGGAAGGAGTTTTGCAAGATATTATAAAGCGGGTGCAGGAGCAAACATCAGCTTTATCAAACAAAACGTAATTCAGGTGAACCCTTCGAATAACCAACCGTCGGACAACACCATCGAGCAGTTTTCGCAAAATTATTCTGTGAATTTCGGAACTACTTTTGAACAACTTCCGAATATAGAACTCAGGTATTCTATTCAGATTAATGACTATATGAATGATGTTTTTTATACCTCAAGCCCCAAAATCAATTTAGATTACTATTTTCTGAACGGATTTTCGTTTACCACCGATTATACCTTTAACAGCTATACCAACAAATCAAGTACGATAGACAACAAATTTGATTTTTGGAATGCCGGTTTGGCTTATAACAAAAAAGACTCCAAATGGGAATACCGCATAGATGTCACCAACTTGCTGAACACCAAAAGCCTGAACGAAGACAGTTTTTCGCAGTTTAACATTTATACTTCGCAGTACTACGTACAACCAAGATATGTGGTCTTTTCGCTAAAATATAATTTGTAAACTTCTGATTTGGTGCGAGAATTTCAATCGCACCAACAGAAGTTCTGGTGGAGTTAGAAAAAGAATAGTATTTAGCGGGTATGTGCAGTATCGGATTGTACAAGTATTTTCTTTATCATCAGTTTATATACAGATTCGAGATATATTTTATTCATTCATAATTTGAGTTGCTTCCCAAACATGTTCTATGTTGAATTCTCCAAAGTAACTTATGAAATTTCCATCTTTTGAAATTACTACAAAACTGCTACAGGGGTAATGATGTTCAAAAAATAATCTTTCAATGATGCCTTCTGGGTCTTTATTCCAATTTAAAATCCCATCATATTTTTTAAGCCCGACATTGTCTTTATATATGTATAAAGGTTTAACTCCTGTTATCTGGTTTAAGCCTTCTTCAAGTTTTCTGTACTTATTTGCAATCCACTCTTTGTTTGTTGTTCCGCTACTATTACAAGGGTCTTTCCCTGGATAGTAAATTATTACAATAGGCTTTTCAGAGTCTAACTCAAGGTTTGTAGTATTCTCGAGTAAAGTTTCCAAACTTTTTCTATCATTTATTTTCCCACGTTCTTCTCTTAAAGTTAGTTTTTTGTGGTTGACAGAATCTCCTGGAATTTCTAATCGTTTTTTTGTAGAACGAATTTGATTGAATTTTGATTTGCTTACCTCTACATTGTTTTCATCGAAGTATCTTGTCTTATCGTTACCTGTTTTAGTGGATGAGCAAGAGTAAATTAAAACTACGAGTAAAAAGAGTAAAAAGTTTTTTTTTCATAATAGTAATTTGATTTTATATCTGTTTCGTAAAAAATCACTACTCACTCACAATAGTACAAATAAAAAAGCAATTCACAAAATTTTGTTAAAAATCTTTGTATCTCAAAGTTGGGGAGGGTTTGTAAAGTTAGAGAAGCTTAGCGCTGTCATTCCGAAACAAGTTCGGAATGACAAGATTATTAGTTCCTTGGAAATCAGAAAGGCTTTTTGGAGCAATGATTTTTTTCTTAAAATACCAGCAAATTAATTTCGTTAGAGGGCAATCCGAACCAATCGCCTACTTTTTTGTTGGTAAGTATTCCGTGGTAAGAATAGATTCCGTTTTTCAGTCCGTTATTGCATCTAATAGCGGTTTCTATACCTCCGTATTCGCCTATTTCGAGCAGGTAAGGAATAAGAATATTGCTTAGGGTAAGTGAAGCGGTTTTAGAGTATCTCGAAGCGATGTTCGGAACACAATAATGCACCACTCCGTGTTTTATGTAAGTTGGTTTTTTGTGGGTTGTAACTTCCGAAGTTTCAAAACAGCCTCCCGTATCGATGCTTACATCTACAATTACCGCTCCTTTTTTCATGTTTTCAACCATAGTTTGGCTTACCACAACCGGACTTCGATTTTTACCTTTTAAAGCACCTATTACCACATCGCAACGCCTTAGTGATTTGAAAAGCAACTTGTCCTGAATAGTTGAGGTAAATATCGGTTGGTTGAGCTGGTTTTGCAATCGTCTGAGTTTACTTACGGAATTATCAAACACTTTTACATTCGCTCCCAATCCTAAAGAAGTCTTAACTGCGTGTTCTGCCACAGTTCCTGCTCCCAGAATTACTACTTCTGTCGGAGCGACACCTGTTATATTTCCAAGCAAAAGTCCCTTTCCCGAATCGTGGTTTCCGATGATTTCCGAAGCAATCATTATAGCGGCTTTTCCGGCAATCTCGCTCAACGATTTTATAAGCGGATACGAGCCGTCTAAATCCTTGATGTATTCGAATGCCAAAGCGGTAATTTTTTTCTGCTGAAGGGTTTCGAGATAGCTTTTCTCTCTTGTTTTAAGCTGAATAGCAGAAACGAGCAATGCATTGTCGTTCATCATTTTGATTTCTTCAACAGTAGGCGGTTCTACTTTCAGAATTATCGGACAGGAAAAAACCTTTTGGGTATCTACCGTTATTTCCGCTCCTGCTTCGGAGTATTCTTTGTCGGAATAATCGGCTCCTTTTCCTGCACCTGCTTCCAAAAGCACCTGATGTCCGTTGTTGGTAAGTGTGTTTACCGCTTCGGGAGTCAGACATACGCGTTTTTCCTGAAAAATAACCTCTTTCGGAATACCGATATAAAGGTTGCTTTTCTTGATTTGAATTTCGAGTTTCTCTTCGTGAGGAAACAACTCTTGTTTGCTGAAAGGAGTAACAATTCCCATAATTTTCTAAACGATATGCCTAACAAATGTATCAAAAAAAAAATTAATACTCTATAAAAATTATAACTTCCAAAAATGTATAAGTTCAATTAGTAAATGCAACAAAAGTTAAAAATCAACAGCTGATTTTTTGATGTTTGCCTCAATTAAAGAGAAAAAAACATTTCGCTCTTAAGATACGTTCATATTTTTTGTGCTATAACAGCTTTTTATTATCAAAAAAGTAACTGAAAATTAGTGCATTATCAAAAACAGTGCTGTTGTTTTTTCTCATTTTCAATATATTATACTACTTACAAAAGTGAATTATTTTATTTCTACTATATTTGCACGAGTTATGATAAAAATAGTATTTCAATTATGGACTCTAAAATCACCAATATCTCTAATGAAATAGATTTACCTATCTTGTATAAAAAAGTTTCTTCTTTATTTGGAAAAACTATATATAGGCTCGTGCGTTTTATGTTAAAAAACGTACTTACGCTTATTGGATTAATTGTAACAGGAGGAGTAATTGGTTATTTTTTAGACCAGCAACAAAGTAAAATATATAAACATGAAGTTATTATTATACCTAATTTCGAAAGTCACTCTTATCTTTATAAAGAAATCAGTAACAAAAAATTTGATGAAAACTCTCCTATTGTTTCCGTTCAAATAGAACCTATAATTGATATTTATCATTTTATAACTTCGGGAAACAACCTGAAAATAGCAGAGTATTTAAGCACAAATAATATAAAATTCCATGAATACAAACCTAATAATCAAGCTGAGAAAATATATCAACAACATTTACTTACTATATATACCTCCGGAAAAGACCCTAGCGGCTCAATTGTAGATAATTTTCTGAAAAACTTGAATCAGATTTCGTATTTTTCTGAAAAACAAAAGATTGAAGTTGAAAACATAATAAGACAGATTAATGACAGTGAAGTTTCAATAAAAAACATTGACAGAGTTTTTGAAACATTAGGGGTTTCAGGTACTTCAGGCAGTATAAATATCGAAATGAATCCCCAATTAGGTGTGCTTCTTGAAAACAAAAAAGATCTCATGGAAAGAACAAGTTGGTTAAAAGTTAAACTGTTTGAGCGTTCTAAAATTTTTAATGATATTTCACGTTTCTCAAATATCAATGTTAAATCTTCTTCTAACAAGATTATTATTCCTTTAGTATTAGTTTTTTTGTTTGTAGGATTGATTTCTGTAAAGAAAGTATATAGTCGGTATAACAATTCACCGAACTAATGGACTTGTTTTGCTTGTAGATAATTTTTGCTCGTCAGTATATAAAAAGCTAAAAAAATCGTCATTACAGGAATGCTCGAAAAAAAACTTCCTGCAAAGAAAACTACCATTAATAAAGCCAGTAATAAAGTATGCTTTCGGATAAAATCTATTGGAATAATATATTTAAAAAACGTAAGCAGATAAATGATTGTTCCTGTTATTCCGAATGTAAGCAGGAAATCAATCAGCTCAAACTCTATTTTGCGTAGAGAAGAATCCAATCCGCCAAAAAGATAGTTCATCAAGCCCCATTTTTCAGCTATATACGGAATGAATAATTCTGTAAATTGTTTACTCCTCAACGAAGTAAGCATTGTTATCAGTCCGTCATTTGTATATACTTCGTGTAAAACAGGGGAAAATTCAGGGAGAAAAATATTCAGAATATAGTCTTTTGACAAAAAAACCATAAGAAAAAACAAAGGCATAGCAACCAAAAAAAATATTTTACTTTTTCGGTATAGTACAAAAGCAATAAAAAGAATAAAAAACAGTAATACAGCTTTGGTTGCCAGAAAGAAAATAAACAAAACCGACAAAAATAAGTTTAATCGATTTTTTCCTGATGAATTATTTTCGTTCAGATAATAAAAATAAATGATATATATAATTGCAATATAACTTGCGTGGCTTACGTTCCTCATCAAGCCAATAAACCCAAATCGTGAGCTTATTTCATAAGCTGAAAACAGCTCATAATTCCCAAAAAAACCTATGATTACAGCAATGAGGTTCAGATAAAAATAAAGCTCGAAGCACGTCCTTAAAAAAGAAAGAATCGCTTCTGAAAACCTGTTGTATTTTTCGATATATATTTTGTAGGACAGGAATAATACAAAAACAAAAAGATACCAGTTGATAATGACGATATTACTTTTTATATTCTGAAAAAAAGAATATTCTGAATTGAGAAATACAAGTCCCAGACAATGAAGAAAAAACAAAGAAGCTACGGAAAGATAAACTGCCTTATATTTCGGAGTATAATTTTTGATTATAAAAGCAACTGCCAAAAGCTGAAAAATTCCTTTAATAATCTGCGAAGTATGTACCAAATCGTTTTTGTTTTGGTAACCTGTTTTGCTGATAAAATCGGACACTACAAAAACAATAAAAATCAATCCGAATATATATTTGGCTGTTATTTGTTTAAGCATTTCTGAAAATGTATTTAAAATTCCATTTTAAGGCAAATTTTAAAATACTCACAATGTTCCAGTAATTATATTTGCTCCAGATGTTTTTAGAGCTTAATTCATTCAGGTGATGATATACAAATGTGTCTTTTACGGTAAGTATTTTCATCTTTTTGTAAGTACATTCAAAGCAAATATCAATATCTTCACAATAGAGTCTGTATCTTTCATCGAGTAAAGTTCCATTCTCTTTGAGCAACTTGTTGCTGATTAACATACACGAACCCAAAACCCATTCTGCCTTTTCAGTCCGTTTTTCTTCTGTGGTTTTGAATAACCCTATTCTTTTTTTGAAAACCTGCCATAATGAAGGGAATTTTTTCCACGTTACCTGTATCTGATTATCAGGGTAATATGTAAGCGGACTTGCTATTCCTGTTGTAGTATCGTTTTGAGCTTTTTCAAGTAAAACGGATAAAAAATCTTCCGTAAAATAAACATCAGGATTTAATAAAAGATAATAATCAGACGATAATTTGAAATGCCTTATTAAATCATTGTTGTTTTTGGAAAACCCCTCCAAAATTTTTTTAGAAAGAACATTATCGGAAAAAGAGCTGCTGTTCAGGATTTCCAAAGTATTATCTTTAGAATCCGCGTCACAAAAAAAAACATTTTTATAGCTGAATGTTTCTAAACTCTGCAAAAGTTTAGGAATATAATCTGCGTGATTATGTGTTACAACGAGTATGGAAACACTTGGCTTATCAGTCATTTAAAATGTATTTTTTTATCGTGGAAAAATAGTCCGCAAAGTTATAGCTTTTTTCAAATTTAGTTCTGTTTGCCAAACATAAATCGTCTAATTTATCTTTTTTTTTCTCAATAAATGCAACAGCCTGTTCAATATCGAATAGGCTTCCTGTTCCTCCCGAAATAATTTCATCTGAAACATATTGCTTTGTGGTTATGACAGAAACTCCGTTCATCAAAGCCTCAATATAAACCAACGGATATACTTCATAATACGCATCGCTTAAAAGCAGTAAAAAATCCGTTTGACCAAAGAGCTTCATTTTCTGTTCTTCGTCTGTAACAGGTGGTAAAATTGTTGTCCTGTCATTATCAAGTTTTCGGATAAGCTCTATTTTTTCTTCCGAAAATGAATCTAATATTCCTCCGCAAATTGTTATGTCAAAATCCTTGTTATTTTTAGTACAAAACTCACAAAATTCGTAAAGAGATTGCACTCCTTTAGGTTTTGAAAGATTGGAAAAAAACAAAATTTTTATGGTTTCTCTTTTTCTTTCATTCACAAAATTTCCATTGTAATAATCTTCCAAAGCATTGGGTAAAAGATATTTTTTTTCAAAAAAATCAATTTTGTTATATTGCTCTTGGGTTATAAATATGCACTTTACGTCTTTGAACTTAGCTGATGAGAAAAATCGTTTCTTTTTTTCCAATCCGTTAGCGTGGATATGTAATGTTACGTTTTTAGACTTTGAAAGCACTTTTGACAAAATATAATAGTCCCGGTAAAAAGCAAAACCTTTCGTGGAAAAGTTCATATATACAAAATCTTCTTTTTTAATTGCCTCTGTTTTTTTTACGATTTGCTTCAAAAAAAAGATTTTTCCAACTCCGAATTTCCCGAAATCTTCAAAAGATTTTGCTTGAGCAACATCAATAGTTTTTACCTGAAGGGAATCGGTTTTTAAAAATCTGTCAATGATTTGCTTTGAAATAATCTTAACACCGTTAATTGGTCCTCCTAAAGGAAATATTACAAATAATCTTTTCATTCTAAAGCCTTATTTTCTTTCATAAAAAGAAACAAAGTTGTAAAAAATATAAAAATCACAATTCCCATTTGTCTTTCCAAAACAGATTCTGTCAAAAAGAAAAAAGTAATCGAAAGCATAAAAAACAACTGTATTGTATTCCTGTTATTAAAAGCTAACTTAAATTGTTGCAATATAACACATAAAAACAGTATAATTCCTGTAATTCCTGATTTTAATGCTTCACTCAAATATTGGTTATGCGGATTATATTTCGTTTCGACTCCGTGTTGAAACCCTATTTTTTCATACCCTTTTACCAGTTCTTTTTCTGCATCTCCCATTCCTACTCCAAACCAAAAATTTTCTTTGATGACAGCAATCGTTCCGTGAGCTTTTGCTACTCTTGCTTTAAGAGCTGTAAATTGATTCCCCGAAAAATCAGTTTGCGTAATATCTGATTTTATTTTTATGGATTTGGATTTTTCAAACAAAAAACCTGATGAAAGTACCGCAAAAGATATGATTATTACGGACAAAACAACTTTGGTTGCTGTTGATTTAAATATAAAAAAACAAAATATTAATAATATTATTAAATTGAAAAGCATTATTAATGAGTTCAACAACATCAATATAACAACCAAATAAATTATTATCCCAATTTTAACAAGACCAAATGTTTTCAGTATTTTATTGTTGAAGAAGTCAGAAACAATCAGAAATAGACTTATCAAAACCTGTGAAGCAAAATAAATAGGGTGTATTTTTAAAAAACCTGTGAAATTGAAATAAGAGAAAAAATTACCATTAATCTCATTAAATGGGTTTACACTTCCGTAATCATAGGTTTTCAGAGCCGCATTTACAACACATATTATACTTGTAAATATACACCCATAAATAAAGTATTTGAATATTGTATTTATGAATTTATCATTTATATAAGCAGAAACTGACAAAAACGAAAACGGAATAATAAAATAATAGAGTTGTCTATTAAATTCTTTCATCCCTTGTGTTAAGTCTTCTACCCACAATAAACTGAAAATATTCCATAAAGACCAAGCCCAAACCAAAAAAATGTATTTATTTGATTTCAGGGCTTTAATAAAATTTAATCTGTTAAAAAACAAAAGTGAAACGGCAATAAAACCTATTATAAAAATGTTATTTATATTTATCTTAAAAGGTAGCGTAAAGCCCACTCCCGAAATAAAAAAGAGCAATATGCTTTCTTTATCCAACGGTTTTTTGTGAAATATCGTTGTCATATTTAGAAACAATAAGGTAAAAAACAAATAAAGTGTCGAAATATATAAACACATTATCACTAATAAACAAAATATTTAAAAATAAGAGCAAGAAAACGCTTCTTTTCCCTTTAATGTTAATCATTATGAAAAATATAAGCCAAACTATAAACAAAATAATTCCGAGTTCTATTAATACCTTAAAAATATCCGAATGTAAGAAGTGATAATCCTCATATTTGTTTTCAAGATACAAATGAATACTTCCTAAAGAACTTCCTGTCCATAAATGTTCTGAAAACCTATTTATTACATCTTTGTAAACCACAAAACGACCTTGAGTAAAGTGATTTATAGAAATGCCTGTATGCGTTTTTACAAAATGGGTGAAAAAATCAGAAATAAACAAATATATTAGCCCTATGAACCCTATATTCAAACCTACAAAATACCCAAGTGTACCCATCGGACTAAATTTTATTCTTACAATTTTAGAATAAATAAACCACACTAATATTGCTATGAAAAAAGCTATGATAGCAATTCTTTTGAAAGTCAACAGAAAAAATAAAAAAGAAACTGAAAAATAGATTTTTCTTTTTTCAAAAAAATAATATATCGAAAATAATCCTAACGGAAACGCCAGCCATGACTCTGTCGGAAATTCGGATAATTTAAACGCTTCAAAAAAAGATGACAGCAACCCCACAACATCTAACAACTCTTTCCAAAAAAACATAATGAACGACAAAATGTAAGCTGTAAAGAAAACATCTATTGTTTTACGGATGTCCGTTTCTTTTGAGCCTGTAATAACAAGGACAGTCAATATAGGGATTAGTAATAAAAAAACTTCTTCAAAAAAACGAGTATTGCTCTGCCCTCTAAAGATCATTACAAGAAAATTACAAAAAATGAGGCTCAAATAGAGAGTAAAATTATTAAGCAGGAATTTTTTTATTACAAACTGTTTGTCAAATAATAAAGATATGCCGACCACAGGAAAAATCAGATATTTCAAATATCTCCCCGAATGTTCCATACTCGTAAAGTAGGAAGCCAACAAAAGTATAACGGCAGATAGGTATATAGCTAAGGTCTGAATCTTCATAGCGGTATTTTTTTAATCGCCTTTTTGAAACAGTAAAATCCTGCTAACAAGACGAATAACTCCCCTAAAACACGAATAAAACACAATAATTCCGAACTCACATTTCTATAAGCGTAAGAACATAACAACAGGTTAAACAATATGGCGAAAAAATAAATTTTCATAAAAATCTTGTCTTTTTTCAAAGAAAGCAAACCTTGAAAAACATAAATGTTAGCCAATATAGAAACTAATGGCAAAAAACCTAATATCTGCAAAGACTTTTTAGCCGGTAGATATTCTCTGCCGAAAAAAACCTCAATAATTGTTCCCGAAAAAATAAATATAAAACCTCCGACTCCCAGGCAAATTATAGTGACTACCCATACAGAATAATTTATGTTTTTTTTGAATTTTTCTATGCTTTCATTTACCTGTTTTGAAATCATCGGGAAAAATGCTTGACTAAAAGGTATCAAAAGCAAGGCCTGAATACTGATAATCAACTTGTTTGCTGTTGAATAAGAAGCTAAATCCGATGCAGTCCCTTTTTCTTCTATCAAAAGGAAATAAATCAAACTCGGAATAGTTATAAGAATGGTGGAAATAAATATAGGAGTAGCCTGCAGAATAATTTTTTTTATAGTAGAGAAAGAAGGGGAAAGAATCTTAAAATCAATATATTTCTTCATTAAAAAGTAAGAATATATTCCGACTAAAATAAGAGCTAAAGACTGAAGGGCATTAAAAATCCAGTAATCCGAATCTTTCTTTATTAAAACAATTATTAGACCTGCAATTATTATTTTTGCGATGAGATTTATAAAAGATATCCGTATTAGTTTTTCCATTCCCTGAAAAAACCACAACGGAAATAAAAAGAAACCAATATTAATGGCAAAGGTTGTATAAAGTAAAAGCTGGATTTCTTTCCACCTGATATGGTTGTGAACTAAAACGACAAAAATAAAAAAAGATAAAAGCAGCAATACTAATTTAGCATAATAAACCTGATTGCTTAAGTAACTTACAAAAGTTTTGTTTTCTCTTTTGTTTGAAATAATTCGGGTGGCAGTTACGTCAAATCCGTAATTTACTATTACAGTAAAGAAATAACAAAAATATCTTGCGAATTCAAGCTCTCCGAAATGCTCCGGACTTATTATTCGAGCTAAGTACGGAATCAACAACAAAGGAATAACCGTATTAGCTAACTGAATCAACGTAAGACTCGATATATTTTTTAAAAACACTTTTGACATAAAAAGAATCTAATACAGATATTTGGACAGGTTTTTAGTTATAAAGAAAGGGTCATATAAATTATTATCTTTAACGGTCTTCAAAATCATTTTATTATTGATAAAATCAGCCTCAACTTGTGGGTTAAATAAAAAAAAATCTTTCATCATATCAGGTTGAACCTGATATTCAATAGCATTATAGGTAATTTTCAATGAATCTACTTCTAAAGTAATCTCTTCATCGGTATTAAAGTCAATTCGTAATCTTCTCGGAGGTTTGTCTGTTTTAAATAAAAAATGGACAGAAGAAAATTCTTCTTTTGCCATAATAGTTTTACTGTTTTTTTCAGAATAGTTACCAAAATAGCTTGTGTTATAAAAAACTTGTATATCAATATCCTGTTTTGTTTGAAGATATAACTTAACCTCAAGCTCTTTTAGCTTGTTATTACACCCAAACAAACAAAATATTATGAATAAAAAAAAAAAATAATTCTCTACTTTCACTACAAATTATTTAGTGTTTCATAACAGGTTTTAATTTAACTACATCACAAACAGCTTTCAATCAGATAAAAGATTTAAAAAAATAACTACAAAACTAAACATTTTCACCCCTCTATACAAGAAACATTTGCATATTATATTTGTGAAATGATTTAGTTTATAGATTTAGCAACTATCTCCTTAACAATCTAAACACACAACAATAAATCATAATTTTTTTCTTTTTCACAAAACCTTATAATTAAAAATAAATTTTTAAATTTAGGCATTAATATTACTAATTCATCCCTATGAAAAAACGAAATTTATTTTTGGGGTATTATTTCAATAATAGCCTTAATGACTCCTTCCTGTACGGATACAATAGAGGATCCTCAACCAGAAGAATCAAACGCTAATTACAGCCTAACTGGTTTTCCCCTACATTTCTTTCATTCCCAAAAGTTTAGGGGTTTCAATATAAATCCTTGGATTAGTGAGGCCGAATTCGGGGAGATTGTTGAAAAAACAGGAGCAAACATCTTACGTGTAAGTTTCACAGGAGGAGCTAAGTTAATGAGCAAAACCCCATCAAACGGCACAGGCTCTACTGCTGAATATGAATTTAACGATGATGCTTTTGAGGCATTAGATCATATTTTAAATTGGGCAAAAAATCATAATATAAAAATAATTATAGACCCTCATACCGCTCCCGGGTTTGAAAGCGATTTCACAACAAGTGCTACAGATGCCTTTTGGCATGATACTGAATGGCACAATCATCTTATTAGCCTTTGGGAAAAAATTATTACTGAAGTTAGTATCCCCGCATATCAAGATGTGATTGCAGGATATGATTTACTTAATGAGCCAGAAATTCCAGGCCCCTTATTGTGTCAATATGGTAATCAGTGGAATACACTTGTAGCCACTCTTGTTAATACAATTCGAAGTAAAGAAACTCAATTCCACCACCCTATTATTATACAACCTGCAGGGGTAGCTATCGGGCTTAATTGTAACGGAGGAGGGGGAACACCACAAATCTTATCTCGTTGGCGTGCATTGAAATTATTATGTTTACCAGATGATGACAATTTAGTAGTATCATCCCACTTTTATGACCCACTATTTTTTACTCATCAAGGGGTTGCCCTTAATATTCCTACCGGTTTTCGATATCCTGGTAATATACCCAACTTCCCCAATGTCTTATATGCTCCTCCAACGGAATATTGGGATCAAAACAGAATGGATGCTGAATTAAACTATCTTAGAATTTTTAGTGCCCAACATCCTAATGTACCTATACTTATTGGTGAATTTAGTATAGCCCGTGCAGCAGGATGTGATGGGGATGTATTTCTAAATCATTTTCTTAAAATGGTGGAATATGAGGGGTGGAACTGGACTTATAACGCTTGGGACAGACAAGAACCAAACCTTCCTGCCCCATGGCACCCTGGGTATTCGTATACATCTCCTCTAAGCAATAATGCTCCTAATACAGAGTCACTTGAAACTGCTCCTCGTATAAATTTACTCAGACAATATATGTATAAAAATCTTAATAATTTTCCTCCTACAAACCAAATGATTTATGGGTTATACAGATTGTCGCACGCTAACGGTGAGCAATTACTTACACATAACTTGTCAGAAGTAAGCACAGCGGTTTTTGACCATGGATATGTAATTGATGGCGTATTTGGCAGGGTTGCTAAAGATAATAATTCTAATGTAGTTACTGTACATAAGCTTCGTAAACCTAATTCGGGAAATCGACTTTTTACTACAAGTGAAACGGAAAAAAATACAGCAATTAATACTTATGGCTATATAGATGAGGGTATTGGTTTTTATGCTAGTTCCACAAATATAAACAACAGTTATATACCTGTATATCGTTTACAAAAGGGTGCATTCCATCGTTATGCCATGTCTGTGGCTGAAAAGGATTATCTTAGTACTTCTCTTGGGGGTAATTGGGTGGTAGAGTTAAATGGTTTACCTGCTTTTTATTTACAGCCAAGCCAGATGTATTGAGATACTCTTTAAATAAAATTCTTTTATTGTTTCATCAAGAAATTAACTTTTAAACAAACATCTTAATATTATTTTTGACAGAATCTTACCTGAACAGGCAAAAGGGAATTATGTTTTTTTCTGCTATATATTCTCTTTGGCACTGTTATCAAAACACAAAGGGAAATAATAATTCAGCACACTCTTGTATATACAAACATTAACATTTCTTATAGAGTTAAGTTAATTTTTTTAGGTTATCTTTGCCTTGAATTTTTTAATTAAAAAACAATTTTTATTATGAAAAGAATAGTATTAAGTTTATTTGTCGTAGCGGGATTAGTTTTTTCGGCTACAAGTTGTAAAAAAGCAACAGAAGAAAATGATGCTCAGGATGTTGCAACAGAAACCATGGAAGCTGTAAAATACACAGTAGATACAAATGCTTCTGTTATTGAGTGGAAAGGTAGCAAAGTAGCAGGTAGTGCTCACTTCGGAACTCTTGCTCTATCAAACGGAGAAATTAGCGTTAAAGACGGAGCAATCGAGGCAGGTTCATTCGTTATTGACATGAACACAATTACTGTACTTGACTTAGAGGATGAAGAGAAAAAAGGTTGGTTGGAAGGACACCTTAAGGGTAATTCCGAAGAAAAAGCAGACCATTTTTTCAACGTAGGTAAATTCCCTGAAGCAAAATTTGAAATTACTTCGGTAACAGAAGGGGCAATTGAAGGAAACCTTACCCTAAAAGAGACTACTAAAAACGTGAAAATCCCTGTAAATGTTCAAGTTACAGAAAATGAGCTTTCTATCGAAAGCGAAACTTTTGTTATCAACAGAACAGACTGGGGAGTAAATTACAACTCAGGAAGCGTTATAAAAGATTTGGCTGCTGACCAAGTTATCTCTGATGATATTGAATTAAAAGTTGCTGTAAAGGCTACAAAATAATTTTTAGGTTACGATTATTAATTCGTGATTATTTAAGAACTTTGCTCTTCGGAGCAAAGTTTTTTTTTATTTATGAAAATCCCAGAGTACAAAAATACCTTCGTTCAACAACTGATTCCTTTTTACGAAAAAGAGGAAATCGAAAACTTCTTTTATCTGATTTTAAAACACCTCAAAAACATTTCAAGAGTTGATTTAGCCCTGAATCCTAACTTAGAGTTTTCAGAAAACGAACCCAAAAATATGGCTTTTTATCTGCAGGAATTAAAAAACAACAAACCCATTCAGTATATATTGGGCTCAACCAAATTTTTGGGATTAGAATTTGAAGTAAATCCTAATGTGCTTATTCCCAGACCCGAAACCGAAGAATTGATTGATTGGATAATTTCCGAGAACAAAAACCGGACAAATCTAAAAATCCTTGACATCGGAACCGGAAGCGGTTGCATTGCCATCTCGCTTGCCAAAAACCTCAAAGCAGAAGTTACCGCTTTTGACATTTCGGAAAAAGCTCTCGAAACAGCTCAGAAAAATGCAGATCGAAACCAAGCATTTGTACATTTTATAGAATTCGATATCTTGAACGACATTTGGGAAGGACAACAATTTGATATTATTGTTTCTAATCCGCCTTATGTACGAGAATCTGAAAAAAAGCAAATAAAACTCAATGTTTTGGATAACGAACCTCATTTGGCTTTGTTCGTTTCTGACCAAGACGCTCTTATTTTTTACAGAAAAATAGCCGATTTTGCTCTAAAACACTTATCTGAAAACGGACAACTTTTCTTTGAAATCAATCAGTATTTAGGAAAACAAACTGTAAGTCTGCTTGAAGAAAAAGGTTTTAAAAATATTATTCTTAAAAAAGACATTTACGGTAATGACCGAATGATTTTTGCTCTAAAACCCTGATTTATCAAGGAGTTGTACTCGAAACCTGAATAATTTTTCCGTTGTGGAACTTCGCTCCTTCCAAAGCAAAATCATAAATGTATTTTGCCATTTCTGAAGCTCCTATCGGAGCTTGATAACCCGGAAAAGCCTCTGACAACATTTCGGTCTGAACCGCTCCTAAAGCCAAAACATTAAACGAAATTCCCTTGTCTTTATATTCTTCTGCCAAGAGTTCAGAAAGTGTAATTACTGCTCCTTTACTCGAAGAATAGGCAGCCAGTCCGGGAAATTTCATACTGCCTTGAACCCCTCCCATACTGCTAATAGTAACCACGTGAGAACCGCTGTTCATAAAAGGAAGGACCGTCTGAGTAAGGTTTGCCACTCCAAAGACATTTACTTTATAAACATATTCAAACTCCTCGCTTGTGATCTGTTCAAAAGGTTTATTGACCAAAGAACCTGCATTATGAATCAACACATCAACCTTTTTCCAGGTATCGGAAATAAAATTTTGTACTAATTGCAAATCATTTTTGTCCGATAAATCAACCGATAAAAAACTGATATTCGGATTTTGGATCAATCGGTTGTTGTTTTTTCTTGAAAGAGCCAACACGTTATGTTCTTTTTCTGCAAAAAGCAAAGCTGTTTCAAGCCCTATTCCTCTGCTTGTCCCTGTGATAATGATGTTCATTTGTCTGATAAAAATTTTTGGAAAGTTATATTTATCGGTAAATTTTGTTGTATAAATCTTGGTATATGTTCAAGATGATTTTCCGTTTGAGTTTCATAGTCGGAGTCAGATGTCCGCTATCAACAGACCACACATCAGGTGTAAGTTCAAATTTTTTTACCTGCTCCCAATGTCCGAAGTTTTTGTTGAAATTGTCGATTTCTTCTCCGATTCTCTGTATAACTTTAGGGTTTGAGGCAATTTCTGCATAGGTTTCTCCGATGCTAATTTCTTTGATTTTTGCCCACTCCTTCACAAAGTCAAAACTTGGCTGAATCAGTGCTGCAGGCATTTTTTCTCCTTCTCCTATTACCATGACCTGTTCAATAAAGCGAGACTGTTTAAGAGTGTTTTCAATAGTTTGGGGAGCAACGTATTTTCCTCCCGAGGTTTTGAACATCTCTTTCTTCCGATCGGTAATTCTCAAAAATCCTTGAGCGTCTATCTCTCCTATGTCTCCTGTATGAAAATATCCGTTTTTCAGGGCTTCGTCTGTTTTTTCTTGGTCTTTGTAATAGCCCAACATTATATTTGGTCCTTTACATAGAATCTCTCCGTCTTCTGCAATTTTTACCTCTACATTGTCAATCGGACGACCTACCGTTCCTATTTTGAATCCTCTGTTTCTCATATCATTTACTGCAATAACAGGCGAGGTTTCCGTAAGTCCGTAACCTTCCATAACAGGAATTCCGGCAGCTGTAAACACTCTGGTAAGTCTGGGTTGTAGTGCGGCACTTCCTGAAACTAAAAGTTCCAGCTGTCCTCCTAAAGCCTCTTGCCACTTGCTGAAAATAAGTTTTCTGGCAATTTTGAGTTTGAGCTCGTACCAACTTCCCTTTATTTTGTAAGGTTCATACTGAAATCCTAATTCCATTGCCCAGAAAAACAATCTTTTTTTGATTCCTTTCAGCTCAACTCCTTTGGCAAAAATCTTATCATAAACCTTTTCTAACAAACGGGGCACAACCGTCATAATTTGCGGTTTAACTTCTTTCAAGTTATCACTAATCTTTTCGATGCTTTCGGCAAAATAAATCGACACACTGTAACATTGGTACAGATACAAAATCATCCTTTCGAAAATGTGGCAAACGGGCAAAAAACTCAATCCCTTGTAATGCCCGACCTCAAAAGGAACTCTGGTAGAACTTCCGAGAACATTAGATATAATATTCTGGTGAGAGAGCATGACTCCTTTGGGTTGCCCTGTTGTGCCGGAAGTATAGATAAGTGTTGCTAAATCATCGGTTTTGATGGAATTTTTCCGATTTTCCAACTCATTTTGATTGGACAGGTCTGTTCCGGATTCGAGTAATTCGCTCCAATTTTTACATCCGGATATTTCCTCAAAGGAATAAATTTCTTTCAGGGTGGGAATGTTTGCCCTAACGCTGTTTAATTTTTCAAATACTTCTTTGTCCGAAACAAAACAATAAACAGCCTCCGAATGATTCAAAACATACTGATAATCAGATTCAGAAATCGTTGGATAAATAGGAACATTCTGTGCTCCTGTTTGCAAAATTCCTATATCGAGTATGTTCCATTCCGTTCTGTTGGTAGAACTAATCACTCCAACTTTTTGGTTTTTTTCCAACCCCAGCCTAAGCAAAGCTCTTGAAATTGCATTTGCCCTGTCAATATATTCTTGTGTAGATGTCTTTTCCCAAATTCCGTTTACCTTCGTTACCAAAGCATCGCTCAAAGGATGGTTCTTTAGCTGATAATACGGAAAATCGAATAATCTGGTGATTTCGTTCATAAAACATATTGCTTTTAGGGATCGAATTATCCTGCAAATTAAACCTTTTTCAGCAGAAATAAAATTTTTATTACAATAATTGAAACGTATAGAGAAAAGTTGTAACTTAGGGGTTAGATTCGTGTGTTATGACAGAGCTGGAATTAGAAGAAGAAAATAAAGCAATAGCTAAAGAATACAAAGAGCTTTTACGGATAAGCTATCAGACTCTTTCCGACAAAGACAAAAAGCTAATCAGAAAAGCCTTTGATGTAGCGGTTGAAGCCCATAAAGATCAAAGACGGAAATCGGGAGAGGCTTATATCTTCCATCCGATTGCTGTGGCAAAAATCGTTGCTTCCGAAATAGGTTTGGGAGCGACATCTATTGCTTCGGCACTTTTGCACGATGTGGTCGAAGACACTTCTGTTACGGTTGAAGACCTCGAACGAATGTTTAATCCGAAAGTGGCAAAAATTGTTGAAGGACTTACCAAGATTGCCCAAGTAAAAACCGATCAAGACATTTCGCTTCAGGCAGAGAATTTCCGAAAAATGCTACTTACCCTTAACGATGATGTACGGGTAATTCTCATCAAAATTGCAGACCGACTCCATAATATGCAAACGATGGATTCAATGGTCGATTATAAACAAGCAAAAATCGCATCGGAAACTCTTTATATTTACGCTCCACTAGCACACAGATTGGGTTTGTATAACATCAAAAACCAACTCGAAGACTTGGGTCTGAAATACACCGAACCGGAAGTTTATTATGACATTCTGGACAAAATGAAAGAAACCAAAGAGGAGCAAGATGCCTATATCAAACACATATCTGACATATTGAAGGAGTCTTTGGACAAAGAGGGGTTGAAATACAGCATAAAAGGTCGCCCAAAATCCATTTATTCTATTCACAAGAAAATGAAAGCTCAAAGTGTGACATTTGACGAGGTCTATGACAAGTTTGCTTTGCGAATTGTTTACAAATGTGAGCCAAGTGAAGAAAAATTTATTGCCTGGAAAATTTATTCGATTGTTACCGACCATTACCGACCAAGCCCAAGCAGATTACGAGATTGGATTTCTGCCCCAAAATCAACAGGATACGAAGCCCTACACATTACCGTTATGGGACCAAAAGGTCGTTGGGTTGAAGTGCAGATACGAAGCGATAGAATGGACGAAATTGCAGAAAAAGGTTATGCTGCCCATTACAAATACAAACAAGGAAATACAAGCGAAAACAGCTTGGACTTATGGGTAAATTTACTCCGTGAAGCCTTGGAAAACCAAGAGACGAATGCGGTAGATTTCGTAGAAGATTTCAAAATGAATTTGTACTCCAAGGAAATTTATGTCTTTACCCCAAAAGGAGAAATTCGTTCACTTCCCAAAGGAGCAACTACCCTTGATTTCGCTTTCAGTATCCATACCGATGTAGGACTAAAAACTCGAGGAGCTCGGGTCAATGGAAAGCTCGTCCAACTCAATCACGAACTCAAAAGCGGTGACCAGGTTGAAGTCATTACCTCTCAAAACCAAAAACCAACAGCCAACTGGTTAGATTATGTTACTACCTCAAGAGCAAAAAACAAAATCAGGAACGTACTGAACGAAAACAGCAAGAAAATTGCTGAGGAAGGCAAAGAAATTCTCAAAAGAAAACTTCGTCATTTGAAAATTACACTTAACGAAAGTACGATCAACGAACTAGTAGTCTTCTTTAAACTGAAAACGAGCTTGGATTTGTTTTATCGTGTAGGAGTCGGAACCATAGACAACCAACAACTTAAAGACTTTGCCGCTCAAAAAAGCAATAGTTTTATAAATTTCTTCAAAAAAATAAAGAAATCTCCAACTATTAATCCGGAAGAAATCCAGAAAGAAGAAATCAGCAAAAATTACGACTTACTGGTTTTCGGAAAAGATGAAGAAAAATTAGACTATAAACTGGCAAACTGTTGTAATCCCATTCCGGGAGACCCTGTTTTTGGTTTTGTAACCATAAACGAAGGAATCAAAGTTCACAAAAAAGATTGCCCTAATGCCATCAGCCTCCGCTCGAATTACGCTTATCGGATTATACCTGCCAAATGGATTGATTCTACTCAACAAGAATTTAGAGCCTCTATAAAAATCACAGGAATTGACTCTCTCGGACTTACCAACCAACTAACCAAAGTAATTTCAAACAACATGAACGTGAACATCCAAAGTATTTCGTTGAGTAGCGAAGCAGGAATATTTAACGGACATATCGCAGTAATTGTTCCGAACAATACCGTTCTGAAAAGGCTTATAGACAATATCAAAAAAGTAGATGGAATTGACAAAGTGGTAAGAACCATAAATTAAAACTCAATAAAAATACATTTTGGGAAAAATACATTTAAAAAACATCAGAACTTTCTCGTATCATGGTTGTTTGGTTGAAGAAAGCAAAATCGGGTCAGATTATAACGTAGACTTAACCATTACAACCGATTTGTCAAAATCTGCCCAATCCGACAAATTAACCGATACTGTTGATTATGTGCTACTGAACCAAATCGTAAAAACAGAAATGGCAATCCGTTCAAAACTTCTGGAACACGTGGCTCAACGCATTATAGATAAGGTATTTGCAAAAAGCACTACCATTACTAAAGTCAAAGTCCGGGTATCAAAACTCAATCCTCCAATTGGAGGCGATGTCGAGTCAGTTTCGATAGTTTTAAAACAAAAGCAAAAATAACATTTGTTTGATTGTTAAAAGAAGAAAAAATTTCTATATTTGCCCTCCGAACAATTTGGCATCATGGCCGAGGGGCTAGGCACCGGTCTGCAAAACCGTTTACAGCGGTTCGAATCCGCTTGATGCCTCAAACAAAACGACCCAATTTCAGGGTCGTTTTTTATTTTCTACAAACTGATTTGATTTGTTATGAGTTATAAAAAATCTGTGCATTTGTGGCTAATCAATAATGCACTACGGGTATAATAAAGTCATCTTTTTTACAATCAGCTATCAACTTCAAAATCGAGATGTAATCTTCTTGTTTTTCGACAAAATCCTTATTCGAAACATCAATGATAAGTACATTTAAGTCTTTTTGTTGTTTGAGGTACTCCAAATATCCGTGATTTATTTTATCCAAATATTCAGATGGAATTTCTTGCTCATAACTTCTGCCTCTTTTTTTAATGTTTTGCAAAAGTTGTTCCGTATTCTGATACAGATAAACGTACAAATCGGGTTTTGGAATCTCTTTGTACATAATCTCAAATATTTTTTGATACAGGCGATATTCGTCTTCTGCAAGTGTAACTCTGGCAAAAATCAAAGATTTAAAGATATAATAATCAGCAACGGTAAATTTTCGGAACAAATCCAATTGTGTTAAGTCATCTGAAAGCTGTTGATACCGATCTGCCAAAAACGACATCTCCAAAGGAAATGCATAACGGCTTTGGTCTTGATAAAACTTAGGTAAAAACGGATTGTCGGCAAAACCTTCCAAAACTAATTTTGCATTAAAATCCTCTGAAATCTTCCTGGCTAAAGTAGTTTTTCCTGCTCCGATATTTCCTTCGATTACAATATTGTTAAATCGCTCCATTCCATATTGCTCAATAGGATTTTTTAAATCTGATACTGTTTTAAAACCGCTTTGGTCAGGACACCCCTCAATAAGTTCTTTGATGTTTTTCTTTAAAATCGGATGAATAAAATCGGTTTGTAAATCCTCTATGGGTTTCAATACAAAAAGCCGGTCTTGCATTCTCGGATGCGGAATTTGCAGATTCTCAGAAGCTATGATTTCTCTGTCAAAAGCAATAATGTCAATATCAATTTCTCGAGACTGATATCCATCGGATTTTGTTCGGGTACGACCTAATTCCCTTTCTATCCCAAGAATTTTTTCAAGGATTTCGTGGGGAGATTTTTCGGTATGCACAAGCAATGCGACGTTGTAAAAAGCATCGCTTTGAAAACCCCAACTCGGAGTTTCATACACTTTTGAAACATTAATTACAGTAGCTATTTTGTTGTGAATAAGCTCAATACACTTTTTTATGTTTTTGAGTTTATTCCCTTTGTTACTCCCGATTGATAAGATAATGCGATGTTGGTTCATACAGAAGCAAAGTAACTAAAATTTGTCTTAATTTTACACACAAAATAAAAAAAGAAAAAACTGTAACATTTTCCGCACTATTGCTACATATTTGTACAGTATAAAATTAAACAAAATCAGATATGAAATTTTTAAGTAATGTTCTTGCCACCCTTGTAGGACTGTTTTTATTTTTTATAATTATGTTCTTTGGGTTTTTCCTTATTGGAGTTTTAATTGGGGGCAGCCCCGACGATGGCAAAAAAACTTCGGTTAAAAACAACTCGGTTATTGTTCTCGATTTAGAAAATGTATCTCAAGATTATTCTGCAAAAACCATTGTTACAGATTTTCCTCTTTTTAACACCGAAAACTATAACGGATTAGTAGATATTCTCAACGCAATCGACAATGCTAAAACAGACAACAAAATCGAGGGAATATCAATCCTGAACACCGACTCAATGCTCGGTTTTGCTCAAATAAAAGCATTGCGAGACAAATTAGAAGACTTTAAAAAAAGCGGAAAATTTGTAGTTTCTTATTTCAACAATTACACTCAAGAACAATATTATTTAGGCTCTGTTGCCGACACGGTTTATATAAATCCGGTAGGAGGTCTTGATTTCAAAGGACTTTCATCTGAAATACTCTTCTTCAAGGATTTTCAGGAAAAGTCAGGTATTACTATGGAGGTTATCCGTCACGGAAAATACAAAAGTGCGGTCGAACCGTTCTTAGAAAACCAAATGAGTGATGAAAACCGACTTCAAATGTTAGAACTTTTGAACTCTGCTTGGGAAACGCTTGTTACCGATATTTCTAAGAGCAGAAACATTCCGGTAGATAGCCTAAATGTCATTGCAGACAGACTGGGTGCAAGAACACCACAACTTGCCAAAACTTCAAACCTGATTGACAAAGTTGTATATGAAGACGAATACCAAAACGGAATAAAAACTGCCTTAGGTCTGAAAATGAACGAAGAGTACAACGCAATTGATATGTCAAAATATGCTGCTAATGTTGCTATTTCAAACAAAAACAAAAAAGCAGAAGACAGAATTGCCGTTATTTACGCTCAAGGTCAAATATTTGACGGAGAGGGTGATGCAAAAAACATAGGAGAGGGTTATGTCAAACAAGCTCTTCAAGATGCTGTGAAAGATGACAAAGTAAAAGCTATCGTACTTCGAGTAGATTCTCCGGGAGGAAGTGCTTTGGCTTCTGATATTATCTGGAGAGAAATTGAGCTTACCAAAAAACACAAACCTGTTGTGGTTTCGATGGGAAATCTGGCTGCTTCGGGAGGATATTACATTTCGTGTAATGCAGACAGAATATTTGCCGAACCAACTACAATTACAGGTTCTATCGGAGTGTTTGGAGCTATCCCGAACTTCAGAGGATTGGCCAACAAATGGGGAATTTATTCCGACCAAGTTTCAACACATAAAAATTCTTCCAATTACAGCTTTTTTCAACCTATGAACGAAAATTTTAAAGAAGTACTTACCGAAAGCATCGAAAACATTTATGATGTATTCTTAACCCGAGTAGCTGACGGCAGAGGAATGACTAAAGAACAAGTAAACGAAGTGGCACAAGGTCGGGTTTGGACAGGAACAGATGCAAAGCGATTGGGGCTTGTTGACGAAATAGGAGGGCTTGAAGATGCTATAAAATACGCCTCTGAACTTGTCGGTACAGATGATTACAAACTCAGAAGTTTCCCTGTTTTTAAAAGAACTTTTGAAGAATATGTCTCAGAAAATTCACCTTTTCCTTTAATAAAATCAAAAGAAACACTTATCAAAGAAGAAATAGGAGAAGAAAATTACCTGATTATTCAGCAGATTAAGAATATGAATTCACGTAAAGGTATTCAGGCTATGATGCCTTATCAGATTATCATCAGGTAGTTTTATTTGAACTTAATGCTAAAAAAATGTCAAGAGACGAAAAATTAAAATCGCGTTGGGAGGAACTTGTTCGACTTTTGTCGGGCAAGTTTGCCGACGAAGAACCGTTAGACCTTGACGGAATTATCTATCTCATCGGAATACAAGAACTCGGAAAACCACATCAAACCTTCAAAAAAGATGAAAAGGTAAACCTGATGCACATTGCCATTTGCAGATTGCTCGAACCTTATGGGTATTACGAATTTGATTTTTTTGATGCAGATGGCTGGCCTCACTACAGGGTCAAAGAACAGTTACCTAAGCTAAAAGCAGGAGAACAAACCGTACTGATGAAAGAAGCAATTGTGAATTATTTCTTAGAAAAAGAGTTTATTTTGTAAACTCTTATTTTCTTTTGTATTCCGCTGATTTTACATTTTAACCTTAGAAAAAAAGCTGTCTGTCAGCAACTAAAAAAATCAAAGAATATGCTTTTGTGCCTTGTAGGACGAACGCACCAAAGCTCCACTTTCTACGTGACGGAAGCCTAATTCTTTTCCGATTTCTTCGTACTTTTTGAATTGGTCGGGAGTGATAAATTCTTTTACAGGTAAGTGTTTTTTACTCGGTTGCAGGTATTGCCCTATAGTAATTACATCGAGGTTTACTTTGCGTAAATCGTGAAGTGTTTCGATAACTTCATCTTCGGTTTCTCCGAGGCCTAACATAATTCCCGATTTGGTTCGGTTTACTCCTTGATTTTTCAGATAATTAAGCACCTCGAGGCTTCTTTCGTATTTGGCTTGGATTCTTACCTCTCTGGTCAGGCGTTTTACGGTTTCCATATTGTGAGAAACTACCTCTGGAGCTACTTCGATAATTCGGTCTAAATTCCGTTCTACTCCCTGAAAATCAGGTATTAATGTCTCTAAAGTTGTTTCAGGATTCATTCTTCGGACTGCCTTAACGGTTTCTGCCCAGATGATGCTTCCCATGTCTTTGAGGTCATCTCTATCGACACTGGTAAGAACTGCATGCTTGATGTTCATCAGTTTAATAGAACGAGCCACTTTTTCGGGTTCGTCCCAATCTACCGTTTCCGGACGACCTGTTTTTACTCCACAAAATCCACAAGAACGAGTACAGATGTTTCCGAGAATCATAAAAGTTGCTGTTCCTTCGCCCCAACATTCTCCCATATTCGGGCAACTTCCCGAGGTACAAATCGTATTCAGGTTATATTTATCGACTAAATTTCTGAGGTCTGTATATTTCTGTCCGGTAGGCAACTTTACTCTGAGCCATTTCGGTTTGGGTTGTGCTTGTTTTTGTTCTAAAATAGATCGCATTTCGCTTTTAAATTTAAGATACAAAAGTAGTGATTTTTGCGGTATGTTTTGTTGTAGTCAGACACATTTACTCTTGAATCGTTTCGAGTGATTTTTCAAAGACAGGCTCAAAGATATTTGCAAAAATCTTTTCTGCTTTTCCGTTCTTGCCAACCACAGAAGCCCTTGTAATTCTCGTAACTACCCATTTATCTTTCAATTCTTCTAAATCTGACACGTTGTAATGTTGTATCCTCTGGTGAAGGATATTTTTGTGTTTCGCCAAAAAGGATTTCCAATCTTCAAAGTTTTTGTCTAAGCAAATGGCTATAAAATCAACATTGTTTTGATTTTCTGCGAGGTTATTTATTTTTTTATGAACCGCAAAAAAGTGATTTTCAGTTTTTTTCGACCAAAAATAAACTACTGTTTTCCTTTTAAACAAATTACCACTCGATATGAGTTCGTTTTCTGTGTTTCTGAGTTTGATTTCAGGAAAACCACCAGCGGTTATCTCCCTGATAGCAGCGGTCATCTTTTCAATTTTTCCTTTTTTATCTTTGTCTGTAGAGACCTTGAGATATTCGTTCAAAAAAGTGGTGTCTGCTGCATTTTTCTCGTCTTGCATCAGATACATAAAAGCAATGTTATTAACCACTTTGTTTTTCAGGTACGCATTCTCAATAAGCGAATCGGTAGTTTGAAGTTTTGCCAAAGCTGTTTTTTGCTCGTCAAGATCAGGTGTTTTCAACAAGATTAGGTTATCAACCAAAGAAGTTATGTACCTTAGATAAGGAGAAAAGTCAGATAAATTTTCGTTATTGAAATCTATATTTTTTCGGTAATTGTAGAATTCTTTCGAGAGTTGAGGAAATTCTTTTTCTTGGCTTCGTCTTTTGTAGGCAATCGGATAAAATTCTTTTTTGGCATAATAGGAATAATCTGCAATTGCTCTGGCAAAAAGATCAAAATCGTCACTCCACAGCATTTCTTTTTTTTTCTCTTGGTAAAAATCCAATATTTGTTGGTAAGAAGAATCTGCTTTTTTTGCAAACTCATTGGTTTTCAGGTCAAAAGTATAAAAAGTATCATTTCTGTCTTTCTGATTTTTAAGATACATTTCTACCAAAAAGTTGTTCTTTTCTTCGCCTCTTCCACAAAACACTAATGATTCGTCAAAGTCAAGTGTATTGATACGAACCATAATGCTATCATTCTTATCGAAATAAACATACTGGTATTCGGGTTCGTGTTTAAAGGTATATAATCCTGAAGCGAGTGAATCGAATCGGATAAAAAAGCGATTGTTCTGGTCAAGCAGAATACTGTCAAGTAAATTCTCCCCCTGATAGAACAAAACCCATTTGTCTTTCGGATTAATAATTTCGCCTCCGAAATAAGCAGAATAATCGTTGTCTTTCGGATTGTTGCATGAAGCAAACACAAAGCACAAAAACAAAAATCTGTATGAAAAAAGTGTATTCATGGCATAAATCTGTCAAACAAAAGTATTGAGAGCTAATTTATTAGGGTGTTAATAGTGCGTTAAATAACATATTTTAAGACACAAAGACAATATAGTAATTGTTTTTATGCTCCAATAATTAGAATATTTTTCTAACTTTATGCTCCTAAAAAAACACACCGCCTTGAACGACACTCCAAAACATAAAGGTATTAGAAATCAATTGGTTAAATCTTTACAAGAAAAAGGAATTACTGATAGCAATGTGCTGGAAGCTATCCGAAAAATTCCTCGACATCTTTTTTTAGATTCGGGTTTTGAAGATTTTGCCTATCAAGACAAACCTTTTCCTATCGGAGCAGGACAAACCATTTCGCAGCCTTACACGGTGGCTTTTCAGTCACAACTTCTGGAAGTCAAAAAAGATGATAAAATTCTCGAAATCGGAACAGGTTCCGGATATCAGACCGCTGTTTTATGTGTTATGGGAGCAAAAGTTTATAGTGTAGAACGACAAAATGAGCTTTTTAAGAGAACATCACTTTTACTTCCCAAATTAGGAATTCGTCCGAAGCATTTGTCTTTCGGAGACGGATATAAAGGACTTTCAAATTATGCTCCGTTTGATTCGATTATCGTAACAGCAGGAGCAACAACTATTCCTCCGGCTCTTATGTCGCAACTGAAAATAGGAGGAAAACTCGTAATTCCGGTTGGAGATCAAGAGCAAATTATGACTTTGCTTATTCGTAAAAGCGAAACTCGTTTTGAAAAACACGAATTCGGAAACTTTCGATTTGTACCTCTTTTGGAAGACAAAGCTTAAAAAATGTCGGGTGTTTGAAGTTTATTAGTTAAAAATGCAGAGAAAACCCAATTCTAATTTTTTTCTAAAACGACTTTTATAGGCTGGTTAGTTCTTCGCCCAAATTGAGCGGCACGGGTTTCAGCAGTACACAAAACATACATGTTAAAACTACTTAGCGGAATAAAAACGGTTTTGTAAATTCCGTTAGGGTCTTCGATTTTTATCCTGAAATGTTCTGCCTGAAATTCATTATTTACAGAAATTAAATAAGAGGCTTTTGCAAAATAAAAGTACCATTTTCCGTTAGGATCATCAGGCGAAACTCTGTTCCCCTTACTATCAATTTTATAATTTTCGTAAAAACGTAAAACCTCATTAGGTTTTATCCACGAATATTTATTGTCTGTGTTTATCAAGTCTAAACCCAAAAAATCGACAAGAGTAATTTTAAGTCCATCAACAATTTCGTTCTTTCCTTCTTCTCGAGGTTCAACCACAAAATAAGAAGTGAAATCGTAGCCACAATGAATCTGCTGAGAAAATCCCGACAGAGAAGAAAGAAAAATAAGAAAACAAAAAAAACTGTGTTTCATAATGCTACAAAGATATTCTAATGAAATGATTTAATAAAGAGTTTTAGGTTGACTTTTTTGAATACTCAAAAGAAGCTGTCCGAAAAGTTGAGACATCTTTTTTTTGATTTTCTCTAAAATTATTGCTGATTACGGATATTCTTCTTTTTTTTTTACACCTATACTAATAAAAGTAAGGTGGTCGGGGTTAGGAATTAAACTATTTATCACACCAAACTCCCGTACCGCCTAATACTAATTACAACTTCCGGTAATTGTTCCTGTTTTTATATGACCATTTTCGTAAGTGTTTTTTGTTCGAAACGTATAATTAGAGCCATTTATAGAAAGCGAAAATTCGCCTAACAAAGCAACATATCCGTTTGTTTTTTGGGTTTGTACAATATTTTTATAATCGACTTTGTTTCCGTTTTTATCGGTTTTGAGTATGGCAAAAGTCGTGAGGTCACTTCCTGATTTGAATTCCCTGAAATGAACCAAAAACACATGACCGCTTTCGCATTCTGCAATTTTTCCGATTGCATTTACAGATCCTTGCAAATACGGAAACAATACTCTTGATGCCTTGAGGTTGGTTATATCCCTTCCTTGAAGCGTATTGTAATTTAAAACATAGCTGTTAGGCATTTGATTAAAATTTATCAAAAACTCTTTAAAGTCTAATTCGGTTATGGTATTTGCCTTTTTTCTTTCTTCTGCCTTGTGGTTTTTGATGTGATCCCAAAGTCTTTGGGCTTCGTTGCCCATATGGGCATATTTGGTGTTTTTCAGCTCTTTTGTGGCAATCTCAAAACCATTGGTTATAAGACCTTCGTTGTTTTTCCATACGTTAGGATCGGTTCCTTCGTCTGTAGCATAATAAAAATTTGTCAGAGCTCTATAGTAAGAAACAACAGGATGTGGGTGATTTCTGTTGGAGAAAGCAGTTCCTGCCCTGAAAGCTGAGTTTTTGTAATTTTTATTTTTAAAATCATTAAAAGCAAGAATGAAGTTCGCTCCTGAGTTTGAAGTTTTATAAGAATCCTGAGGGTTTGAGGTTGGTTCAAGTTTCATGGCTTCGTTAGTCACCTGATTTGCCATATCAAAATTATTGTTGTCAAAATAAGCCAATGCTAATTCTCCGAGCAGATAAGGAGATTTGGGTGTTTTTTCTTTTGCTTTTTTCAATATATCGAGCATTTGGCTGTCATAAATATTGGAACCGTTTTTTTTCTGTAACATAAAAACATACCAAACAGGAATGTCTCCCATCGTTTTATCGCTAAAATCTTTGTGCGAGTTTTGACCGCTTATCAATAAATCGTATGCTTTTTTGAAATCGGCTAAAGCCAAATCTACTTTGTTGAAATATCTATGCACGTGTCCTCTGTCATAATAAGCGACTGCTCCGTCAGGAAATTTTTTGATGGCATTGTCTGCCTCTTTGAGAGCATCTTCGTAATTTTTGTATTTTGTCTGATACATTGCTATTGTCCAGCTGTACGGCCAATAGTAGTCAGGCTCTTCTTTAATTGCTTTTTCAAAGTTTTTTTTAGCTTCTTTTAGTGGTTTGGTGTTGTATTCGCTGCTTTCTTTGTAATAAGTTACCCCTAATTCGAAATAAGCTCTCGAAGGGTTTACTTTTTCTTTTTTGGCAAGCTTTAAGGCTTTTTCAAAGTATTCTTTTTTATCACTTGTGAAATTTGAATTAAGACCTTTTGAAAAACAGTCTTGATAGTTATCACAGTCCTGAGCATTAGACTGAAATATAAAAAACAGCCCTATAAATAGCATGTAAATTGTGTTGGTTTTCATAGTTTTTAGCGTGTTTGTGTTTATAAAATCATTATTATCTTCCGTTATATACAAAAGGAGCCCAAATGACAGGCGATGCATATCCTGCTCCTGCTTTTCCCGAAATCATATATCTTTTGGCTTGGTTTAAGGCTTTTTCGGGAGACATTCCGTCTTTAAAAATATAATTGTAAACCAAAGTCATAAGCATCATAGTTCCTGCATCATTAACCGGCCAAAGGCTCAAAAGTGTTCCGTTTGCACCTGCTACCAATAAGGCAGAGTTAAGACCATTAATTCCTTCGCCTTTATAAAGTTTTCCGAGTCCTGTATCACAGGCACTCATAATTGCCAAATCTGCTTTGAGAGTCATTTTTGCAATTTCGGGAGCTATCAGAAAACCGTCTTCGTTTCCGTCTCCCGATTCAGGTGTGGTCATCATAATTCCCGACAATTCAGGAATACTTTCTAAGGCAAAACCGTGAGTAGCAATATGAACGACTTTGAATTCGGATAACTTTCCTGATTTGTCTAATTTTTTTATTTCGGATTCTTTTATTTGCTGGTCTGTCAGTATAACAGCATCGGGAACAATTTTTCCGATATTCTGAACCTCTTGCAATGTTCCCGGAAGATAATTTGCCGAACCAAAGCCTAATTTTGCAAACTCTGTTTTCAAGTGGTTTCCTTTTGAGAGTTTTTCGGTTATGGCAGTTTGTAATTCGTAAAATTGTTCTAATCCTCTTACAGGGCTACTTCCTGCCGACTGTTTATAAGTGGCTCCTCCCATAGCTATTACGCTTTTTCGGGTGTTTGTGTAGTTGCGGGACTTCAGGCTTGACCAGATTGTTGCAGAAGGAATGTAGCTTATATCGTGTTTTTCTACTAAATATTTTCCGCTTTTGTCGATTAACGATTCAAACGGAAGGTAATTGAGTACGCCTTCTCCGCTTATGATGATTTTGTTTTTACCCGACAAATCAGATTGAACAGGAGCAATTAAAAAATCGTACCATTGTTTAAGAAAAGCCGTTTGGATTTGTTTGTATTGAGAATCTGAGGTTTGCAGAATTTCACGAGTTAAAGAAAGGGTTTGATCAAGGTGTTTTTTCTGGAAAGCATTTTCTTTTGAAGCATACACCAGAAGTTGTCCGTCTATGATTTCTTCTTCGACCGAGGCTTTGTACCCGTTGAGGTATTGAGGTTGTTTGGATATTCTGTTCAGATAGTTTGATTTGAACTGCAGCCAAGAATCTATCGGATAATTGTGTGCTATTCTGGAGTTGTTTTTTGTGATTACGTTGATAATTACTTCCCCTGGTTGTCCCAAACTGTAATAAAGTAATATTTCGTTGTCTGCCAATAAAGATTGGGCTTTGCTCAATGTCATAAAGCCCGTGTTGAGGTTCAGTTTTTCCTTTAAAATCCTTCCTCTGCTTTTTTCCTGTACTTCAAACAAGGCAGAAGAGTTGTTGGTTTTCTGATAACACAAAACTAATCCTTCGTAGGCACTCGAATGTTCATTCATCATTACCAGAAACTGCGAAGCAGAAAAGTGTTTTTTGTAATCTTCTGTAATGGCAACAGCCTTTTTGAACAACTCGATTGCTTCCGAATAGCGTTTTTCGTAATACATCAAATATCCTAAATTGTTGTATTCGACCTGAGCTGCCGAATATTCTTTGTTGGCAATTCGGTACTGTATAGATCTGTTGGCAACCTGAACGGCTTTGGAATATTGTTTTTGGCGATATAAAACCAAACTATAGTTGGGAGCAACAATTGATATTATCCTTTCGTCTCCCGTTGATAGTGCCAGATTATAGGCTTTTTCGAGATTGGTGTTTGCTGTCTTAAAATCATTGGGGTTGGTACTCATAATATAGTTTACCCCGATACTGTTTAATGCCTGTACTTGAAATTCAGTATTTCCAAGCTCTTTGGCAAGCGAAAGTAACTGTTGTGCTGTCTGGATTTTCTGACTGTCTAATTTCAAGTTGCCCTCACAGAGCATTTTTCTGTTGAGTAGCATTACTTTTAAATATGTCAAATGACTAATGCTGCCCAATTCGTCCAACCCTTTTTTTGCGTATAGATAAGCGGTTTCGTTATTATACTGAGAATCTTCGTGAGTGCTGAGATACAAATACGCATTCGCTCGTAAGAAATTTAAGTAACTTACGCCTGCATTTTTGGTTACAAAGTCTTTGAGTAACCCGATTCCTTGATGATAATCTACCGAATAATATATTCCGTTTGCTTTGTAGTAATTTAAGGCTGAGATACCCAAGTTGTTTTTGGGATTATATCCGCTCATTGTATTTACGGTTGGCTGATATTCCGAGCAATTTGCTCCGGAGTTCCATTTTTCAAAACATTGCCCCATTTTTTGGACAAGAGCAATAGAATTAGGGTATTTGTTTTGGTAACTATCAACTCTGGAAATCATATCAGAGACTTGAACTCCGGAGAATTTATTCAACATTTTCAAGTCTTTGACAAGTTCTTCTTTAAAGCCGTCATTATTTCTGATCTGAAAAGCAAATTCCATCCATTTTTGGGCTTCTGTGGTGTTGTTTCGGGCCAAATGATATAAAGAAGCAATGCTGTACATGCTTGAATCATAAGGAGCAAGATTCATGGCTGTGTTAAGATGCCTTTCAGAAGAGGCGAGATCTTTTTTGAGTAATTTCACAAAAGTCATTAGTGCATATCCTGCATAATTATCTGTGTAATAATAAATCAAATCTTGTGACTTTGACTCCATCAAAGTGATGTTTTCTTGCTTATAAGCTTCTTGGAAATCGTTTATAAGCTGGTTATAATCTTGTGCTTTAGACTGATAAGAGGACAAGAAAAAAACAACGAGAAAAAATAGAATTCGTTTTAGGTCTTTCATCTGATTTTCGGTTTTTGGCTAAGTTGCTAACTTTATCAATACAAAAAAATAAGGCAAATGCCCTATATTGTTTAGAGTCGGTTTGAATTTGGTGTTTTTATGAAAATTTACTTCCCCTCGCCCCCAAAATCCTTTAAAATTAAATCTCAAAAAAGTAGAATTTAGAGAGACTCTTAATTTTTTTAGGTTCATGTGACTTAATTTCTAATACCATGTCTATTAGAGTTTGTAAACTAAGCTTGAAACTAATTGCAAATTTAAGATCGAATCACAATTACAAAAAAAGCAAAAAACCGCTCCTCGAGAACAATTTAACGAATGTTTGATTATATTTGTTATGCGATTTTTGTTATTTCGTAGAAAATGAAGGCTATGAAAAAGATTTTTGTTGTTTTAGGAAGTGTTTTACTCTTGTTTGCTTGCAACCAAAAAAGTGAATCAGGGCGAAATGAAGACAAAGTTGTTATGGCAAAAATGTCAATACTTTCTAACGATGATTACGGTGGAGAGTTCGTTTCTGATGAAAAAAATAAAGCATCTGATAGTTATTCCACAGAACAAAAAATTATCAAAAATGGAAATCTTCGCTTTCAAACCTCCGATTTAGATAAAACAGCTGCACAGATTTATGAGTCGGTAAAAAAACATAAAGCTCAAATTCAGAGCGATAGCCAAGGCAAAGGATATAATTCGTTTTACAGAAACATAACTATTCGTGTTCCGAGCCAAGATTTTGAAAGTTTGGTAGCCGAGATAAGTCAGGGAGTCTATTATTTTGATACAAAAGAAATATCATCAGAAGACGTAACCGAACAATACATAGATATTGAAGCTCGGTTAAAAGCCAAAAAAGAACTCGAAAACAGGTATTTGGAAATTCTGCAAAAAGCTCAAAAAGTATCTGAAATTCTCGAAATTGAAAGAGAGCTCTCAAAAATAAGAGAGGAAATCGAATCCCGACAAGGGCAACTAAATTACCTGCAAAGCAAAGTAAGTATGAGTACGCTTCATATTTCTTTTTACAAAGAAACAGCCAATACGGGAGTTACCGCCTCGTATGGTTCTAAAATGTGGAATGCTCTAAAAGGCGGATTTAACGGAATGTCGTCCTTTTTCTTAGGGCTGCTATACATCTGGCCTTTTATAGCTATATCTGTAATTGCTTTCTATATCATTCGCAAAAAAATAAGAAAAAGAAAAAAATAACCCATGAAATTTATACCAAAAAAAAAATATGTCATTACCTCGCTTTTAATTGGGTTTTTCTTTGTTGGAGTAAGTTTTAAAAATGATTTTTTTGAAATTGCCAAACAAATCGAAATCTTTACCACTATGTTCAAAACCGTAAATATGAACTATGTGGACGAAACCAACCCGGGAGAACTAATGGATGTTGCCATCAAAAATATGCTTAAAGAATTAGACCCTTATACGGTTTATTTCAACGAAGCTGATGTGGTTAAATTCAAAATAAACAGCGTTGGAGAATATACCGGAATCGGAGCAACTGTAAACCGAAAAGACGGAAAGGTAATTATCAAAGAAGTGTTTAAAGATTATGCAGCTGACAAAGCCGGATTAAGAGCGGGAGACGAAATAACTCACGTAGGCGAAATTAAATTAGAAGATTTTAAAGAAGATACTTCGCAACTCTTGTCAGGAGCTAAGGGAACAAAAATCAACATCAAATACAAAAGACAAGGAAAAATTTCGGACGGAGAAATCATCCTTGATGCAGTTGATGTAAAGGCAGTTCCTTTTTATGCCAAAATCAATGAAAATACCGGGTATATCGTGCTCACGCAATTCAATGCAAAAGCCAGCAGAGAAACTCATTTTGCTTTGGAAGAACTAAAAAATCAAGGAGCAACCCAAATTGTTTTAGATTTAAGAGGAAATCCGGGAGGGCTACTGGGAGAAGCCGTAAACATCTGCAATCTGTTTGTCCCGAAAGGAGAAATCATAACTACAACCAAATCGAGAATTGACAAACACAACAATGTTTACAGAACAATGCGTGAACCTGTTGATACAGAAATTCCGCTTGTTATCTTAATTGACGGACGAAGTGCTTCTGCTTCTGAAATCGTAGCCGGAGCATTACAAGATTTAGACAGAGCTGTAGTGGTTGGAAGTCGCAGTTTCGGGAAAGGATTGGTACAACGGCCAATTGATTTAACCTACGGAACCCAAGTAAAAGTTACTATTTCGAGGTATTATACTCCATCGGGAAGGTGTATCCAGGCTCTCGATTATTCTCATAAAGATAAAGACGGAAACGCCACCAGAACCGAAAATTACACCGCTTTTAAAACCCGAAAAGGAAGAACCGTTTATGACGGAGGAGGAATTCAACCCGACATAGAACTTGAAGAATCCAAATTAAGTCCAATTACGCAAGCTCTTGTTCAGGAAGACGGTTTGTTCAATTATGCTACACATTACTATTACAAAAACCAATCGCTCGGAAATAAAATCCCGAAAATAACTGATTCAGATTTTAATGATTTGAAATCTTGGCTCAAAAAAGAGAATTTTTCGTACAATACCGAAACTCAAAAAGCCCTCGGAAAAACACTTGAAACAGCCCAAAAAGAAAAAATTGACCAAAATATTACCGCTCAATACGAGGCTCTTTTACAGGCTTTGAAAAAAAGTAACGAAATCGAATTGGACAAAAACAAAGAAGAAATCAAACGTCTTTTGGTTGATGAATTAATTCTCAGATTTCAATACAGAGAAGGATTGTACAACTACTACCTGAAATCAAATACCGAAATCCAAAAAGCAATACAGGTTTTAAACGATAAGACAAAATACAATAATATTCTTAAAATATAATACTCTTATTTTTAAGTTTATCTTATTTTCGAATGAATAAATTAAAACACATATTTCTTTTATTTATGATGCCTTTTGGGCTGTGGGCACAGGAGGAAATCGTGCATTCGGTTTATTTTGATTTTGACAAATACAATATTCGTGAAGATCAAAAAGACTTGGTGCTGAACTTCATCAAAGCCCTCGATTCAACGATGATTGAATCTATTTCGATTTACGGATATACCGATGACAGAGGAAAAGAAGATTATAATTTTATACTTTCGACCAACCGTGCCAATGCCATAAAAAATAAACTTATCGAAAACGGAATCACAAACAAAATCATTGTTTCTATTGAGGGAAAAGGGCGGATTATGATAGACGACGATTTGATTGACAACCTGCCCGAAGTTCGTTCGAAAAACAGGCGAGTTGATGTGGTTGCCAACCTAAAGGAGATCAAAGAAGAGGAATTACAGATACCCGGAGTGTACCATACCTTAACCAAAGATAACATTGTGGGAGACAGGATTTATCTTAAAAATTTACTGTTTGAAAGAGGAAGCAGTAAACTCACAAATCAATCCAAGCGAGAGCTGAATAAAATGGTTGTTCAATTAAACCGAAACAAAAACTTCCGTTTCGAAATTCAAGGGCACGTTTGCTGCACTCCTTCGTATCACAAAGAAGCTATTGACAGAGATACCCGAAAAAGAGAACTTTCAGAAAATAGAGCAAAGGCGGTTTATAATTATTTGGTTTACAGAAGAATATCAAAAAGCCGAATGACTTATAAGGGATACGGAACCTCACAACCCTTAGGCAAAGACCCTCGACTCGACAGACGGGTTGAATTTTTGATTACTAAAAAATAAAGTCTAAATACAATACGCTTGACAATAATTTCGGTAACTTTTGCCAGAATTGATAGAGGAGTATTACTTTTGCATAAAGTATTTGTTTGCCTGCAAACAAAAGACTTTTACTAATCACTAATAACCATTAATTACTTGAAAACAAAAATCGCAATAAACGGCTTCGGTCGAATCGGACGAAATTTATTTCGCTTGCTCTTGAATCAGCCGGAAATTGAAGTGGTTGCCATAAATGATATTGCAGACACCCGAACCATGGCTCATTTGCTTAAGTATGACAGCGTTCACGGAGTTTTGCCTTATGAGGTTTCGTCTGATAGTTTGTACATTTTGGTAGAAGGAAAAAAGTTTCGTTTTTTTCACGAAAAAAACATTTCGGACTTGCCTTGGAAAGATTTAGATGTTGATTTTGTTATAGAATGTACCGGAAAATACAAAACTTTTGGGGTTTTGTATCAACATATTCTGGCAGGAGCCAAAAAGGTAATTTTGTCTGTTCCTCCCGAAGACGACAAAATAAAAACCGTTGTTTTGGGTGTAAATCACGGTGTTTTGGATGGAAGCGAAAAAATTGTTTCTAACGCAAGTTGCACAACCAATAATGCTGCTCCGATGCTCAAAGTTTTAGACGAACTTTGTGGAATCAAGCAAGCCTACATCACAACAATTCACTCTTACACTACAGACCAAAGCTTACACGACCAACCACACCGAGATTTACGGAGAGCCAGAGGTGCAGCCCAATCCATTGTTCCAACTACTACAGGAGCAGCCAAGGCTCTGACCAAAATCTTTCCTGCCTTGAGCAATAAAATCGGAGGTTGTGGAATCCGAGTTCCTGTTCCTGATGGTTCTCTGACGGATATTACTTGCCATGTCCGAAGAAAAGTTACTATCGAAGAAATAAACCGAGCTTTTAAAGAGGCTTCTGAAAATCAACTAAAAGGAATTTTAGGCTATACCCAAGATCCGATTGTTTCGGTTGATATTCTCGGAAACAGGCTTTCGTGTTTGTTTGATTCCGAACTTACTTCGGTGATTGACGATATGGTAAAAGTGGTAGGATGGTACGACAACGAAATTGGTTATTCTGCAAGGCTGATTGATCTGATTCTGTTTATGAATAAGCAATAAATATGTGATATTTTGGATGTAACACTTGCACAAATTTTAGAGATAAAACACGCTCACATCACTATTTCGGGTTCAAAATCTGAAAGCAATCGCTTGTTGCTCTTACAAGCTCTCTTTCCGAATATCACGATCGAAAATCTATCTGATTCTGACGATACAATACTGATGAAAAAAGCCTTAGAAAGTGCAGAAAATCATATTGATATTCGTCATTCAGGAACAGCAATGCGATTCTTGACCGCTTATTTTTCAGCACAGCCAAACAAAGAGGTTCTTCTCACGGGTTCAAACCGTATGAAAGAAAGACCCATCGGAATTTTGGTCGATGCTCTGAGAGAAATGGGAGCTAAGATTGAATATATCGAAAACAAGGGTTTTCCTCCGTTAAAAATCAAAGGAAAAAGACTTACCAAAAATAAAATATCCGTTCCTGCTCATACAAGCAGCCAATATGTTTCTGCTCTTATTCTGATTGCTTCACAACTCGAAAACGGACTTGAAATTAGTTTGGAAGGAAAAATCACTTCTCAACCCTATATCGAAATGACGTTGGCTTTGCTAAGTCAAATCGGAATTGAATCCATTTTTAATCAAAATTGTATTGCAATTCCTAAAACATCTTTTCAGAAAAATAGTCAAGTTAAAATTATTATAGAAAGCGACTGGAGCAGTGCTTCTTATTTTTATTCGGTTGTTGCTTTGAGCAGAATTGGAACAGCAATTACCCTGTCTTCTTTTAAGCAAAATAGCCTTCAGGCAGATAGTGTTTTGGTAGATATTTACAGTAATTTCGGAGTCGAAACGATTTTTAATAATGATGCTTCTATTACCATCAGAAAATCGAAAAATCTCGAACCTCCAGCTCAAAATATAAACCTTACAAATTCTCCCGATATTGCTCAGACCATTGCCGTTACGTGCTTTGGATTGGGAATAGGTTGTAACCTGAGCGGATTACATACCTTAAAAATCAAAGAAACCAACCGGCTTTCTGCCCTAAAAAACGAAATCGAAAAATTAGGTGGAAAAGTCGAAATCACAAATGATTCGCTAAGCTTAGAACCAAACCATTCTATTTTAAAACCTATTTCTGTTGCTACCTACCAAGACCACAGAATGGCAATGGCTTTTGCTCCCTTAGCTTTAAAAACAAAATTAAAAATAGAAAATGCAGAAGTAGTTTCAAAATCATATCCAAAGTTTTGGAAAGACTTACAAAGCATTGGTTTTGAAGTGTTAATAGCAGAGAAATAATTCGAATTACAAACCCTATTTTTTACTTATTTAATCATTCATCAAAAGCTTTTCATTTTTTGCCTAATTTTTTTTTCAAGTTCAATCTGAAGCTCTTCCAATACCGGTTTTACGGTACTTTCCGGTAAATCTGCAATTCTGATATACATCAGTCCATCAACCGAGTTGTTAAAAAGCGGATCGACATTAAAGGCAATAACTTTTGCATTTTGTTTGATGTATTTTTTGATAAGCACCGGAAGACGCAAATTCTCGGGTTCTATCTCGTCTATAATTTTATCAAACTTATTCAAATCGGCTTTGGTTTCGTTAAAGACAAAATCTTTATCTGCATCTTTGAGTTTTACTTTATATTCCTTTTTCGGGTGTACATACTGAGCTACATAAGGGTCGTAATAATGCGATTTCATAAACTCAATCATCAGTGATTTCGAAAAATCCGAAAATTGGTCGCTTATGCTTACGCCTCCTATCAGATATTTGTGTTCCGGATAACGCAATGTGGTATGAACAATTCCTTTCCAAAGCAAGAAAAGAGGCATTGGCTTTTGTTGATATTCGCTTGTGATAAAAGCACGTCCCATTTCGATGGACTTGTGCATCATATCGTGCAATTCGTTTTCAAAACGGAAAAGTTCCTGAAGATAAAAACCGCTTATTCCATATTTCGGGAAAATTTCTGACCCCAATCCCATACGATAAGCTCCTGCAATTTTTTGAACATCATCGTCCCAAAGAAACATGTGGTGATAATATTGGTCGTATTTGTCAATATCTATAGACTGGTTGGTACCTTCTCCAATTTCTCTGAACGTGATTTCACGAAGCCTTCCGATTTCGTGCAATATATTTGGGATTTTTTCTGCATTGACCAAAAACACTTCGTAATTTTTGCTTTGCAACAGTCGGTAATCTCCTTGTCGAAGTGCTGCAATTTCCTTAATAATTTTATCCTGATTGGCTGGTTTTACAATTTCTTTCGGAGGTTTATTGGTTTTAGGAATAATGCTTTGCGTATTAAGAATTTTTCCTGTCGGTTTGTGAAAAGCGTTCGAGAGCATATAGGTTTTCTTGCGCAAGAATTCGCAAAATTCTTCAACCGACGAAGAGTGTTCGTTTTGTTCGCTTACGCTAATAGGTCTTCCGATACGCACCTTTATAGTTCGCTTTTTTTGAGTGAGTAATTCTGACGGTAATTTAGCCGTTCTTAAGGTATCGCTCAATTTTGACAATACATAAAAAAGTCTACTGTTTTTAGCGTGAAAATAAATGGGAACAACCGGAACTTGAGCTTTTTTGATGATTTTGATAGCTCCTTCTTCCCAGGGTTTATCCACAATAAGTTCGTCATCTTTGTAAGTAGAAACCTCTCCTGCCGGAAAAATCCCCAAAGGTTTGTTGTCGCTCAAATGACGAAGTGTTTCTTTGATTCCTATGACGTTTGATTTTTCGTTTTTGTGATTTTCAAACGGATTTACAGGCATTATATATGGCTTGAGCGGCTCGATTCTGTGCAGCAAAAAATTGGCAATGATTTTAAAATCGGGCTCTCTTTCGAGCATTAATTTAAGCAGTAAAATTCCGTCAATTCCTCCGAGTGGGTGATTGGAAATGGTTATGTACGCTCCTTCTTTAGGGATTCTTTTAAGGTCTTCTTCAGGAATTTCAAATTTAATCTGAAACTCGTCCAAAATAGCGTTCAAAAACTCTGTTCCTTGCAGGTGTTTGTTTCTGTCATAAATCTTGTTGAGTTCAGAAATACGTAATGTTTTCATAAACGCCCACCCCAGAAATGTTCCTACAAATCCGTACTTATCAACTTTTATGACTTTTGCTATTTCTTTTGCAGAAACTAATCCCATATTCTCAGGTTGCAGATAAGAAGCAAATATAGAGAAAATATAAATAGTTGTCGCTTAAAAATTCATCCTAAAAACAAAAAAACTGATTTTGTAACACCATATAAGAATTCATTTTTCAGGCAGTTTCTGATTATTTTCAAAACACATTCCGGTTCTTTATTTTGTTGATTCTTTGTGGCTAATTATAAAACATTTACTTTTGTACTTCTTTAAAAAAAACTATGAGTTTTATACACGAAATTAATAAAAGACGAACCTTTGGAGTTATTGCTCACCCCGATGCAGGAAAAACCACTTTAACCGAAAAACTATTACTTTTTGGAGGGGCTATTCAGGAAGCCGGAGCGGTTAAGAGCAACAAAATTAAGAAAGGAGCAACTTCCGACTTTATGGAAATCGAAAGACAAAGAGGGATTTCGGTGGCTACTTCGGTTTTGGCTTTTAATTACAAAGACAAGAAAATAAACATCCTCGATACTCCCGGACACAAAGATTTTGCAGAAGATACTTTCCGAACACTTACCGCTGTAGATAGCGTGATTGTTGTGATTGACGTAGCAAAAGGAGTGGAAGAACAGACCGAGAAATTGGTTGAAGTGTGTCGTATGCGGAATATTCCGATGATTGTTTTTATCAACAAATTAGACCGAGAAGGAAAAGATGCTTTTGACCTGATGGACGAAGTAGAACAAACGCTGAAATTACGAGTAACTCCACTTAGTTTCCCAATTGGGATGGGATATGATTTTAAAGGAATTTACAATATTTGGGAAAAGAACATCAACCTTTTTACAGGCGATAGCAAACGAGATATTGAAGAGATGATTTCGTTTGATGATTTATCTAACCCTGAGTTAGAGAAAATAATTGAAGAAAAACCAGCTAACAAACTTCGGGAGGAATTAGAGTTGGTCGCAGAGGTTTATCCTGACTTTGACAGAAACGAATACTTAGAAGGAAATCTGCAACCTGTGTTTTTTGGTTCGGCTTTGAACAACTTCGGAGTTCGTGAGCTTTTAGATTGTTTTATCGAAATTGCTCCTGCTCCCAGGGCCAAAGAATCGAATACCAGATTAGTAAAACCCGATGAGAATAAATTTTCGGGATTTGTGTTTAAAATTCATGCCAATATGGACCCAAAACACAGAGACCGATTGGCTTTCGTAAAGATTGTTTCGGGAACATTTGAAAAAAACAAACCCTATTTGCACGTTCGTTTAGGGAAAAACTTGAAGTTTTCTTCGCCTAATGCGTTTTTTGCAGAAAAGAAAGAAGTAGTCGATACTTCGTATGCAGGAGATATTGTCGGGCTGCACGATACCGGAAATTTCAAAATTGGAGATACACTTACCGAAGGAGAAATAATGAGTTTTAGAGGGATTCCGAATTTTTCTCCCGAACATTTCCGTTACATTAACAATGCAGACCCGATGAAATCGAAACAATTGGAAAAAGGAATCGACCAGCTTATGGACGAAGGCGTGGCTCAACTTTTTACCTTAGAAATGAACGGAAGAAAAGTAATCGGGACGGTTGGAGCACTGCAATACGAAGTTATTCAATATCGCTTAGAGCACGAATACGGAGCAAAGTGTTCGTATGAAAACTTTCCTGCTTTCAAAGCGTGTTGGGTTAAACCGGAAAATCCAAAAAACGAGGAATTTTTAGAATTTTCGAGAGTAAAACAAAAGTTTTTGGCAACAGACAAGCACGGGCAATTAGTCTTTTTGGCAGATTCCGAATTTTCGATACAAATGACCCAGCAGAAATACCCGAGCGTGAAATTACGCTTCACTTCTGAGGAAATAGTATAAACTATCCTTGAAAACAGGCACGGATTAAGGGATTTTCAGGATTATAAAAAACCTGTGTAAATCGTTTAATTTGTGATGAAAAATTTAGTTTTAAACCCTATTTAAAACCAATAAAAAAATCCACATTAGTTTTCAAGCCAATGTGGATTTTTTGTATAATATTGATTTTTAGAACAATTTGTTTTTAGCTTGCCGAAAAGTTGGCTTTAATTTCATCAGATAGTTTTTCAAACTCTTCCGGAGTGAGTTTTACTTTGTGCTGAAAGGTCATTTCTGTCATCTGGTTAAGCGGAATCAGGTGTACGTGAACGTGTGGCACTTCAAGTCCTACAACTGCCATTCCGACTCTTTTGCAAGCAACGGTTTTTTCTATAGCTTTTGAGACATTATATGAGAACTTCATCAATTCGATATAATGTTCTTGATTCATATCAAAAATCTTGTTTATTTCTTGTTTCGGAACGCAAAGCGTATGTCCTTTTGCGTTCGGGTTTACATCAAGAAAAGCAATAAAGCTATCGTTTTCTGCGACTATATAGCCCGGAATTTCACGATTGATGATTTTGGTAAATATAGAACTCATAATTAATCTCTGGATATTTCTAATACTTCAAATTGTAATTTTCCGTTCGGTACGGTAATTTCTGCAACTTCACCTACCGATTTTCCTAAAAGTCCTTTTCCGATAGGCGAAGTAACCGATATTTTTCCGGTTTTAAGGTCTGCTTCGCTTTCGGCAACCAACGTATAGTTAAACTCCATTTTGTTGGCAAGGTTTCTTATTTTTACCTTTGACAACACCAATACTTTAGACACATCGAGTTGAGATTCATCAATAAGTCTTGCGTTGGCATATAGTTCTTCCGTTTTAGAAATTTTCATTTCCAAAAGTCCTTGTGCTTCTTTTGCGGCATCATATTCCGCATTTTCAGACAAATCTCCTTTGTCTCGAGCCTCGGCAATTGCTTGTGAAGCCTTCGGTCGTTCTACTGATTTCAGGTAGTCTAATTCGTCTTTTAATTTCTTTAGCCCTTCTGCTGTGTAATACGATACTTTAGCCATAATTCCTTGTTTTATAAATAGAAAGAATCCCAAAAACAGCTTGGGATTCTTAATTTTGGTAATATTTTTGTTTTTCAGTCGTTATATAAGCGTTGTGTTTATAATAACTCAAAGGTACGATTATTATTTTTAAATTTGCAATTATTTAGATGTTTTTTTATGACCCGCAATACCTTTGTATTGATTTTATTGCTTTTTGTAGCTATAATCGGCTGCGAAAGCGATACTGTTCGACACAACAATCCGTTTGTGCCCAATTACCCGTTTTCTTTTCAAGTTGATATGGAACTTCCAATGTATAGTGCACTTCTGTATCCTTCTAATGCTGTTCTGATTACAACTGCCGGAATAGGAGCCAACGGAGTAATTGTCTTTAATGCAGGAGGAAGTTACAGAGCTTATGAAGCAAACTGCCCGAATCAATACATGAGTAATTGCTCCCGATTAGAAATTGAAGGAATTAAAGCCGTTTGCCCTTGTGATGAGTTAGAATACAGCCTGTTTACGGGAACGCCTTTTGGTGAAGGGAATTATACCCTGATTCCGTATAGAGTAGAACAATACGGAAATGTTTTGATTATATCAAACTGATGTTGTTATGGTCTTACGATTTTCTTGTCCGCACTTTATAAACAGCATATCCGACAATTCCCACTAAAACATACGGAATAGCCATCAGGTAAACGATTCCGTCATTGATAGCTTCGGCTTTTACGCCTCCTTCTTCGCTTTCCAAAACAGCTCTACACATCGCACATTGAGCATTTCCCTTTATAGAGAATAGAAAAAAGAGAACCGAGAACAAAAAACAGAGAGTGGATTTTTTAGTAAACATAGTAAGGTGAAATCATAAGATAAACAACAACCCCGGTAACAGCAACGTACAGCCAAAGCGGAAAGGTAATTTTAGCAATTTTTCTGTGCTTGACAAAATTTCCCGAAATTCCTCTTACATAAGTAATCAACACAAACGGAATCACAACTATTGACAATAAAATATGTGTCAGGAGAATAAAGAAATAAATATATCGAATCGTTCCTTCTCCACCATAGGGAGTAGATTCTGAGGTCATGTGATAGGCTACATACATCGTCAAAAACAACACCGAACAGGTAATGGCAACTTTTATTAATCTTTCGTGAAGTGTGCGATTTCCTTTTTTGATTGCCATAACAGCCCAAACGAGCAAAACTGCGGTAAATCCGTTGATTGTAGCATAAATAGGAGGTAAAAACGTGAGCGGCTCTACATCTATCCCGAAATCAGATAATTTTACTCTAAACAACATGGCAACCACAACAGGAATCAAAACAGACAGTATAACTATCCATTTGTTATATTTTTTTTCAATCGAATTTACCTGCTCTTGCATTTTTATAGTTTTTTGAGTTTGCCTCGACTTGTTGAACCTGTCAGTAAGACTTATCCATTCCCTGCCAACGCTACTTTTTATTTTAGGCAAATGTATGAAAAAAAGTGAACTTCACGTCTGAAACAATTGCCCAAAATTCTGTTAATACCAACTGATATTTAAACCTTTAAAAAACAAAAAACTGTCTAAAAAGGAAATTTCTTTAGACAGTTTCTTTTATGTTATGAGCTTTAGAAAAAATTATCCTAAAACTTCTTTCACTTTTTTACCGATTTCGGCAGGAGAGTCCACTACGTGAATTCCGTTTTCTCTCATAATGCGTTTTTTAGCTTCGGCAGTATCGTCAGCACCTCCAACAATTGCTCCTGCATGTCCCATCGTACGACCTTTCGGAGCGGTTTCGCCTGCAATAAATCCGACAACCGGTTTGCGGTTTCCGTCAGCTTTAATCCATTTGGCTGCATCAGCTTCTAATTGCCCTCCGATTTCTCCAATCATAACAATACATTTGGTTTCAGGGTCGTTCATCAATAATTCAACAGCTTCTTTGGTAGTTGTTCCGATAATCGGGTCTCCTCCGATTCCGATAGCGGTTGTGATTCCCAATCCTTGCTTTACCACTTGGTCTGCAGCTTCATAAGTCAAAGTTCCTGATTTAGAAACAATTCCTACACTTCCTTTTTTGAAAACAAAACCGGGCATAATTCCCACTTTTGCTTCTTCTGCTGTGATTACTCCCGGACAGTTTGGACCAATAAGTCTGCAATCTCTGCCATTTACGTAATCATACGCTTTAATCATATCTGCCACAGGAATTCCCTCTGTAATGGTAATGATAACTTTAATACCTGCATCGGCTGCTTCCATAATAGCATCAGCTGCAAAAGCAGGTGGAACAAAAATAATACTGGTGTCTGCTCCTGTTTTTTCTACTGCATCTTTTACAGTATTAAAAACCGGTTTTTCCAAATGTGTTGTTCCTCCTTTTCCGGGAGTTACTCCACCTACTACGTTAGTTCCGTATTCAATCATTTGAGAAGCATGAAAAGTTCCTTCGCTTCCTGTAAATCCTTGAACGATTATTTTTGAATTTTTGTTTACTAAAACACTCATTTTATACAATTTTGATTAAAGCAAGGCAAAAGTACGGTTTTTGATTTATTATATAAAACAAATACTATTATTTCTTTTTTAACTTTTATGGTATTTGCTAATTAAACTTATAGGATTTTTCAGATTAAATCAGCTTAGAAAGTTTTTCGGTGAGTTTCTTTCTGCTAAAATGCTGTAAGCCAATCGGAAACACTTTCAGATTGTTTTCTTTGTAAAGATTGTAATAATTCAGAATGGTTTGTTTTACTTTTTCTAATTCAGAATAATCACAGAAAACCCCTGTATTGGTCTGAATCACAATGTTTTTAATGTCTGAATTTTCATTGGCAATGGCTAATATAGGTCGGTGCGAAGCCATGTATTCGTAGAGTTTTCCGGGCAAAATCATTTTGGTTTCTTCGCTGTCAGATTCGATAAGCAACAAAACCTGTGATTTTCTTTGTTCGATTACGGACTCTGTATGAGATAAATAGCCCGAATTTTTAACAAAAGAGTCTAATCTGAACTCCGAAATTGTATCCAAAACTTCCTGTGAAACCACTCCGACAAGTTTTAGCTGAAAGTCTTTTTTGAAATCCGGATTTTCTTTGATGAGCTCTTTCAGGGCTTTCCACAAAATTCTCGGGTTTCTTTCCGATAAAAACGAACCAATATGAGCCAAAGAAAACTTATTGTCCAAAGGCTGTTTTTCGATTTGTTCCACATCGTATCCGTTGGTAATAACTTCTATCGGTTTTTGGGTAATGACAGAAAATTCCGCTTTGGTTGACGGGCTGGTTACGATGATTTGGTCGGCTGTTTGGAGTACTTTTTTTTCTAATTCTCTATGTTTTTTCTGAGACTTTCCTGAAAGTTTTAAGTCTTTGTGATAGCCAATATTCGTCCAAGGGTCGCGAAAATCTGCTATCCATTTGAGATTTAATTTTTCTTTCAAACCCAAACCAATCAGATGCAAACTATGTGGAGGTCCGGTTGTTATTACGGTTTCGATTTGATTCTCTGCAATGTATTTTTCAAGATACGAAATCGAAGGTTTAACCCACAAAACCCGAGCATCAGGAATGAAAAAATTTCCTCTGGCATAAAGCAATAATTTATCGGAGAAAGATTGTTTTCGCTTGTTTGGAATAATTCCCGAGCTGATTTTTTTAGTTTTGTTTTTCGAGAGAAATGAAGCAATCCGATACGGTTCTCTGATAGGATGTTTCAATATTATGATTTGTTTGAAATCTTCGGTGAGTTGAGGGTCAATTATCGGATAAGTCGGATTTTCGGGAATATAAACCACAGGGTTGATTCCGAAATCGGGAAGATATTTGACGAACTTGAGCCATCGCTGTACTCCCGGTCCTCCGGCAGGAATCCAATAATAGGTTATGATTAGGGCTTTTTTTGTCATTTTGTAATATTTTTGCCTTGTATTAAAGGCTTGTGCTTTGTTGAAATTTTTCAAAAAGTTCGATGGTCTTTTGGTTGATTTCTTCAAAAGATAAGCGTTCTTTAGATTGATATAACAACATAAACGAATAGGGCTTGTTCAAATTTTTTCTGAGCAAATGCTGATTGAGCCTGTACGTTTCTCGAAGAATGCGTTTAAAATAATTTCTATCGACTGCTTTCCCGAAATGTTTTTTAGATACCGAAACACTTATCTGAAAGGGATTTTCAGTGTTTTCGTGTGCTAAATACATCAACCGCAACGGATACTTAGAAACCGATTTTCTGCTATTAAACAGCTTTTCGATTTGTTTTCTGCTTTTTAGTTTCTCGCTTTTCGGATACGTAAATTTCATGGGTCAAAAGTACAAAAAAGCATCTTCTAAATGTTCAATTCTAAACTCAGAGCCTTTTATGAGTACAGCAATAATATCAAAACGAGCATTGACATCAAGGTTTTTTGAAATAATATATTGGTCAAAAGCCTGAGTTAAAAGTCTGATTTTTTTTTGATTGACAAAATCTTGCGGATTGCCGAATTCGAGCGAACTCCGGGTTTTTACCTCAACAGCTACAAGCAGGTTTTCTTTTTGAGCAATGATATCAATCTCCGCCTTCTGGAATCTCCAGTTTTTATCCAACACCACAAAGCCGCTGGAAGTTAAATATTCAATCGCCTTCTCTTCTCCTATTTTTCCTAACTCGTTGTGTTCAGCCATTTTACTTCGCAATAGTTTTAATCCAAAAACTCCACTAAAGTTTGTGTATTTCCTACCTCAAATTTTACTTCTTTTCCTAAAATCAAAGTGCGGTTATCGGGTAAATGTCCTGCCGGAAAATCAAAACAAATCGGAATATCATATTCCTTAGTTACATCAAGAATTATTTCGTTGGCAGTCATTCCAAACGGAATTTGATTGTCGTGCATATCGGTCATTCCCCCTACTATTATTCCTTTCACATTGTCAAAATAGCCGTTCCGTTTCAGGCTCATCATCATTCGGTCTATGTGATATAAATATTCGTCTAAATCTTCAAGATAAAGAATTTTGTCTTTTGTTGAAATTGATGATTTTGAACCCAATAAACTATACAGAATAGAAAGATTTCCCCCTACCAAAACACCTTTTGCCTCTCCTTTTTTGTTGTAAGACGAAAGTGGAATTTCATACGAAATTTTCGTTCCAAAAAGAGCTTTCCTAAGAGATTCTTTGGCTTTGGTTTCGGCTTTAGGAACACTGAAAGACATAATCGAATGCAAGGTTGCCACACCTAAATTATGAATGTGTGAATGTAAAACCGTAACATCACTAAAGCCCATTATCCATTTCGGATTTTGTAAAAAGTGTGAAAAGTCGATTTTGTCAATGATGCGAACCGTTCCGTAACCACCTCTGGCACACCAAATGGCTTTAACCGAATCATCGTTGAGCATCATCTGAAAATCTTCTACTCGTTCTGCATCTGAACCTCCAAGCTGAAAGTTGTCTAATCCGATTGTTTTTCCGAGCCTGACATTTAATCCCCAGCTTTTTAATAATTCAACAGCAGGTTGAGCTTCTTCGGGAGTGAATTTTCGAGCTGTACAAACTAAAGCAACAGTATCGCCTTTTTTCAGATAAGGAGGGATTTTCATTGTCGTAAATTCTTTTTTAAAGAAATTTTTATTTTTTAGATTTTTTCAAAACTCTTATAGCCTCTTTTCCTGTTCCAAACCCTAAATCACGGAGTACTTCAATATCAGACAAACTACCATCGGTTTCTACAACAAGATTAACAATAACACTCTCTTTTAAATCTTTAGGAACTTTAGAGGTTTTGTAGTTTTGGGCAATAAATTCTCTAAAGGCATTTATCCTTCATGGATATTCAGGATCTATTTCTACTGCTGTATAAACTTTATTCTTTTCATTTTCAATAGAATTTGTTTCTATGATTATCTCTCCTTCATTTTGCGAATATCCCACACAAGACACCAATAGTAAACCAAGTAAAATTGCTTTTTTCATTTCCTAAAAATCTATCATTAAAGCCAAAGATAAATATTCTTTTCTTAAATTTCGTACCTTTGTTTGATTTATAACATCATTTTTAATGACTAAAATAAGAATTACAAAACAGTTTTCGTTCGAAACAGGGCATGCATTATATGGTTATGACGGAAAGTGCAAAAACGTTCACGGACACAGTTATAAGCTCTTTGTAACAGTAATCGGAAGCCCGAACGAAGATAAAAACAACGTAAAATACGGAATGGTTATCGATTTTACAGACTTAAAGAAAATCGTTAAAGAAGAAGTGGTTGATGTGTTTGATCACGCAACCGTTTTTAATAAGAATACGCCACACATTGAGCTAGCTCAAGAACTTAAAGACAGAGGTCACCACGTGATTTTGGTTGATTATCAACCAACAAGCGAAAAAATGGTGATTGATTTTGTTCAGAAAATCAAATCCAGATTACCACAAAATATCGAACTTTTCTCACTCCGCTTACAAGAAACCGATTCTTCGTTTGCCGAATGGTATGCTTCTGACAATTAATTACGAATTTTAAATTACGAATTACGATTCAACAAATCCTTGATTAAACGAATAAATCACTTGAAACCAGAACATCAGATAACTTTAGAAAACGGAAAAAAAGCCTATTTTGCTTCAGATAACCATTTGGGAGCTCCAACTTGGGAAGAAAGTCTTCCTAGAGAAAAGCGATTTGTGAAATGGTTAGACGAAATCAAACAAGACGCTGGAGTTATTTTCCTTTTGGGAGATTTGTTTGATTTTTGGTTCGAATACAAAACGGTGGTTCCGAAAGGATTTGTGAGAGTTCTCGGGAAATTAGCCGAACTTCGCGATAGCGGAATTCCAATCTATTTCTTTGTCGGAAATCACGATTTATGGATGAATGATTATTTCGAAAAAGAACTTAACATTCCGGTTTTCCATTCTCCACAAGTGTTTATCATCAACGGAAAATCTATTTTTATAGGGCACGGAGACGGATTAGGACCAGAGGATAAAGGTTACAAACGGATGAAAAAAGTGTTTACCAATCCTGTGTCAAAATGGTTTTTCAGATGGTTGCATCCTGATATCGGAGTGAAATTAGGACAATATTTATCGGTAAAAAACAAATTGATTTCAGGAAATGATGATGTGAAATTCTTGGGTGAAGAAAACGAATGGCTGGTGCAATATGCCAAACGAAAACTAGAGCAAAAACACTACGATTATTTCGTTTTCGGTCACAGGCACTTGCCTTTGACCATTAAACTCAACAACAACTCCACTTATATCAATCTTGGAGATTGGATACATTATTACACTTTTGGAGTTTTTGACCAAGAAACTTTACAATTAGAAAAACAAGAAAACATTTAATTTCAATATTTTTGAACTAAAATATATTAAAATGAAAAAAATTCAAATGGTTGACCTAGCTGGTCAGTACCAATACATAAAAGATCAAATTCAAACAGGATTCAACGAGGTTTTAGATAACACGGCTTACATCAACGGACCACAAGTTCACGCTTTTCAAAAAAACTTGGAAAATTATTTGGGAGCAAAACACGTGATTCCGTGTGCTAACGGAACCGATGCCCTTCAAATCGCTATGATGGGATTGGGATTGAAACAAGGCGACGAAGTGATTACCGCTGATTTTACTTTTGCTGCAACGGTTGAAGTTATCGCTCTTTTAGGGCTTACACCTGTTTTGGTTGATGTTGATGAGGATACCTTCAACATTTCGATTGAAGCGATTAAAAAAGCGATTACTCCGAAAACCAAAGCGATTGTTCCGGTTCACCTGTTTGGGCAAGCTGCTAATATGGATGAAATTATGGCTATTGCCAAAGAACATAATTTGTTTGTTATCGAAGATAATGCTCAAGCTATTGGAGCGAATTATAAATCTTCAAACGGACAAAAACAAAAAGTTGGAACTATCGGACACGTAGCGGCTACTTCGTTTTTTCCTTCAAAAAACCTAGGTTGTTATGGTGATGGTGGAGCGATTTTCACGAATGATGATGAACTGGCACATACACTTCGTGGTATCGTAAACCACGGAATGTACGTTCGTTATCATCACGATGTAGTTGGGGTGAATTCTAGATTAGATAGCCTTCAAGCAGTAGTTTTGAATGCCAAACTCCCAAAGCTTGACCAATATAACACAGCTCGTCGCGAAGCGGCTAAAAAATACAGCTCCGCTTTAGCGAATCACAAAAATATCGTTACTCCAATTATTAAAGGAGATGACGATTCTCACGTTTTTCACCAATATACGTTGAGAATCATTGGAGCAGATAGAAACGCTTTAATGCAACATTTGTTAGACAAAGGAATTCCTTGTGCTATCTATTATCCGATTCCGTTACACAGCCAAAAAGCCTATGCAGATACTCGTTATAAAGAAGAAGATTTCCCTGTAACAAACCGCTTGGTAAACGAAGTGTTATCACTTCCAATGCATACCGAACTCGATGATGAACAAATTAAGTTCATCACCGATAGTATTTTAGAGTTTTTGAAATGATTTTGAAGTTTTTAAAATTTCGATAAGTCGAAAATATCTGTGCATCTGTGACAGTTATATTTTTTTTACGTGTGCTAAATCATAATTATTAAAATTCCTTCTTTATGCAAATACATTACATGTCCGAGCAAAACAGTATTCTTACGCATTTTTTATCACAATTACGCAATATTGAGGTTCAGAAAGACAGTATGCGTTTTAGGAGAAATATCGAAAGAATAGGAGAAATAATGTCTTATGAAATCAGCAAAACGCTTGAATTTGAGCCTGTTGAAATTCAAACGCCTTTGTCTGTAAAACAAACGTATCAACTTAAAGATAAAGTTGTAATATGTTCAATCTTGCGAGCCGGATTGGCTTTGCATTATGGTTTCCTGAATTATTTTGATGATTCCGAAAACGGGTTTATTTCGGCTTATAGGCATCATCCTTACAATGACGAACGATTTGAAATAAAAGTAGAATATCAGGCCGTTCCGAATATTAACGACAAAATTCTGCTTCTGGTTGATCCGATGTTGGCTACCGGACAATCGCTTGTGGCTGTTTTTGACCAACTTTTATCTACCCAAAAACCCAAAGAAATTCATATTGCTGCAGTTATTGCCGCTCCTGAAGGAATAGAGCACCTCAAACAACACCTGCCCGATTATTGTAACTTATGGATTGCGGTTCTTGATGAAAAACTCAATGATAAAAAGTATATTGTTCCCGGGTTGGGAGATGCAGGAGATTTGGCTTACGGGAATAAATTATAATTAAAGTTGTCAAAAAAAGAGGCTTATAGTACAAATTTTTAATTGTTGTTTAGCTTTTTATTAAGTTCAGCCACTTCTTGTCTTAAAGACTTGTTATCCTCTATCAGTTTTTTTGACATCTTCAAGAACAGACTCGGGAAAATTGTTAATCGTAAAATTCTCACAACTGATTTGTCCTTTGTTTATTTTTACCTTATTGACGATTTTATCCTCCATAAAATAACTTAGCTCTTTATCAAATATTTTACAGATTTTATCCAAAAGCAAAACATCTACTTTTTTGGATTGTCCTGTTTCTATATAATGCAATGCTGTTTGCGAAATTTCTAACGCTTTTGCCAAACTCACTTGAGAAAGATTTCTTTCCTCTCTTAAAACCTTTATTTTAGTGCCTATTTCCATAGTTTTTTGATTTTTATCAATTTTCTGATAAAAGAAAATCAATTTTTTGATAACAAATATATAAAACTATAAGCAATTTTGTCTTAACAAAAATCTCGAGAAATTTTGTTTGTGTAAAAAAATGTTTAATTTTAAATTTTAGAAAAATGATTAAAAAATTTATGCTTAGTGCAGTAGCACTATTAGGAATGACAGTGGTTTCTTATGGAGCAAATCACGTAGAGAAAGTAGAAATTAATAGTGTTGAAACTATTGAAAGCAATGAGATTGAATTCATTGTTACTTTAAATGATTATTGGGATTGTGCTAAAATAGCTCAAGATGTTTATGACGAATTAATTCAAATTACATATCACGAAGAGGCTATGGATAACGCAAATGGATATTTTGAAAGTTGTATGAATCCTTGGGGTATTCCTCATTACTTATCTCCTAGATAATTTTAATTTAATGATAAAAATGATAAAAATTCTCTCTTTTTTGTTTTCTAACTATTATAAACATATTGTTATTTGTTTTATTTTTTTTCACTATGTTTCTTACTCTCAAAATGATAAAATCATTGTATATGATGTTTATCTTTCAGAAGGCTCAATAGAAAATTCTGAATTAAAAACTAATAGTAAAGTATCATTTATTTATAATGGAGTTGATGATGCAATAGATAGTATGGAGGGAGTTTTAGAATTTAATAAAGGTGTTATTCATTCTTATATTAGGTCTAATCATATTGAACAAAAGCCTTTAAGATTAGCAAGGTCTTTAGTGGGGGCTGATGAATATTATTTTGGAGTTTATAAAGATACGATTATAAGAAAGAGAGAATTATTGGGGGAAACTTTTTTTATTAAGTTTCCTCCAAATAAGTTATGGAATATCCATAATGAAAAAAAGACAATAGGAGAATACGAATGTTTTAAAGCAACACAGGAAAAAGAAATTATTTTAGGAAATAATAAAGTGAAAAGGATAGTAGTAGAGGCTTGGTTTTGTCCTGATTTAACATTTCCTTATGGACCAAAAGATTATTGTGGATTGCCGGGGCTTATTTTAGAGCTAAAGGAAGATAAGGTTGCTTTTGTCGTGAATAAAGTTTCTTTTTCGAATAAAAATAATATTAAAATTAATTTTTTAGATAAAGTTATTGATGAAAAAGAATATCAGAAAAAATTAAAAGAAAAAACGGACTATTTTTTTGAAATGATAGGAAGATAATTTTGTGTTTTAAACAATCCAATGCTCAAACATCTCCCTAGCTCGTACAAACATCTTGCTCGTACCAATTAAAATTATAAAATGCCAAAACATCTTTTATCTATTATCTTTCTTATTTTTTCTTTAACTTCTTTCTCCCAAACCAAAGGAGGAGAAGCCACTTATGGAGTAACTTATTTAGATGATGATAACGAGAACAAAAAAAAGTTAAAAGAGATTTATGTCAGTATGCTCCCAAATATAGAAACAACAGCAAATGAATTATCCTTTACTCTTAAATTCAATACCGAATCTTCGGTATTTTATGGAAACGTATTTGAAGGAATTGCAAGTTCTAATGAGGTAAGTTTGGCTCAAGGTATGGTTGGTTATGCTTTTAAAACTTGGCAAAATAAAGAGTCGTATTATAGACATAACGAACAACGTTCTTATATTTTTCAAAAAACTAAAAATTTTGAATGGCAAATAACAAGCGAATCCAAAACTATTGATAATTTTTTGTGCTACAAAGCCATTGGTTTTGAAACTATAACAAACAAAAAAGTTGGTCGTGTAAAAAAAGCTATTATAGCTTGGTTTTGTCCTGAAATCCCGTACTCTTATGGACCTTTACATTTTGGAGGGCTTCCTGGTCTGATTTTAGAACTACAAACAACACAAGCTGTTTACGGATTAAAAAGTATAACTCTGAAAGATAATATCGAAATTGAAAAAATGCCTAATGTATATTTAAAGACAGAAGAAGAAATTCTTAAAGAAGAGCAAGTTTTTTTAGAAGAATACAATAAAAGCAAAAACAAATAAATGCCCCAAAAACATCTTTTCTCTTTCTTCTTTCTTCTTTCCTCTCTTAAAACCTTTATTTTAGTGCCTATTTCCATAGTTTTTTGATTTTTATCAATTTTCTGATAAAAGAAAATCAATTTTTTGATGACAAATATATAAAACTCTAAACAACTTTGCTTTAACAAAAATCTCGAGAAATTTTGTTTGTGTAAAAAAATGTTTAATTTTAAATTTTAGAAAAACTATGAAAAAAGTTTTATTTAGTGCAGTAGCACTTATCGGTTTTACAGTGGCTTTGTATGGAGCTAATGGAATAGGATATGGTGTTGTTCAAGGAGTTAATAACTCGTTTGAAAAGTATGGACCTTGTAGATCTGCGGTATTAGGGGCACAAAACGCCTTAACTGAACTTGGTTATGATGAAGGTTCGGCGGAATGGTCACAAATATCTGCAAAAGTGTGGCAAAATTGTGTTAACCATATTGATGGATAATTGTTATGCTAAAATATTAACACAAAATATCTCAGGAAATTAAAAAAACCTGAGATATTTTTTAATCAATTTTTATGAAACATTTTTTTACTGTTTTTTGCTATTTTCTTTTTTTCTTTTTTGCTAAGGCACAAACATCAGGAACAATTACGTATGAATTAAAGATAGAAGAGCAATCATATCCTGTGCAGAATGAGTTTTCTAAAAAAATATCAGAAGATGCAAAAAAACTTGAATTTATCTTAGATTTTAATAATAAAGAAAGTCTCTTTTATTGTGCTGATGCTATTGATAATGATTCAAACTTGGCATTGGCAGTATCCGGAGCTTCTGAACCTATATATTATAACTTCTCAGAAAAAATATTTTTAAAGAATAATTATTTAACCATATACACTAATGAAAAGGAGTTTCTTTTAAAAGATAAAGTGAATTTAAAATGGAATATAACTGAAGAATCAAAAGAAATATCCGGGTACTTATGCTATAAAGCAACTACAAAAATTAAAAAAAACACCAGCAAGGGAAAAGTGGAAGAAATTGTTGAAGTTTGGTTCTGCCCTGATTTTCCGGTAAATATATTTCCAAAATCGTATGTAGGTTTACCCGGAATAATATTTGAGGTTAGAGAAAAATTCTGTGTATTTGGACTAAAAAAAATACATTTTAATACAAACCCTAAAATACCGAAACCTTTAAAAGGTAAAGAGATAACAGAGGATGAATATCATAATATTGTAATGGAAAGAAAAATAGAATTTGATAAAAAATTTAAAGGGAAAAAATAAATAAACGAAAATGCCAAAATCTCTTTTTTCTTTCTTCTTTTTTCTGTTCTCCCTAACCATCTTTTCCCAAGCCAAAGTTTTTACGGGAGTAGTTACGGATAGCCTTAATGTTCCTTTGGAGAGTGCGAATGTTTTGGCTCGTCCTTTGGATAACGGAGGTGCTTTTAAGTTTGCCATTGCGGATAACAAAGGTCGTTACCGTTTGGAGCTGGACAAAGGTTTCGGTTATGATATTTCGGTTTCGTATTTGGGTTATACTCCTGAAAATATTGTAGTAGAAAAAGACAGCAAACTATCAGAACACAACTTTAAGCTCAAAAGTACAGGAGTTCAGATAGATGAAATCGTTATCACTCACAAATACGAACCTATCGTAATCAAAAAGGACACACTTATTTATGATGTGGGAGCTTTTGCATCAGGTAACGAACGAAAAATGAAAGAAATCCTGGAAAAACTTCCGGGAGTTGAAGTCGATAAAAACGGAAAAGTAACCGTACAGGGAAAGCAGGTTACACAAATGATGGTTGAGGGAAAATCGTTTTTTGGAGGAGGAACAAAATTAGCAGTCGAAAATATCCCTGCCGATGCTTTAGATAAAATTGAGGTAATTGACAATTTTAACGAAGTCGGTTTCCTCAAAGAAGTTTCCGATTCCGAAGATTTGGCTATGAATGTCGTTTTGAAAGAAGACAAAAAGAAATTTATTTTCGGAGATATTGAGGCAGGAGCAGGAAATGACGAGTTTCATTTGTTACATTCGGCTTTGTTTTATTACAGTCCGAATCTGAATTTGAGCTTTATCGGAGATATAAACAACATCGGGAAATCGGTTTTTACGTTTGAAGATTTAATGCGTTTTCAGGGAGGAGTGAGCAGTTTTCTGAGTTCCAACAGAAGAAATTTATCCGATTTGTATTCATACTCAATGGATAATCGGGATATAGCTAAAAACAAATCGCAGTTCGGAGCATTGAATTATGGGTTTAACGTATCTGACAAATTGAATATTTCGGGATTCGGTTTGTTCTCGAAATTGTTTACGCAAAACATTTCCAAAACCGAAATAGAATACCTTACGAATCAAAACACCACTTTTGAAAATCGGGATTTAAGCAATACCAATCGGGATTTGTTGGGAATGATAAACCTAAAACTCGATTACAGCAAATCCAAAACCGAAAAATGGTATTATAATGCACAATATAACTCAAGCAATAACGATGCTTTAAGCACCTTGCAATCGGTTACAAACCTAAACAATTCCACTTTTGAAACCCTGAACAAAGCCGATAATACTTCGTTCAAGCAATATGTGGAATGGCACAAATCATACAACCGAAAACACACCACAACTTTTGTACTGAATCATATTTATCAGAACACAAAACCTGTAAACGAATGGCTTACAGACCAAGAGTTTCTGACTTCGTTTATTCCGATTGAGGAAGATGATTTTTATAATATCAAACAGCTGAAACAACAGAAATTCAATAGTATTGACGCACTTTTCAAGTATTATTGGATTGTAAATAATTTCAATCATATTTATACAAATGTCGGGAATAATTTTTCCCAAACTGACCTCACAACTTCCGAAAGACAACTGATGTCAGACGGAACAATCAATGATTTTTCGGTTGCAGATTTTGCAAATGATATGAATTACAGACTTAATGACGCTTTTGCAGGATTAGAATATAAATTCAAAATCAAAAAGCTGACAAGTAAAGCCTCTTTATATCTGCATTTTTATTCGATGAAGAGCAATCAGATTTCGGATAATTATTCATCTTCCAAAACACTTTTAGAACCCGCTTGGAACAGCGAATATGAGTTTAATAATTCCGAAAAAATTGTATTTAATTATGTTTTTAAAAACGAATTTCCGAGAGCCGAACAGGTAGTGGAGGGTTATATGTTGAGCGGATATAACTCGGTTTTCAAAGGAAATGCACTACTCAAAAACGAGCAGTTTCACACTTCTTCTTTGAGATACAGTAAAATGAATATGTATTTGGGATTAAATGTTTTTGCGAATCTTTCGTTTAACAAAAAGACAAAAACAATCCGAAACGAAGTTGTTTTTGAGGATATTAACCGATTTACAATGCCTCTTCTTACAGATAATCCCGAAACAAACTGGCGTTTTTACGGAAGTGTTCAGAAAAAAATTTACCGTTTTCGTTTCGGATTAACTTCACGATTGAGTTGGTTTGACTACAAGCAAACGGTTAATGCGGTTTTGTCGGATAATACGAGAACTTCGCAAAGTATCGGAGCAAATGTAAGAACGGCTTTTAAAAAATGGCCTTCTGTTTATTTCGGGTATAACAAAGGTTTCAATCAGTTCAAAGGGTTGAGTTCGACCAAGTTTGAAACCGATTCGTATGATGCAAGTATCGACTACGGATTTTTACCGTCTTGGGTTTTCAAAGCAGATTATAATTATTTCCAAAACAACAACATTACTCTGAATCAAAAAGTTGATTATCAGATTACCAACCTTTCGTTAGACTACCAAAAAGAAAACAACCCTTGGGGATTCAATTTTGCAGTAAACAACATCTTAAACAACAAAACAAAAATCAATAATTCTATTTCTGACTTCTTGATTCAAGAACAAACTACTTATATACTTCCGAGAGTTTTCTTGTTTTCTGTGAGGTATAAACTTTGAAAACGCTTTATCCCTTAAACAAAAACTACCCCCAGTTAAAAGTGATTTCTTTCTGAATATCAGGGTGTAGGCTCAGGTAAACCGGACAAGTAAGTGCTGCTCTTTCTAATAGGGTTTTAGTTTTTCCGTCTGCACTTAAATTCATATCAAACTCCACTATAATTTTAGAAATCATACGAGGTTCAGATCTCATAATTTTCGTAACCGAAGCCGTTGAGCCGTCAAAATTTACGCCCATTTGGTTGGCTTTGATTCCCATAATGGTAAACATACAGGTAGCCAAAGAGTTGGCAACCATATCGGTCGGAGAAAAGGCTTCCCCTCTTCCGTTATTGTCGGTCGGAGCATCGGTTATGATTTCGCTACCCGATTGCAAATGAACTGATTTGGTTCTTAATTCTCCCGTATAAGTTACCTTTGAAGTCATTATTGTGCTTCTTTTATGATTAAATCTGTATCGTAATACAAAATGTAAACTCCTGTGTTATAATAACCCCCGTCTGGTGATTTGATATAGGCAAATTTGCTATCTATATGCTCTGTAGCAGTGTTTTTAGCTAACTTTTTAAAATCCTCTTTTTGGGATAAACGAAGTAAAACATCATAAACCACATCAAAACCACGAACAGCAAATTGACTCGGAAAAACATTGTTTTTCTTTTTGTATTCCGTATAAAAAGAGCTTGTTTCGTCTGAACTCAAATCACGAATAGAAGACGGATAATGCAGGTTTAAGTTTGCTAAGGTCGTAGAGTTTATTTCGTCAGACTCAAAGGCTTGAGTCTTTTCTAAGGCAACCAATTTTATGGTATGCGTTTCCAATAAACCTGTTAGAACTTTGGTTACATTCAGAATCATAGACGAAGACTCGGTTTCCAAAATAACATAATTGGTTTGGTCTGTTTTCAATAAACTTTTTAAGTGTTCAATATTCAAAGCTCCTTTTTCATCAAAGGTTGCAAAGGATATTCCGTTATAGTTTTTAGCAATAAAATCCTTAGAACTTTGTTTTCTTCTATCAACAATAGCTATGGTGTTTTGCTCTTTATTTTTTAAATAATTAAGCATCATTTTTTTGGAAACCTCAGAAGGAGGCGTTGCCAAATACAAATTGTCATATATTGTTCTGCCTTCTCTTGAGAGCGGAGAAACCACGATAACTCCTTTTGAACTGAGCAAAGAAGCGGTCTTTTCTGAATAAGTGCTCATCAAAGGACCTATTACTACATCAACATCTGAAAAGTCCTTAGAGGCAATGAGTCTTTGCACAGCAGAACCTGAATTTGTTTCTTCGGAATCGTAAAAAGTTATGTCAAAATTACCTCCTAACCGTTTGATAGAATCAATTGCAATCAACGCTCCGGAATAAAAATCAACCGTAACATTCAAAAAGCGATTTGTTTTGAAAGCCTCCCGAATAGCATCGCTGCTTTCCCCAAGTCCGGACGCATTAAAAGGGAGCATAATTACTATTTTTTTTCTTTCCGAATTTTTTAGGTTTTTTGAAAGATCTTTAAAGGTAAAATCAGATATAAAGGTTGAATCACTACTCTGCGAAAAAACTTCTTCCATTTTTTTTAAAGAGATTTTTATGGTATCGCCTATCTTGATTACTTCATCTTTAAGGTGTGGAAATTGAGGATTGTTTTTTATCAACTCTTCTTTCGGAATTTCGTATTTTTTAGAGATTCCAAAAAGAGTCTCTTGGGGCTGAACCACGTGAATAATATCTTTGTTTCGGATTATCGTACTTGTGTTCTCTACCCTTTCTCCTGTCGGAATCAAAAGTTCTATATCGGGTTGTAAGCCGTTTTCAAGAATATCCTTGTTTGCTTCTTGTATTGCCTGAATGGTTGTTCCGTATTTTTGTGCAATCCCGAAAAAAGTTTCTTTGGGTTCCACTTTGTGATATAATCCCGATTTTTTGTGGAATTTGGAATTTTTTTCCGTTTTGGGAATAAGAATTATTTCGCCTAATTTGATTCCGTTCTTGGCTTCGGGATTTAACTGATAAATGTCGTGAATGGTTACACCGTATTTTCTTGCCAAATTAGTGACCGTATCATCTTTTACTACTGTATGTTGTATATAATTTTGTGCAAAAACGCCTAAAGATGCTGTAAAAAACAGCAACAAAACAAATACCTTTTTCATATCCTTTATTTTAACATTTTTGCACTATCGCAAAAACTATTCCCATTCTATAGTTGCAGGCGGTTTTGAGCTGATATCATATACCACTCTGTTGACACCTTTTACTTTATTGATGATTTCGTTTGAAATCTTCATTAGAAATTCATAAGGAAGATGTACCCAATCTGCAGTCATTCCGTCTGTAGATTCTACAGCTCTAAGAGCCACTACTTTTTCATACGTACGCTCATCTCCCATTACTCCCACACTATTCACGGGAAGCAAAATAGCTCCTGCTTGCCATACTTTGTCGTAAAGTCCGTGTTCTTTCAGTCCATTTATGAAAATAGTATCAACCTCTTGCAATATACGAACTTTTTCAGGAGTAATATCTCCTAAAATTCTAATTGCTAATCCAGGTCCCGGGAAAGGATGACGGCCAAGCAATTCATCGTCAATTCCGAGTGTTTTTCCTACTCTACGAACTTCGTCTTTAAACAACATTCGGAGCGGCTCTACTACTTGAAGTTTCATAAAATCAGGTAGTCCACCCACGTTGTGATGCGATTTTATAGTAGCCGAAGGTCCTTTTACAGAAACCGATTCGATTACGTCAGGATAAATAGTTCCTTGAGCCAACCACTTTACATCTTCTATCAAATGAGCTTCATCATCAAAAACTTCGATAAAAACTCTTCCGATAGCTTTACGTTTTGCTTCTGGTTCTTCGATTCCTGCTAATTGTGACAAAAATTTATCAGAGGCATCTACTCCTTTTACGTTCAGACCCATTCCTTTGTATTGGTCAAGTACGTTTTCGAATTCGTTTTTGCGTAAAAGCCCGTTATTCACGAAAATACAATATAAATTTTTCCCGACAGCTTTGTTCAAAAGAACGGCAGCTACCGTAGAATCTACTCCTCCGGAAAGTCCTAAAACAACTTTGTCGTCTTGGATTTTCTCTTGGAGTTCTTTTACGATACTTTCCACAAAAGAATCAGATGTCCAGACTTGAGGAACTTCTGCAATTTTCACTAAGAAGTTCTCTAGCATTTTCTTTCCGTCTGTCGAATGATAAACCTCCGGATGGAACTGAATGGCATAAGTAGTTTCGCCTTCAATTCTGTAAGCGGCATTTTCGACATCTTTGGTTGAAGCTAGACGAACGCCACCTGTCGGGAGTTGCTTGATAGTGTCGGAGTGGCTCATCCAAACCTGACTTCCGGTATTCACTCCTTCAAAGAAAGGTTCGTTTTCTTTCAGATACGAAAGATTTGCTCTTCCGTATTCTCTGATGTTTGACGGAGCTACTTCCCCACCAGAAAAATGTGCTAAATATTGAGCTCCGTAGCAAACTGCCAAAAGCGGTTTTTTTCCTCTGATTTCAGACAAATCCGGATGCGGAGCATCTTCGGCTCTTACCGAAAACGGACTACCGGACAGAATAACTGCCTTGTAAGACGATAAATCTTTCGGAGGATTGTTATACGGAAAAATCTCACAGAAAATATTTAATTCTCTGACTCTGCGGGCAATAAGCTGTGTGTATTGTGACCCGAAATCTAAAATAAGTACGTTGTGTTGCATAGATGCAAAAGTAGCTATTTCGGTAAAGGTTAAAAAATTTTTTTGAAAGGTTCGCAGTAATTTTTAATTCTCGACATATTATCGCTATTTTTGGAAAATGAAACTACAGTACATTATATCGATTCTCAACGAAATGTCTCCTGTTGCTTATGCAGAAGATTTTGACAATGTCGGGCTTTTGGTAGGAAATCCGAATCAGGAAATTACAGGAATTTTGGTTTGTCACGATGCCCTCGAAAATGTGATTGATGAAGCTGTTCAGGAAAAATATAATTTGGTGGTTTGCTTTCACCCAATTTTGTTTTCAGGATTAAAGAAAATTACGGGAAAAACCTACGTAGAGCGAGCTATAATCAAGGCCATTAAAAACGATATTGCGATTTATTCTGTACATACGGCTTTGGACAATCACAAAAACGGAGTAAACAAAATTATGTGTGATGCTCTCGGAATCAAAAACCCGAAAATGCTTGTCGAAAAAGAGAACTTTATTTATAAATTGGTTACGTATGCCCCTTCGGAAAATGCACCTCAGGTTCGAAAAGCTCTTTTTGAAGCAGGAGCCGGAAGCATCGGAAATTACGATAATTGCAGCTTTAATTCTGAGGGAAAAGGGACTTATCGGGGCAATGAAGACAGCAATCCGGTAGTCGGAGAAAAACACGAGTTGGTCGAAGCAGACGAGATAAAAATAGAAGTTACTTTTGAAAAACATTTGCAAAACAAAATCCTAAAAACTCTTTTTGACAGTCATATATACGAAGAAGTTGCTTACGAAATCTACTCCATTCTCAACAAACATCAAAATATAGGGTTGGGAATGATAGGTGAGCTAGAAACCGAACAAGACGAAAAAGATTTCTTGTTTTTTGTAAAACAGAAAATGCAATGCGGAGTTATTCGTCATTCAGACCTTTTAAACAAAAAAGTAAAAAAAGTAGCCGTTTTAGGAGGTTCGGGAGCTTTTGCTATTAAAACCGCCCTGGCAAAAGGTGCTGATGTTTTTATTACAGCAGATCTGAAGTATCACGATTTTTTTCAAGCAGAAAACAAAATGATTTTGGCCGATATCGGACATTTTGAAAGCGAAAGATATACAAAAAATTATATTCTTGGTTATCTTACGAAAAAAATTCCTAATTTTGCAGTCGCTTTATCGAAAGAAGACACAAATCCTGTTAAGTACTTATAATTATGGCAACTACCAAAGAATTGACCGTTGAAGAAAAGTTGAGAGCTTTGTATGATTTACAGCTTATAGACTCCCGTATTGACGAAATCAGAAACACAAGAGGAGAACTTCCTTTGGAAGTAGAAGATTTAGATGCAGAAGTTGTCGGACTTACTACTCGTTTAGAAAAACTGAATCAGGAAGTAGATAGTATTGAAGAGCAAATTAAAGAGAAAAAAAGTGCTATCGAAGAACACAAAGCTCTTATCAAAAAGTATTTAGAACAACAAAAAGAAGTTCGAAACAACCGTGAGTTCAATTCTCTTACCAAAGAAGTTGAATTTCAGGAACTTGAAATAAAACTATCTGAAAAACACATCAAAGAGTTTCAGGCAAGTATTGCTCACAAAAAAGAAGTAATTGCTCAGACTACCGAAAAATTGGCTACTAAGTCAGAGCATTTGACTCACAAAAAATTGGAGCTTGATGCGATTATGGCAGAAACCGAAAAAGAAGAAAACTTCCTTATCAAAAAATCTAAAGAGTTCGAAACGAAAATCGAAGAGCGATTGCTTGCTGCTTACAGAAGAATCCGCACAAACGTAAAAAACGGATTAGCAGTAGTTTCTATCGAAAGAGGAGCTTCTGCAGGATCTTATTTTGCCATTCCTCCGCAAACCCAAATGGAAATTGCTTCACGCAAAAAAATAATTACCGATGAGCATAGCGGAAGAATTTTGGTGGACAACTTGCTGGCAGAAGAAGAAAAAGAAAAAATGAACAAAATTTTTACTGCTCAATAAAGACCCCGTTTTCTAAACATAAATCTAACCTCTTTAAAATCACTTTTAAAGAGGTTTTTTAATTTGACAAGGATTATCCGAAAAGTTGATGCACTACATCTTCAATTTTTGAAACCAATTTGATTTCAATTTTCGTGTTTTTGAGCGAAAACTTATTGTACTTGGAAATAAAAATAGTCGAAAAACCTAATTTTTCGGCTTCCTGAATGCGTTGCTCTACTCGATTTACCGGACGGATTTCTCCCGAAAGACCAACTTCACCGGCAAAACAAAAATCTTTTTCAACCGAAATATCTTCGTTTGACGAAAGAATAGCAGCAACAACAGCTAAATCAATAGCAGTATCATCAACTGAAATTCCTCCGGTTACGTTCAGAAAAACATCTTTTTGAGCCAATCGGAAACCTACACGTTTTTCGAGAATTGCCAAAATCATATTCAGCCGTTTGGCATTATATCCTGTGGTGCTTCGTTGGGGAGTTCCGTAAACAGCAGAGCTGACCAATGCCTGAATCTCAATCATCAGCGGACGCATTCCCTCAAGAGTAGCGGCAATGGCTGTTCCGCTCAATTCTTCTTCCTTATGCGAAATCAATATTTCAGACGGATTACTTACTTGTCTGAGACCTGAATTTTGCATTTGATAAATTCCCAGCTCGGCAGTCGATCCAAAACGATTTTTAAGAGAACGCAAAATACGATATACATGGTTTCTATCACCTTCAAATTGCAAAACCGTATCGACCATGTGTTCGAGAATTTTTGGTCCGGCAATGGTTCCGTCTTTAGTGATGTGTCCGATAAGAATAACCGGAACATTGGTTTGTTTGGCAAATTTTATTAGTTCGGCTGTACATTCTCTGATTTGCGAAATACTTCCTGCACTTGCTTCGATATAATCAGAATGTAGAGTTTGAATAGAGTCTATAATTACTACTTCGGGCTGAAAATCCTGAATATGCTTAAAAATGGTCTGGGTTCGGGTTTCGGTCAGAACGTAGCAGTTTGGACTTGCATTTTCGATACGCTCCGCTCTCATTTTTATTTGCTTTTGGCTTTCTTCTCCCGATACATAAAGCGTTTTGTAAGGTAATTTTAGGGCAATTTGCAACAAAAGTGTACTTTTCCCGATTCCAGGTTCACCTCCCAGAAGCGTAAGTGAGCCTGCCACCAGGCCTTCTCCCAAAACCCGATTCAGTTCGTTATCAGTAGTGTCTAAACGAACTTCGTTAGTGGCATCAATTTCGTCTATCCGAAGTGGTTTTTGAGCAATTTTGGTGTCCGTTTTCGCAGAATTCCATGCCGGTTTTTCTTCCTTTTGGATAACTTCTTCTACAATAGTATTCCACTCTTTACAAGAATTGCACTGACCTTGCCACTTGGCATACTGTACTCCGCAATTCTGGCAAAAAAAAGCTGTTTTTACTTTAGACATTTTTTGGGTTTTGATTGTACAAATATAGCATTTTTAGCAGGACTCTGATTTCAGTCTGTAATAGCAAAAACACTAAACCCTTTACGAGGAAACTCTGTTCTGAATTTACTTTATTTATCTGTTAACCCGTTGTTTTTTCGCATTTTCATATTTATAAACTCTACTGCTAACGAAAACACAATAGCAAAATATAAATATCCTTTCGGAACAGCACCTACATGTTGGTCAAAAAGTACAGCATCAGATAGGTGCATACTTTCGGTGGTAAGCATAAATCCTATCAAAATTAAAAACGAAAGAGCCAAAATCTGAATCGACGGGTTTCGGTTTACAAAATTACCAATCGGAATAGCAAACAACAGCATTACTCCTACTGATATAACTACTGCTGTAATCATAATGTACAAAGATCCGTCTAATCCATTGGTCATACCAACAGCTGTCAGGATACTATCTAAAGAGAAGATGAGGTCAATTATCAGAATTTGTACCAAAACCGACCCAAACGATTTGGCAAGTTGCCCCGATACGGTTGGTTGAGTATGATTTTCGATATGTGTTACTTTTTCGTGGATTTCTTTGGTGCTTTTCCAAATCAGGAAAATACCTCCGACCAGCAAAATAAGAGCTTGTCCGTTAAAATGGGCACTGAACCAACCCCAATCTATACTGAACCAAGGTTCTTTCATTGCAATTAGCAAAGTAATCCCGAAAAGCATAGCAATACGCATAAACATTGCCAAAAACAACCCTATTCGAGTGGCTTTTTTTCGTTTTTCTTCTGGGAGTTTTCCCGTTACAATTGATATGAAAATAATGTTGTCTATACCCAGAACCACTTCCAAAAAAGTAAGCGTTGCAAAGGCAACCCATGTATCAGGATTTAATAAAAAGTCCATTGTGTTTGCTTATTAATTTAGGTGGTAAATGTAAAAGAAATTTTTAATATTTCTATACTCAGATTAAACGATTTTATAGATTTTTTAGCACAAGTGTTATATCAAAATTCTTTTAATATCTGTTGTAAAAAATCAGAAACAGCTCAAAATAGCGTTATAAAGAAGTTAAAACCTGTTTTTTACTTAAAAAAGTATTTTCTTTGTAAACCAAAAATAAATAATCAACGTATGCTTTCATTTAACTTCAAAAAGTGGAATACCCTTTTGGGCTGGTTTTCGTTTGCGGTTGCACTTATCACCTATTCTTTGACGGTTGAACCGACAATCAGTTTTTGGGACACTCCCGAATATATCGCAACTTCTGCAAAGTTACAAATAGGTCATCCTCCGGGAGCTCCGTTGTTTCAAATAATTGGAGCGTTTTTCTCAACATTTACTACAGAGGCCTCTCAGATTGCCCTGATGGTAAATATGGTATCAGCAGTATCGAGTGCTTTCACGATTTTGTTTATGTTTTGGTCGCTTACGATGATTTTGCGAAGAGTAGTTAGAGGTTTTTCGGAACTCAACGAAAACAATTCTAAAATGATTCTTGGGGCAAGCTTAGTTGCCTGTTTAGCCTTTACTTTTTCAGATACTTTTTGGTACAATGCGGTAGAAGCAGAGGTTTATGCGATGTCTTCGTTGTTTATAGCAGTATTATTTTGGCTGGGGCTTCGTTGGGAACGAGATATGGACAAACCGGGCGGAAACAAATGGTTGTTGGCAATTTCTATGTTTATAGGATTGTCGTTCGGGGTGCATTTCATGGCTTTGCTGACCATTCCGGCTATCGGGTTGTTATATTATTTCAAGCATTACAAGGAAGTTACGGTTAAGAATTTTATTTTGGCAAATATCGTTGTGGTGGCTGTATTGTTTTTTGTTTTCGGGTTTTTGTTGCCTTATACGATGTCGTTTTTTGCAAAAATGGAAATATTTATGGTAAATTCTATCGGATTGCCTTTTAATTCCGGGACAATTTTGGCTACGATTTTAGTGGTTGCTTTCTTTGTTTTCGGGTTGCGATATACTTCAAAGAAAAACTATGCTAAGGCAAATACCTTTATACTTTGTATTCTTTTTGTATTTATCGGATTTTCTTCTTGGTTGATGTTGCCGATTCGCTCTAATGCAAACACTCCGATAAACGAAAATGCTCCGACCGATGCAACCGAATTGTTGGCTTACTACAACCGTGAGCAATACGGAGAACAAAAAACATTTTACGGAGAATTATATTCCGAAAAATATGCAGGATTAGACCCTGAGCGTCCGTATGTTGATGCCAAACCAAACTACGAAAGAGATTACAAAACCGGAAAATACATCATTACCAACCAATACAAAAATGCCAATCAGAATCTTGACGATTCGCATAAAGCATTTTTCCCAAGAATGAGAAGTACAGAAGATGCACACCGAATCAATTATATGAAATATACAGGAGTGCTTGAATTTAGGCTCAATCCACACTATGATTTTGTAGAGGATTTATACCAGTTTGACATAGATGTAGATTCGCTTTCTGACGACGAACTTTTTCAGGCTTCACAAATGCTAAAGGAGAATGCTCAGGAAAACATTAATCAGTTTAAATCAGCTTATCAAACAGGAAGAATAGACGAAGAGGACTACGACAAGTTTTTAAGGCAAATGGGAGATGCCATTATTATCGAAAAACCGTCTTTCGGAAAAAACATTCAGTTTATGTTTGAATACCAATTCGGATACATGTTTTGGAGGTATCTGATGTGGAATTTTTCCGGTCGTCAGAACGATATTCAAGGAAAAGGCGATTTGCAGAACGGTAACTGGATAAGCGGAATTAAATTCATAGACGAAATGCGTTTAGGCAACCAAAGCCAACTGACTTCCGATATGAAAAACAACAAAGGTAGAAACGCCTACTTTATGCTTCCTTTTTTGTTTGCCGTTATCGGAATGATTTTTCACGCTAAAAAAGATTGGAAGAGTTTTTATGTGTTGTTGGTTTTGTTCTTATTCATGGGACTGGCTCTGAAAGTATTTTTGAACGAAAGACCTTTTGAACCTCGGGAGCGTGATTATGCTGTGGTAGGTGCGTTCTTTGCTTTTGCCATGTGGATTGCCTTCGGAGTATATGCCATTTATGATTTTATCAGTCAAAAAATAAAAAGTAACATAACCAGCTACGGAGTAACTGCTCTTTCGATTTTGGCTCTACCTGTACTGATGGCTTCGCAAAACTGGGATGACCACGACCGTTCAGGAAAAGACACTGCCTTAGTTGCAGCAAAAGCTTATATGGATTCGTTAGATGAAAATGCTATTATTTTTACTATTGGAGATAACGATACCTTCCCGCTTTGGTATTTGCAAGAAGTAGAAGGGTATAGAACTGATGTCCGGGTGGTTTGTACAGCACTTTTGGTTACGGATTGGTACATTGACCAGATGAAGAGAAAGACCCACTTGTCAGACGGTTTACCGATTTCGTTTACTCACGACCAATATTCGGGAGGGAAACTCGAAGCTGTGATTTATAGACCTCGTACCGATGAGAGAATTCCTTTAGAGTTGCTTTTAGAATATATCCGCTCGGAAGACCAAAGCACTTATATTACTTGGCAAAACGGACATAAAATACACACGTTCCCTGCTAATAAAATCAGCATTCCGGTAAATCGGGAAAATGTTCTTAAAAACGGAATTGTTGCCCAAAAAGATGCAGACAAGATTGTTTCTTCTATTGATGTGGACATCAATGCCAGAGGAGGGGCTATATATATTCACAGACTTATAATGCTGGATATAATTGCTCAAAACAATTGGGAAAGACCGGTTTATTTCTCAGGGGGTGCTTTTGATGATGAAGATTATTTGTGGATGAAAGATTATCTGCAACTTGACGGATTGGTATATCAGTTGGTTCCTATCAAAACTCCATACAAAAGAGCAGGAGGTTCAGTGGATTTAGGTCGTATTGATACAGAAAGAATGTATCACAAAATTGTGGAGAAAGAATACGAAAACGGAAAACGCAATGGTTGGTTCTGGGGAGCAAGCGGAAGCGATAAAATTTACCACGATGTAGAAACCCGTAGAAATGCGTTTACTTACAGAATGCAGCTGGCAAGGCTTACCGAAAAACTATTGGAAGAAGGCAAAAATGACAAAGCCAAAGTTATTACCGATTTGGCAATGACCCATTTTCCGGTAGAGTTTTATCAACTGTACGAAATGGCAGACCCTTTTATCGGAGCTTACTATCACTTGGGAGAAAAAGAAAAAGCTCGTGAACTGGCAGACAAAATAACCGCTAAATACAAAGAGCATCTCAACTATATTCAAAGTTTAGATATTAGTCAGCAAAATGCGTCTTTGTACGAAGCTGGAAGAAATATCGAATTATACCGAAGCGTACTGCTGATAATGAGAGAACACGATACAGAATATTATCAAGAAAAGTATCCTGAATTTAACGAGTTTAATGCCAAATTCAAAGCAAGAGTCGGAACGGAAGACGAACCTTCTGAAACAGATGAGGAAAGAGCAAAAAAAGATTCCTTGCTGAATTCCCTTCCTGATTCTACTGAGCTTGAAGTGCTACTTGACGGAATGGATGTTGAATAAAAATCGAATAGGTAGATTTCTTTTCTGACCGTTTCTTTCTGTGAGCAATATTGGTTAAACTTTTGTTTTTGTTCTTTTTTGATTAAATTTACAAAAATCAATACTTTTTTCAGATGCCAATTCAATCTGCCATAAAGCATTTTCACGCTATTTTGCCCAAAGGCGTTAGTCTTGTTGCTGTGTCCAAAACGAAACCCGTATCAGATATTTTACAGGCTTATGAAGCAGGGCAACGTATATTCGGAGAGAACAAGGTTCAGGAAATGTGCGACAAACAACCACAATTGCCCGATGACATCAAATGGCATCTTATCGGACATCTGCAAACCAACAAAGTGAAATATATGGCTCATTTTGTAGAGCTCATTCACGGAGTAGATAGCCTGAGGCTACTTAAAGAAATCAACAAACAAGCCAAAAAACACAATAGGGTTATTAGTTGTTTGCTACAAATTTACATTGCCGAAGAAGAAACAAAATTCGGATTGAGCGAAGATGAATTTTTAGAAATTATCAACTCCGGAGAATTTAAACAACTCGAAAACATCAAGGTTGTCGGGCTGATGGGAATGGCTACTTACACCGAACTTGACGAGCAAATCCGAAAAGAATTTACACACCTGAAATCTATATTTGATAAATATAAAATCCTTTCAACTTCCAACTTTCAACTCTCAACTTTATCTATGGGAATGAGCGGAGATTATCAAATTGCCATTGAGTGCGGAAGTACTATGGTACGAATCGGGAGTACTATTTTCGGAAGTCGAAATTAATTCGTCTGTAAAAGCCCTACTATGAGAATAACATTTTTTGCCTTTTTGTTTATTACCTCATTTTTTTACGCTCAGGAGAATCATCCGAAAGATTATTTCGTTTCTCCCTTAGAAGTTCCGTTGCACCTCTCAGGAAGTTTTGGAGAGTTGCGAAACAATCATTTTCATTCCGGACTGGATTTTAAAACACAACAAAAAGAAGGACTCAGGGTTTTGGCATCTGCTGACGGATACGTCTCACGGATTAAAGTTTCTCCTTGGGGATACGGAAAAGCTATTTATATCACGCACCCCAACGGATATACAAGCGTTTATGCTCACTTGCAGAAATACGCTCCCGAAATTGAAGAATATGTAAAAAGAGGGCAGTATATCAAAAAGTCTTTTGAGATAGAATTTTTTCCGAATGCTTCCGAACTGAAAGTCAAACAAGGACAACTCATTGCATTTTCAGGAAATTCGGGAGGCTCCGGAGGACCTCATCTGCATTTTGAAATAAGAGACAGCAAAACCGAAAACATTATCAATCCGCTGTATTTTGGGTTTGATAAACTAATAACAGACACCAAAAAACCTGTCATCAACAATGTTTATGTATATCCTTTGTCAGAAAACTCGCATGCTAATAATTCAGAAAAAGCCACTGCTGTGACACTTTCTTTGCAAAAAGATGGAAATTATCTGGCACAAACCGTACTTGCTGACGGAAAAATAGGATTTGGAATAAATACCTACGATACCTTTAATTATAACTACAACAAAAACGGAATTTACAAAATAGAAACATTCCTTAACGGAACTCCCGAATTCGGGATTACATTCAACGAATTTGCCTTTGCAGAAAGCCGATACATCAACGCTTATATCGATTATGAAAAACTTTCAAAACAAAAAAAACGCGTTCAAAAAGTGTTTATTGAAAATAAATATCCATTAAGCCTGATAAGTTCCAACAAAAAAACGGGAATTATTGATATAACTCAAAACGTTTCTTATACTTACAAAATAAAAGTATCGGATTATCATTCTAATAAAGCAGAAATTATAATCCCTGTAAAACATACAACCGATTTACCTAAAATCAAAAAAGCAAAAGCAAAAACGGGTTATGTGCTGAAATCAAAAGTTGAAAATCTTTACGAAAAAGACCATGTATCAGTGTATGTTGCTCCAAACACTTTTTACCAGGATTTTGATTTGGAATTCGATGTAAACAACGGAATTTTAACCTTTGCAGATGATACTGTGCCGGTTCATAAAAATTATACAATTACCTTTAAAGACACTGATATTCCAAGCAATTTACGAAGCAAAACCTATATTGCTTCGCTCGAAGGAAATTCGAAAAAATATAATAAAACCTACGTTTCCAGAGGTTCATTTAAAACCTATACCCGAAATACCGGAAAGTTTGCCTTAGCACAAGACACTATTGCTCCGACTGTAAAACCTGTAAACTTTACGCAAGGCAAATGGATAAGCAACGAAAAAGATTTAAGAGTTATGATAGACGACAAGGATTCTGGAATAAATACATACAACGCATACCTGAACGAAACTTGGATTCTGATGGAATACGACTACAAAAAAAAACTACTGGTTCACGATTTTGCTGACGGAAAAGTTGGGGAAGGGAAAAATGATTTGCGACTAATCGTTACCGATAATGTAGGAAACGCCACCACCTTTGAAACACATTTTTTCAGAAGTCAGAAACCCAGGGAGTAAACTTTTTTCCGGACAAAGTATAGTATTTTGTACTTTTGTGAATTAAATTTTAATTTTTCGATGAAATCCAATTTTTTAAAATCGTCTATTTTCTTCGGGTTGATATTCGGAGTAATAATGATACTTGAGTTTTTAGTCCTGAACCAATTAGATGTAGATGGAGTAAAAAACCCGAGCTTAGGTGTAGTTATCAACCTTCTTAACTATATGGTTTTTCCGGTCGTATTTGTGCTTTTGGCTGTTTTGACCTACAAAAACAAATATAACGGAGGCTACGTTTCTTTTTCCGAAGTATTGCGAATCGGAGCAGCAACAACAATAGTGGCTGCCTTAATTTTTAGTCTTTTCAACTTGGCTTACAACTATATTTTTCCTGAATTTGTTGAGCAAACTATAGAAAAAATGAGAAATATTGCCCTTCATCAAAGAGAGAGAATGCTGGCTGAAGGAGCAACCAAAGAAGATGTCAATTCGATAGAAAGCATTGAAAAATACTTGGAAGGAACTCGAAAATCAATGCAGTCGTTTTTTTCTATTCCGATGAGTATCATAATGTATGCAGTAATTGGGCTTATCAGTTCGCTTGTAATTGGTGCATTCGTTAAAAAAGACAAACCTCAAACCATATAATGAATATTTCTGTCGTCATACCGCTTTTGAACGAAGAAGAATCTTTGCGGGAACTTCACGACCGAATTGTTCAGGTTATGAAAGCAAATGATTTTTCGTACGAAATTCTCTTTATTGATGACGGAAGTACGGATAATTCGTGGAAGGTTATTTTCGGTTTATCAAACGAAAATCCGAATGTACGGGGGTTTCGCTTTCAACGGAATTTCGGAAAATCACAGGCTTTACATTTAGGTTTTGCTCAGGCAAAAGGCGAAGTGGTTATCACCATGGATGCAGATTTACAAGACAGCCCTGAAGAAATTCCGGAACTTTATCAAATGATTGTTCGTCAAGAAAACGATTTGGTTTCGGGCTGGAAAAAGAAGCGATACGATTCTGTCTTGACTAAAAATATTCCTTCAAAACTATTTAATTGGGCTGCCCGAAAGACTTCTGGTGTTAAACTCCACGACTTTAATTGCGGGCTCAAAGCTTACCGAAACGAAGTAATTAAAAATATTGAAGTTTCGGGGGAAATGCACCGCTATATTCCCGTTTTGGTAAAGAATGCAGGTTACCCGAAAATAACCGAAAAAACGGTACAGCATCAGGCGCGTAAATACGGAAAAACCAAATTCGGGGTAAATAGGTTTATAAACGGTTTTTTAGATTTAATCACGATTTGGTTTTTGTCCAGATTCGGAAAACGACCGATGCATCTGTTTGGTGCTTTGGGAGTAATGATGTTTATAATCGGTTTGGGTGCTGCACTATACATAGGAGCCTCAAAAATTTACAGACTCTACAACGATTTGTCTTATACGTTGGTTACTAACAACCCTTGGTTTTACATCGCTTTGACCACTATGATTATCGGAACAATGTTGTTTTTGGCCGGATTCCTCGGAGAGCTGATTTTAAGAAATCGCCCGAATCAGGAACATTACAAAGTTTCAGAGAGAATAAACTAAGAAACTGCTAAAGTTAAAAAAACAAAGACTAATCTGCTAAACAGATATTTTTTATTATTTTAGTAGCCGATTCGGCATAGCGTTTGCTTATTCAGAAAATCAATTTTTAAATTTCACAAACTCATGAAAAAAACAATTTTTGCTTTTTTCCTTTTCGGGATTACGGTTACCACTCAGGCACAAACCATAAATTGGGTAACTTTTGAACAGGCGTTAGAACTTCAGAAAAAACAACCTAAAAAGATTTTTATGGATGTTTATACCGACTGGTGTGGGCCTTGCAAAATGCTTGACAGACAAACTTTTGGAAATGCAGATGTAATAAAATACATAAACGAAAACTACTATGCTGTAAAGTTTAATGCAGAGGGTAACGAAACTGTTACTTATCAGGAAAAAACATTTTCTAATCCGGGATATGTAGCGGGGAAATCCAGAAATTCAGTGCATCAACTCACTCGTGCCTTAGGTGTAAGTGCCTATCCAACGATGTTGTTTTTTGACGAAACAGGAAAACTTATTCATCCTTTAAAAGGATTTTACAAACCCAAAGACATTGAAATTTATCTTAAGATTTTTGCCTCAGATGACTATAAAAAGTTCGATACTCAAGAAAAATGGCAAGAATATCACGCCAATTTTAAAGGAACTTTTGCAGGATAATCTCAATTTAGTATTGTTTCATTTTAAAAAAACCGCTTTTATGACCTGAGTCATAAAAGCGGTTTACTTTTGTATTGTAATTTAGCCCTTATTTAAAAACTATTTTTATGGGCTTATATAATAAACTTCTGATTCAGGTTAAAGAATCCTATTATTTATTTATCGTTTTAGGTATTCTTGCTTCGAGTTGTATTGGTTCTGTGGCAGCTACGATGTCTTTAATCAAGCTGCCGGCTACTATCGAACTTATTCAACTTTGTATAGCTGTGGGAACAGCAATGTGGTTTAATGCTACTATTCTGGCTCAACTCAGTCACAAAATAATACTTAATGCACTTATTTTAAGTGTGACTTTAAATTCGTTGATTATAATTATTCATCTGTTCTAAGATTAGAGCCTGTTTAAAAATTAAATTAAAAAAAATCGTATGTGAAATTTTAACAAACGAAAATACATAATAGATTGATTGTCAGTTTTTTACGTGATTTATTTTCCTAACTTGTTGGTGTTAAATCAATTAAGTTAAAACGAAAAATTATCCTACAAACATTACTGACAATCAGTGACAATTTATAAAAAATACATTGAATATAGGCAATAGAAAACGAAAATATAGTTTACGAACGATTTGGAACGCTATTATGTATCTGGTAAAAACAGGTTGTCAATGGCGAATGCTTCCGAATGATTTTCCAAAATGAGAATTAGTTTACTACTATTATAGCAAGTGGGCAAAAGCAGAGGATTTTGATTTACTGCTTTCCAAACTTAGAGAAAAAGCTAAGTTAAAAAGGAAACAAAATAGTGAACCAAGCTTAGGTATAATGGACAGCCAAAGCGTGAAATGGGGAAACTACCGTTCGTTAAACGGTTTTGACGCAAACAAAAAAGTAAAAGGCATTAAACGACACGTTATTGTGGACAAAAACGGATTTTTATTAGCAATAATGGTAATCATTGCCAATATTCACGACAGTAAGGCGGTAGAGTTGTTAATGAGAACTTTGGCTTATTTTCTTAGCCCGATAAAGGTTATTCTTGCAGATGTTGTTTATGACTATACAATAAACAACCCAAATTCACTATTGAATAAGACTTTAAGAGAAAGGTAAAAACAGTTAAATTTATTCCTGTTTTATGAAAAGTGATGTGAGGTTGTGAAAGCGTCTGCTGTTAGGTGCTTTGTGTTTATATTTATTTTACCTCTAGCTTTGCTCCAGCTTTTATTTCTACTCCCAAATCGTTCTGTTCAGGAGGAATCGGACACGAATATTTGTAATTATACGCACAATACGGGTTATAGGCCTTGTTGAAATCAATATAGATTACATTATTTTCAGGCACGGTCAAATCCAAATATCGCCCACCTCCGTAAGTAGTAACTCCGTTTGTAAGGTCGTTAAAAGGAAGAAACAAGTTGTTTTTGTATAAAGGCACTTGTGAGGCTTCCACATTTTGAAAAACATCGAGTTTTAGTTTTTTTCCATCTATTTCAAAATGGGCTTCTCCATATTTTACGTACAAGGGTTTTCTATCGGTTGAAGTAGGCATTTCAAATGGTTTTTCGTCAGGCGTTCTGATAAATTTTGCCTTTACAAAATATTTTCGGTCGGGCTTAAAAAAATCAAGCGATTTAAAAACCTTTAAACCTTCTTCGGTTAGCGGACTTTTTTCAGGGTCTGCGTAATGTTTATTCAGTTCTTTTTGAAATTTCCGCACTTCTTTTTTGCTGAATTGTTCTTGTCCAAAACTCATTGTTCCCACAAAAAGAAAAATTATTGTCAAAAGTAATTTCATCGTTAATCAAAATTATAACAGCGTAAATTTACAAGAAAATCCACAATAAAGTTTTGTAATTTTTATAATACACAGTAAAAATAGTATATTTGCTCTATTGTAGGGTTTGGCATTAGGGTCAGCCCTTTTTTATAAAAAATAAATAATTGAAGTTATGATAAAAAAAGGTTTGTTTTTGGCACTTTCCGTTGCCTTATTTTCTTCTTGCGTGTCTAAAAAGATATACAGCGATTTAGAAAAAAAATACAATGACTTGAAAGATGAAAAATCATTAGTAGATAGTGAAAATGCTGATTTATCACAGCAAAAAAATCAATTAGAATTAGACAAAAACGCTTTACAAACTGAATTAGAAAGGTTAAAAGCCGAATATACCAAGTTAGATTCCGAATGTAACTCGGTAAAAAACAACCTTAAAAATCTACAGGGTGCTTATGCTGCATTAGAAAAAGACAGCAATGCTTCCATTCAAGCCAACTCGGAGAAAAACAGAGAACTTTTAGCTCAACTCGAAGCCAAAGAAAAAGCCTTACAAGCAGAGCAGGAACGCTTGGAAAAACTCAAACAAGACCTACAAAAGCGTTCGGATCGAATTAACGAACTCGAAAGCCTTATTGCTGCTAATGAAAATAACCTAAAAGCCCTAAGAGATAAACTGTCTAAAGCACTGTACAGCTTTGAAGGAAAAGGACTTACCGTAGAACAAAGAGACGGGAAGGTATATGTTTCTATGGAAAATAAACTGCTTTTTGCTTCAGGAAGTTGGGTTGTAGGAGCAGAAGGAAAAAGTGCAGTGGTTGAAGTAGGAAAGATTTTAGCCGAAAATCCGGACATTTCTGTACTTATCGAAGGACATACTGATAATGTTCCATACAACGGACAAGGGCAAGTTCAGGACAATTGGGATTTATCTACCAAAAGAGCAACTTCTATTGTTAGAATCCTTAAAGAAAACAAGGACATAAACCCACTGAGTCTGACCGCTGCAGGACGTAGCGAATACGCTCCAGTTGCCCCGAACGAAACTTCGGAAGGAAAATCTAAAAACAGGAGAATTGAAATCATCTTAACTCCGAAATTAGACGAAATATCAAAAATGCTTAACGATATATAATTTTTATGACAGACAAAAGCATTTTTATTACTTTTGCCGGAAATTTCAACAAATAAAACCAATGAGAAAAATAATTTTGGCCTTAACAGTCGCTTCCTTAATATCTTGCGAAAAAAAGGAAGAAATAAAACAAACATCGAATAACATCGTTTATATTGATTCTTCAAAACTGCTCAACGAATATGAACAAGCCAAAGACATTGAGGCAAAATACAAAGCTAAATCTGAGCAGATGGGGAAGGAACTTGATGCAGAAGTTCAGAAATTTCGAGCAGATGTGGCTTTTTTTGAAAAAAACGCACAAACAAAAGGTGCACAATGGACACAACAGACAGGAGTTGCATTGCAAGAAAGAGAACAGCGATTGGCTTATGCCCAACAGGCAATGATGCAACAACTTCAGGAGGAAAGCGGTGATGAGATGGATTCTTTGGTCAAAGAAGTTAAAGACTTTATTACTGCTTACGGAAAAGAACAAGGCTACGATTATATATTATCAACAGACGGAGCAAGTACCATTCTTTATGCCAAAGATGGGCAGGATATTACAAGCGAAATTGTAAAAATGCTCAATGATAAATATAAAGTAAATCTGTCTAAAGAAGATGATAGTATAGAGATTGAAGACGATACGACTTCGGTTAAGTAAACACTTCTTTTAGCACTTCTAACGACTTTGGTCTTTTGAAATTTTCGATATGACGGCTGTAATAGTCTAAAACTATTTCCAAAAGTAGTTTTCGTTGTGTATTAGAGAATGGGTTATTTGAAGCATTTATTTTCTGTTTCAAGAGTTGTCTGAAAAGCAAAGATTCTTGCTCGGAAATACAGTTTTTTGATTCGGAATTTGTAAAAACACCTTCTGACATATCAAAAAAACACCCCTCGGAAGCACTTGGATAAAATCCTAAGAATTTGGCCGTTTCCAATAGAAAAACCAGATGAAAATTCATATTGACAGGATTTTCATCAAGCCACAAAAGTACTGTTTCTAAAAACAAGAACAAGTCTTCGTTTTTGCCTTCGTCTTTTAGCACAGCACTAAGAACCTCAGATAGAAAGAGGGCAAACGAGCTTTTTATGATGTCACTCGGAATGGACGCATAAACTAATGGTTTTACATTTATAAAATAATCAAGTGAGTTCTTATTCCGATGATTTGCTTCGATTTCCAGCATTGTAAAAGGTTGGAAATAAGCTGATTTTTTGGAGTTTTTTTTGGAAGACGAAAAAGCATCTCGTACAAAATATGATTTGAGTCCGTCCGAAAACGTGAGGCATTTTACAATAAGTGCCTTATCCTGATATTTTACCGAATTGATGACAATGGCTTTAGTTTTCAAGATAAAAAGTTAGGGATATACTTTAATTTTTCTATCAAAGACATAAAGAAGATTAGTGAAAACTCAATTGTTTTCTTTGAACTAAGAAACGTAAATGACATTTCTTTATTGTTGAAACACAATTATACTAACCCGATATACTGCAAACTTAATGACGAATATTCAGATATGAAAGCGTTCGGACAAAAAAGAACTTAAGGAATGAAAAATAAATCCCTACAAGAAGCTTAACTTTTGAAGTCAGAATTCGCTTCGTATTTTCCTTAAAAAATATCTAAAACAATACTATTATTCATTTTTAATTGTTACATTTACTCACTCGCTTTACTTTTTCTTCAAATAAGAAGTTTTAATGTAGAGCGTGATATTTTTTTTAAAAATGACGAGTAAAATTATTGGTGTAGGCAACTACATACCTTCGGAAACCATTACTAATCTATTTTTTGATAAACATCAATTTTTAGACGAGAGTGGTCAGACTTTAAAACAAGACAACACAACAATTGCCAGTAAGCTAAAAGAAATTACAGGGATTGAAGAAAGACGCTATGCCCAAAAAGAACAAGTAACTTCTGATTTAGGATTTTATGCAGCGCAATCAGCAATAGAGAATTCAGGAATTGATCCCGAAACATTAGATTATATCATCTTTGCCCATAATTTTGGCGATGTTCGTTTCGGTACAATTCAATCTGATGCGGTACCGAGTTTGGCATCCAGAGTAAAGCATCTTTTAAAAATAGAAAATAATTTTTGTACAGCTTATGATGTTCTGTTTGGATGTCCAGGCTGGATTGAAGGAATGATACAGGCCAATGCTTTTATAAAATCGGGTATTGCCAAACGATGCCTTATTATTGGAGCGGAGACCCTCTCTCGTGTGGTTGATATTCACGATAGAGATAGTATGATTTATGCAGATGGGGCAGGAGCTGCAGTTTTGGAAATCAGTAATGATGAAACAGGTATCAAATCGCATATATCGGGTTCGTTTACGCTTAAAGAGAAAGATTTTCTGTATTTCGGAAAATCTTACAACAATGAAAGTTGTCCGGATATAAAATACATCAAAATGAATGGCAGAAAAATTTACGAATTTGCTCTTTTGAATGTTCCTCCGGCAATGAAAAAATGTTTGGACGATAGCGGATATTCTATCAATGAATTAAACAAAATTGTCATTCATCAGGCAAATGAGAAAATGGACGAGGCTATCGTTGATCGTTTTTATCAGTTATACGATACTCCCGTTCCCGAAAATATTATGCCTATGGTCATACACAAATTAGGAAACAGCAGTGTTGCTACAATTCCCTCGTTGCTAACGATGATTTTGAAGGGAAAATTGCCCGAACATACCATTGAGAAAGGAGATGTTGTTTTGTTTGCTTCGGTAGGAGCCGGAATGAACATCAATGCGATTGTGTATAGGTTTTGAAAAATAAAGAGGGAATATGAACAAATTCATATTCCCTCTTTGCAAATAAAACAGGATTAACCCGTGTGTATTATCAATTCAAAGACGTAGCATTGAAAATCAAAAACGGATGTTTATTATTTTCTTTTAACATTTACAGCCATTAAGCCTTTTTTGCCTCGTTCAATATCAAAAACTACTTTGTCGTTTTCCTGAACATTGTCTAATAATCCTGTGGTGTGAACAAAAATATCTTCATTTCCGTTCTCTTGTGAAATAAACCCAAAACCTTTTGAGTCATTAAAAAATTTTACTGTACCTTCTTGCATTTCTTGTTGATTTTAAATTAATTTTTATTGTTACTTTTTTATATCTATAGCTCTGTATCCTTTCGGAGAGTTTTCTTTCTTGTAGCTAACTTTATCGTGTTTTTCGACAGCAGAATTCAATTCTCCGTGATGAAAAAAGATGTTTTCTCCGGTTTTGTCTTCTGTAATAAATCCGTATCCTTTTTCGCTAAAATAAGTTACGATACCTGTAAACACTGTTGATTCGTTTTCAGCTGTGTTTTTAGACAACCTTCTGGCTTTTGCCAAATCTGCCTCTTTGTTTTGAAGATGCGGAGGAACTGAAGTAAATTTTCCGTTTACGTCCACATACACAATCATATCATCAAAGTTTTTTCCTTTGTTATTATTGGTTTTTCGCTCTTCTCTTCGGGCTGTTTTGTCTTGTAATTTTTTAATTTTTTTCTTTGAATTTTCTTTCTTGGAAAAAGAATCTGCCATAGTTTATATTTTTATTAGATGAATAAATGATTTTGTTTAGCGTGTCAATACAGGCATACTAAAACCTATCAGTTTTTGGATGTTTTTTAGTTCTTTTTTCTCTTCGTTATCACAAAAAGAAACTGCGACTCCTTGTGCTCCCGCACGTCCTGTTCTTCCGATTCTGTGAACATAGGTTTCGGGAACATTCGGTAATTCATAGTTTACAACATGGGGTAGTTCATCTATATCAATTCCTCGTGCTGCAATATCGGTAGCTATAAGCACCCTGATACGGCTGTTTTTGAAATCGCTCAATGCTTTTTGCCTTGCGTTCTGTGATTTATTACCGTGAATGGCAGCTGCATAAATTCCGGTTTTGACTAATTGTTTGACCAATTTATCAGCTCCATGTTTGGTTCGTGCAAAAACTAACGAACGGTTTATGGTTTTGTCTTCCAAAAGATTGATAAGCAGATTTAGCTTTTCGTTTTTTTCAACAAAATAAACCGATTGTTTTACTGTTTGAGCTGTTGAAGAAATAGGAGTTACATTAATCTCTTTAGGCTCATTCAATATGGTTTGTGCAAACTTTCTTATTTCCTGAGGCATCGTAGCCGAAAAAAACAAGGTTTGCCTTTTAGAAGGAATTTTTGTGAGTATTTTTTTTACATCATTCACAAATCCCATATCAAGCATACGGTCGGCTTCGTCTAACACGAGTATTTCAATGTGCGAAAGATTGATACATCCCTGTCCGATAAGGTCTAATAACCTTCCCGGAGTTGCAATCAGTATATCCACGCCTTTTTTTATAGCATCTACTTGCTTTCCTTGTGGTACTCCTCCGAAAATTGCCAGATGATTCAGTGGTAAAAATTTACCGTAAGCGGTAAAATTTTCGTTTATCTGTATGGCCAATTCTCTTGTAGGGGTCAGAATTAGTGTGCGAATTACATTTTTAGAAACAGGTTTTTGATGTAATAATTGCAGTACAGGTATTGCGAACGAAGCTGTTTTGCCCGTTCCGGTTTGTGCACAGCCGATTAAGTCATTTCCGTTTAAGATATGAGGAATTGATTGGTATTGTATTTCTGTTGCCTGATGATATCCGGCCTGATTTACCGCTTTCATAATAGGCGGTATAATATTTAAGTCTTTAAAATTCATAATGTTGCTTGTCGGAATACCGACATTTTATTATATACTCCAATAAAGTTGTATCGCAATAATCCGGAGTAAATGAATTATGCGAATCGTTCTTTTTTCTATAAAGAACACGAACCGTCAAGCTGTTAAAAACAACCTGATGCTTAGGGTTTGAAGAGGGGAAAATTTAATTACGGGTATTATCTTCTCTTGGTTTAGCTTCGTTTACAACTATTGAACGAGAATTCAATATGTAATTGTTGAGGTCGTGAACAGCACTTTCACCCTGTGTTTGATTAGGCATTTCGACAAAAGCAAAACCTCTGGAACGCCCCGAAAATTTATCGGTAACGATTTTAACAGATGATACTTCACCAAAAGGAGTAAATAAATCTTGTAATTGTTCTTCTGTAGTCTGAAAATTCAGATTGCCAACAAAAATGTTCATAAGTAAAAAATTAAGTTTGTAAAATATGGCAACTGAAAACGCAAAAACTGAGAGAGAAAAAAATGTTTTTGACTATTTCAGAAAAGGCAGAGGCAGAAGCCTGTTTGTAAATTCTTCGCAAAGATATGTAAAAAATAGTTGCCCACCTTGTGATTCTGCTTTTTTTTCTGATTTATAGTTAATTAGGCCATTATAAAAGACCCAAAATCATTTATCGACAGGAGTGTTGTGCTAAACCCAGCAAGAGCTTATTTCTTTCGGACTGAGCTTTTGCAACAAAAAAGTATAGATTTTACACAATAGATAATATTGCTTTATCAAGCCACAAGTATTTATTTTTTTATATAATAAAATTCATAACAAAATTAATTATTGAAACCATCTCGAGAATGAAAAACCCACTAAATTAATGAACTTATTTTTTTATTGGTTTCGATATGATTTTGCTAATCTGAATAAAGTATAAATTGTTAATCCAAGAAATATTAAAGAGCTAATAAAATACCACTCTCTGCTTAAAGGTGATTTTATTAAGTCGCCCCCATTTAACATAATAACAAATAGATTAAATAATGAATGAAATAATATTACGGTATAAATATTCCTCTGATAATAATAAAATGTAGATATTATAAGAGAAAACAAAAGTAGATGTGTGAAATGGTAGTACTCAAAATTATTGTGCATTAGTGAGAACAGCAAACTAATAAATACGAAAGACAATATAATATGCCATTTTTTATTTTGATTGGTTGGTAATAGATAGTTAATCATTATACCCCTGTAAATAGTTTCTTCTATAATCGGTGCAAGTATTAAAGTGTTTATTATTCCTAATGAAAAAAATATTGGAGAAGAAACTACATTATGTTTGTAATAGAAGAAGATTGTATTAGTAACTACAAAAAAAATATAAATTATTAATACTAAAAACATTCTACTTATATCAATTAGCATTGGAGTTTTTGAAAAACTTATACCTTTTTTTAACAAGTCGCTTTTAAACAGAAATATTGTTATGAGACATAATTCAAATAAGAGTATAATAAATTTACTCATTGTTTCATTTCCTTTTTCTTCAAAAAACAAATTAGTACTTATAAAAGAAAAATAGAAGAGAAAGCCCAGTAAGTGAAAGGATACAAATAAAACTGATAATTTTAAATACTTTTTTAGCATAGTATATGTCGAAAATAGACACATTATCAAATGTAATGTGCCATTCGTTCTATTAAATTAAACATTTTAATTAGTCCCACAAACCATTCCACCAATCTTTAATGGCATCACCTATTGGTTTGTATAATTCTGCTTCTGCTTTAGCTTTCTCAATCTGATATTCTGGAGTAAGAGGATTATTATGACACGAGTTTTCAGTTCCTCCTGAAATAGTTGCTAATAAATCTTCTGAAGCTACTGCTTCTGCTCTCATCTTAAGAGCATCTAAACTTAATTTGTTCATTTTTTTAATGTTTTAAATTGTACAATAAATTTAAAAAACACTTTAACTCATTTTGCTACTTGCCACGTGCACTTGGTTTTTACAAAATGGGTTATTGCTGTTTTGGGCAATATTATACATTATGATTTACACTTTAGGGTGTTTAAAATACCCACTGTGTTAAAACTTTAAATTGAATTATACAATTCCTTTTTACTCAATACATACACACTGAAAATCTTTTGTCATATTCAAGGTTTAGTTTCTCTAGTAAAGAGGAGAATTCTTTGTAGAGGAGGAGCTGGGTTATCTCAATTATTTCAGTTTGATATTTTTCCATTACTTTAAGATTTCATAAAAACATTAAGCTTAAATTTTATTTCTTTTTCCTCGTTTTCCCGCTTTATTTTCAGATGTAATTCTTCATTGGCTTTGAGCTTGTCTGTAAATTTGTCGAGGTCCATTTTTTCTACTGGAATATTATTTACTTCGATGACTTGGTCATTCATTCTGACCCCTTGCCGAAAAGCTTCCGAATCTTCAACAATCCCTGCTACAGTCCACTTTTCTCCCATATCCTGAAAAGAAATACAGCGAAACAATTTTCTTTTATTTTTATTAAAATTCTTATTAGGCTTTACCCAAATTTTCCCTTTTTGATAATTGAAGATTATATTAAAGTCGTCTAATAAATCATTACCTATTATTCCCATATAATCTGAATTTGCCAACATACCTAAGGAATCTGTCGAAACAGATACAATCAAATTTTTTAGCTTAAATTTTCCTATTTCAATAGCAGATACAGGTAAAAAATACCCGTTTGAGTCCCCTCCTATACCTCCTTTAGCAAAAAATTTCTTTTTGTCTGTTGAATTATAAATACCGTCCGTCACAAAAACGTGACTGTTCAAAATAGTTTCATTAGATCCTGTGTCAAGTAAAAACCTTCCTTGTATTTTCTTTCCATTCTTTAATGTTATTGACAAGTTAAGATAAATTTTAGCATTATCAGCTTCCGCATAAATATTTTCATAACCTTTAATTGAATCTGTAAATATTATTTTTTGGGAAACATAATCTATCATATATGGTTTTTGTCCAAAAGTATTTATACCCAAAATACCATTTATATTTTTGTCAACCATATCTTTAAGATTAAGCATAACAGTTGGTGTAGAAAAATGATATTCTTTATTGTTTAACTCGTAATGAATCGTATCTGTAATCAATTGAGCAGCTTTTGTTGAGTTTCCTATACCGCCTATTTCGATTTCATTGGTTTTGTAGTCAAGTCTATTCTTTTTACAAAACAGGGAATCTAATACTAACCCTGGCACTCCTGTGTCAAATACAAAGTTTCCGTAGATTTTATCTTCCACCTTCATATCAAGGTTTATGTGACCATTATATCGTATAGGTATTGAGTTGTTTATTGTAATTTTTTTGGAGCAAGAAACAAGAAACAAAGACATAAATAATAGAAGATGTATTTTCATAGTTTGATTGTTAAAAGATAAGCGGAATTTGTTCCGCTTATCTTAAAGGTAAACTACCACAAAATTAAAATTTAATTTTAATTCCAAGATTATAAGTAGGTTGACCTCCAACTGGAATTTCAACACCAGCTTCTATTTCCCAAGAAGTTGAAGGTGTTGCTGGTTGAGTTGTCTCTTCTGTACCACCATCGTGACACGAATTTTCAGTTCCTCCTGAAATAGTTGCCAATAAATCCTCTGAAGCAATAGCTTCGGCTCTCATTTTAAGAGCTTCTAAACTTAATTTGTTCATTTTTTTAATGTTTTAAATTGTACAATAAATTCTAAAAACACTTTAACTCATTTTGCTACTTGCCACGTGCACTTGGTTTTTACAAAACGGGTTATTGTTGTTTTGGGCAATATTATAGATTATGATTTACACTTTAGGGTGTTTGAAACACCCACTTTGTTAAAACTTTAAATTGAATTATACAATTCCTTTTCACTCAATACATACACATTGAAAATCTTTTGTCATATTCAAAGTTTAATTTTTCTAATAAAGAGGGTGGGCTTTATAGAAGAGAAGTTGAATAAGGTCAGATGTTCTGTTTTTCAGTTCAGTATTTAAGGTGTACATAGTAAAAATTACCAAAGAAACATTATTAAACAGTTTACGAAAGAATGGCATACGATAGGCACTACAATATTTTGACTTCTTAAATAAATTTGAGAAAGAAAAAAACCTGCAAAGAAAAAAATCAAAAAATCATCAAGGTTTAAATGTGCTATACTAAAAAAAATATTTGTAACAATTATTGAAAACAATATGTTGAGTTTACTTTTTGATAAAAAATTAAAAAGAAATTTTCGAAATATAAATTCCTCTAAAAAAGGTATAATAATTATAGACCTAAATAATTTATAATTAACCCATTCATTATAAAACGAACTTCCGCTCTCAAAAGAAAAATTTAAAAAGCTAGAAAATCTTAGTCCTGTTGATAAAAAGGAAAAAATTATAAAAACAATAATGTATAATATTGTTTTCGGAATTGATTTTTCATAATATAAACTATTGCAATTCTTCGTAATATAATACAGAGTAATAAAGGCAAAAATGTAACTTAAGTCAATTGCTATTAAAACAAGTTTTTCTACATCATCATATGGGATTATTTTATAAAAGAGTGTAGATAACAAAAATTGCATAATTATAACACCTAAAATTAAAGCAATAGATATATACAAATTTTTCATAATATTTTTACATCATAGTAGATAAAGAAGAAGTTCTTTTAAATTAGAAACTTCTTCTTTATGCAAAAACTAATCTTCAAACAACCATCTCAATATAGCTTCTCCTAGTGGAGTGTAACCCGGTCTTGGTTGATTTTGAACGTGGTTAACGTGATTCATAACGGCTTCATTTCCGTGACACGCATTTTCAGTTCCTCCTGAAATAGTTGCTAATAAATCCTCTGAAGCTGTTGCTTCTGCTCTCATTTTAAGAGCATCTAAACTTAATTTGCTCATTTTTTTAATGTTTTAAATTGTACAATAAATTTTAAAACCACTTTAACTCATTTTGCTCCTTGCCACGTGCACTTGGTTTTTACAAAACGGGTTATTGTTGTTTTGAGCAATGTTATACATTATGATTTACACTTCAGGGTGTTTGAAATACCCACTGTGTTAAAACTTTATTTTATACTGCAGAAAATTATACAATCCCGTTTTTAACAGCTTCTTTGATAAGTCCGTTAATGTCCATAACATTAAAAAGCTCTTTCAGTTTTGTTATTCGTTTTTGAATGCCACTGGTGGTTAGCGGGACGTATTGCTCTATTTCATTTAACTTATATCCCTGTTTCAGGTATAACAGAATTTCACGGTTTACCTCATTGAATAATTCTTCATTACTGTTGATAATACCAATGGCTTTTTGAGCGGTAGTACTCAAATATCTGTTTTCGGAAGTAAGACACTCTTTAAAGCTTGTATAAGAAATATCGTTCTTTATTATCAGAGCATCAGGTTGGGCTTTCCTGTAAATATCATATACGATTACAGCCTCCTGATAAGCTGTTATCATAATTACTTTACACTTCGGGTGATATTTTTTTATCAGTAAAGCTACATCTACGCCACTGCTAAGTCTTTTTTCTTCAAATTCAGGAATCTGATAATCTATAATTGCCCAATCCAAAAAAGAATCAGAGTTTATAATATGATAAGCCTCCTCACAATTCAGGGCTTTAAAAGGAGTAAATACAGGAATTTCTTTTTTGAGTAGGGCTATATATCCTTCAATGGTCATTAGATGGTCATCTATTATAAGTATGTTCATAAAAGAAACTTTAACAAAGTTGGTGCTTCAGGCACAACAGAATATTTTTAAACTTGCTTAAGTTGCTCTCCGCTTTTAACAACGTATGAATTACTCTTTTATTATTATCGGAGATAACAGCAAGCAGTCTGAAATCATTCAGCAATGTATGGAGAATTTCCGTCATTATTCCTGTTTGGGCATTTTCGAAAATGATATAACCACTATCGAAAAACTCATAAAGCTAAAGCCTCATCTGGTTTTTGTCTATGTCGATTCCTTTGTCAAAAATAAAGATTTTTCTTTTGATACGGTAAACGAATTGTACCAATATATAGATATTGTTCCTTATTTTGTTGCTTTATCCGATACTCCGCAATATTCCCTGCAAGCCATACAATCGGGTTTTTCCGATTACCTTTTAACTTCGCTTGACTGGCACCGTTTAGGGAAATGCCTTTTCAGGTTTGAAAAAAGAGTCCCAAAAACAACCTATAATTCCATCTGTATCAAATCTTATAGTGATTATCAATTTATTGATTTGCAGGACATCATCTATCTCAAAGCAGACAACAGTACTACCGATTTTAAATTAGAAAACGGTAACACCATTACCGGCTTTAAAACATTAAAACATTTTGAGCAAAAACTTCCTTTTTATTTTCTAAGAATCCATAAAAGTTATATCGTAAATATCAGATACGTTTCCCGGATACATCTAAGTAAAAAAATATGTTGTCTTGATTACAACGAAACCTTACCTTTTTCCGCTTCTTACAAAGCCAATATAGACTACATTATCAAAAAATTAGAACTATAATTTTTTAGAAAATAGAGAATAGAAAACAGAGAATAGAAATCTAAAAAAGTTGAGTTCTGAAGTTTTTCAGTTTTTTTTTGTACAATATACGATATACATCTTACAATATACAAACTGAAATACTACCCTTTCACACCTCAAATCCAAACGTTTGCTATCAGACCGACACAACTCACATTTTAAACTGAAAATCAGTTTGTTATATAGGGTTTTGCTCGTTCCTTTGCCTCGGTTATTAACCTATAACAACAAGAAGCTTCTACATAAATAAATCTGCCAAAATGGGGAAAAGCTCTAAAGTAAAGAGTTTCATTTTGACAGGTTCGGAACAGCTAATTTCCGACTTTTCTAAAATTTTTTTAACCTAAATTAATTTGAAATTTTATGAAAAAGTTGCTTTTTGCTATGGCATCGCTGTGCCTTGTTGTGTCGGTAAGTTCCTGTTCAGCCGATGATCACTTTACGAAATTCTTTACATATTTAACAACTGTGTTGTTCGCACAATTCTTAACGCTTCTCAACCAGAATTCATAATCCATTATAAATGCGTGGTCTATTTTGCCTATATCAATATCATCAACTTTATATTTCCACTTTAAGAAATCCTTTGTGTGCTTTAGTGAAGTAACATATCGTTCTAAAGTTCCGGAAGCAAATTCCTTTCCTACCAGTTCTTTCATCTTTTTGTTATGATCTTCAAAAATTGGTATAAGCATTCGCTTGGTTTCACTTTTTCCGAACAATTCATTCTTTAAATTTTCGGAAGTAAGACTAATGTCTTTTTTGAACAAAGTTTTCTCTGCCTCCAAAATCTGATTTTTTATATAATCAAGATGATTATTTATTGTACGGGCTTCTTCTGTAGTACCCCTGACTTTACTGCCTTCCGTTGACCATTTATCAGGATTTATGTATTTATTCGTATTAAACTCAAACCGTTTAGTGTTAACCGTAACCCTCGTATAGATAGGGCATACCCCTAAATTATTAGCTTTAGACCTCTTTATGTAAAAGAGAACAGATAATGTAGTTTTCATATTCGGTGACCTTAAAGTTATTACTAAATTTATTCGATTTAATAACTACAATCAAGATGTACATTTTTTGAATATGTTATTGAACACCTTGTTGTAGAGGTGTTTTTCTGTGGGAGGTGTCACTTAAAATCTGATTTTTTACTGACACCTCTAAAGACACCTAAACTTTGAGATTTGATGAATAATTTGGTATATCCCGAAAATGAAAAACCCACTAAACCATTGAATTTAGTGGGTTTTGTTACTTTTTGCTTTTTATCTTGCAGAAAGGATGGGATTCGAACCCACGATACGTTGCCGTATACTACCTTTCCAGGGTAGCCTCTTCAACCACTCGAGCACCTTTCTGTATTAAGCTTGCAAAGATATAAATTTTCTATAAAATCTCGCCTCTAAGTGAGGTTTCAAAAATTGTTTTGAACACGGCAGGTGACACTTTTTGACTTAACATATACATAAGTTTAGTAACTGCAGCCTCGGTAGTCATATCTTTTCCTGAAATCACTCCGATTTTTTTTAGGGCAGAACTGTTTTCGTATTTGCCCATAATCACTTCTCCTCCGACACATTGCGTTATATTAATAATCTGAATGCCTGATTTTATGGCCTTTTCGAGCTTGGCTATAAACCAGTTTTCCATAGTAGTATTTCCGGCTCCGTAGGTTTCCATCACAATACCTTTAAGGTTCGGAATCGATATAATGGCATCTAGAACATTTTTAGTTAGGCTCGGGAATAATTTCAGTATAACAACATTGTTGTCTAATTTTTTATGAAAAATGGGTTTTTTAGTAGTTTTTGGCAACAGCAAATCATTGCGAACTTTAAGGTGTACTCCTGATTCTGCAAGTGGAGGATAATTAGCCGACTCAAAGGCTTCAAAATGCTCAGCATTGATTTTGGTGGTGCGGTTACCTCTATATAGTTTATATTCAAAATATAGGCAAACTTCCTGAATAATAGGCTTTCCGTTTTCTTTCAAACAAGCAATCTGAATAGCTGTAATCAGGTTTTCTTTGGCATCGGTACGTAAATCTCCAATTGGGAGTTGAGAGCCTGTAAACACAACCGGTTTTGATAAATTTTCTAACATAAAACTCAGTGCAGAAGCAGAATACGACATCGTGTCAGAACCATGTAGCACAACAAAACCATCAAAACTGTCAAAATTTTCTTCAATTATCGATACAATTTGAATCCATTTTTCGATACTCATATCCGAAGAATCAATCGGCTTTTCGAACGAAATAGTGGTAATATTACAATCCAATTGTTCCAGCTCGGTAATTCTTTCCTGAATTTTGCTAAAGTCAAAGGCTTTGAGCGAACCGGTTTTCGGGTCTTTTACCATTCCGATAGTTCCTCCGGTATATATAAGCAGAATATTAGTCTTCAAATTCCTCATATTTCTTTTTATTGACTACCGGATTGGCATACATAGCCAAAAAGCCTTCTAATTCAATCGGATTCGATTCATCAATTTTAATGTCTAACCTTCTTGCAAAAAGCTGTTTTTCTTTTTCTGTATAAAATGCTTCGTATTGGTTAGTTTTGTGCAGAATATCATAAGCGATATAATTGGTCGGCCAGAGTTTATATCCGGTAATAATTGACGCATCTATGGCTTGAGCAAGTGCTTGTACTTGTTTGTTGGTTCCCTCGATTTGAGTGCCGATAAAGTCAAGTTCCGAATCCAAAACATCTCCGATATGGATGTGGATTCGTTTTTTTTGACCGAGAATACCACTTATCAAATTATTGAAATCTTCGTCTTTTTCTTTGATATAAGTTTCTTGTTTTGCTTCGGCTACTAATCGGGGAATTTTTAGAGCATCTGTCGGGTCGTATTCGTATGAAATCGAAACAGGGACAATGCGTAGTTTTTTGAAATAATCCATCAGGTTTTCTTCGTCTGATGCCATTCCTAACATTTTCAGTACTCCTTGCTGAGTAGTGTCGTTTCCGTCTTTGGTACGACCTTCTCGTTGAGCAATCCAAACCGAACGATTTTCGGATGTAATAAGCTTATTGATATATTCCGAAACCAATTTGGAGCTTTGCAAAAGCTCTCTCGGGCTTAAATTTCTTTGAATCAGAAAATTGCGATTGAGTCGTGATAAAATATGAGTAAATTTCTTCTGAACCAGATTGTCTCCAATAGCAGAAGCCGTCATCACAAGACCTTTGTCGAGTAGAGTAATATTCAGAAGCGAGGTGTCCAGAATAATATCTCTGTGATTCGAAACATATAAATATGAAGTGTTTTTTTGGAGTTTTTCGAATCCGGAAGTAGTAAGCCCTTCCGAAGATTTTTCTAAAACCCTCTGAATGGAATGGTAGAGAAACTTTGCCTGAAAATCTCGAATCGAATGAGTATCCAACAATTTTTCTTCCCAAAAAGAAGGTTCTTTGTCGGGAAAAGTAAAACTCATCATTGCTTTCATCATCGGATGATGTAAAATCAAAGCCAAGGCTTCGTTTACTTCACTGTCATAAAAAGGTCTTATCGAATCGAATTGTGACATAAGAGAAAAAACAATCCTACAAAAGAACAAAAATTTATTGGAACTTAATATCGAAATCCAATTAAATTACAACACAGGCTTAATTAAACTTATATCTTTTGAGAATCGAGGCGAACCTTGATTTGATATCGTTTGAAGCATCAAAAAGCATTTGTTCGTTTGAGGGGAACGGCACGAATTTATTTCGTATCATTGCTTCTTCGTCTTTGTTAAGCACTCTTTTATCTCCGCTAAATTCGGCAAAAAGGTTTTCGAATATAAATTCTGACTGAAGAGGGTAGCTGTTTATTTTTTGATTTCTTTGCAAGTCGAAATAATGAACCTGTCCTGCAACTCCGACAGATTTTGTCTGTATAACCTGATTCAGTCTGCCTTTTACGATGCTTTTCACTTCTTCGGTAATTTTATTTCCTCGGTCATCTAAAATGTAGTTTCCGCTTCGGTCTTTTTTATATAGGGTTTCTATTATCTCTCTTTCTAATGGAATTTCTTTTTCTGCCAACCTTTCGGGAGAAACAGCTATTTCACGAAATTCTAACACCACTTCGTAATCATATTTTTGTCCTTTTATCGGATTTCCGTGGTATTCTGTCCAGAAGTCATCAAGTCCATACGTATTAAAATCCAACAAAGCTTGTTCTAATCTTATGGGAATAACAACATTGGTGTTGTTTTCGAGGGTTACATACACAAAATCAGTTCCCTTGTATCTTGCTTCTTCCCGAAGTTTTTTGGCATCTTGATAGTTTGGATACAAATTGAGCAACTGTCCGAATGTGTTATATGCTTTTCTGTTGTCTTTTTTATTTCCCTTACTTAACACAACTCCTTCGTCGTACAAAGAGGTAACATAATCTTGTTTTGCCTGAACAATTTGGTCAGAGAAATCCTCAAAGGTAAAAGTAGCAGGAGTTCCGTTTGCTTTATAGAGCGGAAGAAGTGGTTTTATTTTATTTTGAACCTTGTCCATTCTCAAATACAAATCATAAACCTTTTGGGTGTTTACATTGATGTCTTTTTTTAGGAAACCAATTTTTTCTGTGTAAGCAGATTTCATTTTTGCAAAAGCGTCTTCTAATAGAGCCACTTGCTCCTTATCGTTTTTTTTGTTTTTGTTTTTCTGAAGTCTTTTTACAGCAATGTCGATAGCATGTTCGTAATTTCCCGAATATAAGGCTTTATTAGCCTGTTTCACTCCTGAGCAAGAGACTGTAAGAATAAACAATATCAAATAAGATAGTTTTGTTTTCATAACTCTGAATTATAAAATTTTTAAGCAAAAATTCAAAATGCTTGCCAAAGATACTATTTGTTGTAATATGTGATAAACAAGTAAGAAAAATATCTGTTTTCTGGAAGAAGTTTTTTTTAACAAAAACCTTAATTCCTTTTGTCCTCTCCCCACAGGAGTTTGTTCCGAAGTGTGTCTAAAAAGGATTTGTCGTGAAACGAAATCATACTGATATCAAACGGCTTCTTTTTTACGGTAAGTTCGTTCTGGTTAGTAATGGTTGTAATTCGTGAATCGAGCGAAACCAAATATTGTTCTTCCCTGCCCGAAACTTTGAGTTTTATTTCGGTGTTTTCGGGAATTACAATTGGTCGTGTGTTGAGGTTATGAGGAGCAATAGGCGTTATAATCAAACTTTTGGCATCTGGCAATAAAACCGCTCCTCCGCAGCTCAAAGAATATCCGGTAGAGCCTGTTGGAGTTGAAATAATAAGTCCGTCAGCCCAATAAGAATTGAGGTACTCTCCGTTCAGAAAAGTTTCTATGACAATCATCGAAGTAGTATCTTTTCGGTTAATACTTACTTCGTTCAAAGCAAAATTTATTTCTTCTAATTCAGGGATTTTAATTGAAGTTTCAAGGCCTAAAACAGTTCTCTTGGAAAGGGTGTACTCTTTTTTGTGTACCAAATCTAAATAGTATAAAACTTTTTCTTTTGGGATACTTGCCAAAAATCCAAGCCTTCCGGCATTTATCCCCAGAATCGGAATTCCGGAATCTCGCACGAAAGTTGCCGCTCTCAAAATGGTTCCGTCTCCTCCGATGCTAATCAAAATATCATAAGAGTTGTCCAAATCTTTATACGACGAAAAAGTTTTGGCTTGAAAGTGATTTTTTTCACAAATAAGGTTATAAAACTTTTCTTCGAATACGATTTCGATGAGTTTTTCTTTAGCAAAGAAAAAAATATCAGACAAAATTTTGTCTAAATTCTCGTGATAATATTGTCCGTAAACGGCTGCCTTCATAAATCAGATGTTGAGGTATTTGTCCATATAATCCAAACGTTCTTTAAGGCTTTTCATATAAATATCTTCGGAATGCTCGGAAATAATTTTGTATTCGTACCGTCTAAAAGTTTGCAGGATTTCGTTGATGTTTTCAGTATTGGTTTTTAGATAAATTCTTACCACATTACCTATTTCAGAAATAAACATTCCGAGTAATTTGTGCCCGTTACTTTCTACTATTTGAGCAATTTCAGAAGCCGAGTACTGCATTATATTTTTTTCAACTACAATAATTCCTCCGGGTTCTCTAAGAAAAGAAGACTCGTTAAAAACCTGAACAATATCCGATAACCTATAATATCCCAAATAGATGTTTTCCTGATTCAAGACAGGCATTATGTCGGTGCGATTTTGAGCAAATTTTTCCAGAACATCAAGCCAGTTTGAATTTTCTCTGACAAAAAAGCCTTCGAGCGTATATCTGTAGTCTTCAATTTTTTTGCTCGAATCAAATGTTTCTACATCATCAGACGAAATACAACCCATATAAACTCCTCCCAAAGTTATCGGAAAATGCGAAAATCCATTATCAAGAAAAAAATCCTGAAGAATAGTAACACTTTCGGACATTTCAAAAGGTTTCAAGCCAGAATGAATATACTTTTCTGTATCTATCATAATCACAAAACTACGAAAAAAGATTGGCAAGAAAGTGTTTCAAAACACACAATCGAGGCAAAGACATAAAAATTTCCTGCAATTGTTTGATTTTCTGAATGTAGGTGCGAATTGTGATGAAACTTTAATTTATCATTTTACATTTTTTTTATGAAAATCTGATTAAATCTATAATGCTGATTTTGGTTTTACTATTGTGGTTAATGTTCCAATTTATACCCATAGTGTATTATTGATTAGCCACAAATGCATAGATTTTTTATACTTTTTGCAAAAAAATATATTTCACAGATTGGATTGAACGCAAAGTATTCAATATCAGTGTAATTTACAGTCCATTTTTTTGAACCGTTTTTTGACGCATCATCTGTGCATCTGTGGTTGAAAACAATTACAAAAAAACATTAATAATCAATGAGTTATGCTTTCAGTGATAATGCACAACGGATGTTCCTATATATAAATATTTATAATTACCTTTGCCCATTGAAATTTTAATTAAAAATAATGATTTCCAACGAAGAAATATTTGATGAAATAGGCGACAATCATATTGCCTCATCTTATGATACGCCTTTGCGTAAAGACGCTTTTGTGCTTTCGGATGAACAAAAAATCGAAAGCATCAAAAAAGATGTTGAGAGTATTCTTAACACACTTGGAATGGATTTGACAGATGACAGCCTGAAAGGAACTCCGAACAGAGTGGCTAAAATGTTTGTAAAAGAAATCTTCGGAGGGTTAAACCCAAAGAAAAAACCGTCTTCTTCTACTTTCGAAAACAAATACAAATACAGCGAAATGCTTGTTGAAAAAAACATTACGGTTTATTCAACTTGCGAACATCACTTGTTGCCTATCGTAGGTCGTGCACACATTGCTTATATCTCAAACGGAAGAGTTGTTGGACTTTCAAAAATGAATAGAATTGTCGATTATTTTGCCAGAAGACCTCAAGTGCAAGAACGCCTTACGATTCAGATTGTGAGAGAACTTCAAAAAGTTTTGGATACTGAAGATGTAGCTTGTGTGATTGATGCAAAACACCTTTGTGTAAACTCCAGAGGAATTAAAGATATCGAAAGCAGCACCGTAACAGCCGAATTCGGAGGAAAATTCCAAGACGAACAAGTTCGTAGAGAATTTTTGGAATATATTAAGTTAGAAACGAAGTTTTAGGAATGTCAGACAAAAAACTTTACATAATTGCAGGCTGTAACGGAGCAGGAAAAACAACAGCTTCTTTTACTATTTTGCCTGAAATTTTGGATTGTAAAGAATTTGTCAATGCAGACGAAATAGCAAAAGGACTTTCGCCTTTCCAACCCGAAAAAGTTGCTTTTGAAGCAGGGAGGATAATGCTCGGAAGAATTAACGAACTTCTGAAAAATAACGAGAATTTTGCTTTTGAAACCACGCTTTCGACTAAAAGCTATAAAAACAAAATCAAAGAAGCCCAACAAAAAGGATATACCGTAATCTTGCTGTTTTTTTGGCTACAGAGTATTGAACTTGCTAAAGAACGTGTGAAAACAAGGGTTTCCGAAGGAGGACATAACATAGAACCTGAAGTTATTGAAAGAAGATATATCAAAGGAATTAAAAATTTGTTTGATATTTATCTGCCGATTGTTGATGGAGCATTTATCTTTGATAATTCGGAACAAAAGCACGAACTTTTAGCTGATAAACAAATAAATAGTTCGCTAAATATTGTAAATAAAAATAAGTTTATCCTTTTACAAAAATACTATGACAGCAACTGAAAAACATATTGAAGAGAAAAACAAAATTCTTTTAGGACTTGAAAAAGTTTACGAAAGGCTTATTGAGTTCAAAAAGCAAAAGAAAACCGACCTTGTTGTAATGAAAGACGGAAAAGTGGTTAGGATTAAACCTGAATTAAAACAAGATGAATAATTTTTGTTAAATCGTGAAATCGTTGAATTGTTTGGGAATGGGATATGTTTTTTCGTTTGAAAAATTAGAAGTTTGGCAAAATGCTAAAAATTTAGTTTTGGATATTTACAAGATTGTAAAGAGATTTCCGAATGAAGAAACATACGGTTTGAGTTCTCAAATAAAAAGAAGTTCATCTTCGATTGCAACGAATATAGCGGAAGGGACTTCGAGAAATACGAAAAAAGACAAAGCACATTTTTTAACTATTTCATATTCGTCTGCAACGGAAACATTAAATCACTTGATAATCAGCAAAGAATTAAATTATATTTCAGAAACGGAATATTTATTTTTGAGAGAAAAAATAGAGAAAATCTGTAATCAGATAAACAGTTTGAGAAAATACGTTTTATCACAAAACGATTAAACAAATCAACGATTCAACGAATAAACAATGAAACTAAAAATATACAACTCCTTAACCGGAGAGAAAGAAATTTTTAAGCCTTTAAGCGATGATAAAGTAGGTATGTATGTTTGCGGACCTACCGTTTATAGCAATGTTCACTTAGGAAATGTAAGAACTTTTCTTTCTTTTGATTTTATTTTCAGAACGCTTCAGTATCTGGGTTACAAAGTTCGTTACGTTCGCAACATCACAGATGCAGGGCATTTGACGGATGACGGAGATGTGAACAACGACCGATTCGTAAAGCAATCCCGTTTGGAGAAGTTAGAACCCATGGAGATTGTTCAAAAATATACGGTTGACTTTCATAATGTTTTGAAATTGTTCAACTTACTTCCTCCGACCATTGAGCCTACAGCAACCGGACACATTATCGAACAGTTAGAACTTACTCAAAAACTTATCGAAAAAGGTTTTGCTTACGAAAGCAATGGCTCGGTTTATTTTGATGTATTAGAATACAACAAAAGAGGAATGAATTACGGAGAGCTTTCTCGTAGAAATATCGAAGAACTTTTTGAAAATACCCGTGATTTGGACGGGCAAAGCGAAAAGAAAAATCCTCAAGATTTTGCTTTGTGGAAAAAAGCTTCTCCACAACATATCATGCGTTGGACATCGCCTTGGGGTGATGGTTTCCCGGGCTGGCACTTAGAGTGTACGGCAATGAGTACTAAATATTTGGGAGAACAATTTGATATTCACGGAGGTGGAATGGATTTGAAATTCCCGCATCACGAATGTGAGATTGCACAAGGAAAAGCGTGTAACGATATTTCGCCTGTTCGCTATTGGATGCACGCAAATATGCTTACAATGAACGGGCAACGTATGAGTAAATCTACCGGAAACTATATACTTCCGATGCAATTGATTACCGGAGAAAACGATTTCTTTGAAAAAGCATTTTCTCCGAGTGTATTGCGATTCTGTTTCTTACAGGCTCATTACAGAAGTGTGTTAGATATTTCGAATGAGGCGATGTTGGCTTCTGAAAAAGGTTTTGATAGACTCATGGAAGCTATCAAAATACTTAGAGGTTTAAAGACTTCTTCAGAATCTTCTTTTAATGTTTCGGACTGGAAACAAAAGTGTTTGGATGCTTTGTTAGATGACTTCAACAGTCCGATTTTGATTGCGAATTTGTTCGAAGCTGTGAAATTCATCAATTCCGTAAAAGAAAATAAAGCAACCATTTCAGCTGTTGATTTAGAATTGTTGAATGAAAGCTTGAATGCTTTTGTATTTGATGTCTTAGGATTACAAGATGTAAATCAATCTCTAGCCAACAACGATAAATTAGAAGGAGTTATCCAAATGTTAATCGGAATGAGAAATCAAGCCAGAGCCGATAAGAATTGGGCTATGTCTGACCAAATCAGAGATGAACTTTTAGCACTCGGAATTCAACTCAAAGACTCTAAAGAAGGAACTACTTTTAGTTATTAGTAAGCATTTTCAGTAAAAGAGTCATGATGTTATGAAAAGAGAACGTGTTGTTTACATTCGCTCCGGAACATCAATTCCTAATAACGAAAATCCGGACTTAATCGTATCTCCGACTTTCTTAGAAAGCTGTACACGGAAAATTTTATCCATTTGATTTTCGGCTGCCAAAATCGGCACACTTTGATAGAACGAATTGTATTCTTTTACCAAATCATAAACATAATTCGCAATCAAAGCAGGGCTATACGTAGCAGCTGCATTTTGAATCACTTCCGGGAACAAAGCAATTTGTTTGATAAGTTCTTTTTCTTTTTCACCTAAAGCTGTTTGACTTACAGGTTGCGAAAAATCAAAATCTGCTTTGCGGAGAATCGACTGAATTCGGGCATACGTATATTGAATAAACGGTCCTGTATTTCCTGCAAAATCTACCGATTCTTGAGGGTTGAAAAGGATTCGTTTTTTAGGATCAACTTTCAAAATGTAATATTTCAAAGCTCCTAAACCTATGATTTTATAAAGTTTCGCTTTGTCTTGGTCTGAATAGCCATCAAGCTTTCCGAGTTCTTCCGAAATTTCACGAGCGGTGGTTTCCATATCCGAAATCAAATCATCAGCATCAACCACAGTTCCTTCTCTGGACTTCATTTTTCCGGAAGGCAAATCAACCATTCCGTAAGACAAATGGTAAAGATTTTCTGCCCAAGAATACCCTAACTTTTTAAGTATCAAAAACAATACTTTAAAGTGGTAATCTTGTTCATTACCTACTGTATAAACCATTCCGTTTACATCCGGAAAATCTTTTACACGTTGAATCGCTGTTCCGATATCTTGAGTGATATAAACCGAAGTTCCGTCTGAACGAAGTACTAGTTTTTCGTCAAGGCCTTCATTGGTCAAATCAATCCAAACCGAACCGTCTTCTTTTCTATAGAAAACACCTTTCGAAAGTCCTTCTTCAACAAGATCTTTCCCTAAGAGATACGTATCACTTTCGTAATAATTTTTATCGAAATCTACTCCGATGTTTTTATACGTGACATCAAAACCATCGTAAACCCAACTGTTCATCATCTTCCAAAGTTCTAAAACTTCAGGTTTACCAGCTTCCCAATCCAAAAGCATTTGTTGGGCTTCGAGCATAATTGGAGCTTGTTTTTTGGCTTCGTCTTCTGATTTTCCTTGAGCTACAAGTTCGTTTATCTGGTTTTTGTATTCTTTATCGAAAGCTACATAATAGTTTCCGACCAATTTATCGCCTTTAAGCCCGGTTGACTCTGGAGTTTCTCCGTTTCCGAACTTTTTCCAAGCAACCATAGATTTACAGATGTGAATTCCTCTGTCGTTGATAACTTGGGTTTTGTAAACTTTTTTTCCTGATGCTTTCAAGATTTGAGCTACCGAATACCCCAACAATACGTTTCTCACGTGTCCTAAATGGAGTGGTTTGTTGGTATTCGGAGAAGCATATTCCACCATTGCGGCATTTTCGCCTTGAGCGACAGAACCGAAGTTTTCGTTGTTTTTTATCTGATTGAAAAAGTCAAGATAATACTTGTCTGAAATAACAATGTTTAAAAACCCTGAAACCACATTAAAACGAACTACTTCGCTAGTGTTTTCAACTAAATATTCTCCGATTTTGTTTCCGATTTCAATCGGGTTCCCTTTTATAACTTTTACCAAAGGGAAAATTACAAAAGTAATATCGCCCTCAAAATCCCTACGAGTAGCCTGGAATTCTACCCTTTCGATAGTCGTATCGAAAAGAGATTGCACAGCTTCTTGAATTTTGGTTGTAAGGATTTGTTGTAAGCTCATCGTTTTTAATTTTTAGATTGAAAAATTAGTTTGCAAATGTAGTAATATTTTAAACATCAGTTGTATGAGGCAAGCTCTTAATTGGAGGTGTAATATGTCTTTTTAAACCGAATAAAAGCCTATTTTTCACTGTTTAGGATTGGTTATAAAGTTAAAATAGACTTATTTTAAGTTTAAATTTATTATTTTTACTTAAATTGCTCCCCTAAAAAAATAACAAACAATTATAGACATGAAAAAAAAGATGTTTAAGGCACTACTTTCAGTAGTGGTGGTGGTGGGTTCATTTTTTTCTCAGGCACAGGAAAGACCTGTGATTTTTGGGAAAGAAATCAGTAGTGAATATATTAATCCGAATACGGGAAAAATTCAATGTGTTTCTTATCAATATAGTGAATATCTCAGAGAACAAAATCCTGAGAATTTGGTTTTTAAAGAATCAGCCAAGCAATCTAATGCTGAGGGAACTAACGAAGTTTATGTAATTCCGGTTGTTGTACATGTTATTCATAGTGGTCAGGCTGTTGGAGTAGGGAAGAATATTTCTGACGCTCGTGTTTTGTCCCAAATTACTGTTTTAAACGAAGATTACAGAAAAATGGCAGGAACTTTAGGTGACGGAACAAATCCTTTAGGGGTTGATGTAGAAATAGAATTTTGTTTAGCCCAAAAAGATGAATTCGGAAACGACACAAACGGAATCAACCGAGTAAATTTAGGAAATACTACTTGGAATGAAACCAATGTTGAGTCTATACTTAAACCAAGCACACAGTGGGACCCGACAAAATATTTTAATATTTGGGTATGTGAGTTTGGAGGGAATTTGGATGGAATTTTAGGGTACGCTCAGTTTCCGAGCAATTCGACTTTGTCGGGACTTCCTTGGGGTGGAAATGCCAGTACTGACGGAGTAATTATCGATTGGAGATGTTTTGGTCGTAGTACAGAAGCTCCCGGAGCGTATTTTTATGGTTACGACAAAGGAAGAACAACAACCCACGAAATAGGTCACGCTTTAGGATTACGTCATATTTGGGGAGATAACACTTCTTGTACGGTTAATACTACTGACAGTGGACAAGATTATTGTCCGGACACACCCCCTCACGCAGGACCAAATTATTCTTGTTCGGCAACTTGGTCATCAATTTGTTCGGGTTATACGCCTATGCCAGAAAACTATATGGACTATGGTTCAGACCTTTGTTTGAACACCTTTACGGATAATCAGAAAACAAGAATGAGAACAGCAATGGAAAACGCAACAAGAAGAGCTTCTCTTCTTACTTCTGATGCTTGTCAGACTTCTGCAAATACAGATAAATTTGGTTTAGGGAAGGTATCTTTGTACCCGAATCCAACCAATGATGTATTAAATATTTTTGTTCCTGACAATCAGCAACTTTCAGGTAATGTTACTATTTATAATACTTTGGGGCAAATGGTATATTCGAATGACATATCAGAAACCAATTCATACAGCATAAATGTTTCGAATTTTCAGTCGGGAGTTTATATTATAAAAATCAATCGCGAGAATCAAACTAAAGCACTGCAATTCATCAAAAAATAAACATTGTTTTAACAAAAATAGAAACAGGCTTGGTTTAATAATAATCAAGCCTGTTTTTTATTGAACCTTTTTTTAGGGAAGAACCAAAATGTTAAAAACTAAATTTTATTAAAATCATACTTGCGTAAGTTAGGAATCCTAACTACATTTGTTCTGACGATTTTGTCATACAACTTTTAAAACTTTGAAAAAATGAGTAAATCAGTTTTTTATCACGCAGGTTGTCCTGTTTGCACAAGTGCAGAACACGACATTATTAATTTGATTGGGGCAGATAAAGTAGAGGTAGTTCACCTTGGAGAAGTCAGCAACAGAATTGGAGAAGCCGAAAGGGCAGGAGTAAAATCTGTTCCGGCTTTAGTTACACCAAACGGAAACGTGCTACACATTAATTTTGGTGCTTCTATGGAGGATGTAAAAGGGTAAAACCTTGTGCTTTGTTGTGTATTTGGTAAATCCGAAAGTTATGCTCAGGCTGATAAAATTAAAATCAGATGCACAACAAAGCAAACTTTACAGTTTGTAGTTCGGAGATATTTTTTAATTTTATCAAATAAAATTTAATACACGACAAAAATTATAACTGCCACAGATGCACAAATTTATATTTATGTTTTAGCTAAAATTGCATAAGTTCACACAGATAACTTCGACTTGTCGAAATTTTAAACACTTAAAAGTTAAATGCAAAACATTTATTTGTGATTATTTTTTTGATTGTTCCCATCAAATTTCATCTGTGCATCTGTGGCTAAAAGCATAATAATATGTAGGTTACTATTTTTTGTGGTGTACTGAACAAATAAAAATACTTTGAGCATTTTGTGTTGCTCTTTTAATTCTCCGGATATATGAAAGCCCAAATAAACTATAATGGACAAACCTTTTCGGTTGATTTAAGCCGACCTATTGATATTTCGATTCCGCTTTCTGCTTCGGACGAAAATCCGATTGCATGGTATTTAGACAAACCCAGAATCGAGCCGGTTCAGTTTGATAACTGGATTGGAGCAGTTAAAAAAGGAAGCTCAACGAATTTCAATAACATTCTTTTCAATCCTCACGCTCACGGGACTCATACAGAATGTTTAGGGCACATTACCCAAGAGTTTTTCAGCATTAATCAAAACCTGAAAAGTTTTTTCTTCTTAGCAGAACTTGTTTCGATTACACCCGAAAAAAGGGGAGAAGATTCGGTTATTACTAAAGATTGTCTGGTCTCTCACCTAAAATCAAACGATAAAATTAAGGCGTTAGTTATTCGAACTCTTCCGAACGAAGTTAGTAAAAAATCAAAAAACTATTCGCATACCAATCCGCCTTATCTCTCGGAAGAAGCAACGCTTTTTTTGGTTGAAAAAGGAATTCAGCACTTGCTTATTGATTTGCCGAGTGTAGATAGAGAAAAAGACGAAGGAAAGCTGGTTTCTCACAAAGCATTTTGGAACGTAAAGGATGTAAAAAATATTAATTCTGATGCTCGATTTGATGCAACTATTACCGAAATGATTTATATTCCTAATGAGGTTTTGGACGGACAGTATTTGCTAAATCTACAAGTCGCTTCGTTTGAAAATGATGCTTCTCCGAGTAAGCCTGTTTTATATAAAACGAATGCTGTCTGAAAGGAAGTTTTTGCAGAAAAATCACAGTTAATTCATCTAATTCAACATAAAATTGATTTGATGTTTTTCTAATTCGTCTAATAATTCTTTACAGATATTAATTTTCATATTTCGACTGTCTAAAGCCAAATGATTGAGTACTTTGACTTCGTCTGGCAAGGTTATTTCTTCTTCAATTTCGAGATCTTCGGACTCGGTATAATCCTCTAATTCGTCCAGATCCAAGTTCTCTGTTTGAGGCTTTAGCGAAATGTTAGTTAAGGGTTCTTTTTCTTGATAGTCTATTTCGAATATTTCAAACGAAACAGAATTATTTCCTTTGTTTTTTCTGAAAACATCTAAGATTTTTTCTACCACATCGTTTTCCAATTCACTCAAACTAAGTTTGATGATCAGGTTTTTAGAAAAATTTGAAAGCACATCTTGCAAGTATTGCATCTGCAACACCTGTATTATGGGTTCGCCTCTTTTTCCTGTTTCTTTGTTTATCCAACCCTCTTTTACCGTAAATTTCATGTAGGTAAACTGATTTAGGTTGAAATACATTTTAAATTTCAGATAGTCTTCCCCGAAAAAGCGAAAATCATAGCTTCCGTCATAATCTTCAAGAGTTATGATTCCCCAGCCTTTTCCGTTTCTGGCAATTTTATGTTCAAAGTTAGTGATGATTCCCCCGACATTCATCTGTTTACCAATCAAACTGTTTAGATCATTTATTTTGTTCAAACTCGTGTTGCAGAAATATTTCAGTTCGTATTTATAATTATCTAAAGGATGCCCCGAAATATATATCCCAACCACTTCTTTCTCTCGAGCGAGTTTTTCCATAGCTCCCCATTCTTCTGCTGCAGGGACAACAGGCTCGGGAATTTGTACTTCGCTTGAGTCTCCGAACAAGCTTACCTGAGCAGAATTCTCGTTTTCTTGATATTTGGCTCCGTATCTGATTACTTTTTCAAGAAACGAAATTCCGTCTGTATCTATTGTGAAATATTGGGCTCGATGCGTATCTGTAAAGCAATCGAAACCTCCGGCCAAAGCTAGATTTTCAAAAGCTTTTTTGTTGGCTGACCGCAAATCTACTCTTCGAGCCAAATCAAAAACCGATTTATATTTTCCGTCTTTTCGGGTATCAACAATCGTTTGCACGGCTCCGCTTCCTACGTTTTTCACAGCTCCCATACCAAAGCGAATCGCATTTCTCTCGTTTACCGTAAATTTATAGAACGATTCATTCACGTCCGGAGGCAATACTTCGATGCCCATTCGTTTACATTCTTCCATAAAAAACGTAACCGATTTAATATCGTTCATATTGTTCGAAAGCACTGCCGCCATATATTCTGACGGATAGTGAGCTTTGAGATAAGCTGTTTGATAAGCAATCCAAGCATAACAAGTTGAGTGTGATTTATTGAACGCATAACTAGCAAAAGCTTCCCAGTCTTTCCAAACTTTTTCAAGAATTTTCGGGTCGTGACCTTTGGCTGATGCACGCTCGATAAAACGAGGTTTCATCTTATCCAGAACATCTTTTTGCTTTTTACCCATCGCTTTTCGAAGCACATCGGCATCACCTTTTGAGAAATCAGCCAATTTTTGCGAAAGCAACATTACCTGCTCCTGATATACAGTGATTCCGTAGGTTTCAGATAAATATTCCTCCATCGCATCGAGGTCATATTTGATTTCTTCCTCTCCGTTTTTTCTACGAATGAAACTCGGGATATACTCTAAAGGTCCCGGACGATAAAGAGCATTCATCGCAATGAGATCCGCAAAAACCGTAGGCTTCAACTCCCTCATATATTTTTGCATTCCTGGTGACTCATATTGGAAAATCCCAACCGTTTCACCTCGTTGGAAAAGCTCATAAGTCTTCTTGTCATCAATCGGGAAGTTATCTGGATCGAGGTCAATATTTTTTGTGTATTTTACGAGTTTAACCGTATCTTTTATAAGCGTAAGAGTCTTCAGACCCAAGAAGTCCATCTTCAGTAGTCCGGCACTTTCTGCCACCGAGTTGTCAAACTGAGTGACATTGAGTTCCGAATCTTTTGCATTGGCAATCGGAACGAAATTCGAAATATCATCAGGGGTAATGATTACGCCACAAGCGTGGATTCCGGTGTTTCGAAGAGAACCTTCCAGCATTTTGGCCTGTTTGATGGTTTCGGCTGTTAGGTCTTTCGAGTTTGCTAATTCTTTAAGCTGAATTACTTTTTCAAATTCATCAGAACGCAAAGCTTTTTTGAGCTGGTCATCTTCCATCGAGAAAATTTTAGCCAAACTCATATTCGGAATCAGTTTCGCTACTTTATCAGCTTCAAATAGTGGCAAATCCAGTACACGAGCTGTATCGCGAATCGATGACTTAGCTGCCATCGTACCATACGTAATAATTTGAGCAACCTGATTTTGTCCGTATTTATCGATTACGTATTGCATCACTCGACCTCGACCTTCATCGTCAAAGTCGATATCGATATCGGGCATCGAAACCCTATCAGGATTCAGGAAACGCTCAAAAAGCAAATCATATTCGATTGGGTCGATATTGGTGATTCCGAGACAATACGCCACCGCAGAACCTGCAGCAGAACCACGACCTGGCCCAACGGATACTCCCATTTCTCGAGCCGCAGCAATGAAATCCTGAACAATCAAAAAGTAACCGGGATAACCCGTTTTTTCGATGGTTTGCAATTCGAAATCCAGACGTTCTCTGATATCGTCTGTGATTTCTTTATATCTTTTTTCAGCACCTACATACGTGAGGTGTCTGAGGTATTTATTTTCTCCTCTTTTTCCTCCGTCAAGCTTGTCTTCTTCTACTAAAAACTCCTCCGGAATATCAAACTTCGGAAGCAATACATCACGATAAAGCGAATAGGCTTCAACTTTGTTTACAATCTCGTCAATGTTGTTTATCGCCTCTGGAATATCAGCAAACAATGCTTTCATCTGTTGTTCCGACTTGAAATAATATTCCGAATTATCTAATCCGTAACGATAACCTCGACCTCGACCTTTTGGTGTGGCTTGTTTTTCAGCATCTTTTACACACAACAAAATATCGTGTGCATTGGCATCTTCTTGGTTTACGTAAAACGTATTGTTAGTCGCAACTAATTTGACTTGGTGTTTTTTAGAGAATTCAATAAGGGTTTTATTAACGACATCTTCATCTTGTTGACCATGTCGCATCAATTCCAAATAAAAATCATCTCCGAACTTTTCTTTCCACCAAAGCAATGCTTCTTCAGCTTGAGCTTCTCCGATATTTAGAATCTTACTCGGAATTTCTCCGTATAAGTTCCCCGAAAGTACAATAATATCCTCTTTGTATTGTTCGATAATGCTTCTGTCAATCCTCGGAACATAATAAAATCCTTTGGTGTAAGCAATCGATGACATTTTTGCCAGATTGTGATATCCCTTTTTGTTTTTTGCCAAAAAAACCACCTGATAACCGTTATCTTTTCGGGATTTATCCAAATGGTTTTCACACACAAAAAGTTGGCAACCTACGATAGGTTTGATAAAAACTTCTGTTGGGACACCTCCGTTTTCTTCTATTTCAGCATTTTTTGCTTTTACAGATTTGTTATGAGCTTCAATTTTACTCACAAACTGAAAAGCCCCCATCATGTTCCCAATATCGGTCATGGCAACAGCTTTCATTTTGTTTTTTGCCGTGGCAGCCACCAAAGCAGAAACCGAAATGGTCGATTGTAATACCGAAAATTGTGTATGGTTGTGCAAATGCACAAAGTCTCCCGTGATTTGAGAAACATCAACCGTAGCACTGTCTGAACCTTGAGCAGCTTGAGTAGCTTGCTTTCTGATTTGATCTGAAGCTGCTTTTAGATTGATGTGCTTTAGCCCGATAAGTTGAATGGTTGTCGGGTTATTTTCTTTGAAGTTTCGGAAGTAATCTGCCGGAACATCCAGTTCTTCTTTGGTGAAAAACTCTTTTCGGATAAGTTCTAAAAAAGCTCTTGTAGTTGCCTCAACATCGGCTGTGGCATTATGAGCTTCGCTAAAACTTTCCTGAAACAAAAACTGATAAAGTTCGGTAAGTGTTGGGAGTTTAAAACGTCCGCCACGACCTCCGGGAAGCTTTAGCAATTCCGCTGTATCTTCTGTACAAGTATCTAAAATCGGTTTGTTGTTGAGTTCTGTATCGACCAAATAGCGATGAAACTCACAGCCCATCACATTCAAATCAAAACCTACGTTGTGCCCTACTACAAATTTGGCTTTCGACAGAGCAATATTGAATTTCTCTAAAACCTCTTGAAGCGGAATTCCTTGCTCTAAAGCTAGCTCCGTCGAAATTCCGTGTACTCGTTCGGAGTCAAACGGAATATTGAATCCGTCGGGTTTTATCAAATAATCTTGATGCTCGACAACATTCCCCATAGCATCGTGCAACTGCCAAGCAATCTGAACGCATCTTGGCCAGTTGTCTGTATCAGTTATGGGAGCACTCCAATTACGTGGTAATCCGGTTGTTTCGGTATCGAAGATTAAGTACATTTGACAGGAATTAGGGATAAGTGATTAGAAATTAGTGGAAAAACTAACTGATAATTATATCTCCAAAAATACATTTTTGACTACTTAAAATCAAATTTAGTTATTAACAAGAGGCTTTTTTTGATTGATTCTATCAAAACGGGATTTACATCGGGCTAAGATATTTTGAATTTTTATCTTGTACTGAGAAAAATAGATTATTTTTGTCGTTATGCAAGATATAACCGAAAAAAACTACCGAAAATTAGTACTCAAAGTTTCTTTGAATGGTTTTTCGTTTGTTGTTTTCAATACACTTTCCGATAGTGTTTTGCAACTCAAAGAAGTTTTTTTTCACGGATATGACAATCCTTCTAATATCGAAGAGTGTTATAAACAAGCCTTTTCCGAAAACCCTGAACTCACTTATAAATATGATGAAATTGTTATTTTGCACAACAATAATTTGTCTGCTTTTGTGCCACAGGCTTTGTTTGACGAAAACCAGTTGGGGAGTTATCTGCAGTATAACGTAAAGGTTTTTGACTCGGATTTTTTTGCTTTTGACACGTTGGAAAATTATCAGATAAATAATGTGTATGTTCCGTATGTAAACATCAATAATTTTTTGTTGGATGTTTTTTCGAGTTTTGAGTACAAACACAGCTCGAGTATTTTGGTCGAAAAACTCTTGGATTTGTCTAAAAACGATGATGATAAACAAATGTTTGTCCATTTTGAGGATAAATCGTTTGAAATAATTGTGATTCAGAATCGTAAACTGTTGTTTTATAATTCGTTTGATTTTTCTACGAAAGAAGATTTTGCCTATTATCTGCTTTTTACCGTTGAGCAATTAGGTATGAATCCCGAGTTTTTCACTCTTAAAATGCTCGGAAACATTGCCAAAGAAGGAGAACTTTTTGAAATAGCCTATACGTATGTAAGAAATGTTTCTCTGTTTGACGCTTCCCGATTATCGGAGATTAATGCACTTGACCAAAGAGATAATTTAACCTATTTTGTATTAGTTCAATCGTGAGAATAATTTCAGGAAAATACAAGGGGAGACGCATCACAGCACCCAAAAACTTGCCTATCAGACCCACAACCGACCTGGCAAAAGAATCGTTGTTTAATATTTTGAACAATTTTTATCATTTCGATGAGTTGAAGGTTTTGGATTTGTTTTCGGGAAGTGGGAACATTTCGTATGAATTCGCTTCAAGAGGTTCAGAAGATATTACTTCGGTAGATACAGATTTTGGTTGTGTAAGATTTATTAAACAAACTTCTGATGCGTTTGATTTTAGCATCAATGCTATAAAAAGCGATGTTTTTTCGTTTTTAGAAAAAACCAAATCGGAATACGATGTGATTTTTGCCGATCCTCCTTACGGATTTACGCAAGAACAGTTTGAAAAAATTCCGAAGTTGATTTTTGAAAATGCTCTTTTGGCAGAAGACGGAATGTTGATTATCGAACATTCCACACATACACATATAGAAGATATTGAGTGCTTTTCTCATTCCAAAAAGTACGGAAGTTCTGTTTTTTCGTTTTTTATAAAAGAAGAAGAATTATAAAAAAAGCAGACCTGTAAGCCGGGTTCTGTTCTTGTCCGAAAACAAGACCTTATCATTTATCTGGACTTGCCATTGCTGGCAAGTTCTATCTGCCTACCCTCCGACATTGAGCGAGTAACCCTTAATTGTCGGTTTACTTGGCATTTCATCGCATAGAGTTTACCTGATTTCACTACAGCCTTACCTGTACATTCTTTCTGTTGCACTTGTCCGTCCCTTTCGGGAGATGGGTGTTACCCACTATGCCACTCTGTGATGCCCGGACTTTCCTCTCTTGAATTCAAGAGCGATAAGGCGGTCTGCTCGGGTGCAAAGATACGGATTTCAAAGTTAATCAATGACTCCTGAACCAATCAACTCATCATCAATATACCAGGCTGTAAATTGCCCTTGAGTAATTGCAGATTGAGGTTTTTCGAAAGCGACATACATTCCGCTTTCAAATCTGTAAAGTGTTGCTTTTTGCAAAGGTTGTCTGTAGCGAATACGAGCCATTACCTCGAGTGTTTCTCCGTTTTTAAGAGCTAAATCTTTTCTGACAAAATGCACTTCGCCCTCTTTTATAAAAAGAGTTTTTCTGAAAAGCCCTTTGTGATAATCTCCTTGTCCTGTATAAATAGAATTTGTTTGGGTATCTGTTGCAATAACAAAAAGAGGTTCTTTTGTTCCGCCTACATTAAGCCCTTTTCTTTGTCCGATAGTAAAGTAATGAGCTCCTTGATGCGTGCCCACTTTTTTTCCGTCAGCAGGAGAATACACAAAAGGAGAGGCTTCAAAAGCTAACTTTTCTTCTATTGATGAAAACTCAGGTTTTTCTTTGTTATAAATTTCAGAATCGTTGCTTATTTCATAAATAAAACCTTCTTTAGGCTTGAGTTTTTGTTGTAAAAATTCGGGTAAGCGAACCTTTCCGATAAAACACAATCCTTGTGAGTCTTTTTTTTCTGCTGTAATCAAGTCGAGCTTTGTAGCAATTTCCCTAACTTCGGGTTTCGTAAGTTCTCCTATCGGGAATAATGATTTTGAAAGCTGTTCTTGCGAGAGCTGACATAAAAAATAAGATTGATCTTTGTTTTTATCAATTCCCGAAAGCAAACGATAAACGATTTTTCCGTCTTTTTGTATAGCATCTTTTCGGCAGTAATGTCCTGTTGCTACAAAATCTGCTCCGAGGCTCAGAGCGATTTTCATAAAAACATCAAATTTTATTTCACGATTGCAAAGCACATCAGGATTAGGAGTTCTTCCTTGTTCGTATTCATTGAACATATAATCTACAATACGTTCTTTGTATTGTTCGCTCAAATCAACGGTCTGAAAAGGGATTCCCAATTTTTCTGCAACCAGAAGTGCGTCATTACTGTCTTCAAGCCACGGACATTCGTCAGAAATAGTAACCGAATCGTCGTGCCAGTTTTTCATAAAAAGCCCAATAACATCATAACCTTGCTCTTTCAAAAGATAGGCAGCAACACTCGAATCTACTCCTCCGGATAAACCAACTACAACTTTTTGTTTCATAGTGCAAAGATACTTCTAATTGTATTTAAAATCTGGTAAAAAAATCTAAAACTAATACCTGTAAGTGTATTATTGATTAGCCACAGATGCATAGATTTTTATGTTTTTAGAAAGATAATTTTACATATTAATCAAATATAAAGCCTTCAAAAACAGTTTGATTTTCTATAATAATGCACTACGGGATTATTTAATACTTTTCTCTAACTCCGTAATGGTTTTAGCAGCCTTGTCATAATCTTGCTCAACCGTAGAGGCTAAACTCGGAGCGTATCGAACCAGCTCGGCATTTTCTAAAAGCGAGATAAAATCTTTGATGGTTTGCGGATTTGCTTTTTTATCCAACAGAATTTCAGATATTTTGTCTTTGCTCATCTCGGTAGTTTCAATCTTGAACTTTGCCTTTAAGAAATTATGCAAAGCCCGTTCTAATGACTCGTAAAACTTTTGCTTATCGTGCTGATTTTTCTTAGCTTCCGAAAGGTATTTTTTGACCAATCTACTCGTAGTTCTGATTTTATTTCCTACCACATCGCTATCTCTTTCTTCTTTTTTGCGTTTTGCCAAAACAAGTATAGGGATTAAAAGCAGAGGAAATAGCAACCAGAAATAAAATGATTTAGAAAACAAAAAATCTTGTTTTACGACAGGTTGCAAGTTAGTTTTTAAGTTGATGAATCGAAACTGATTTTGTGTTGGCACTTTATTATCAGTAGAGGCAAAGCTTTCCGACTGTTGAGGTTGGTTGTTTATCGGTCCGTCAATCATATCAATCAGGATTTCTTCGGAGGTAATGGTTTTATAGGAGTTTGTATTCAAATCAAAGTACGAAAAACTCATCGGACGGATGATATATTTTCCTTGAAATTGTGGAATAATAGTATATTTATCAGATACTTTTCCGTTCATTCCCGAAAGCGAAACTGTAATTTGTTTTTTCGGAATGGGGTCGTATATTTCCAAAGTACTTGGCACAATAGGTTTTGGAAGTGGGAATAATTCTAAGTTTCCTTTTCCTGAAACCACAACATCGAGTTCTATTGATTCTCCGTGACGCAAAGCAGTTTTATCGGTAGTTACGACAAAATCAAATGTTCCGACTGCACCCGAAAAATCCTCAGGTCTTCCTGCCTCGGGAAGCGGTTTGACATCAACAGTAACTTCGCCTGTCGAAACCTTAATACTTGTGGTATTATAAACTCTTCCTCCGAAAAAATCTCTTCGGTTAGTCGGTACACCTAAGGCAACATCCATCTCAAATGGAGCTAAATTCAGTTTGCTCGACTTTTGCGGATACAACACTACTTTTCGGATAATAGCACTTCTGTATTGCTCGCCTCTGAAGGTTTCGGTTGTGGTTTCGTATTGTTTGATTTCGATGTTGTGGGACCAAAAGTCATTGAATTCGGGTGAGTTGGTTATGTTGAAATTTCGCACTTCCAATTCAGGTTTAAAATACAGTTTGTACAAAACAGTTATTGGTTCATTCAAGTACGGATTGCGTTTAGATAGTTGAGCGACTAAATGAACACTTTCATTTGCTTCTACAAGCGGAACAGATGTGTCGTTGGGTCTTTGTACAGGAGCGGTAACCTCAATAGTTACGGGCTCAGATTCATAGGTTTGTCCGTTAATGGTTATTGTGGCACTCCCGATTGTGAGCCTCCCTTGTTTAGTTGGTTGGAGTGTGTAGCCAAAACTTTTACTCATCGAGCGTTTTCCGTTTACGTACGAGTGGCTTATTTGCTGATACGGACCTCCGATAACTCTGAAGTTTTCGAATGAAGGCAAGCGAAGGTTATCTCCGTCTGCGTTCATGGTAAAATCAATTCTTACATTTTCGTTTACACCAATTTTTGTCCTGCTCAATTTGGCTGTAAACTCCACTTGAGCAAAAACCGTTTGAGTGAGTAAAAAAAGTAGTATAAATGTTAGTTTTTTCATTTTTTTATTGCTTTAAGCTAAAGGCTTTAGGCTGTAAGGTTTTTTGCTTGGTGCATACGGTTTACAGCATATTGCCTAAAGCAAAAAATTACCAATTTTTTTCTGATTGTCTTGGTTGTCCTTTCTTTTGTTCTAATTCTTTCTTTTTCTGCACGCGTTGCTGAATACCTTTCTCTTGATTTTCTACGGCATCGAGAAGATTTTGCATTCTTTGTTTAGGTATTCCACTCTGATTTCCTTCGGGTTTTTGGTCTTGATTGCCGTCTCCTTTTTGATCTTGTTGGTCTTGATTCTCTCCTTGATCCTGATTTTGGTCTTGATTGTCTTGGTTTTGGTCGTTCTGATTATCTCCTGATTTTTGGTTTTCCTTGTTCTGATTTTCCTCGTTTTGATCTTGACTGTCTTGGTTTTGGTCGTCCTGGTTTTGGTCAGGAGGTGGAGGGTTTTTCTCTAACATTTCTTTTGCCAAAGCAAAATTATATCGTGTTTGCTCATCATACGGATTATTTCGCAAGGCATTTTTATAAGCATCAACAGCAGCCTGATAGTTTTTTTCTTGCATTAGGGCATTGCCTAAATTGTGATAAGCCATGTGTTTTTCGGCTTTGTTTTCTGATTTCTCGATAACCTCTAAATAAGAGTATTTGGATTCTTCGTAAGATTCTTGTTTGTAAATTGTATTACCCAAATTGTACGAAGCTATCGATTTATTTTCTGCTTTTGACTTTTTAATACGAAAATCTGCTTCTGCTTTTGCATAGTTCTGTTTTGCAGATTCTTTGTTTTCTGGTTCTGTCTTTTTTTGAGCGAAAATATTGGCAGAAAATAATACGAAAAATGTAAAGATGAAACATTTGCCTTTTGAGCACAGCCTCAAAGCTTCAAGAGTTTTAGAAGACTGCGAAGTTTTTCTGAAAGAAATATTTTTGTTATAAAACATCATACCTACTTATTTCTTTTCGTTAAACAAATTAAGTTTACTAATCCACGCTGTTTTTCGTTCTAAGAAAAGCATTTCTAAACATAACAAAAAGAAAGCCACTGCCAAAAGCCATTGAAATTTTGAGTCATATTCGGCTATTTCTTGTGATTCAAACTGTGTTTTTTCGATTGTATCTACCACATTTTTGAAATGGTCAGTAACTTGTTTTGTGCTTATATTTCCCGATGCATAACTTCCTCCGGTTTGGTTTGCAATATCTTTGAGTACCTGGCTTTCTAATCGAGTAATCACTATATCATTATTCAAGTCCCTCAAATAAGTTTGAAGAACACCTCTGGTTCTTATAGGTATTTGTCCTCCTTTTTCGGTTCCGACTCCGATGGTCAGGATTTTGAGTTTGCTGTCTTTTGCCTGAGCAAGAGCGTCTGAAATGTTTTGTTCGTGATCTTCTCCATCTGAAATCAAGATCAATAACCTGTTGGTTTCTGCATTGTCAAAATACGTATCCGATAATAAAATTGCCTCGCTAATGGCTGTTCCTTGTGAAGAAAGCATATCGGTATTCATCTGTTGCAAAAACATTTTGGCAGCACTATAATCAGTGGTAATCGGCAAAACCGGAAAAGCACTTCCGGCATAAGCCACAATTCCTACTCTGTCTGCTCCGAGCGTATTGATAATCTGCGAAGCAATTTGTTTAGAACGCTCCAACCTGTTGGGAGTTACATCTTCAGCCAACATACTTTTTGACACATCAATAGCAAAAACAATATCGATTCCTTCTCTTTTTACGGTTTCTATTTTTGTTCCAATCCTCGGATTAGCCAAAGCAAAAACAAGAGCAACAAAGACGAGCAACAAGACGGTCAATTTTAAAACTGGTTTGAAGTCTGATTTTTCGGGACTTAGTTTAGCTAATAAACCTGCTTGAGCAAATTGCTTTTGTTTTTTGAGTTGCCAAAAGCGATACAGCAAAAATATCAGTACCAAAACCGGTATGATAAAAAGTAAATTCAGGTATTTTATTTCTTCTAATTCCATTTTCTTTTTAGTCATAATGTCGAAAGTCAAAAGTCAAAAGTCCGTTCGACTTTATAACCTTTGACGTTAAGACTTTATATAAAACTTTTGAAAAGCGTTTTTCTCAAAATAAATTCAAGCAATAGTAAAACTCCTGCGAGCAGGATTAAACTTCTGTATTTTTCGTCATAATTAAAATATTTGAGTTCTTCTACATCGGTTTTTTCGAGTTTGTTGATTTCGTCATAAATTTCGTTGAGCTTGGTATTGCTGGTTGCTCGATAATATTTCCCTCCTGTTGTATTGGCAATATCACGCATTAATGCTTCGTCAATTTTTACTTCCATCATTCGATACAAAAAACCTCCGTTAGGAGCGTAGGCATAAGGCATTTCTGCCATTCCGTTAGTTCCGATTCCGATGGTATAGACCTTTACTCCGTATTCTTTAGCAATTTCAGCGGCTGTACGAGGTTCTAAAAAACCGGAATTATTTTCTCCGTCTGTCATTAGGATGATTACTTTGCTTTTTGCTTTGCTTTCTTTGAGTCGGTTTACTGCTGTTGCCAATCCCATTCCAATGGCTGTTCCGTCCTGTAAAACACTGTCATAACGAATATCCCTAATAGCATTCAGAATGATTCCCTTATCGCTGGTTACAGGAGTTTTGGTATAACTTTCTGCGGCATAGATTACCAATCCGATTCGGTCAGTAGGTCTTTCGCCAACAAAGTCAGAGGCTACTCTTTTCAGCGCTTCCAAACGATTGGGCTTTAAATCTTTTGCCAACATACTACCCGAGACATCGATGGCAATTACAATATCCACTCCTTGAGTGCTTGTTGTTCGGCTGGTTACATCAACGGTTTGAGGTCGTGCCAATCCGATGATGATAAGCGAAAGAGCTGATAGTCGCAATACAAATAACAAGATTTTTATTTTTGCTAAAAATGAGCTTTTTGGGCTGAATCCGTCAAGGGAACTCATAGTTAGCGTAGCTGATTGTTTTTTTTGCGTAAAAATATACAACGCTATAAGCCCCGGAAACAAGACAAAAAGCCAAAAGAATTCAGGATGTAAAAAAGTTATGTTCTCCATAATTATTTAGCGTGTATCAACTCAACTGAATTTATGATTCTGTCCGTTATTTCTTTTTTGTTTATATCGTTGTCGTCTATATGGACAATAATATGAATAAAACCTTGTTTATGTTGAAATACCAACGATTCGTAATATATTTTTTTGCTGTCTTTCGAATCTTTATTCAAATAATCAAACGACCCGAAAATCTTTACTCCTTGTGTTCCGGTAAGCGAAGTAAATTCTTCCCTTTGAATCAGGATGTTTTTGGCTCCTTTGGCTTCCCATTCTGTAAAAGCACGATCAATATATCTTGCTACGTCTTCTTCGGTAATCTTACCGTCTTCGAAGGCTTCCGGATTGAGCTTGGTTGTATTTACTGATATGTATAGGTTTTCTGTAAACAACGTACCATATTCAAAAAACAAGTGTTCTTTTATTTCTTGTTTTATTTGTGACGTAAAAGACGAACTAATGTCCGTTCGCATTAATACCTTTGGCGTTTCAATCTTAACGGGTGGATTTCCGTATTCAGAAGTTATCCATTCTGAGGTTAAAAACGCTGTGGTTGGGCTTCCGAAAAATTTGCTTTTTATGGTTGAAATTCCGCTTGTAGCGACCCAATAGGCCAAACCGACAACAATCACGATTCCGGCTGCAAACGAAATGTTGGAAATCATTTTTTTCTTTCTTCGTTTTCTCTCTAACTCCAAACGAAGTTCTTCATTTCGTTCTGCTTCCTCTTCTTCAGGAGTTTTCAGAGGAATAATTCCGTGCATGGTTCTGAGGGTTTTCTCTACCGAATTTCGGTCTTCAACAATCTCAAAATCCAGAGGTTTTGATTTAGCGAATTTCACCAAATCTGCCTGTTTGAGCACTTTTTCGAGTGAAAAAATCATCTCATCAGAAAAAGCTAGTTTTCGCTTCAAAGCGGTTCGCTTTAGATTCTCAACAAGTTCGGCTGTGGTGTTTTCCATAGCCGGAATTTTAACGGCCTCTTCGAGATAAGTTCTGGCGATATCGGTAAGTTCCGAATAATAATCTTTAATTGCTCCTTTCTCGATAAGTTGTTTTTCTTCGAGTTTTTTAAGCCCGATAGTCGCTTTTTCGATAGGCGTATAAACCATTTCAGGTTCTTTAGAAGTTTTCGTTTGTTTTTTCTTCCATTGTAGGAATGCCCAAACTCCACCTCCGATAAGAGCTAAACCAATCAATAACCACATCCACCATTTCATCGAAGACGATTGATTATCTGCAATGACATCTTTAATGTCGAAAAGAGGTTGTTTCAGTGTGTCAACCGTTACATTTTTTACCTCAATAAACATCGAATCCGTCAGAAAAGGCTTGTTATCAATCAGTACTTTGAGTTGCGGAATCACATATCGTCCGGAATCGAACTGAGTGAGTCCGTATTTTTTAATGAGCTCAAATTTTGCTCTGTCTTTTTTGTCGATGATAGTATCGGTAGGGTAATCTTCAAGAACTTCAAGCGCTCCAAACATCTGTTCTTTAGGGAAAATAACAGCTGAAGTGGTATCTACTTTTGTTTTTAAAATCAGGTGAAATTGTGACCCAATTCGGATTTTGGTTGAATCAACAGATGTTTCTATCTGCTTTTGTTGAGCAAAACATCCGAATCCTATAGAGATTAAAAATATGTAAAGTAGGTTTTTCATTCTTGATTGATGATTGAAGATTAACGATTGATGATTTCAGATTTTTTTAAACTCTGTCATAAATATAACCTTTCAATTCCCATTGATGATTTTTAGATATTCGTTTTTGCCGTTTTAATACTTACTACAAAAATTGAAATAAGTTCGTTGGCGTCTGTTTTTAATTTATTTATTAATTCTTCATTTGAACTTAAATTTGCTCTTTCTATAATTTTTAAACAATTCAAAGTTTCTCGCAATTCTTTCAGACATATTCCCATTTTGTGAACAAAGTCTTTTTTACTCTCTGCGCTTTGTGCTTCTCCGTAATTTAAAGCAGGAGACGTCGATGAACGAATAATTTGTCCTGTAAGATGATTTCCTGCATAAGACTTAGAAATAAAATCTGTAAACAAGATAATATTTGCCGAAAAAGTAATCAATCGTTCTTCTAATTCTTGTCTTTTCATTTCCTTCTTAAATCAACAATCGTTAATCATCAATCTTAAATCCTTATCTCGCTCTAAAATATCCTAATAACTTTTTTGCATAATCTTCGTCTAAACGAGTACTCATCATTCCGGCTCCACATTTGGTAAATACTTCTTGGAAATACTTTACTTTTTCGTGATAATACTTTTCGTATTCGGTTCTTACTTTCTTCGAACTCGTATTTATCAGCCTTTGTTGACCGGTTTCGGCATCGAGCATATTCACCAGCCCAATATTCGGAAGATGACGTTCTTTTTCGTCAAAAACTCGTATTCCGGTTACGTCATGCTTTTTGGCTGCAATTTTCAGCGTATGCTGATAGTCACCCGCCATAAAATCAGAAATCATAAACACGATAGCTCTTTTTTTCTGAATTCCTGATAAGAATTTGAAAGCTTCCGACACACTAGTTCTATTGCTTTTCGGTTTGAATTCGATAAGCTCTCTGATGATGCGTAAAACGTGTGATTTTCCTTTTTTGGGTGGTATGTAAAGCTCGATTTGGTCAGAAAACAAAATGAGCCCGATTTTGTCATTGTTTTGAGTAGCCGAAAACGCTAATGTGGCAGCAATTTCTGTAGCGGTATCTTTTTTGAACTGCAAGTTCGTCCCGAAATCTCCGGAGCCACTCACATCGACCATGAGCATCATCGTAAGCTCTCTTTCTTCCTCAAAAACCTTGATATAAGGTTCGTTATATCGTGCTGTTACGTTCCAATCAATCGCTCTTACATCATCACCAAACTGATACCTTCGAACCTCACTAAAAGTCATACCCTTACCCTTAAAGGTCGTGTTGTATTCACCTGAAAACAGATGATTGCTCAACCTTCGGGTTTTGATTTCTATTTTACGTACTTTTTTGAGTAATTCTTTTGTATCCATCTCTTCGTTAGTTTACAGTGAACTGTTTTCAGTAAACAGTTTTAAGACTGTAAACTGACAACTTTAAACTGACAACTGATTAAGGTACTTCAATCTCGTTTACGATTTTGTTGATGATATCTACGGAAGTCATATTTTCAGCCTCTGCTTCATAGGTAATTCCAATTCTGTGACGTAGCACATCGTGAACAACGGCTCTCACATCTTCAGGAACTACATAACCTCTACGTTTGATAAACGCATAACATTTTGAAGCCAAAGCTAGGTTGATACTACCTCTTGGAGAAGCTCCGAAACTGATCAGTGGTTTCAGGCTTTCTAATTTATATTTTTCAGGGTAACGTGTAGCGAAGATAATATCGAGTATATATTTTTCGATTTTTTCGTCCATATAGACCTCACGAACCGCTTGTTGAGCACGAAGAATTTGTTCTGTCGAAATAACCGGATTTACTTTTTCGTAAGCTCCTTTTAGATTCTGTCTCATTACCATTCTCTCATCTTCCATTTTTGGATAATCGATAACGGTTTTTAGCATAAAACGATCCATTTGAGCTTCCGGAAGCGGATATGTTCCTTCCTGTTCTACAGGGTTTTGTGTAGCCAATACTAAGAAAGGTCTATCAAGTTTAAAAGTTTCTTCGCCAATGGTTACTTGTTTTTCTTGCATCGCCTCCAGAAGAGCTGATTGTACTTTTGCAGGAGCACGGTTTATTTCATCAGCTAAAACGAAATTAGCAAAAATAGGGCCTTTCTTGATAGAGAATTGATTGTCCTTGATATTGTAAATCATGGTTCCGACCACATCAGCAGGAAGCAAATCGGGAGTAAACTGAATTCTGCTAAAACTTCCTTGAACAGCTTGAGAAAGCGTATTGATGGCTAATGTTTTTGCCAACCCGGGAACTCCCTCAAGCAAAATGTGTCCTTGACCTAAAAGTCCAATAAGCAATCTGTCAACCATATACTTCTGACCAACGATTACTTTGTTCATCTCCATCATCAGCAAATCAATAAAAGCACTTTCTCTTTCGATTTTTTCGTTAATCGCACGAATGTCTAAAGTAGTTGTATTTTCTTCCATGTTGTTTATTGTTTTTTTCTCGAAAAAGTTTTAATTTTAACTTCGGTTGAGTAAATACTACTTTTACCGTATATTACAGTCTTTTCGAGACTGTTTTTTAATTTGATTGCAAATTGAAAATTTTGTAAGACTATACGTGTTAATACATAGTTAAAAGTTTTGAATTCTCTTGGCTTTTAAGGATAATTTATCAGTTATTTTTTATAATTTTAAGGACTTAAATTTTATTCAAATGAAAACAATACTTTCGCCTGTAATTGCAGGGACAATGAACTGGGGTATTTGGGATAAAAACCTCAATACAACCCAGATGTCAAACTTAATTCAAGTGTTCATAGAAAACAAAGTTTCTTCTTTTGACTTAGCAGACATCTACGGAGGATATACCACAGAAGCTTCTTTTGGAAAGGCATTAGAAAAAAGTAAAGCAGACCGAACAAAATTACAGCTTATATCAAAATGTGGCATTCAGTATGTAGTCGAAGCAAGAGATAATAAAATCAAGCATTATCAATACGACAAAGATTATATTATTTGGTCAGTTGAGCAATCTCTCAAAAATCTTCACACAGATTATTTAGATATATTGTTGTTGCACAGACCGAGTCCGCTTATGGAGGCAGATGAAATCGCAGAGGCTGTTGCAAGACTTAAAAAAGACGGAAAAATCAGGGATTTTGGATTGTCAAATTTTACGAGTTCGCAAACCGAACTCATCCGAAGCAAAACCCAAGTAGATTACAATCAAATTCAGTTTTCTGCTACCAATCACAATGCAATGACAGACGGAAGTTTTGATTATATGCAAATTCATAATATCAGACCAATGGCTTGGAATCCGCTCGGAAGTGTCTTTAGAGAAAATACCTCACAAACCAGACGGCTGAAAGAGCTTTTGGCTAATTTGGTACAAAAATACGGATTTGGCTCGGACACCATTCTATTGGCTTGGATATTAAAACATCCGGCTAAAATCATTCCGATTGTCGGAACGGTAAATGTTGCTCGTATTCAAAACCTACAAAAAGCAACCCGACTTGAGCTTGATAAAGAAGACTGGTTCGCAATTTGGACAGAAAGTATGGGGCATAGAGTGCCATAGTTTGAATTCTGCGTTATAAAAAAGTTGTAGTAATTAGTGAAGTCTTAAACAAAAATGCGTGTCGTAATACAAAGAGTTTCGGAATCATCTGTAAGTATTGACCAAAAAATAAAATCATCTATCGCAGCGGGGCTACTTGTTTTACTGGGAATTGAAGATTCTGACACAGATGAAGACATTCGGTGGCTTTGTCAGAAAATTGTAAATCTCCGTATTTTTCCTGACGCAAACGGAGTGATGAACAAATCGGTTTTAGAGTGTGCAGGTGAAATTTTAGTGATTAGTCAGTTTACGCTTCACGCTTTGACCAAAAAAGGGAATCGACCTTCGTATATCAAGGCTTCAAAGCCGAATTTTGCTATTCCGATGTATGAAAAATTTGTCAAACAATTAGAGTTTGATTTCGGGAAAACCATTCAGACCGGAGAATTCGGAGCCGATATGAAGGTTGCCCTTGTCAATGACGGACCGGTTACAATTTTGATAGATTCGAAGAACAGAGAATAATTTTTGAATAGCTTAACT